>Ga0306864_1001000_pt1 | contig 12094 bp, 11 predicted proteins | sample AntRauTorckE5430_FD_190448 | JGI IMG/M metagenome (GOLD analysis project Ga0306864, IMG submission 190448) | Saline lake microbial communities from Rauer Islands, Antarctica - Metagenome Torckler E5 #430 (v2) (version 2) | ecosystem: Environmental > Aquatic > Non-marine Saline and Alkaline >...
AAGAGCCCTAACTTAATCAGAAAGCGAAAGTTTTTAGCAACACCAGCATATTCGCTTGCTCGTCCATTCTTTTCGTGCATACTTAAACAGCTTCAATATCTGGCAAGATAAAGTGAAAGACTCCCATCTTAGCCTGCAGTGGAGTTGAACTAATTGGAGACGATCCATCCTCACCGAGCAAAACAAAGTTATACTCTCCTTCCATTCTCGCAACAACAGCAGTCTTATCTGGCATAGGCGTCACACTCAAAGGTGCAGTACTTGTGTACTCAAAGCTCTCGTCAGGTTTTAGAATGGGTTGACGTCCGGTAACACCAGCACCTTGTACAACATCCTTCGTATCACTTCCAATTGTTTGAATTTCGAAACGACGTGAAACTAATTGGATATTTTGAGACGGTGACTCATTGGTGATGCGAACATTGTAAGCGAAGCAGTGCTTATCAAGCTTAGAGTCTGATCTCTCAGGACGATAGATAGATGATACTTGTACCCTGACATTGTCGGTGCTTACATTGGACGAATCCGACGTATTCACTGAAATATTTCCAGATGACATGTCTGTGTCTCCTGGCAATGTTGATGCTGGCGAGACTGCTGCCTTTTGAGGAGCTAGTTTGTCAGATGGTGGAGGTGCAACAGCTGATCGAGTTTTGGAGGATGTTGATGATGACACAGTGGTGGTTTTCATGTCATCATCTTCGTCATCGTCCTCCTCATATGCAGCAGTGACGGGTTGCACACGTTGTTCCTGAGGGAAAACGAAGTGAAACATTCCTAGCTCTGAGCTTGCATCTCCTCCTTCCTTGATTTGTTCCTCGGTTGCTGTCTCTTGTCCTTCAGAAAGAGTCACATACTTGTATTCACCCATCATTCTGGCTGCAATAACAGTGGTAGCAATAGGGCGCACGCTCAATGGTGCAGTACTCGTGTATTCAAAGACCTCACTTGGCTTGAGAATGGGGGTGCGTCCGGTCACGCCTTCACCCTGGACAACATCTTTCATACTTGAGCCAACTGTCTGAATCTCGAAACGACGGCTGAGAAGTTGAATGGTATCGGATGGGGAGTTGTTGGTAATACGAATAGTGTATTGGAAGCAGTGCTTGCGCATAGGAGGATCACTCTGTCCAGTATTGTAGGAACTAGAAACTTCAACAGTCAATGGTCCGGTCGTGGTGGTAGACGCGGACTCGGTGGCAATATCAATTTCACCGCGAGTGACATCCTCATCACCTGGCAAACGAGGTCTTCCACCAGCAGCTTCAGCAGCGGCCGCTTCGCGTGCCTTAGCTGCACTTCCCTTGGGCTTGGAGGGCTCAGCTGAAAGTCCTGCATCTGCAGCAGCCGCCAGACGATCTTCAGGGTTCATAAATGTCAAGTCTGCGTCTTCAGTAACTTCTCCAAGACCTCTTCCTTCACGCCTCATTTTTCTCAGACGCTTCACATCCTCCCTTGCTTCCACGAGAGCCTTGTTAAGTGATTCGACATTGTCAATGGGGAGATCAGGGAGCTGTCCCAACATCTCCTTGGCACGCTCTTCACGCTTTTTGTTGTCGTCCTCAATCTCTCCCAAAATTCTTTTCATGGTTCTTTCCCTTCTTTCCTTGGCCTCCTTGTCTTCCCTATCACCAGGATTTGTCAACATGTCTTCCCACGCCTGCTGCTCCTTATCCATATTTTTCTTCCTTTCGGCAGCCATTGCTCTTCCTCTCTTCACTCTTTCCTCGAGGATGCTTTGATCCAAAGCAGACTGGGCCCTGTTTGTAGAAAGACCAATCTCATAGATGTCTGTGTGAAGGGTGTATCCACGATCCGAAAGCTTTACGCTTGGAGGCGGACCTCCCAATTTCTCAGCAAGAGCTTTCAATCTCTCCACCTCATCCATCTCTCCAATCATGTAGGCCTCACGGATACTATCATTGACTCTGAACCAAGGATCCGCCTTGGTCCTTGCCTTCAAGTCATTGTTCGCATCCATCCATCCAGCATGGTCCTTTCTTAGTCTCAAGTCACCCAGATCAGAGTTCTTGATCTGCCTCATGATCTTCAAGTTTTCCTCTCTTTCCTTTTGGGACATGGTCTGCTCGAGGGAAGTCTCAGGAATGGCTTCTTCCGTTTCTCTTTCTAGGGATTGGAATCCATAGCGTCCAGGACGAGGCTTAATTGGTGGATTAGGATCATTTGGGTCAAGCTCCGGAAAGGTAGTGGATCCTGGACGGGAGGTTGTGAGAGTTGGGTATTCGTCATCATCATCATCATCATCCTCGTCGTCCTCATCATCATCGTAGTCATCTAGAGCAGCAAAGAGCGGAGTTGATGCCGATGAGTTACGGGTGAACAAAGCAGGGGCAAAAATAGCGGTATTGGCAGTGACTCTTCCGTTCGCATTATTGATGTTAAGAGCTGCGGGAGTGAATGCTTCGATCGATTGAGAAGCCAGCGATAGGAATATAGCAAATGCAGTATTGGATGGTTTCATTGTGAGTCGTTTAGAGTGGGTCGTTGATTCGACGCAAACTGTTATTATATCTGTAGATGGTATATGTTATTAAATGCCCTTTCGGTTAATTTGTGGCTGATGCTGATGATACTGATAGATGCTGATGCTTGATGCTTCGATAAGCTTCGATCAAAGATCCAATCAATGATAGACGGATGGATGACACATTTATTCTTGGAATTCTGAGAATAAACAGCCAGCTGGCACACCACCAGAGCATTGGTAGTATCCCTATCAAGTAGGTACTATTGACGTGTTCTTTCATGTTCTTTGGATCGTTTAAATTTTATTATTTGATGTGTGCCATCAGAAGGTGCACTAACTACCATACGCACGATGGTGCACTACACCACTACTCACCAGCATTGGAATAAAGCTGATTACAAATGTTTTTTCTCTATCCTTCTTCTTGTGCTTACAAATTGCACCATCTATCTTTAACTTCATTCTATCATGGAACACAATATTTTTTATCTACAATTCACCTGAATCCACACGTAATCGGTTGAGAAGGTGAAAGCAGGTGAAAGGGCCTCTTCTTAAAAAAACTCGTGCAAACAACGGATAAAAAGTTTCCAAAAGCCACAACCTCTGCATCAACTTGCTAGTTTGCAACCTGTAATCTACAGTCACAATAATTCATCTATCGTCCATCGTCCATCTCTCGAGTTGAATTTAATTAGCATTATTGCTCAACGCATTCAAGGTGATAATCTTCACCTAGTACGTCGAAGAGAGGAAGGATCATGACAGAATCGAGTAAGAGCGTTCTAGTCTGGCCTTCCTCCCTTCCTCTTTGCTCAGATGATGATTCAAACATTACATCTATCATACCAGATGGATATGTCATCGGCTGGGAAGAAGTCAACGGGGAAGATACTAAAACAATCATTGCAGCTGGGATTCTATCAATCCCAATAGAAAGAGTTCGAGATCAATTGCAGTTTTTGAAGGAGATCAAATATCCCTGCAAAGATCGCGCATGTCTTTCATGCAAATTCGTGATTCAGGACTTGAAGGTCGTGGCAAAATGGATAGGAAATCGGAAGGCAGCCTCTGCAATGCGGAGTAATAAAAAGGATTGTGATACCTCAACTATTACACTGACAGAAAATGGACCAATTCTAGATCATAAAAGTGTTCAGGTCATTGCATTCGACCCATGTATCAACGCGGAGGATTGTTTTAGGCATGATGCCAATCTTACTTCCACTTACAAGTCAATGAAAGTCGTAGGTAGTGCACATAATACGCACTATAGTGATCTTAGAAGATTACTCCTTAGAATAAGCGAGACTGAGACGATAATGAATGATTTGAAAGAGGCGCCTACTGCTCACTTCAATGAAAATACAGGTTTAGAAAAATCAGGTTTCAATGCGACCAGAAGCATAGATGATGAAAAATCTGTTGAAAACTTCAGTTTTACAAATCGAAGCCTTTCATTCCATCACATGGCTTTGGAAAAACAGCGACATTGCGAGTGGATGGAATACTATGGTCATTACACACATGCGCTCCTTGGCTTTGTTCCGATTCTCAGCCTCATTTCAATGTTCAAAGATGACTTTATGTCAAACGATCCCATCGTAGGCATTCATTTTACACCAAGAGAGATAAAGTCAAACCATCGATTCCGACGGTATAACATGATGGCATCGCGAATAATTGATTCTCTTCTTGGAATCCTTTGGGGAGTATTTCTCATTTATAGAAAGACAGTTGCGATAGAATTCGCATTGGCAGCATGGAATTTAATCAACGTACAGCTTTTAGGGAACAACATTGGCTGGTTGGAAACATTTCCTGTTGGATTCAAGCTTAACGTTCCTCTCACACGAGTGATGGGTCAAAACATTCTGTCATTCACAAAATTATACGAACGACTGCTGTTGCGGATCATCTCTCCATTGAATGTGTCAGTTCGCATTCAAATTCTGGGATGGATATCCATCATATTTGGGTTTAGGACTTGTATCTCACTAGTGTATGATCTGGCCAAGGTAGCGACGGGACATACACAACTCATTCACTGTACCTTTCGATCGATATTTCGCACTCAGATATCGCTGTTTTCTTCCTTGTGGCATTTGTTTCGTGGAAAGAAGAAGAATGTCTTACGACAAAGGAGTGATACTCTGGAATATGATTTCATGCAACTGTTCCTTGGCATGATTCTCTTCGCCACGTGTCTTTTCCTGTTCACGACTGTGCTGGTGTACTTCTTCTTCTTTTCTTTAGTGCAGTTGGTCGTCAGTTGCAGCATCGGGATATTGCGGAGTTTTTATATATGCGTAACATGCTTTCCGTTTGGAGATGTCATCTCCAGTGCATTTGTAGCGGGTGGGCTTCGCTCCAAAATTGCATTTGCCCCGATATCAGATGATGATGATAAAGATGGTGCAGGAATGTCTTTTCTACAGATAAAGTCTTCGTCGTTGACCCCCGGTTGGTTGTTGATTGAGGCTGTCAAGAGTCATTTTAAGTTATTAAGATAGTTATTATTGCGACCATTAAATCCACTTTCTTTCAATCTGACATGTAGTGTAATGGTGCGCGCTTGGGGTATCATCTTTAACATCCTAGCTAATCTGAAGACAACAACTATCAATGAATTAGTTGTTGCATGTAGAGATTTACGATCACCAGGTCTATGGTTCTCATCACTTGTCAAATGACTACTTCTCGATTTCAATTAAAGTAATATGAATACTTGTGGAACAGCTGCCTCTATAAGAGAAATCACCAGTGGATTATACACAATCAAATTCGTGTATTTCAAGGCAAAAATCGAAAATCCCTTCTCCAAACGTTTCAACAGGATTGGGCTCTCCACCACTCAGCTTCAGAGAGAGCATAACACCAATCTGTTGCATTTCTGTTTGATCAAAAACATAACTATCCAACTCGTTTCGTGATGCTCCACGTCCGCCAAAAGTCGGCTTGAAAGATGAGAATTCAAGTATTTGTTCTTCTGTTTCGCCTGTTTGGCTGGTTTTTAGATCAGCTTGCCAGGAGGGTGATTTAGCCCACGGCCCGCCGGCACCGTTACCTTCGCTGAGCAATACCTTATACGTCTTGCCATCACCTTTGTACTACGCATGCAAAGCTTGTTATTAGGACTGATGACTGATGTTACAAAAATAATGTAATTTTCCATCAGAAATGGTCTCACCTTTAGCTTTATTCCCTTTGCGATAGACGGTAGAGAGTTCTCTAGAGGCGAACGGATGGAGGTAAACCCTCCTCCATTAGTATCAATCGTGCCTGTGAAGAGTATTCCATTGATTGTGTTCAACGCTTCTTGATTTGTCAAACTTTTACCTCCCATGACACCGTCATCCAATCTGTGAAAAACCATCTTTGCTTCGTTCAAGGAAAGTGGGGAGAGTACGGAGTTGGCCATATTCCCATTGCTGTCGTATTTCATCATTCGTATTGCTTGTCCCATGATATTTTCTGGACGTAGTGAGCGCTGATATGTTTTTGTATCGGGTTCTCGTTGTGGCCGATAAGCGATAAGCGATAAGGATATTCGATCCATTCAGCACTCATAACCATATTCATATCATACATCATACATATTTCATAAAAAAGAAAATATTTGGATTGACATTCTGTATCGACTACATAATAATTTGCTGCGATGGAAGGGTATCAATAGCACGCAGAACAATCAACAGCGAACTACCCATTGCATACAGCACACACAGAGGATGAAAATTTCTCTGATAAAAGCGTGTGCTAGACTGAGAGTCCATTTTGTCTTGTGTTCACCATTATTTTCATCATAATAAATAGATTAAAGAATGTATCGAAATCAGCACAGGCCTCTGCTCGCCACCCTTATGGCAACAGAAATACACACAGTGGAAAACATCGCCATTGCTCACTGAACGAAGGCATCAAGTAATTAAAAAATAATAAAAATTCAATTTAAGGTAGTTGGGTAAAAATTCGGAAATGCCATGCATCAAAAGTCGTTAGCTGATTTTTTTCTTGCTATTCGAGCATTCCTCACTTTGGTTCCCAGAAACGGAATTGATGTCTCTCTTCTTTTGCATGTTATCAAAACCACTCTGTTGTTGGGATAACATCATATTATACTTCTGCTGAAGTAGCATGTCTCCCCCTGGATTTCCGGAACCTGCGATGCCATTACCTTCATCTCTAGCTCCTGCAACGTGACGGGGTTGAGGCATATTTTGTGACCCAGGACGCATGAGACCAGCCTGGGCTTCCATCATTACTCGGCGATGGATGTCGCTGTGGTTTGCGTAAGCAGGACCAGGAGCAGAGTTCAAACCAGGAGTCATGGAGTCAGTCTGCTGAAATCCTACAAGGCGTCTTTCAAAACGATTGATGTCGTCACCAAGTCTAGCAGCCTCAATCGTCGAAGGCCCAATTCCAGTAGAACCACCTCCAGCGGAGTAATACGGCGAAGGTCCACCAGCATAATTCATCATTGACATTGACGAGGACCCATTTCGCATTGTCATTTGTTGCTGTAAAAGCTGCATCTCTCGTTCACGTCTATCTCGCTGAGTCATCATTAGTTCCATGGAAGCGCGATCAGTTGGAGGAGCGTACCCAGAATTTCCCATATTTGAGCCCATGTTCATGTTGGGAATCATGTTATTACCAGTGTGTTGATAAATTCCACCATTCATCATGATCATGGGTTGTTGCTGGGCCGAATATGGCATAGCTGTCTGATAACCGCTATAGTACATATTGTACGTACCTCTCTTGCTTGGAGGACGGCTACTTGCAGGCTTGCTGGTACAAACGACGTTTATACACTCGTCTAATTGGCTCTTCTGAAAGTGCTGCAAAATAGCGTAAGTTAAAGCATTTACTAATAAATAAAATGTACACCAAAATAAAATTACGCACTTACGTTGTGAATGTAAATATGGGCGCCCTCTTCATCACCATCTTCTTCATCTGCGGTTTTCTTTGAAAAACCCCATCTATAGAGCTAAAAGAGAATAACATGTATTGCATTAGGATGAGAAATAGAAGCGACCATGAATGAACAATAAATGCTGATCAGAAACTTCTCACCTTTCTCAGGAAGCTATCAAACTTCATATCCTCCTTCGCATCAAAGTGCTTAACAAGAACTTTGCTTATAAGCTCATAGGGCTGGTGGATTACAATAGATTTACCAGACTTTGACCAAGAAAAAATGTCAATGTATTCTTCTGAGTCCAAAATACGCATGAGCTATTTTTTTCGAGGAAGTAAAGGTGCGTTAGCTTTCCGGAAGTAAATTCAAGCAATCCTGAAATTTCTGAAAATCGCAAACACTTACCTTTTCAGGGAATCTATTCATGTCTCTGCGCACCGTTGGGACGAGCTTTTCAGTTTCTTCTTTTAGGTTTGTAGCAACAGTTTTGTTACCAGCATCCTGAACGGCATTAGTAGGCTCTTTCGTTTCAGTCTCGCCTGGGCCTATAGATGTTGTATCACTAGTTTTGGGACTCTCTACTACCTCTTCAGTTTGTACAGGACCCGATGTTTCACTCATTGTTCGTTCTGTTGTTTGCGATTTCGATCGTCGTAGTGGACAGATAATGTGGTATGTCAAGTGGTGTTATGATGCTGCAGTTCTTGATATTAGAGCCGATTTGTGTTGTGAAGGGGGGTTAGGCCAAGGCTTGTTGATTGTTGATATGTGTCAAGATGTATTTCCACGAGGGGTTTACTAGAGTATTTCATTTTATAAAGACAAAATTAATTTAGCTTATGACAGAATGTTGTAATCATTTTTTGCTTAGAAACCTTGAAGCGTTACACCTGCAGACGACCATGTGTCATTCAATTATTTTGACCACGAGCTACGATGTACCGGCACACGTCAGGAGTCACAGAAATAATTGCCTAATAGCCCTTGCAATCAATTCGTGACCCATTACAGCCCATTACGCACCTACCTGTTTTCTCGTTTGCAAATTTGTTGTCACGAGGCTTTTTTAAATTTTCAAATGGCGTTTTATCGAATCTTTTTCGATAACAGTACGATCGTAGAACAACAGAGGAGAGTTCCCGCTATGGTACAAATCAACCCAGTTATTGAAGAATGCAAAATGCAAATCTCCCATCTAGTAGTTGTGAAAGGCACTGTATCCTTTGTTTGCTCTCGAATCAGTGATATACTGCAATATCTGCGCAGAAGGAGGCACAACATGATCTATCACCTCCAACCCAGCAGTATTTCTGCTCCTTGTAGTAATACTATTACTAAGTCTACCAATGGGACATACTACTCGTTTATCAAATAGGCGCTGTGTATGGACAGGTATGGACTTGTCCAGCGACTAGAGAAGATACAGAAAAAGGTGACAGTCATGCAACATGTCAAGTATCTTAAGAAGTCTAACCCAAAAACAAGCAAGAAGCATGATCATGCCAGTAGAATCATCATCTCCATTCAGCAATTGTACTTCAATGAGAAGCCAAACACTAGACTAGGAGACTTGTTACAAGAGGCTATGCAGTCTGAAGCCTTCCAATTTTCTACCTGAGTCAGCTTTAGACACATCCTTTGAAGTTCACGGATAGAAGGGGTGTAGGGGTTTTAAGAGTCTCCAAAGTGACCTGCAAAGATTTCCCTTTCTTTGTTGTCGCTTTCGATTTGATGTACCTTTCAACATAGCCAGAGCGCAGCAGCACATTGATTTTTTTGTTCTTTCCTGACCCACAGTAGATATCACTCTAATAATGCAGTTGTTCGATGATGTTCATGTTTTGTGCAGGAATAGACCAACTCAATAGTAAATGCACTTCACCTTTTCGCCTCTGGTATCCTTGTATCTCTTCACCACTGTAGCTTCTTTATGACTTCTGATTGCTTAGCCAAGTTCATGCATCAGATTCATTTTTAGATGGGTACAAAGGACATCTTCTCGTGTAGCTATCTTGTTGGCGTTACTTGGATCATTTCCAAGTGACTATCATTGCATCATTGCTACAGAATACAGAATACAGAATACAGAATACAGAAGTCCTATTAGCTTCTAGCTGCGAAGGGTTTTTGTTTTTATATCCTAGGCTAATGAAAGGCCTACTTATGGACGTGGTCACGATACGAAAGGCGATAGTCTAATAAAAATGACCTCATTGAAGTTGAAGGTGTCAAAATGAACATGATGCAGACGGGGTCAGACAAGATCCGGGAAATATCACTCAACGACATCTCATATCGCGTGCTAAGGCACGCGTCAAAATATCAAAGACGACACAAATTGAATTCCATGGATGCAATCATCAATCATGGTTCATGGTGTATCGAACTTCATTCTGGAACCACTGACGTAGGTAGACTCAGTAATAGTATTACTACAAGAAGCAGAGAAGAATGTGTTGGAGGTGATAGATGTTGTGCCTTCTGCACAGATATTGCAGTATATCACTGATTCGAGAGCAAACAAAGGATGGATACTGTGCCTTTCACAACTCCTAGATGGGAGATTTGCATTCAATAACGGGGCTGATTGGTGTTGTATTAGACTTGTATGGGAACTCTTTTTTTACTTGCTTTTATGTACCACCGTTATCGGAAACGTTTCGATATAACGCCATTTGTAAAATTGAAAAACCTCGTGCCAACAAATTTGCAAACGATAATACTACTTCTGTCGTATTTATTTTGTTAAATCTACAGATGAACTTATTATAAATATGATTAAAGTTCAATTGCCTGAACATATATCACATATCGGCACAGCTCCATTTGTATCTCTCTTCGTTCTTTCTTCCCTTAGCATACATAGCAGCAAGTACTTGATCTTCAAAACCATTCCCTCTTTCGATGCCATCCCATCTGTAACCAGGCACAATACCGAATCTATTTGGCTTCGGCTGTGGTCCTTTGTAAATCTTCTTGTGCCCATTTCCTTTTGATTTTCTTGCCATTGGATCACCTGACCGCATGATATTCCTTTTGTACGAGTCCACATCATGTGTAGAAGTTAAAAATTTACCTTCGCTCATCTTCCTTCTTTCTTCAGACATTTCCACGATCTTTCGTTTTTGCGCGGCTCCAAGGTTCCATAGGGGATCAGAGTCCTTGTCATCATAATTTATTTGCGATGCCGTAGCATCTACCGGCATCTCACGGCCGTCTTTATTTCTGTAAACAGTTTCGCCTCGTTCTACCACCTCTCCACCATTACGCTTTTTTTGCCGAATCTTGTCCTCGGTCTTTCTAAAACTATCTGATGATTGCAGTCCTGCACTATGCCCAGAAGTCATCTTTCGAGGTTTTGAGAGACTACTATCATCACTATCATGAGAACGAGATGCTACTTTGCAGTCTCTAGAATCTCCATCATCACTATCGTATCTTTTGCGCCTTCTTCCTGAATTCGACACTGTTGATTTATCTCTATGTTTATGCTCAATCGTCCTGTCTTCCTCGCTGCCCAATTGAAATTCATCATCGCTATCATATCTCTTCCGCTTATTTCTCGGTTCTCTACCTTCGTCGCCGCTATATCTTTTTGGCGTATCTTCGATTTCTCTCCGCTTGCCGTCATTGGCTGATGCATCATCACTATCATACCTACTTAATCTAGCTTTCTTTATTTTGAAATCATCACTTTCATATTGGCGACCCTTCTCTTTCTTCTTTTCTTTTTTGCGTTTCTTTTGCTTCACTTCAGCCTCGACGCCATCCCAACGCGAGATAGATTCCAGGTGAGGGCCATTTGGAAGCGCATTCAACGCTTTCGATGCATCTGTCATGATGATAGTAGGCCCATCACCGTCAAGACCGTCAACTGAATCAGGAATGAAGTCATCTCCATCTTCGTCTACATAGAGCGATCGTTTTGACTTGTTCTTCTTCGATTTCTTTCCAGTTGCGTATTTTGAAAGGTAATCTAGTTTACTTGATGGCATACTACGAATTCAGCGGTTTCTGAATACAATGATGTGTTCTACGTATAGTATGTACCTAGATGAAGCAAAAACCTTTTAATGCATGAGATAGTAGGTAGTAGGTAATCAAAAGTAGTTAGTAGTTAACAATGAACATGCGACATGCGCGACGATCGACGATCGACGATCGCCCAATCGTTACGATCACGACAGTTATTCCGCAACGTTTTTTTAAATAATCATTTGTTTCTGTTTGTTGTAGATAATAACGTCTTCCCAAAATTAACTAATAGCATAACATCATCAAGATGATGAGGAGCGGAGCACACTACTTTACTATGGAGGAACTTATGTTACTATTAAAGCTTCAACTTGGAAGAAAGTAACAGGGAAAATCTTGGTTACTAAATCATCTCCAAGGATCCATTTCCAGGGTTGTATAATCCATTAACGCAGCGTCACAGACGTGATAGTTTCTTGTTGACAAGTCCTACGAAACAGCATCTACTTTTTATGTATTCCAATTAAATTTAATAATTGAGGGTAATAAAATCAAATAGCTTTTTTGTCTTCAGCCATGTCGTCAGGACAACCAATTTCTGTCACATCTAAATCCTCTCCTTGCTTCTGTTCTGACAAATCATGCCTATCACCTTTCGTCACCAAGCGATAGAGAATTCGGATCATTATTAAGAACCAAAAGAC
>Ga0306864_1001001_pt1 | contig 12084 bp, 8 predicted proteins | sample AntRauTorckE5430_FD_190448 | JGI IMG/M metagenome (GOLD analysis project Ga0306864, IMG submission 190448) | Saline lake microbial communities from Rauer Islands, Antarctica - Metagenome Torckler E5 #430 (v2) (version 2) | ecosystem: Environmental > Aquatic > Non-marine Saline and Alkaline >...
CTTACTTTGTTTGTGGGTATGATGTGGGTCTAGATCGATACGTTATTGTTGGCTATTTGTTGATAATTTATTTTTCAACGATAAATGACTGAAAACATAAAAAGTGATGTTAGTAATGTTCATCTCGTGTTGGTTTGTTATAAATCAGATACACAACCATACAATTGATACAGTTGCACAAAAACCAACACAGTATTGATTGTAGTTCTTGCATGCACATGGGTGTAATACCCTTGACGCAGGAACACCGTGGAAAACATACCTCTTCCGAATTTATGCTTTTTCTCTTTTAAAACCTCAAACACAATTCCAGCCTTCTCCACAATATTAACTGACGGGTGTACGGAGATGTAGATGTGCTTACTTTGTATGAGAGTATGATGTGGGTCTAGATCGAGTAGGTAACGTTGGCTGTGTTGGGAGTGGTCGAAACAAGATAATTATGTCCGCGAAAGAATAAAAAAATATTAGTTAGGAGATTTTTATCGAGTGGGCAGGCATAGCTGCATGCTTCTTCTTTGGGGCATGCCCTAATTAATGGACAGTAGCAGCGTCTTCTCCTGTTGGTCAATTAGTGTTTCTCCTCTTCGTTAATCCGTGATGAAACAATACAACGATTGCATTCAATCATTTGTGCCATACGAACCTGCCATTTTGCAGTGAAAAGAAAATAGAAAAATGACAGCAACAGGTTGAATAATCAGTCTTTAAAATATGATAGGTTAGGAGCTTACTGTTGGGCTGGAGGCTTTTACATCCAAGCAAATTCAAATACAGATAAAAAATAGACGTACTCTGCTATATTACATGCAGTTACATGCTGTACTGCTGCAGTGAGCCTGAATTAACTAACTCACTTCAAATCGAAGGCAACTGTTTGGATCAGCCTGCTACCGCTAAAAAAGAGCTTTAAATATCCTGCGCGAATCAGCAGTACGATTTGATTTCGACTGAAGAAAGCATTCAGAAGCCCAATTTCATCATCATTGCCATTTTACGTTCTTATACGATCATAAATGAAATTGAACCTCGACTTCCAGCTCGCGAATAACCTTGAATCGTCAAACCATGTCATTTAGTGGGAGAGATTCAAATTATGCTCAGAATGGATTTGCGGAAGGAACAAATATGAATAACACGAACTCCATTCAGCACTCCTCTTCTGTGAACCAGCGAGCAGCTGTATTTGGAAACCATCAATGGTCCTGGTCAGGCTCGCTCCCCCCGCATCCCACCAATGTGTACACAGCTCGCCAGGAAAGATTTAATTTCCCGAATAGAAATCATTATGGATCCAACATTCCGATGCCGGCGTTTCCTGTGCCGCCAGTATATGCTCATGCGCATGCGACAACGACAATTCCTCCTCCGCCGCCCCCAGCGTTGCCGAAAATTCCTCATCCCCCGCCACCCTTGCCAGATGAAGATGAGAATGAGTTTGATTTGACACTTTCCCCGTCACCTTCGAAATCCAAAGCACCGATGGGAGGTCCAATGGAACCGACCGGTATCATGGGACGCCCCATACGCCCTAACCCTAACGTCAGTCAAAAGACACTGAACAGACGAAAGCAAAAAATTAAGAGTAAAAGAACAAAACTCAGAAAAAAGGAGAGGAATCTTGCGATATGGGACGAGCATTTTCAAGCCTTGGTTGAGTACAAGCACAAACACGGGGACTGCAATGTACCATTGCGGTACAAGGGGGATAATGTATTAGGATTAGGAATATTCGTGAACAACATCCGTCGCGGTGCTAAACCCATCGTAACAGAGGAGCAATGCCGCCGCCTTAACAGCATCGGGTTTGACTGGGAGATACCTGGAGAGATTCAAGAGCGTCAGTGGCAGAGGAATTTTACCAAGTTAAAGGTCTACGAATCAAAATATGGGGATTGTCACGTTCCTGCGCAGTGGAATGGTGATCCTTCCCTCGCGGCATGGGTGGTGGCTCAGCGAACCAAACAGGGGAAGGGGAAGCTACCCCCACACCGTGAGAAAAGGCTGAACTCTATTGATTTCCGGTGGGCTACACACAGAGCTCAACGGAACGACCCGCAAAATGACCTCACGTGGATGGAGCAAATAGAAAAATCTCATCGAGTTGGTGAAGAAGCAACTTCGCCGCAAAAATTGATTGAAATCATTGAATTGCTGGATGATACTGATAATGACGACATGGACATTTCGGATGATTCAGAAGATATGAAGCTGAAGGGTAGTTACGAGTGGTCAGACTCTGATTCTGATAGAGACGATGACGTGAAGGAAAAGGCAGATAATTTGCATCTTGTTGATACGTCAAGAGCGCTAGGAGGGGAAGGTGGGGACGATAACGCTACAAAAGCCGTGTCGGCTGCACAAACTTTGTCCATATCGAGTAGAAGGCAAACTCGAGATGATTGCGCTGCCGCAGACGAATCGTTTATGAAACCTTCCAGTATCAGAAGCAAGGCGCGGTCTCCAGTTGAATCGAACAGCGTCATTGAAAAAATGGAACGACTGAAACGAACATTGATGAGGGCAGAGCTTAGAAGGGCTAAATCTCAACTTGCGATTCTTCAAATGCAGAAAGAGGAAGCATTGAAAAATGCTAAGATGCAACTCTTGGCAGCAAAGCTGCGCAAGGAGGGGGCTTTGAAACGGAAAGCTCACAAGCAGAACAGCTCTTTTTTGGGAGAAGAGAATCCAGAGGCGGCAAACAAAATATCAAGAGTTTCACGAAGTGACGACCTTGCTGATATATCAGCATTTTCTATGAAAGCATTGCTCATTATGAATATTGGATCGCGAGAGATTGATAATGAATCCGTGCGACATGTACCCATTGACTCCGTTTCGATCTTCAGTCAGAGTAGCAGTATGGCATATACTGATTTGCCGGAGATAAATGATGTTCGCGTGATAGCCAGTGAAAAAGCTGAGGCCAAAGTGGTGGTGCTAAATGAAGTAGCGAGGCTTAGATTGAACCTAGAGTTGGCTAAACGTCGATTGAAGCTTGCTGGGCTTCAAAAGAAGCGTCTGGAAGTTAATAAAAAACCTGATCCGGTCGAGTTGGGTGATCTGATCAGCAAGGAAGCTATAATAGAGCAAGCTAAAACTATCGCCATAGAACCAGCAAAGGCCACTGTTCAAGATCTCTTGTTACGACAGGAAGAACTACGAAGTAATATCAAAGCATCCAAGGAGGCACAAAAAGAACTTAAGGATGGACAAGATATTTCGCATTTGCGTCAAATGATTCAGTCGCAACAAGCACTTTTGAGTCAGCATGGAATTGCAGTGAAGAATTGTACTGAGCTTCTCCAACAAACGCAGTTCTCGTTTGAATCTGAGCTGGAGGCGAATGCACAGAGCCAGGCTAGGCTACGAGATTTATTGCAACGCAAAGCTAGCAGTGAAAAAATGGTTAGAAATGTGAGCAGTAAGATAATGAAGCTAAGGAGAAAGAGAGATAAAGATGCGACTAGAAATATGAAAGGTAAAGGTGAAGATAAATCCACATGATGAAATAGTCGCTGATGGAATGTTGAGATTCGCCTGTTTGTATTTTTCAACTTCATTTTCCATTTGTTTTCTCAAAGCAATGCGTGCGTCCAGATACTTTAATTGAATGCAAAATTTGCTGTGGTCTGAGACGAACAATCATGCTGGTGAGACCATCAAAATCAAAATTTTATGTTTGTTATCTCACAAATTTGCTCTTTTTTCATTCACAACAACAACGCTTGAAAGCCTCGCAGCATTTTAACAACTTATTTCTTTTTTACTGGCACTTTTAAATGCCATGACAGGAATTTTGGTTAATGATAAAGGTGATGCTAAGCTTCCCTTTCTCTTTCAATACCAAATGTGTGGACATACTAGAGATTTATAGACAATTAATTGTAAATTCTTTTATTGAATTTGGCATTTTTCAGTATCGGTTGTATCAGTTTACTCAAGATACTGTGGTGGAGAAGGACGCCTGTGTTACATCAATGATCTTCCTACCTCCGAATAATTGCTCTGCAATGAATAAAGTCAAATCCTTGCTTTCCCAATAAGACGAGTGGGCAGCTAGAGCAGCTATGTACTCATTGGCATTTTCTAACTCATTCTCTTGAAGCAGGTAGTCATGTCTCTCCCCACCATAGATTGCGCCGTTCTTCATGGAGAGTCCACTTTGTCTCTTTTGGCTATCATTTTCGTCCTCAAAATCTGCCTCGTCATACCGCGTACCTTCTAGCAATCCAATGCCCTTGAAACTTGCCTCGACCGCGTTAAAAGCGTGTTCTTTAACCCTTTCCGTTTCATTCCTTATTTTCCGCAGCCAGAGTTTCGTTTGATATTGCACTCGTAGACCAAATCTCCAATGTGGAATTATCTTCGGCTCGATATCCTTGTTCCTTTTATCCATCAAAGGTTCGAGGCGGTATGCAACAGGGTCGTATGGATGGAAAATGTTGAAGACCCTCTTACAGCCAGATAGTTGTAAACTCTTATTCGCTGTCAGATTGTTTTGGCTTCGCATTATCAAAAATACAGCGACAGGTGATCCAATCATAAAATTGTTAACAACATCGAAGTGAAGACTGGGGTACTCGTATTCTGTATCAGGTGTAGTCACAAAGGTGCAAGATCTCACACAATGTAATAGGCTACTCTGATCCTCGTTAATTAAAGGACTGACCCTCTTTTGATGAGATAAAATGTCCCAACAAATCACTGAGCCCAATGAGTGAGAAAGAATGGAAATTTTGCCTTTGAATCCTGTGAGTTTGATGTACTTTTCAACCACTGTGTTCAACTCGCTTGTTACTATCTCAACCATCTGATGATGGTGAATGGGTGACATAAAATAGAGGACTATTGTAATAACATGTGGGTGTGAGAAGGCTGACGCAATCAATAATTTTTACTCTGAAAATCTGTGTGACGATTATACTTACTGTCTAGCATTGTGTCGTTTGCAAAGTTGCGAAGACGAGGTATTGTATCCATCGTAATGTCACCAATGGTGGCTTCTTCTTTAATTGTATTGTTGTCGGAAAAGTTTCCTCTAGATTGAATAGCAAAGGGTTCATGCCATTCTATAGGAATGTATTCGACTTTTCTATTTTGGTGAGAGGTCCTGTCTTGTTTTGAGTCGATTGTACTCTCAAGTACTTTGGCGTGATTGGTACGAAGAGAATCACAGCATTCAGTTATTGACGTTGTCAGGGCTGGTAGCGGTAACCCAAGGAGATCTTCATTGCGCAGCATTTCGCCAATTCCGTGCACAACGAGGACAAGGTGTTCAATATTTTCCGAATTCGAATCAGGTATAGCACTCGTTTGAAGCGTTTCTTCAGACGCAGCTAGAATACATGGTACCTTCTCCTTGTCATCGAATAAATTCGATATCCCGGAGTGTTCGACGTGATCACTTTTTGTGTGTATTCCTCTATAAACTCTCCGTTTAAAGAGAGATAAGCCGCCTGCAACAGATTTTGTGACAGCTGTGATCTGATTCAAGGATCTGAATTGCACTAATTGCGTTTCTTCATCAAAACAAACCTGCACGGTAAGAAGTACGTGATCAATGGGGTTACCATCCTTCACATCTTTATCACCTTTTTTTGCTCGCCATATCAAATATGAGTATGCTTCCTCCAATGCTGAAGCACTTTCATCATTGTATGGTTGCAATCCGTTTCTCTGTGTATTAAGAAGCCATACACCACGTCGCACTTGATTCCCAATTCCGTGGAATCTCCAGAGTGTTGGACGCATCAGCGCTTGTGCCGGAAAGTTGAGTTGCTTGCCTTTAGCATCATAATGGAGTCCGTCAATAATGCAATCACTACAAAGATCATCATTCATGGGTTCGTCTGAATCTACGTTGATATCATCGACGTTATCTTCAATCACTATGCGGCAATGTCGACAACATGCCTGGAAAGAGATTGCGTGCCGTTTATCATCGATTAAAACATCATTGTCGTTTGGTTCGTACCATTGTGCAACTGTAGGATATGCAAATACGTTGTCCACATTTTTTGTTTCACCACTCTTTTTTGTCTTCTCGGTTGCAATCTTAACCTCTGACCGCAATTTGTTGACAACCTGCACTCTAAACATAGCTTCGATAGATAGCCTATCTTTTTTCGAAAAGGGTAGCCATGATGCTCCATGTGGTTGCTCCCCATTTTTGTTCGGAATGTAGCACCACAATGGGACAATACCATCGTTGTCAACGAGCAAAATATCCTTGGCTTCGGATATATATTCAGGTAAGTTTAATAGCCAATCGTCTTTTGTAGAGCTTCCTCCCCTTTCAAGTAAGAGACCAGATACAATCAAATCATGATAAAGCATCCAATTATGGAACTTAATGTGGCATGCTAGCTCGTAACGGGCGATTTCGCCATCTGTGGCAAGATATCGTTCACAAAGATGATCAATAACATCTTTCTTGTGATCTTCCCTTAGTGACGAATAAGGCCCAAAGCCCAGTACTCTCCATTGAGTATGACTCAACGCTCTTGTCACGCTTGCATCGACCAGTTTTGCATAGAAATATAATTCTTTCCACGACTGTACAATTACAAACTTGGTCCCTATCATAATGCCGTCAACTGTATTTCTGACATTGTCTCGAGATGGTATTGGATACTTGATTACTTCCCAGGTATTCTTCGCCATAGAATATGTGTACATAATGACTGGTGCCAAGATGGCTTCTCCAATGAGAGGAGTGCGTTTCACCATCTGAAAGGAATTTGCTGCAATGGCAACCGCCTCTTCACTTTGCACGAAATCGATAGCTAGCTCCGCAGCATGTTCTGCGCCAGAAAATGCAGGTAGAATAACTGCATCTCTCACAGGCACTAAAAGATGATGCTCGATTTTTTGAACCCCATCTTTGGTGGCGTTGTACACATTTTTCATGGACGATATGGATTTAAGTAGAAAGGATCTCGTTGTATGGTAAGATTCCTCGAACACATCTACTGCGATGAATGCTGCGTTGTCATAGATGGCATGCGAATCCCACAATTTTTGTTTGCTGGCTAGAGCTGCACGTTTTGATACTGTTTGAACCCGACGAGCGAATTGGTTGTCAGTTCTGTCGGCTCTCGGTGATCTGTGTGGCGCACTTGCATCGACCTTTGGAGAATGAACTCGAGGGCTTCTGATTCTTCGCTTAGAAGATCCATTAGTTGATGGCCCATTCTGCATGGCCGAATGTGCGCAGTTCAAGTGGAATGGAAGGAGCGAGATGATACAGGCATTCCACGAATGATTGAATGTACTCAGATGAATGCTTGTTGTCGCACTAACTAGATACTGTTAAAAATATAAAAAGAAAGAAGAAAAGGACAAGAAAGAGAACTTTATGGCCTCAATTTGAAATTGTGAGCAGCAAGAAGCCTGCAAAACATCAATCCGTTCAATATTTTCTGTGCCATATTCAAAATGATGCTACACATTATATATTATGAATGAAATACTTGTGTCATATGACTAGAAATAGATTATAATTATGCTTCTGGAGTTCATACGTTGGGAACTTATGACTGAAGTTTGTAAAGCCGTGGTTAGTTTAGGCACTACCCATCCATTAGTTGGTCTGAACATATCAATAATTGGTAGCATAGCATCTCGGCCCAAAACTGATGACGCGTCATTAGATAACCACGACGCCAGCAGGGGGATAATTGTAAAAATAGTCTGCAGATTGCGCTGCTCTTGAATAAGATAATTGATCAATATACATGTTTCTTTAGGAGTTATAGAGCATTCGTATGATGAAGATAGCTAGGTACATTCTTGTGTATTCAACTTATTTCTGTCCGGTATAACGGAGTAGGAGACCACTTGATCCAAGCGCCCATCCCATATTTCCATATTCCTTGAAAAATTTGACGTTGTAAAGATTACCAGGAATATCATTCGCACTCTTGTCAAAAGTGAACTTCTTTCCACTATCGAAACTGACGTACATGGTATTAGAACCTCCCACTGCCCACACTTCCTTATCATTCCTGTACGCAACATCTGTGATTCCGTATCCCCCAGTCTTGATTTCCGCCTCGTTAAAGTCAAATTTATCGGAACTAAGATCCACCTCATTGGGACTAATTAAGAGCTTTCCTCCGTTCAGAGTCATCCAGAGACCTTTGTGAATATCTCCCTGGATGAACCCCATGCTCTGAATACGACGAGAAGTTCCTCTGTTGTGAGGTATCCAAAAGTCCTGACCGGGCTCCCAGGTCAAGAAAAAGTTTCCACGAGAGGAGACGGCAAGATAAGCTCCGTCGTCGTCTCTGACCTGGCCGATGATGGATCCGGAAAAGTACGATGCTCCGGATACACCACTGGAAGACATGCGATTCAGCGTGGCGTCAATTGTCTCCTTCACTTGTGCCTTCCAGTTACGTCCAGCATTCTCGGTGACATAAACGGCTCCTGAGGAAGTGGTCATTTCGGCCTTGCCGGGTCCAAGGGCAAGGACGGAGGTGGGCTCACCAGGCAATTTAGGAGAGAGGGGAATGCGCTCCCAAGATTTTCCACCGTCCTTGGTGTGAAGGAGAAGAGTGGGCTTACCCAGCACCCATCCCTCTCCATCCTTGAAAGAAACAACCTGAAAACGGTACGTGATCTCTTCCTCGGCGTCGAGATTCGAGAAGGAACGGGGCTCCCAGGTTTTTCCTCCATCGTTGGTCTCGGCAAAAGCTCCACGGGCTCCCACGAGGTATCCATGCTCTGGGCTGTCGAAATCGATATCATAAACAGTATCCTCGAAAGGAACTGGAACCTTGGACCACATTTTGTATGCCGCTGCTTCGGCAGGTGCAGGGGAAGCAATGTTAGCAACCGATGCCAAAGATGCAGCAGCTCCTGCAGTGACGGACTGGGAAAGTATTGAGAAAGATTCAGTTAGAATTATTAAGAAATTCAAATCATTTGGCAATATTATATTCACAGAAATGTGACGGATAGACGGTGGGCAGTGGTTGGTACAATACAATTGTTCCCCATAACATCGAGAGAGAAGCTCACCTTTGAGACGAAGTTACGACGATCGTCACATGAATCATCCGACGACATGGAGAGAGCCACTCCAGCAGTAGATGTCTTGAGTCCCGCAGGAGCGAAAGCCATTGTTGCCGAAGCAGATAAGAGCAGAAGAGCTGCTGACTTGAATACCATCATTGTTCTTATCTTTCAGTTATCTAAATGCAAGAGGGTCGACTGCGTTGGATATGTTGTTATTAAGAGTGGTGGATGGAGTGGTAGGTGCGTAGGTGCCTCATAATTACAGCGTTTAGCGCGTCCATCATCAATCATCATCATCAATCAAGGGCTCAGCACTGACTGACACAACGGCTTCGTATGATTCAGACCACGTACCTCCCCCCAAGGGGAATCATGCCAATGGGGGGTGAAAATCAACCTGGTATCAAGCAAAAATACATCAGAAAATCAGACACTTCAAATCACAATTCTAATATCAAGATCTAACACAACTATTCATCCCTGCCGTTTCAAAGTTTTTTTCTCATTAATAGGAAAGATGAGGGTAATGGATGATGCTTCCTTGTTCTCGTTATTATACTAATCTTGTGCAGTCTAAATTGTTGTAGTGTGATGATATATTGAAAATACTCAACTTGCGGCAGAGTACATAGTGGACACAAGATCATAATGACTAGACTGATGACCCCACTTGTGGACTGTGATCATCAGCATGTGTTCGCATCAAGGGTAAATAGTATATATATATATATATATATATATATATATATATCCTTATGTGTATAATCATCATTTTCCATCAGCATCATGGCTACTGATCCAAAAAGCTTCACAATTCCTTGCCGTATCGAGACTCCTTGACAAAATATCCTCATCTTCTGTCGACCATCCAAGAGTTGAGCGCGTGTCTTTTCTTGCTGCTTTTAACCTAACATTTTGTTTCGCGATACTGTAACCTACTTGGAACATCAACAGAAAGACTGTTGACCGAGGAGCTGCCATTGTGATATTTGTCTGCCGTATCGAGGATATTTTAAATGTGAGAGATTCTCTTGCTGGAATAGGAATATAAACTAAATAGAAGCAAAAAGTGCATGCACTCACTATGATTTCGTTAATCTTCTTCTTGACTTCCACTATTGATGTATCGTTTGTATCGATGGCAATGTTGGACCACATAAGACTTGCTCGACGCCCACTAGGTCTTAAATAGGAAGTTAGAGCCTTCACTGCTGAAGACGTTATGTTGCTGCATTCAAGGGCATTCACGGTAGATTGACTTGCAACGTGTTCTTTAATCCACTCGTTTGGACCAATGCATACAGCTGGGCCGTTGTTGTACTTCAAAAATCCTGGCTGGTCGTCAATTGGATCACGTTTCAAGCGACTAGTCAAGCTGAATAAGTTCTTCCGACCATTTTTACCTTGCATCTGAAAGTTTGCGCCAAGGCGAGCCTTTCGAAGTGCCAGCAAAAGGGCCGCAGCTGCATCTTCTTCACTGCAATGACCATGCGATGCATCATTCTGAATTTGTCGCTTTAATAAAACTGCTGATAATCTTTTTAATGAATGCTTCCTGCCCTCGTCGCTTTTAAACAAAATTGCTGTATCGACTACATTGTAGTGCGCAAGGTGCAGAGCTTTGAAGTCATTTTCCAGCGATTGTCCTATTATAATATCCTCTTCGCAAATGATTGAAAGCAAGCTTGCCTGGATCTCCTCTAGAGTTGTAGTAACATTGTCAAGCATTTTCGGTGTAATACCAGAATACTTTGTGACGTAGTCGACTATACGATTTTGCGGCTTGACCAATTTGTCCAAAACAACAATGTACTTTTCAGGCTCGTCAACGGTTGGGCTAAATTCAAGGAGAGTGACCCTTGCAAGCTCAAATTTTTCTGTTGTTCTCACCATCTCGCAGTCTATTGAAAATACCTTGTGTCTTGAGGAAACATCTACACGACTTCTTGACAAACAGGTCTTGACAAACATTGGTTGATTCTCTATTTCTTGGTTCGCAGGCAACGATACCTTCACTTTCATGGAATTTACAATAGCTTTGGATTCCTCAAGATTGAAGGGAAATGGAAATGCTTTTCCGCTGCAATCTATATTTCCTTCTTCATATTCTATAGCAGATGCAATTAGTAAAGGATTGACCACAAGGTTATTTTCATCATCTTTGTTATGCATGGGGTAGCCTTCAGTTTCCATGCTATGCAATGATAGCAAAAGCTGCGAAAGCCTCTTGAACGCATCTTCGTGAACATCTTCATCTGATGAAAATTCTTTACACTCCTCTTCATCTTGATTTGGTTTTGATTTCTTTGACATTTTCTCAAGGTACATCAAGATGTTTGTAGTTTTGAGTGGCCGGTCTCCTTGAAAAAGTCTGCACCGAAGAGGTAAAGCCCTTTTTCCATCATGCCCCCCTTCACTAATTAATTTTGTAAGGATTGATTCTTGGTTCGTATCATGTTTTCCAATCCAATTGGATGGCATGATCGATGATAATGGTGATGGTGTATCTTCAAAAAAAGAAGTAATGTCAAATTCAATTACCGCCAGATTTTCTTGAAGAGCGCTATTGTGCAACTTGGCCCATGAAGGAATAGCACCTTCATACGAAACAGCATCTGTTCGTTTTCTTTTCTTTGTGATCCCATCATTGTTGGAGACATCTTGAGTGGAGCCAAATATTAAGGATTGAATCAGACCTCTATGATCACTGGATTCGGTCTGTTTCCAATATTTTGCATCCTGCAGTTCCTCGTGATTGGCATGAACGTGATGTATAGAAGGTCCAATATGAGTGCAGCCGTCCGGAGTTCCACTAGGATGGTGTTCCTTCTTTAGAATGCTTCGTAGTTCATGTGCTTCGTCATGACAAGTAATTCCTGGCGAGTTACTTTTTGGATCAAATGCAGCTTTTTTTAACAATTTCTTCAACCTTCCCTTCTCTTTCTTTGATAGGTTCGTTCCTTGGCTTGCTGACATGTTTACTTGGAGTTGCAGATGGCTACGTTACAAAAGTCTTTATGAACTAATTGAAAGTGAGCGAGCTACGCTAGAGAGAGAGAG
>Ga0306864_1001004_pt1 | contig 12052 bp, 12 predicted proteins | sample AntRauTorckE5430_FD_190448 | JGI IMG/M metagenome (GOLD analysis project Ga0306864, IMG submission 190448) | Saline lake microbial communities from Rauer Islands, Antarctica - Metagenome Torckler E5 #430 (v2) (version 2) | ecosystem: Environmental > Aquatic > Non-marine Saline and Alkaline >...
TTTTGCTTGGTGCGAATGTACTCAAAATATGTATTCTAAAAATGTCTTAGAATACATGATTTCGAAAAATGAAAAGCGACTTTCGTTCGGACTTTGTACAACGCTTATCGTTTCAACTGTCCAAAATTACTTTCGAAGGAAAATTGGATAGCTGTGAGCTGTGACGATGAAATCTCTCAGAACCATACATCGAAAAATAGTAGTTCACCCGAGTAAAATGATCTGATCAGGAATGGTCTGATCGATGATATCACTGTTGTCAAGGCTATTTCAAAATTAGCGAAGGAAGAGGAGAAATCTTCAAAAAGACATTGGCTGCTGCAACAATATCAGTACGAAGACCATGAAGATGATTAGAGAATCGGCAGAGGTCAAAGCTATTTCAGAATTAGCGAAGGAAGAGAAAAAGACAATTGCTGCTGCAACAATATCAGTACGAAGACCATGAAGATGAGGAGGTTCTGTGGGTTCAGGAAATAGAAGTAAGAATCCAACCGAGTTAATTGACGAGGAAAAATCTATCGGAGAAGTGCGGTTAGAAAAGCTTGAGACCCAAATCAAGGAAGATAAAGCGTCCGTCAACGATGATGTTGCAAATTATATGCGGAGCAAATATGAACTTGCAGATATGAAAAAAATCTGAGGAAGACAGAGCAGCAAGCAAAAGGATTAAGGGCGAAGATTGCCAAGTTGAAATCAAAAGAAATGGAAGAGGCTGACATCAAAGAAGATCGTGCAAAAATTGAACAACAGGACGAGAAAGAAGATTATAACGGTGGAATGTGTAGTTTGTTTGATAGCGATGTTGCCCCTGCAAGGAGTAAGCAGGAAACAATAGTGATAACCGATGTGTATGTGCCTGATCTTTTAGCTGACATCCCATCGGATTGGACTGGAAAGCGCCCGAAAGATTTGTTTCTTGAGCAGTGCCGAAAGAAAAAGTTCCCGAAGCCTATCTTCTCAAAAATTACAGCTACAAAAAATTGCTGCCCTAGAAAATTAAAAATGAAAGGGGGTGTAGAGAATGTAATTCAACATGAAGGTCCCTTCTCAAGCTTCAAAGATGCGGAACATTTTGTTTCAATAAAGGCTCTATACGAATTAGATCCTAATGTTCCACTGTATCGACTACTGCCTCCATTAGAGATGTATGGAAGGGCTGGATCGACGCAAAAGAGGCTGATAAGGGAGCCTCTGATGCTAAGAAAGAGCATGAAAAGTAAGGTTAAATTCAATCTCTCATTCGGGCTATACATGATGCTCTACCAGCTCAGAATGAAAGTACAGTGATGGCAGAGTACCGCACGAAAGAAAGTGAAGGAAGTAAGGAGCTAGATGATTGGGACGATGAGTCTTGGGAATCGAATAATGACCCAAATGAGGAGCAGATTACCTACATAGAGCACGGTAATCGTGCTGATAAATTGACGCCATTGGGCAAACAAATGCGAAATGACTTTATGAAGAAAAATCTCTCGAGCAGGTACCAGAAAATGAAACAAATTCGAGCAAACCTTCCAATGTATGTTTATCGTGAAAAATTGCTTCAAACCATTAAAAAGAATCCAGTCATTGTACTTTGTGCTGAAACTGGTGCTGGGAAGACTACCCAGTGTTCTCAATACATCTTGGAAGATGAATTTGAACGTGGTTATGGAGACAAAATTTCCATAATTTGCACACAGCCCAGGAGGATTTCTGCTTTGTCAGTGGCCGAGCGCGTTGCGGAAGAAATGGATGAGAGAATTGGTAAGCATGTTGGATATTAGATTCGAATGGAAGCCAAGAGGTCAAAAGATACGAAACTCATTTTTTTGCACAACTGGAGTTGTTCTCAGAAGACTACAGGATGATAGCAATAACTCATGTGATTGTTGTTGATGAATGCCACGAGCGTCAATTATAGTATCAAGGAAGGATTTAAAGGTAATTTTGATGTCTGCAACTTTAGATTCAGAACTATTCTGTTCCTTTTTTAACGGAGCTCCTTTCTTTAGCATCCCTGGAAGACCTTACCCAGTCAATCAATACTACCTTGAGGATATCCTCGAAACCTCAGGATATATAGTTGAAGAAGATTCTAGGTATGCAATGCGCAGTACCTCTTTGGGTGACTGGAAGAGGAGGAGAGAAGAAAAGAACCATGGTGTCTCTGGAATCGGAGTTGGAATCACTGGAAGTTTCTGAGTTGTACGGTGGTTATTCCATGACTACACCAAGGTGAGTAAATACAGGAGACTTTTCTATACATGACACAAAACGCACTCACGCCTTTTGGTCGTGGCAACGCCAACTAAGATCTATGGAGATTGTTGACGAAGAAGTTATCAATTATGAGTTGATTGAAGACCTCTTAACTCTATTAATGCTCGAACCTGAGAATAATACATACAATGCTTTTGGCCCCGTGTGGCAATGAAGATGACCCGTGGAAAGCGATTCAGTCTTGGTGTTTCTACCTGGGAAATTAGAGTACTGAACGAAATTCTGAAGAGCAATATACATTTCGGCGACGAAAGGCGATTTGATATTATTCCTATGCATTCCACCTATCCCCTAAAGATCAGAAGAGTGCATTCATGACTCCTAGACCTGGATGCAGAAAAATTGTTCTTGCCACAAATATTTGTGAAACTAGCGTCACTATTGCAGATTGTGTTTGCGGTGAGTACCTACTTATAATTTATGTTAATCTTGGAATTGCAATGTTCTCGCGAGCTCATTTGTATTGCCGTTATCCCCCGTAGTTATTGATACTGGTCTAGAGAGGCAGATTGTCCAGAATAAGAGATCTTCAACCTCAACTCTTGTCAAAAACTAGTGTTCAAGAGCGAGTGCAAAGCAAAGGACAGGTCGTGCTCGAGAGTTCAACCGGGTATTTGCTGCAAGTTGTACTGGTTGAGGGCAGCAAATACAGTTATGAAGAAGCAGTCCACTCCTGACTTGCAGAGAGTTCTCATGGAAGAAGGTGCGCAAATGACACTGCATCTTTACCTTCACATTAACTAGCGTTTCTCACATCTCAATCGTTTACCAATTTGCAGTCTGTCTTAGCATACTTGCTGGGCGCCGTTCAGAAAATTGCATGAACTTTCTGCTTCAAGCTCCTCAACCACCATCTATTGAATCTGTCGACAATGCACTGCGGGTGCTTAAGGAGGTTTGAGCCATTGCGCCTATCATTTCTGATAGCAATGAATGAAATCTGAATCAATCACTCCTCTTGGACAACATCTTGCGAAGCTTCCTGTGCATGTTGGCCTCGGGAAATGCTAATTTTCGGCTCTCTTTTTGGTGTGCTTGATGTGGTTCTGACAGTTGTGTCCTCCTTAACGGCCAAGTCTCCATTTGCAGCAAACATTTACAACTCACCTCAAGTAAAGGCAGCTCACAAAGCAATCTGTCATCCAACATCAGATTTTTTAACGTCTTGCAAAGTATGCGATACTAATATGGCAGCTGTGGATATTACATAGCTCATTGAATGCCCTTAAATTCTGCGCAAAGAATTTCTTAAATCGCACAGAGCTTATCGAAATTGGTGAAATGAGAAAGCAGTTTTTCCAATTGCTTTCTTCCACAGGGGTGAGTCGTCTTATGCATAATACCAAAAAAAATCCGATGCACGTTCATTGCGCATATGGGTCTATTATCACAACTACAACTGACCCCTATCAAGCTACGAATCATCATCAACATGTCCAAATTTTGCGATGTTGGTGCAATCACTGGAGATCTAGATGGACATCAATGAAGAAAGTCTTGGTTGAAGGTTGATTTACTATTGGTGAGATGATTGAATTTATCTCTCAGTTTCAGCTGCTGTAAAATTTGCGAGTTGTACTACCATCTTCTGATGAATGATCTTGAAATCTATGACATCAATGTGGTGTTGAATCATGAAGTTACTATCAATAGTACCCAAACCAGTCTCGTTGAAACAAGCATGCATGGCTACGCTACTGTCCTGCATGCACTCCTCCTTACTTTTTTTGTATTTTCTCCCCATACCATCTCTTACAAAGCCTTTGATGTGTGTTGGAGGATAGAAGCCAGTTCTCTCCGCAAGCATGCCAATAGCAACATCTTCAAAAGCCATGGAACGAGAATTCAAGAAATGTCCTCCCTCAAATGCATCTTTTACAAACTTTGAAACACCATATCCTGCACCAACAGGATAAAGAGGAAAGTAAGGTTCAGGGTACATTTCAAATGAAACAGACCACTTATGCCCTGGTGCTCGGTCAGGATTGATGGCTCTCGTGTTTACCGACCCAATGAAATGGGAATCCTTTTCGTCGAGCTCCTGTATTTGTTTATGAATCTTGCGCACATTGGGATACGAATCGTCGTCCACCTTCATGGCATACTTCCAACCTCCGTGGTCCGTATTGTTTGCAAAGATATGCGCAACGACAAAGAATGATAAAGTTTTCAGAGGGAGCACAATCTTACATCAGGAGCGGCCAGAGCAAGCCGGCTATATATGAGTTATCCCAACGATAGCATTGATTCAAATGCGATCGGATTTAGAGCAAAGGGAAGATGGAGTCATATCAAGTCGTCAGGTATTATAAGGTGGAAAAAGGATCGTGAGCAAAGTGTGAGGCCTATACTAAGTTCATTTGAATGGGATGACGTTACATTGAAAGGTCTTGAACTGAACAAGACGATTGCCACGATTGAAGAGAAGAAGGAACAGATGGTTGCTTACCTATTCGAGACTGTAGCTTCGCTTGGAATGAAGCCGAACGACAACATCCCATCCAACCCATCATTCGAAATTTTTAATGGTAGGTTTAGATTTTCGATAAGATGTATCTCGATGGTTTTCATCCTCAGTATCAGGGACAAATTTGCCGTAACAAGTCGAATGTGCAATACCTTTCCAGCGCCTTGACTTCAAACTCTTTTCATCACCACTCGGACAAGATCTATGGTCAGTTCCTGTTGTAGCAACCCTAACGACCAATTTCATTGCTTCATCGGCATCTTTTGGATGTAGGCGCATGTACTTCAAGCACCAGATGAAGGAGGCTGAACATCGACTTCTATAAATTCTTGCACCGTATTTCGGAAGGCTGTCACGTTATACACTGGTGTATTTGTCTTCACTCGACAGCGGCCTCGTCGTCTACTTCAACGTCGCATGATGGGGTAGCGAAGTAAAATCCTGAGGAACATCAGTAGGAATAGCAGCTTTCCCAGAGACAGAATGTTTAAAACGGAAGACAATGTCATGAAAGTATTCCATTTCAGTTAAGATTTCCATAAGCAATCCATTTTTACCTGATAATAATACTGACGCATTCGAAATGGAGGCCTTCTGTGTTGGGGGGTAGGGTCGAGGAAGGGCCAATTATAGCGAGTTCGTCAAGTACTTCAATATCTCCCTTCAATGTGTCATCTGTCTGTCAAAGTTAAAGATAGCTGGGCTCTCTGAGCCGTCCATTTTCACAGACACACCCCGTAGGTAGTAGAAACAAAGGAAGTGGAACGATGTATAATGCGCATCAAAGATTGGGACCCAACTGTTGATGATTCTTCTCTAATCTCGTCTCCAACTCAAATATTGTTCGGCACGTTGGATTCCAGCATCGTAATCGGCCATTGCAATCGTCGTTGAAGAAAACGTATTATTAGTACCAATCATGTTACTGCCTCCGACGTCCAAGTACTACTGTTTGTAGATATCCTAGATTATTTGAGGTTGGGAGATTGACAACATGACATTATTACCCTTCACGTTACAAGACCAGTCCAAGAAACGATCTCCGCGTATTCATTCCTCTTTCCTCTTGAAGTAGTTCTGAATCATCGTCCCCGTGGCTGCATCATAGATCGCAATGTAGGATGTGAACAATGAAGTGATGTAGCTACGGGCACTATCACGACCACGCACAAAATGAGGGAACGACTCAGGATACAATGATGCGTGATGAGTCCTGACCGTGATCAATCTTCAAACTCTCCTTGTTGAGGTTGGCTGCCTTGGCACTGACAGCCAGGATCTGCTCATGAACCATGGCATAGTTCTTGTAGGGGCTGGGTGTATGATTCCGAGCCACATCAGAAGTGATGAGGTGATGTTTAATGTTTATTTAACACTTCTTTCATCTTTTTTCTGAAGAGAATCATAAAAGGCGAGGAGGAGTCGTCATGTAACGAATGACCAATTAGCTCCTGTCATTTGCTATATTGGCTCCCGTCGGGTGTGACTGCTCATTTTGGAACAATATGTACGTGTTGGGCAGCAGTGCTGCGCGGGATACAGTACATATATCGCCATCCTATGACCTATGATATGCTTTTGCTAAACTCGCTGGGCAATAAGTGACAACGAATATATAGAAGTATTAATCATTACAGTGGTAATTAATACGCACACACTGTGTTGGGACAACTCGGTTAGAATAAAGAGCATTTGTTGTCTTTCTCTTCAAACCATGAATGTATCATTGCAGGAGATTCTTCCTAGTTCATGATTTGGAGGGTAATTAAGAAAAGCACCAAACAATTATTTCGCTTGTGCTAAAGGCGAGCGTATTCGTCGTGACAATGTGCAACCTTTTCCTATGCACAGCAAACAACCCTTGCATTTTTTCCGCTATACTAAATAGATCCAGCGTCTCCGCCCTTAGGCTTTGTAGCTCCTGGTCCAGTTGGTGAAATATCTCCGTCAACATTCAGAACACTCTGAAAGTATGCAATCGCCTTCTTTAATCCATCGTCCACGTGAACCTTTGGCTCCCACCCAATTTTGTTCCTCGCAACCTCAATCACCGGTTTTCTCTGCGAAGGATCTTCTTGATTTTTTTCTAGATACAAGATGTCACTCTCACTCCCTGTAATATTCTTGATTTTTTCTGCAAGATCGCCCACAGTAAATTCTTCAGGATTGCCCAAATTTACAGGCATGTCATAATCACCATTCATCAAAGCATGCAACCCATCAACCAAATCACTAACATACTGGAACGACCTTGTATTTAGTCCATCACCATAAATAGTCAACGGCTTATTCTGCAATGCCTGAATAATAAAGTTGCTCACAACGCGTCCATCGTTCGGATGCATTCTGGGTCCGAAAGTATTGAAAATCCTCGCGACGCGTACCTCTACATTATTTTGATTTTTGTAGCTGTACATCATGGTCTCGGCAACTCTCTTTCCTTCATCGTAACAAGATCTTGGTCCAATAGTATTGACATTTCCCCAATAGGATTCTTTTTGAGGGTGTTCCTTTGGATCGCCGTAGATTTCAGAAGTGGAGGTGAGGAGCATGCGTGCTTTAACACGCTTTGCAAGTCCAAGCATATTGATCGTTCCCATGGTGGATGTTTTGATTGTTTTTACAGGGTTGTATTGATAGTGTGGTGGGGATGCGGGGCATGCAAGGTGATAGATTTGGTCTACCTCGAGAGTAATGGGTTCGGTAACATCGTGAACCATGAGACTAGAATTTAAGTGGAGTAGTATAAAGTGTCAGCACCATGGTTCTCACAGGGCATGGAAATATATGGACGCGTCAGCACCATGGTTCTCACACGGCATGGAAATATGGACGCAGTAGAGCGAAACTTAATAGTACTCACCTGAAATTCGGATGCTGCAACCAATGCTCAACATTCTTTTTTTGGCCAGTGAAAAAGTTATCAACGACAATGACTTCGTGTCCTTCCTTCATTAGTTTATCGACTAAATGACTTCCAACAAATCCTGCGCCTCCGGTCACCATGATTTTTTGCCGCTGGATTTCTGGTAACTTTGAAGTTGTCATGATAAATGGTGTTGTGGCGGTTGGGATTGACTGAGAGGAGAAAAAATTACGCTGTTCGAGGACAACTTCATTCGAATGTATCTTTTGCTTTTGCTGTCTCTCGAGTTCATTTATGTCATTTATTTGGTCTCTCTCAAAAATTGAATAATCTTCAATGCTGCCTGCCCCTGTGTCGTGTGATCCAGAAAGATATGCTGCGTCTAATTGAGTGAGCTCGTATCCATCAACATCATGGCCATGATTGGATTCCAGTGGTTCTAGTTCTTTGTGATAGCGGAGTTTTCCTCTGACTTCATCTGGTTGTACCGGTAAAGATTCTGGCACATATTCTGACGATGTCTTGCCCTGGACTGATGCATTAATTGTTTCTGTATTCGGGAATTTTGCACTTGATTTTGTATCTATATTAGACCCAATGGATGTACTTATGTGTTGGATCGTACTAACATTACCATCAGAGGGGTCGGGAATATGACCCATAGGCTTTCCGTAAGCGTTCGAATTGTGTGACCATTGCGGATGTTCAGGTACTAAATTTTTATAGCTGGGGATAGCCGGTATGAAAACATAGCCAATTAAAATTCCACCAAGTAGCATAGTGAAGCATTTTTTACGAAGGCATTGACTTAAGAATGATCGATGAAGGTTCTGACCTCTTCTACGAGTCAAACTGTATTGCGGATTTCTTTTGGGTATTCTTATGCGAGGCATTGGTTATTGGTTGAAAGAACTAAAAATGTGTCTGTTTCATTTGAAAAGAGCAGAGTGATAATATGACAGAAATGCGTTCCGTGTACACTACTCTACTCTAGAGAATGCAAAAGTAGTTTATATTCGTTCACAACAACACGACGACGCTTTTACCTTTGCTTTGTTGAACCTGCTGACGAGTGGCAAGTTGGGATTGGGAGAAATTGGGAGTGAAAGTTGGTGGCTGGTTTCGGTAACGGTCAGAAAAAACAGAAACTGACATTTACCCGTCAGGTTTATTGTTCATGGGGTCTCATAATTTACGGACAAGATAGCTGCCGTGCTTCATGGACCCATTTTCAATCCTACTTGAATTGTTGAAGCGTTGCATACGTATTAACACAGACGGTAGCCATAGAACTCTCGTAGAAATCATGATTTCAAAATAGACAGTGAAACCGTAAAAATTTCCCAACAACTTTTACATTTTTGACCGTTTCAACCAACCGAGAGCTCAAATTCACACCTCATGTTTCAACTTCATTGCATCACTAGTATCACTCCCTGCCCTTTTCTATAGGTATTCTGTATTTTTACATCCTGCAATTAAATCATTATTCAGTTCTATTCTTCAACAACGCATGCTTGTCAATCGTACCGGTACTATTCAAATGATATTCCCTCTCCTTTCTGCCCGACATAATGTTCAAATGATGTTCCTTCCTTGCTGTAAGACTGTTACGACAGAGAGAGTCAAGTTACAGGGTAATTGCCCTTATGCGGATTAAAAGGATCAAACTGAGAATGACAGGCACGTGAATCTCTAATAGGATGGACAGCTCGTATCAGCTACTTCAAAGCCCAACTTAACGATAAAGCACCAACTCAGGCCATAATGTGCAGGGTCGTTGTAGGTACAAGTTTAACAATAAAAATATGTGAACTGAAGAGACATGTGGCACTTCTTATGTACAGCAGTAGTGATCATTAAATGTGTGTCTGTTTAGAAAGCTCCTCGTTTAATTGAATAAATGTCTTTGTCTCCTGTCAAACACATCCATTGAGTTAGGTAGCACTTCGTGCACCTTTATAATTGATCCTTGTGTAGGATTTTTGTCCATACTTGCCAGCATTGATTACAAGACCTGTACCATTTGTGCTTGACAATAGTTCTTCATCTGCATCACGGTGGCAGCCGTAAGGGTCTTTGTTCCTTTGTTTCCGGCCTTTCTTGCCCCATTTTTGCAGCGACTTGTGAGATTTTCCTCTGCTGCCGCCGTTAGGTTTCTCTAAAATATCATCCATATCTACCATTGTCATACCGTCTTCTATTAAAGAAAGCTCTAATTCATCTTTGGTTCGAAAATCACCTTCTTGGGTCTCGAAGACACCAAGCTTTTCTCTCAGTTTCGTTTGACGACGAAATGTTGTAGCGAGTGTTTCTTTGTGGAATTTAGTTTCCCATTCTACATTATTTACTTCGCAATTAGAAGGAGGAGCGTGGCAATACAAAAGGTTTCCTGCCACATAATCTCTCAACACTACCCGTGATGCACGATAGTAATCGGCAACTCCACTGGAGGGTGCCAACAAACTCCTAGCAACGCAATAAGTCCCCAATAATTCCTCGGCAGTTGGTACTTTAAGTGCAACCGATCCTCCACTTTGAGCTATGTCCAATGCCGTTGGTCGTGGCAATTCGATTCCAAAGTGCGCCTCCAAAATATGTCTTGGGATCCTTCGACAAATTAATTCAATTGCAGGCCAAAAGTCTCTCGCTTGAGACAAGGGGTACACTCCAGCCAAGACAAGGTCAGCAGATGATGATACGAAACTAGGAAACACCAACCCTGGGCAATCGCAAAGTGTGATATTCTCATAGTCTGGAACATTTAAAGTCTGAAAATGTTTTGTCTTTCCTGGCATAGCTGCAACACCAACACGGTTTGCTTTGTGATCATTCTTGGCTGCTGAGACAAGAACATTTAGGACTGATGACTTTCCAACGTTGGGGAACCCAACCATTCCAAATTCGACACGAATTTTCACTACTCCATCTTCATCCCTCAGCTTTTCATCAAGTGAACCTTGCATGTCTGCATATTCACAAAGAATGTTCAAAAGTTCTTTGCGAGCAAGGGGCCTCTGAATTCCAATTCTTTTTGGGTTCAATAAAGTTGGATAACTTTCGTGTGCTTCGTATGGTTCAGTTGTTTGTTCAATGCTTACGTCCTCTTTAACTCCATCCAAAATTTCTTGCTCTTGGAAGGCGGAGAAGAATACATGCTCGAGTCCATCCAGACCCTTGAAATACTCATGCCACATTTCCCTCTGTGTTTCGGTTAGATAATCGCACTTATTCACAATTACAATCATAGACTTTCCCAGTCCATCCTCGACATATGTTCTCAAGTCCATTGAGAGGTAAAATTGGGGATTTCTTCCATCAACAACTAAAGCTATCAAATTTGATCTCTCTACAACTCTCCATAGCTGTCGCCAAACCTCAATATTTTTCTCAAAGGGGGTTACTGTCACCCTTGTTGCAGACGATGCGGCAATCTCCTCCTCGTACACAGCTATCTTCCTCCTCCAGTTTAAAAAGGATTCTTTCTCGTTCCTATCAAGTTCTTGTGGAGTTGTATTTTTATCCCATTTTGGTCTCCTTGGTACAGACAATTCTTTGAAATCAAATTTAGCAGCTTGCGACGCTGCTGCAGTATAATCCTTCATATCCACTCCATTCTCTCCACCCCTGACGTCTGCATCCCATTGAACGGATCTCGTACTCTGTTTCCCATGTACAACCTCCTGAGCAACTGAATCTATGACAACAAATCTTTCACGTTCACTTTCAAATTCCCGATCGGCAAGTTCTGCCCTTGCTAAGAAATCTGTAAGATCGTCCGTTTCAATAATAGATTTGATCTTGGTGGATGCAGCTTGGTTGGGATCCATGTCTAAACCAATAGATCCTGCACCTGACGCCGCCATACCATTTCCACGGGAACTTCCATTTGATTTTACTTTAAACTTCTTTGATTGAGATCTGGTTGAAGAAAAAAATAGAAGGTAAATTGAATGAATGAGCCAGATAAAAATATTCATGGTAAGAAAGAAAAGCATAGGACGCACTTTTGAAGGGCTTTTCCCATTCCAGCTGCTCTGTCAGCCTTCTTCGGCTTCCCTTTACGAGAGGTTCCCTGGCTTCTTGGCATTGTTCTTTGGGCTTTATGTACTCTCTAGAATGTTAATGCCTTTCTTTTTGCATTCAAAGTTGAGTAATGACCAATTAAGTTGTGCAATACAAAATAGAATTTCTGCTCAAGTTTCGTTTGGTTGGTTCCGCGATAGTTCCCACTTTGGGTAGGGAAACGCGAATTCGAAAAACTCTTTTCTCTCAGTTTTTCCAAGTAACAAGTGACGAACTTTAGTGACGAACAGTGACGAATTATAAGAATTATTTGACCCAAACCTACTGGCTACTGGTGCCTTTACGGGTTAGCTTAGTCAGCGACCAAGTTTACTTGTTATTTGACTAAGCTAAATCAGTCATATCAGCTAAGCTAAATACTTGACACA
>Ga0306864_1001005_pt1 | contig 12039 bp, 10 predicted proteins | sample AntRauTorckE5430_FD_190448 | JGI IMG/M metagenome (GOLD analysis project Ga0306864, IMG submission 190448) | Saline lake microbial communities from Rauer Islands, Antarctica - Metagenome Torckler E5 #430 (v2) (version 2) | ecosystem: Environmental > Aquatic > Non-marine Saline and Alkaline >...
ATTAGATAGCGACGATCCTACCGCAATGTTCATGAATTGTTTCACTCACACAGATATATGAATATCTTGGTCGTTGCAACTTTTTTTGCGCCACTCCGCGTCGGACATCCCATGGATGGGCAGGAGTATACCAGGGAGGTCATGCCTGGAACAAATGTGGAGGACAGGGAGGGGTTGATGCATTTCACTCCCATGGTCTTTCGTCAGAGGAATTTCGATGGTGGTTTGCTGTCGCTGAAAGTTTGAAAATCCTACAAATGAACATCATGGCTTGAATAGAAAGAAGATTGAATTTTTGTCATTCAAAGTCTCATAAATACATACAACAAACATGCTAGCATTTCGTTGGAAAATTCGTAAATTGTCATCATTCATAATAATCGCTTTGTAGTATCTTTGCACGAAAATGAATACATACAAATCAAGTATTATCTCCATGATCGCCTAGTTCTCCTTCACCAGGGTAGTTCAAACCTCCCATATAATTCGAAATTCCCGTGTGTGTACCGGCCAATCCATTGTCTAACGTTCTAGCAAAATTTCGCAGCGGACTTGTAATCGTCGGTAAAGTTGATATTCCCATCGCACAATTCATATTATCCAAATTGTCCGTGTCCATGCCTTCATTCAAAGTACCGTTGCCGTCATCACCAATCATACTATTATTCATTGGAACACTATCATTGAAAGTATAATTCAGGGGATTCCGAGCGTTATGGATGTTTGTAAGATGAAGTGGAACCAAATTCAAGTTCATGCCATCCATGGGTTGCCTTTGCAGTTGTTGCCTTTGATGAACAGCCATGTCTGGATTCATTCCTACATCATTGTTGACAATTCTCATGACATCTAATCCATCCCTATCACCTACATTTCCAACAATGGCACTGAATCCAGCACCATCGTCACCAAGAGGGTCGACATTCATGAACTGATGATTCCCAACTGAAGCACCTCCTTCCACTCCTGCACCACTCATATTTATATTTATATGCACCGCTTTCTTCCTTTTGGGCATCCCCCTCGGTTTCAATTTAGGATTCTTTTCAAAAAAGTTCATCAGATCATTCATCGTCAATTTGAGATTCAGATCCGGTTGAAGTTTTTGACTCCGTTCCATCATGATCCTCCTATAATCATCATATTTCGTGTAGTCATCCGCCCTCTCCTTGGCATATAGGAAGACATTCTTGAGATGTCCCGGATGTGATTCCTCTATTTTTTGAATATAGCTAGTTCTTCCTCTATCTTGATGCCTTGTTTCAAAGAGGTTGGCAGCATGCACATATTTGTTTTTCCTAAATGTCTCGAATGCTTTGTGAAGAGTTGTGGATCCTATGGGACGCAGGAGGCCGTAGTCGTAGCACACAATTTTACATGCTGCTTCATGCACAAGTTTCTTGTTCTTCATCAATGTCGGGACTGATTCATGCATGGTTCTTTTCGATCTGATTGATGTCTGTTTCTTCTCGGATGCCTGGGTAGATTTTTTGGAAAGGTGCGTGTTTGCGCTTGCGCTTGTGTTCATACTCATGGTTGCTCTCATCTTCGCATTCGCATTCGCATTCGTATTCGCATTTGTACTCGTAGCGTAGGTATTTGAATAATTTGGTTCCGTCAGCGAATAACCCATTTCAATTGCAAAGAGCATCATCAGATATTTCATATCAGCAGTGATTTTGAGTCCATGTTTTTCATTGATTGGAAGGGTTCCATTCCCATCTCTTCTCGGTCTAGGTCTGATGCTAAAGTCAAGATTATGTGCAGTGTCAAAAAGACTTGGCGGTTGCGGTACATCCTTTGGCATATTTCTGGCTAGTATAGATTCTATCGATGGTTGTGCATGAGATTTAGGTCCAGTTTGAGTTTGAGTTCGAACATGAGCAGGGTTCGGATGATGAGATTGTTGACATGCATTAGTACTAGATCTGCTGACATGATTATTATTGAGATTGCTTGCATGTTCATCTTGAGTAATTCTTCTCCTTTTGTTCGAGGATGAGGAGGGTTTTGTTAGCACGGTTGTCCTCACGTGACGAGGAGGAGTAGGAAAACTTGTATTTTTACTGGCACTAGTAGGACCAGGAAGACATCTTTGATTGGTAGGTGCATAATGTATGGAAGGGATACTGCTAGCATGACCCGTGCATTGGGCAGTGTCGTCGCAATTGACATTATCTTTGGCATTCATGTCCATGTTCATGTTCATTGCCAATTCCAACTATTCTGTTTTGTGATTTGTGATGCCATAAATATTATGGGTGTTGTTGGGTGCATTATCTATTATCTATGGGTTTAGTATGGGTGACGTATGGGACTAATGGAATTGAATATCATATCCCTATCTTTTAAGGATAATCACGGAATCTATTTATCAGCCTTCGCCTGTTGCGCGGCTCGTAAAAGTGCCTACTAAACTTTTTACCAAACCGACCAAAATAATGCAAGTATTCTATTATCACTATCAACTACTATCAACTATCAAACATAGCAATGCACTTAAAATTGTTTCGAATTCAATTTTCTTCTAATTGTTCCAAGTATTTCCTTCTTTCGCGCTCTCCATAGGCAAATGTCATCTGAGCAATTGCCATATCAGTCCTGAAATGAGAGGAAGTAAGTCCACTTTGGAGTTGTTTTCTCAAATTTCTCTTTTTAGCATTTGCAGGTATGAATCCTCTTGGCCACTACCGGTAACCTGTCTTCAGCATTCGCACTTCCTCTTGGACTTTTTACTTGATTCCGAACACTTATCGGAAGAATGTCACAATATCTCAGTGCAATTTTGTGATTCTCTATAACATGAAAGCGACATCCCTTTTTTGTCTCGAGTATTGAACCTGACTGCTTCACCTTCGCATAATGCCTTCGAATGCTCTTTCTTGAAATGTGTCTGTTCTGTTCACACCATCTATAATGTGTTTGGTTGTACTTATTAAAGTTGTTTAGTTCGTATGTTATGATGTTTATTAGGTATTATTTAATATTTAATATTTACAAGCAGGTACAAGCGCAGGGTGTTTCCTTTTGTCATTTGAATTTATTTGTCAAGGTGCGCGAAGAAATCTGAAAACTTTGTTAGTGATTTTTAACGACCCCCCCCCCAAAAGACGGAACCCACTTCCCACTTCACTGCACACTCTCCACTACGATATACACTCTACAATCACCCTCATACTTCATTCAACCCAGAGCCAAGAACCCAGAGCCAAGAGCAAAGAGCCAAGAACCAAGAACCAGCGCAGGCAACACAAATCATTTGGAATTACGCGCACTGTAATTGAAATTAGAATTGGAATCCTAGAGCGTCAAAGAGAATACATACAGGCAAGTCAATTACTACGAACATGTCTTCCGACAGCGATGAAGACTTTGCAGATCTTCCCCCACTCATGAGAAATACACCGTCAACCATAATCACTGATGATACTGGTACTGGTGCCATTTCATCCCCATCCTCTGCTTCCCCGTCTCTACCGAATACAGGTGCACACAAAGAACGAGAAAGGCACCAAGACGGCATTGCTAACGAACGCTCCAGCGAAGAACGTGCATCTCCTGACAGTAGTGACAACGGTGCAATCACCAGACGGATAATTAAAGCCAAGCGTCCACCAGGAATGAGAATGCAGACCAGGGCGCAGAGTATCAAGGAACGTGCAGAAAGGATCAAGGAACGCGCAGACGCCAATAATTCAAACAACGCAGATCAGTCCGCCAACTCTGATTCGGAACATGCATCATCGTCAGAACACGATGGTGACGGTGACGGTGACTCTGATCAAGATGCGAGCAGTCAAGATGGCAATGGTCAACCGAATCCCAGGACTACTTTTAGGAACTTTATTGCTGGTTTGCAAGACCCTACTATATCATTGGATGCGATAGTTGATGATCATTCAGAAGATGAAGATTACAACGATGACGATTTTTACAGTGACGATGATGATGATAATGATGACGATGAAGAGGACGATTATGAAGAGGAGGAGGAGGATTCTATCAGATCCGATGGACATGAAAAATGTTATTGTCCTGGCTGTGTTTCGGGAAGGCAAATGTTAGGGTTCGGGTTAGGTGGTGATGATGATGACGATGATTGCTCTACCTCTGATGGTGACATGCCATCACTCGAAAAACGGTATCATACTGATTCCTCAGATGATGTCTTGTCTTCGGATAATAATGAAAAGAAGGAAGATGACGCTTCTGTTGATTCGAATGCATCACTATGCGCAATCTGTTTCTCGGAACCATCGTATCATTTGCCATTCATTACTCTCCCGTGCTGTGGATATTCTCGCGATAAGACAACTGATGGGGAACATGCAATCAACGTGGAATCTACGAGTACCACGCGATTCTGTCAACCGTGCATTATCAAAACACTGCAATCGCAAGATACAACATTTCCTTTCAATCATGATTGTGTGGGAGAATGTCCGCGATGTCGACAAGTCATTGCTGTCAATAGCCTCGAATATAGTGCCAGAGATAGCAGAAATCACATCGAACTTGCATCATTTAATCAAATTATTAGACATGCTAGATATAAAGGGAAGGAGATGAAGGATGCTCTCGTGACTATCGCGTTTGCCAATCCATCCTTTTTACCGAATGAGTTGTTTCCTGATGATCAAGATTGTATGAGACAGTTTTGTTCGTGGGGGATTGTAGATAAGAAAGAAGGGAGAGCACATATATATACTATAGATAGGGGAAATCAAGAAAGCTTGAAAGCATATGTCATCAACTTTTTGGTCAGCGATGATGGGTTGCCAGGAATGATTCTGGCCTCGGGGGATATGTTTTTGGCTGGATTATACGCTGTGATGAAATTCAAGGTACTGACTGCATTGAGATTGGCAAACCAGGCTAGTATCGTGCTTTTGATGTACTTTGTCCGCATGCCTGTTTTGGAAGATGTATGGCAAGAAGTGCTCATGGGAGGATTAAACTGCTTCTTGTTGGCTATGCTCCTACAAGTTGTCCTCTTTGTACTTATTTACGGCGCTATTTGTTTCATTTCCGTCAGGTTGATGAAAGTGTTAATGCAAATGTCCTTGGATTTGAAAGAGAAGTGGAATGATGACGAGAGACCGTCTCTTGTAGACGTTTACTTCATGTTTTGGAAAAAAGAAATTAAGTGCTCTGACCTCTTGACTGCATTTAATAAGATCTCACTTGTTGGGATTTCCATCGCCTGGTTTGTACTTGTTATGCTGATTTCAAAAGCTGTTCTTGTCCGCACTTTGTTCTCAAGATTTATTGGAAAGGCAGAGCTTATTGAGGCATAATGATTACTATCTTTGGAACGATGAAGAATATCAAGTTTGACAATAGAAGATGCGTCTCCTTCTGGCATTGCACACACTTTCCCAAGCTTATTACACATATTATCGGTGTGGTTCGTAGTAATGGGGTTTCAGTTGAAGATAAAAGTCCCTACGACGTATTTTAAAGGAGCGTTCGTCATCTTGACAACTCAAACCTGTTTATTAAATTATCATGTACACGAAGAATATAAGTTTAGATTCAAGTAAGTCACAACTCAGCCTTTAATGCGCTTTTCATCTTCTCCATTTGAGCAGCTGCATTAGGATCTGTCATCATGTCTTGCATCTGTGAAAAGGAAAACAGAATATTAGAAGAAGTTTGAGAAATGAACAAATGCTGGATTCAAAACATAATTGCAAGATGGGACTTACTGCTTCCATGTACTTCTTCATTGTGGGGTCATTCTGCATACCTTGCATCTGCTGAGCAAATTGAGGATCCTTCATCATTTTCATTGCCTCTGCCATTACCGCTGGGTCGTTCAATGCCTGCATTGCATCTGCCATGGTATTCATTGCTCCCTTTTTCATCTGATCTTGTCCACGTTGAACCTTTCATAGATTCAAAAAAATCTTTGTGCGTTAGATTTCTTTCACCAAAGTATTTACGATAAGTTGATATTTTGATTGTATTAGCCGCAACTCGCAGCCATTGATCAATTAATGCTTACCATGTGTTCAGCCTGAGCCTCCATTCTTGCCGCAGTCTGAGGATCGTCCATCATTTGCTTCATCTTCGACGAGGCTTGTTTGAATTCCTTGCTCTTTTCAAATTGCTTCATCTGTTTTTTAAACTGAGGATCATTCATCATCTGTTGTGCTTCCGCCATCATTTCAGGGTTCTTGAGATCTTCCATCATTTGAGCCATCATTACTGGGTCCTGTGCTGCTTGTTGGAGGCCTGAAAATCCAGTTTGCATATCACGGATTGCGTCTGCTTGAGGATCATCTCCGCGAACATATTCGTCTGCAGCAACGGCTGATACAAAGAGAATTGAGGTAAAGATGAATGTTTTGAAGAATTTCATTTTGACTTTTGAATTGTATTCGGAAGGAAGTTATTGAAATTACGGAAATGTGAAGCAATGGAGAAAGTAAGCAACTCTTCTGTTGTATGAAAATGTTTCTTGCTTTGTTTGTTTGTTGAAGTTTTCAGATTGCCACGAGGAACGTCAGTCCCTTCCTCCTACCATCAACAAATACTCTTGTCAACAACAACGGTGATAAGTAATAAGGCTATTTTCATTTATGTCGCAAAATGAGTACTTTCTATTTTCTGTCTCACATTTTTGTTTCACTTCTCACATTTCATATTTTTGTGCTCCCATGCTCCATCCAGCGACCAGCGAAGCATCCTTATTCTGTACACAAAATGCGGTGCACTGTAACCGTCAAAATAATCTGCGTTGTTGTAGGAAGAGAAAATTATGATGAACGCCATGCTCACAATAATGGAAAATTTCGATGAGCTTCGAGAAGGAAATCGTAGCCCCCATACTAGCAGATATTGTAGTTCTCTAGAAGAGATGTAAGATCTCAATGAAGATCGATCGGAATGAAAAATATGGTCCCGTGGTTTAAATGGTGGGCTTGGTTTTTTTTCTTCACCAAGGCACATTGTTGCATATGTGCAAGAGATGGCAATGCAGTTTTATCCATCCGCTCCTCTTGCTCAGACTGACCGCCAGGGTGGGGAATTTATGTGGCATGTCTACCATCAAGTGTTCTATGTCGAACAGCAAATAGAAGTAATGTTGAATCCCACAAGACAAAGAATCTAGGAATAGCAAGGAATGAATTATAATTGACAGTTCCGCTCATCAATGCAATCTAGTTCAAATAGACAAAATGCCAACGTCCAATGAGCTTACCATTTTTAATCACATTACTTGGCATTGCCACTGACTGCGTCCTAAATTTTTGATCACACTACACATTTTATAGTAAGATATACATACGCATCTGAAACAAGAATTGAAAGACAGAAACAATAAATGACCATGCTGCATCTTCCCACGATCCCCATGGATATCCTTATGAATCGTTCCCACCAGTACAAATTGAAAGTCTATGTGAGCAAGGGGGCATCTTCGTAAACTTGGTTTCCTTTACTGAAGTTATGCGAGCACAGGATCACACCAACTAATCATCATGGTGAACATGTCTTTGGGAATTCGTAATTACTATTGCATGTGATAATGTTAAAAATTCATAACATTAATTTTAGTGCAGCTTGAATGTCCTAAAGCTCACTCTTTTCTACAGTCAAAATCTTCCGAATTGATTCTTTTTGTGCATCAGTCAGTGTATCAGGAAAGTCAACTTCAAAGGTAATGTACAAATCCCCAAAACCGCGCCCACTTCTTCTAGGCATACCCTTCCCAGGCACTCGCATTACATGATCACATTCTGTTACGCCGTCCACGTCAACAGTGAATTTGTGACCGTCCACGTGTGCAAGCTCCAAGGAAAACCCAGTCTGCAAGAAAGGATCAACAAAAAGTAGTAAATGTGAGGTTTATGAAGTGGATAGTAACTAATAATAGGCGCCGTGCATTCAAAGGCAACCCACGTTCAAATCAAAACAGTTGTACTTACCAATGCGTCCACCAATTCAATTTCCCTTGTAAGATACAGATGATCAGCATCTCTTTTGAATTCTTTGTGGGGAATCTCGTTGAGAACAAAATGCAAATCTCCAGCGGTAAAACCGGGCTTTTCATCTGTAACTCCTTCAAATGTAACACGTTCTCCAGGCCTCATTCCCTTGGTTACATCAATCGTCAACTCAATCTTTTCAGTTTCAGTCTTTTCAGGACAAGCCTTACAATTGCTCCTCCAGCTCCTTCCGCGAGCAATACAACTAGGATCGTTCATCTGGACCTGTTGAACGAATCCGGGCGCAATCTGCTGCCTTGCAACCTTGATTCCGGGCCCAGAACATGCATTGTCGGTCCTCAAACAATCCTCCCATCTCTTACAAAGCACCTCACGGACATACTCCACATCCAACATTTCACCGACGTAAAATTGTTTTAAAGTAAGCTTGAGAGGAATCTCAATGGAATCCGTTCTCCTAATCCCGTCATCTCTCCTCTGCTGTCCTCCATTGAAAAAACTTTCAAAGGGATCAAAACCTCCTCCGCCTCCGCCTCCACCACTGTGCTGCTCATGCTGCTTCAAACCTTCTTCACCGCGTTGATCATAGACACTTTTGAGGCTTTCGTCGCTAAGGACTTCGTAGGCTCTAGCAATCTGTGAGAATGTCTCAGCATCGCCTCCTTTGTCGGGGTGGTGCTGGAGGGATTTTTGTCTGTAAGCTTTTTTGATTTCCTTGTGTGTTGCTCTGCGGGAGATTCCAAGGAGAGTATAAAAGTCTGCAGCAATCGTAAAAGCGACGAGGGAAATGAGCAGCAGGAGTCGGAGGAGGCGGGTGTAGTTGCAGGTTGATCGTTTATTCAGCATTTTTTAGAATTTTTGGAACGAAATTACAGAGGATGGTAGTTTTTCAAAATTGGATTTCTTTTCCTGATTCAAATTGTTGTATCGATTTTGTGTGACGTAACTGGTAACCTATATAAATATAATGAGTTGAGTAGTTCCTTGTTGCATGCAGTACTACTACTGTGTCGATACCGGGAGAAAGCTCGCTTGGTCTTTGTTTTGGAATGTATGGAGAGTAGATAGAGTGTAAAATTCGAAAGAAGACGCGACCTCCTCTTCCTCCTGATCTTAGGAAAAATGACAAGGTTGTAAATTTTGAAAAATGTTCCACGTGGATGAATTCGCGCCAAATTCACTTAGTACATAATGATTGGAATACAGTAATGAATGAAAGTGTTTCAATTTTCAATGTTATACACAACAACAGTAGTAAGTTGTATACAATCAAAAGTACAGCAGGGAAGGCCATCCATCGATTCAGATTTTGACCTAAACCTGCAGCAACCCATCATTGATAGCTGATAGATTTAGATTTATTTTTTCCAGGACTTGGTGTACATGGCCTTTTTACTATCTTCAAAATTGCGAAGCTCTTTTCTATAAACCTCCATATCTTCATCATCGCATAGACAGTCATCCAGAGCTGCAGTAATCTCAATCTCATCAATACCGACACCAATAAACACAACCTCTTGACGACGGTCGCCAAATTCCTCAGAAACAAAGTCCTCACGCATAATTCTCTCATACTCTTTCATGTCCAAGATAAAGTACTTTTTCAGGGTCTCGGGTGGGATGGTAGCCCACCATTTTCCTACTGTTGAAAGTCCAAAGTGTTTCCCGGCATGACTCCAGTACATGCTGGTATTATGTCTCCAAACATCTTCGTTTTCTCCAGTCCACTGCGTAGGCGCCATCCAGCAAAATCCTTTGGATCTCAGTACTCCAACAAAAGGACTCTTTTCATCATTTCCATCAATGTCGTATCCCTCTTCCGTAGCTTCGGCGATTTGACCTAGATCGAGTTTTTCTTTGATTGGTACTGGCCACTTGTTTATTACAGACAACAACTTTGTAGGGTTGAAAGGTCTATTTGATGTGTACACAAAGTTACTGATTCCAAGATTTTGCGCAGAAGTACTACGATCATGAGAATGACTGTGGCTTGCATCAGTGCAGCCAGGATCATTGCACACTTTTCCGTGATCGTGGTTGTGCGAGTGTGAATGGCTTGTGTCGGTACACACAGGATCATTGCATGCTTCTCCTTGATCATTTGAGTGTGAATGACTTGTGTCAGTACACGTGCGGTCGCTACATACTTCTTCGTGATCGTGATCGTGACTGTGACTTGTGTCGGTACATCCAAGATCAATGCATTCCTCTTCCTTTGATTCCCTATCGACTTTAGCTGCTTGTAGTACGTCCATGACAGATATTTCTCCAAACTTGGTTTCGAAGATTGTGGCTTGAGCATTCAATCCTTTTGCCAAACTAGTTGCAATAGCCACTTGCTCTTCGCCTGCCAAATCAATCTTATTGATGACCAACACATCAGCAGCCTCAACTTGTTCCGCTAATAACTCTGGAATATTCTTATTTGCCTCGCAATCATCAGGATTTAATCCCCATTCCTTTCTATCCCCACTTGTATCCCAAGTCATCCAGTCCGTGCCGAATGTCGAAGAATCGACCAAAGTTACTACCTTATCCATCTTCACTCCCAACATTGTAGCAGGATGATTAGAAAACTCTGCCTGCTCCCAATTACTTCTGACAGCAACTGGATCCGCAACACCACTCAGTTCAACAACAATAGCGTCCAATTCTCTTCCTCCCTTCATCATATTCTCTACAGACGTGAGGAGTTCATCAGCAAGTGAGCAGCATGCACAACCGTTTTGCAACTCAATTGTTTCTTCCGATGACACGTTAGGATTAGCAAGTAATTTACTATCAATGTTAATGGATGCAACATCATTCACAATGATTCCTATTTTAAGTCCACCATTGTTGGTCAAGAGATTTTGGAGTGTCGTTGTTTTTCCACTGCCTAGAAAGCCGGCCAATAGCGTCAAAGGAATTATCTTTTCTGTTTCACCTGGTGGTGGTGAGGAGGCAGTTGAATAGAGACGTGAGATTGACCGTTTCTCATAGCTTTCTTTATCAAGAATCGGGGTACAGTAGTCTACAGTCTTCCTATATCTAGCAGCATTATCACTGCTTGGTGACGTTGAGGTGAGAAAGTAGGACGTGGTCAGGCAAGGAGCAAATCCTGAAACAACATGAAAGGACACGAAGGCTATCGTTGCTGCCAATGAAAAATATTGATATGAAATCATTGAAATAGCCTTATATTTGAGAATGTGCGGCAGTGAACTTCAAGATTTATGAGTGGTGCGTAGATAGGATGATCTCTGATCCTTATGGTGTCATGGTGTCTATCTTTTTCTCTCCACCACCCACCACCAACCAATGCATTATTTTTTGCGAGTTGCGTGTGTGTGTGTTGGCTCAGTGCTTGTTGCGTGCCGTAAAGTAGTCGCAAGAATAGAATACTGTAAAGTGTCAGTAAAAAGGCTTTTCAACGATGTCTATCTTTTCATGACGTCTTTCTTCTTTGTTTCTTCCATCTGTGTGACGATAAGTACATGTTCCGTTTGTCGTGTACAATTTGAAAATAACGGTTTGACACGGTCAGCTACCGAATCATCATAGTCTTTATTCTTTATTCTTTATTCTTTATTTCCTACCACCTCACACAACAGAACTGATTTACCAGAAAGAGTCTGCCACACAGGTCCATTTCTTGCAAAACAGTAACAACGATAACGAACTCTGAGAAAATGGCAACCAAGGGCGAATTGAAGATTAATCCTGATTTAGAGAAGGACATGCAAGAACAGGCAAATGATGATTATCCCAAGGGATGCTGCACCTCAAAAATCACCATGTGGACCATGATTGTTTTCGGTTTGGTGCTCGCAGGAATTGGTGCAGCATTGACACCAATTGGCTTGAATAAGCAAAAGGAATTAGACGGCCTCAACCCCTCAAAAGATTTTTCATTGATTGATCCAAATTGTACCATATCGGATGCAATTTTCCTTCGCAGTGATCAGCGTACATGCAAGAGTGATAATGGGGGTGTCAGTGGTGGATATAGGAGACGTGCATATGGTACTAGTGACCAAGAAACTACATATCCATGTGGATGCACTGATATTTACTTCTATATCATCAGTGCTCCTCAACTCGC
>Ga0306864_1001007_pt1 | contig 12023 bp, 9 predicted proteins | sample AntRauTorckE5430_FD_190448 | JGI IMG/M metagenome (GOLD analysis project Ga0306864, IMG submission 190448) | Saline lake microbial communities from Rauer Islands, Antarctica - Metagenome Torckler E5 #430 (v2) (version 2) | ecosystem: Environmental > Aquatic > Non-marine Saline and Alkaline >...
GAGCTCGCATCGGTGGGATCTGACATTTTAATATTTACTTGCTGTGCTTCCAATCGTTGTCTGCATAGCAAGATTTTCAGATTCCAATGAACAGCCGCGTTCGTTTTCGTTTGTGTAAATAGTAAAAATAATAAGGATGTTTGAATAGATACCGACTACCGACCTTTCTTTCAATACCCAATACCTCTACTCGTAGAGCGGTAGTGTTGTAAAACAAAATAACAAGCAAGCATTTAAAAAATAGATGAAGATGGTGCAATTTGAAATTTAAGATGGAAATTAAAATTGAAAATACGCCAGGGTAGTACCTGCAATCTGTAGCAAGAGGCAAGAGTAAACTTCAACTGAGCGACCAACCAACAACCAAGAGAAAATATATCATAACTCATATCATAATAGACCACAGACCACACAGACCAGAAACAAAGTCGCGAGTCTCTCATTCATCATTCAACTCTATCTCGGTCTGCGCTTCTGAATCACATTGAAGGCTTTTTGCATCCATCGGCATGTCGACAAAGAAAAGAGTGTCGTACTTCTATCATCCAGAAGTAGGTCACTTTTACTATGGCCCATCGCACCCCATGAAGCCTCACCGTCTCAAGCTCGCTCACCACCTCGTCTTGTCTTACGGCCTCTACAAACAAATGGAATGCTACCGTCCTCACCCCGCATCCGCCGGAGAACTTTCCAACTTTCATTCTGAGGACTATGTTACTTTCTTGTCCAGAATTACCCCTGATAACCTCAAGGCTTACCAACATCAGATGCTCAGATTCAACGCGGGAGATATGACGGACTGTCCCGTATTTGACGGCCTCTTTGAATTCGCTCAGTTGTACACGGGCGCATCGCTCGATGGAGCGATTAAATTGAACAACAGTGAGACGGATATTGCCATCAATTGGTCGGGAGGATTGCATCACGCCAAAAAATCAGAAGCTAGCGGCTTTTGTTACATCAATGATATCGTGTTGGCTATTTTGGAATTGCTCAAAGTTCACGCTAGAGTCCTTTACATTGATATTGACGTTCATCACGGTGATGGAGTGGAAGAAGCATTCTACTGCACTGATAGGGTCATGACCTTTAGTCTTCACAAGTATGGAGATTTCTTCCCAGGCACGGGACATATTAAGGACGTCGGAGCAAAAGAAGGCACAGGATACAGTGTCAATGCACCTCTCACTAGCGGAATGACCGATAAGGCATATGAAGATATCTTCAAACCCGTCATGGACAAAATTATGGAAATCTTTCGTCCTGGGGCTATCGTGTTACAGTGCGGAGCTGATTCCCTGACGGGAGATCGATTAGGTTGTTTCAATCTTAGTCTCAAGGGCCACGCGGAATGTGTCAAATACGTCAAGACTTTCAATATGCCTACACTCGTGCTTGGTGGAGGAGGATATACCATTCGCAACGTCGCACGTTGTTGGGCGTATGAGACTTCGGTATTGTTGGAGCAGCCAATTCCAAACAAGATCCCATACAATGATTATTTTGAGTATTATGCTCCTGATTATGAGCTTCACTTGACACCAGAACCAAGAGAAAATATGAATACGGACGCTAGTTTAGAGGCTGTAAGAGTAGAGCTTTTGCAGCAGTTACAGGAATTGCAAGGAGCGCCTAGTGTGCAGATGCAAGAAGTGCCACCAGAGTTTGAACTCGGGAAGGAAGAGAATTATGCGGAGGGGACGAATGATGGCGGGGAAGAAGACGACATTAGAGATGGTGGAAATGGGACAACTAGCAAGGGGCATGGAGATGGTACCCGGAGGGCGCATCCAGCAGAGTTTTATGACGGGGATAATGATCAATAAAGGATGAATTGGTTGTACAATATTAGACAATTTACTGTAGTTTGTACCTATGGAACATCTATTACAAACATGAAAGCTGTGCCAATCATTCAATTCGATGACTCCAGGTCCATTCTCTCCTTCGATTATTTTGTCAGTACTGAAAGCAGGTCTTACTGTGGTTCATCTTTCTAGAGTGAGAACACAGGCTCACGCTCATCCCTACTAAACCCAGTAAATGGCCGATCATGATGTTGTGACCCACCCCCTTAACGTCTTTGTTGTCTATGCGCTGAAATCAATCTTAATTCCTCACCATCGCAACGGCGGTGAAAAGAAGATCCCATGCAAAAGTTGTTACATTTTGTATTTATGATGAGGCACGCGACCGATACAAAGTGTAGATCGATATTTATCATGCATCACATATTACCCTAGGTATAAGTAATGAAGAGTGGTATTTCTAATATTTTATAATCCTAATTCCTTCTTCATCTTATCAATCTCTTCATCCACTTTGATCTCGCTAAGGCGCCTCTTGTCGTCTTGTACTCGTTCATATCTGGAAGTAAGTCTACGATGAGGAGGGACATTAGATTGGCTGCTTGAATCTTGACTGTAAGTACCGCTTGATCTTTTAGACGATGGGGCTGATGAAGAACTTGCGTATGTGCTACTTCTTCGATCGCTATTGACTCCACTATTTGCACCCTGCGCTCCTGACGAAAAGGGGGATGATGAAGTAGATTGGGATGTACTTTCAGAAGCACTAGAACCTGTGCTACTGCTACTGCTATTGCTCTGCGATGTCTGTGATGCACGAGATCTACCGCTTCCCCTTCGTCGGCGACCAGAACCAAAGCTTTCTCTCTTCCACGCATTCTCATCGTCAGCTTTCTCCTGGCTACTCGTGCCACCAGAAGAAGAAGTTGATGAATAGTTACCAGCAGCAGTACCAGCAGTAGAACCCCTAGCAAAATTTTCGTTGGTAGAACTGCTTCTATTGTCGTAGCGTCCTGAATCCGTTTTGAGTTCCTCCAATCTCTTTCGAAGCTTCAGTTGTCTCATCCTTGCCCTATCAAGGTAATCTCCAACGACGTCTTTTCTAGCTTCCAATTCCCTCGTATTTCCTTCCAACCTCATCCCATCCATATACGTCTTACTTCCTGTTGATTCCTTCTCCATGATAGCGGCTTTCAGTTCTACCTCCAAATCGAATTCCTTTTGTTCCAACTGTTTCACCAACAACTTTGCATCATCAAATTCTTCCTTGATCTCTTTCTTACTTCCATCCTTCAAAAGGGAGTTCAAAATTATATCCTCCTCCTTCTGTTCCTTCGTACCGACTGAAGGAAAGTTCCCTTCAAGGAATGATATGAAATCATTCAAAATACTCGTTCTCGAACCCTTCGAGTCAGAAGATCCAATTTCTGAAAATAAATCTGAAAAGATACTTCCAAACGAATCTCCACCAGCATCATATTCCTTCTCGTCATATTTTGGCATATAATCCTTCCAATCGTTAGAATACGATGCCTGATCGGATGCAGTTCTTCGATGAGGAGGTTCATAAGAGGAATTAGTTCTTCCACCTTTTGAAGCTCCACGTTTCTTTTCACTTTCAGTGGCATCGGGTTTGTCCTCACTTTTACCAGTCAGGAAGGCGTATGCAGCATTAATCCTGGAAAAATCATCATTCGATTGTCTTCTTTGCGATTCAGTGGACTTCGAGTTTGTTCTAACATCTGGATGGTATTTCAGTGCCATGCGTTTGTAGGCCCGTTTGATTTCTCGTTTGTCGGCTGTAGGGTTTAGATTTAGGATACGGAATGGATCTGATGTATCTGGAAGTGGTGGAGTGATACCGGTGTCGTTGTCATTGGCAGTGGAGAAGAGTCTAATGAAAGCAAGCCTACGTTTCTGCTGAGAGATGGGATAGTTGGACTGATGATTTGTGTACATCGGTAGGTTTGTTGCCATTGTGCCGTGAGAGATGGGTGTATTGGAGAAAGCATTTCCTTTCATTGGTGCCACTAAGGCAGCCAGTACAGCAGCGCCGTGGAGTTTCATGTTGTATATATTATATTATGATTTGTAAAGAGTTGACTTGTAGATACAGTATGGTAGTGAGTGGTAGATAGTCACTCTGATCTGTGAACTGATGCCTGATGATGATGATTCCTGATGCTCCTCGTGTTCTTCTTCTCCTGGTATTTGTGTGACACAATATCTTTGGTGACGTCATCCTGTTTTATCATTTTTTGATGGCATGCAGAAGATTAAAGGATAAGAAGGGTCAGTTGTGGGTGGTGGTGATGGGTGATGAATTTCGTTTTTCGTTCCTTGTTCCTTGTTCCTATTGATCTGTGGTGATGTTCCTTTTCTTCCTTCTTATTTTAATCTTCACTGTTCACTATTATACATAAAAAGACAACATCGTCTCTCATTATTCTGAGGCAAGCAGTCAAGGCATCTGAATATCTTCATCAAAAATTGATTTCCGTATCTCCATCATGTCAAGCAGCAATGGCAACGAAAAGCCTCCCAGAAAGGTATCGGAAGAAGCAGCAGTCTTCAACACTTTTGCATTAGTCATTAGAAACAAATTTGCGGCTACACCAGCCTCTCCCACAGAACACGATCACTCCGCGCAAACCACTGAAGAAAGAGTCAAGCGCCTCGATCAGTTATACAATGGGCCAGAATATAAGGTAGAAAAAGAAATGCTAACGCGAATGAATAATAGTGGGATGGTGTATGGTCTAGCATGTGGTCTCCTAACATTTGGTATTCTTCGCACTGGACCGAAATTTATCCAACGCACGCTGATTCGGAGGAAGCAGCAACAACAGCGGAGTTCGAGTGGTTACTCGTTCGATCAGCCATCAGCTGGTGATGCTCAATTCCGGAAGCCAGGATTCTTATTCCGAACTATCAGGTTGGGACTGGATCTTACCCTCTCCACTTCCGTTGCCGCATATGGTTCTGCTCTATTTACAGATAAAGCAAAGCTCATGAATGAAATGGCTTCGATACCATTGGTGTCAGGGAGATCACTCATTGCTGATGAATTGTGTGATGATTTCATTGATGTCTATAAAGGAATACCCAAAAAGACGTGGAAGAAATATGAGGGGAAGTCCGAGGCTTTAGATGCTATCAGCGGGTTTGTCATGAATTGTATGAAGAGAAAAGTGGTTGAAAAAGAAATTCTGGAACAGAACCAGAGCTTTGGAATTGCTGATGAAGAAAGTGCTGAAAACGGTAAGGCCGTGAAGCATGTAGAGATTCCGACCCCTGGAGTCTCCCCCGATATTATTGTAGAGATTCAGTTTGGAGACAAGAGTGAGGACTTGCAAGTTGGGAGAGAATCGGAAGGTGACGACGATTTTGGTGGATTTGAGGATCTTTATGGGACCAGTTATATGGACGATGAAGCAGATTCAACTAATGACAGTGATGATGATGCACGCTGAAAGTGAAGGGAGTTGACAGAACTGTATTTGCTGCTAGTCGTCTCATTGATTTTTTTGATTTATCGGAGAGATGAAGATATGATGCTTAATAGAATCTACATCCCAGTTACAATTTCTAGGATGGCAAATTGTTTTCCTTCAAAACCAAAAACCAATGCAATGGTACCATAAATAATTACAAAATGATGCCCTAAATTCTGAATTTGTTGACCACTTTTGTAAGTTTCAAAAACATTTTGGACATGAAACATGAGTAGGGCTTAGGCCTCGGGTCTCGGGTCACTCACCGCCCCGAACCCCGGATTTGGGCCCTTTTTCGGGGAACTCAAATCCCCTTCGGGGAACCCCTCGGGGAACCCCTCGGGGAACTCAACTACGTATAAAATCACTTGTTAATTATTAGCTCTTCTAGAGTGGAATAGAATTGTCTCACTACTTAGTCTACTATCATTCTAAACACAAACAATTAAAAGATTACTCCTCACCAAAATTGACAGCTAATGCATTGTACATCTCATCCAAATCTCCATTCACTTGCAAAAGTAAGCGGACTTCACACATGTCTTCCTTAATATTATCGCTGGTGACTTTGACGATCCTTTCCAACTTTGAAAAGACTCGCTCAACTGAACAGCTCGATAGCTGTGCATAAGCAATGAGACGAATTGCTACTCCATGGTAAGGATATTTCTCTTTTCTATGCTTCCACCATTTCCAAATGCGCTCTGTGTACTCACCTGCGTCATTTTTCCAGTCTAAAATGGTATCTTTTGCAAGTTTGTGGCGCTTGATCCTCTTCTGCATCCTAGTCTGATACTGTCGAGTTGAAGGGATTCTATCCAAATCATGATCACCCTTTGCATCATTGACAAGCTTGTGCATTTCCTTCTTCAACTTCTGAATGAACGATTCATCAATATGACGGCATTCGTACACTAGCAGTTTGTCAGCCAAGTCATTGTTTACTCAAAAAGATAGGATTAAAAATCTGTGCAGCTTCTGACAAAACTCTCGTTTGATGACAGTCTCCATCCTCCTCCGTGAATTGTTTATGATAGTACTGTCCAACTGGTAACAACTTATCCTTGCCATGACCCATCAAAGCAGGTTTCGTTCGATGGGGAAATTTCTTTTTCCAATCCTCATACGAAGCAACAACCTTACCTGCCAAATCTTTAGCTTTCTTCTCTTCAGCCTTCGAATTCCTTTGCTGCACCCGTGCTTCAACAAGCTCTTCCAAAATTCTATCCAATTGGTCATTGTCTCTATTGTGCACTGTTGCCATCCTCATCCTACCCCGGCTACTTCTGGGTTCATGAACATTTTAGGAAAATCGAAACGATCGAAACAACAATCTAAATAACAAAAAACATGAGGTATGATGTATGATCGCCTCGATCATCGACCATCGACCAATACGGATGAGACACAAAAACAACAAACATTACTTCAACAAGATACAAGTTGACACAAGGCACAACTTGACACAAGAATAGGAGGAGCGAGCACATTTACACTTGATTACTATCACGCATCACGCATCACGCATCACGCATACTCTAGAAATAAAGCCAACTCTTTCAATCCAAATCAATATCTAACAGCAAGAAGAATCAAATTGGTATTTATTTACAACAGCCAACAGGCATTTCTTAGTTGCAACAGATAAGATAATGTCAAATAAGGAAACATTTTATTCCGTTGTCGGTGTAGACAAATATGCCGACCAAGCCAAAATCCGTAAAGCCTACCTCAAGCTATCTCTCAAATACCACCCGGACAAGAACCCAGGCAAAGAAGTAGAAGCCAAAGAACAATTTGTCAAAATCGGCGAAGCCTACCAAGTACTTTCTGATCAAATCAGACGATCTGGTTATGATCAGGATATAGCAAGTGGGAGGTATTCACATGAACATTCGGCCTCGTATGATCCTACTGATTCTTCGACAGAGGACGAAGATCAAAGGCCAAGGCCACCATCGAAATCATATGAGACACATCGGGAAGCCTTTGATGCTCATGTAGCTCACATGACAGACGATGAATTGAGAGCAGCCACGGGCGCAGCAGCAGTTTTTGGAGAAATCTTAGGATCATTAGTAGGCTCTGGGCTCGCGAGAAAGGTGCCCGGTAAAAATAAATTGGCTGGAGCACTGTTTGAAACTGCTGGTAGTTTATTGGGAAGCACTGTCGGTTCAGAAGCAGGAGTTGGATTAGTTCAGAATGTCCACGTTCAGAGTCGTGATAGGATTTGCGTACGAAGAGAGAAAGCAGGTAGCAATAGAGAGGGGAGAGCCAATTCCTGAACCTCCGAAACATGGATGGTCTGATTTGAGAGATTCGGTATCTAGGACGATGAATTCTGTCAAGGATCAGATGGAGGGCAAGAATAATTCCCAACCGTCTACTGCCAAAGGTCGCACTCTTTAGAATGTGGTTGATGCAGTTAAGAATGCTATGAAAATGTTGGATTTGAACAGCTCGCAGAAATCATGTTCTCGGGATAGTACTTGACTTGACTTGATTTGGGAACGAAAGTACAGCCGTTGCGATTATCATTCGCTACAAATGACAGGATTTGGACTGAAATAATGAATATATGCAGCAAATACCACCAATGAAATCAAATTTTTTCCTCATGTAAGTCTTTGAGAATTCCTAGATTGCTTGCTGCTTGAAAATGTTTGTTTGTCGAGAAGAATCACAGAATACCTTTTCATAGGTGATGAAGTTGTCCCAACCTATTTACATACGGTATGGTAGCCTATTTTATTGGTTGGTAAGAACATGAGTGGGTGCGCTTTTGTTAGTAGTGGGCGCGCTTTACGCACTCAAACCTCATCCACGATCCACGAGCACAGTAGTAGTCTGTGGTTTCCCGAAAAAGTGTGAGACAAGGAGGGAGCAGAGCACCATTGATACATACAATAATTTTGAACATTCATTATTATTTTTCATTCTTCCCTTACGCGCTACGTATACAATACTATACTTTCCCTGAATGTCGAGTCCCATCTTAATCTCTTCTTGTGTCTTTGAGAAGCGACTTATTCCTCTGCTACTATCATGTGGTACTTTTAAACGCTCACAGCTGGACCGTCTTCATGAACTCTATGTTCTCCTCCAAGTGGGGGGGAGCTACATCATTTTCTTTTTGTCCCTCTTTGATTCCTTCCTCCACAAGTTCCGTAGCTGTGACGGTATATTTCTCTATAACCTCTTCGTGTGCATTGCCATTGTCATTGTCATCACCATTAGCATTGATATAATCAATACCTTCCTCTCCCTCATCATAGGTAATGGCAGCAGAATCATTGTCTAAATCCAACACTTTTCTATTCTTCCTAGGAGGCTGTCCCAATGTAGCATCACGGACACCAACGGCCCCGCCCTTCTTCAAACCATGTTTATCATCGAAGCCAATGGAAAGCAACTTCTCCGCCCGATCGTCTCTCAAGTTTCCATTCCTGTAAAGCTGCCTCTGATGCTTTAGCCATCTCCCAAGAGGAAGGGTCTGAGGCACATCAAAACAATGTCCATTCGTCTCCTTATACTCCAATAGTGTCTGATACGTATCCTGCCACTGCTGATCTAATTTCCCCTTGAATTCCAAAGCAGCCTCAAACGCGAACCCAATCCCCACAAGTTTTTCATAACGATCCGCCTTGAGTGTCTTGGATTTGAACAAAGCCCTCTGTTTCGAGACCCATATCCCAAACGATCCTTTATTGGTTGGGAAATTACAATGTCCATTCATTTTTTTATACTCCACAAGCTCCATGAAGAGTATATTCCAATTTTCATCAAATTTAGATTCGAACGATTGATTGTATTTCGTCTTGGAGTTCACGGGTGGGGGACTATGCAACGTAGGCATTACTGCCAAGCTTGTGACATTCTCATCTATATCAGTAATGCTTCCTTCCTCCACTAGTTCCGTAGCTGCGACGGTATGTTTCTTGGAGTTTGCGAAATTCGCATCCTCAAATGCGAAACCAATCCCCACAAGTTTTTCATAACGATCCGCCTTGAGATTCTTGGATCTGAACAGAGTCCTCTGTCTCGAGATCCATTGCTTAAGCGATCCATTCTTGGTTGGACAATTACAGTGTCCATTCTCTTCTTTATACTCCACAAGCTCCATGAACTGTTTATTCCATATGTTGGATTCGTACACAAATGTAAACCCAATCACCACAAGTTTTTCATGACGATCCGCCTTGAGTTTCTTGGATCTGAACAAAGCCCTCTGATGCCAGATCCACATCCCAAGGGACTCATTATTCTTGATTGGACAATTACAATGTCCATTCGTTTCTTTATACTCCACAAGCTCCATGAAGTGTTTATTCCATTTTTTATCATGTTTGGATTCGTACTCTTGATTGTGTTTCCTCTTGGAGTTCACGGGTGGGGGACTATGCAACATAGGCATTTCCGCAAAACTAGTGACATTCCCATCTTTATCAGTAATGCTTCCTTCCTCCACTAGTTCCGTAGCTGCGACGGTATGTTCCTCCACAATCTCTTCGCTTGCATTGTCATTGTCATTAATATCATCCTCAGCATTGATATAATCAATACCTTTCTCTCCCTCATCATGTGTGATGGCAGCAAGATCATTGTCTAAATCCTCCTCCTTTCTCTTCTTTCTAAAAGGCTGTCCCGATGAAGCTTCACGGACACCAACGGCCCCGCCCTTCTTCAAACCTTTTTTATCATTAAAGCCAATAGAAAGCAACTTCTCCGCCCGATCGTCTCTCAAGTTTCCATTCCTGTAAAGCTGCCTCTGCCAATGTAGCCATCTCCCAAGAGGAAGGGTCAGAGGCAAATCAAAACAATGTCCTTTCGTCTCCTTATGCTTCAATAGTTTCTGATACATATCCTGCCACTGCTGATCTAATTTTCCCTTGAATTCCAAAGCGGCTACATCCTCAAATGCAAACCCAATCCCCACAAGTTTTTCATGACGATCCTCCTTGAGTTTATTGGATTTGAAGAAAGTCCTCTGTGTCGAGACCCATCTCCCAAGCGATCCATTCTCCTTGATTGGGATGTTACAATGTCCATTCTTTTCTTTATACTTCACAAGCTCCATGAAATGTTTATTCCATATGTTGGATTCGTACACAAATGTAAACCCAATCACCACAAGTTTATCATGACGATCCGCCTTGAGTTTCTTGGATTTGAACAACCTCCTCTGTGTCGAGACCCATCTCCCAAACGTCCCATTCTTCGTGGTTGGGACATTACAATGTCCATTCTTTTGTTTATACTCCACAAGCTCGATGAAGAGTCTATTCCAATTTTCATCATGTTTGGATTCGTACTCTTGATTGTGTTTCCTCTTGGAGTTCACGGGTGGGGGACTATGCAACGCAGGCTTTTCTGCAAAGCTAGTGACATTCCCATCTTTATCAGTAATGCTTCCTTCCTCCACTAGTTCCGTAGCTGCGACGGTATGTTCCTCCACAACAACTTCGTGTGAGCTGACATTTTCATGAACATTACTAATAACATTAATAACATCAGTTCCAATAGGGACAACAAGATGATGATAGCTTGCTGTTCTTTCCTTTCTCCGTTTCTTCTTTTTGTTCTGCTTTGTATCTTTGTTCACCATCTCATCCTCGCCTTGGCACCTTTCTTTCTTGCGTTTGCACTTCGATATCTGTTCTTGCTTGGACAAGGTGGAATCTTCACTGACTTTTCTCTTTTTGGCCTTTGATTTTGATTTGCGGGGAGTTTCTCTCGTCTGTAAATGAAACGGAGTAGAATAAATAAGGGAGAATCGGAAGGTTTGCAAAAACAACAAAAAAGAAGTCAACTCGCTGCATGTAGCTACTACCTAGACAAAGGTATTTGATGCCTATGACACGTGATTGACTTACTGAAACTGACACTGCAGATTCCGACGCTGATGTGTCAGAATTGTTTAGTCCACCTGACGTAGCTGCTGCTGCGTCAATATGTTTAAAGTCGCAATGATATAGGTTTGTCCATTCTCTATCACCGTCGTCGTAAAGAATGTGATGTGGATCGGGATCGGAGCTGCTGACCTTGATCCTATGTACTGTTCCTGAATAGTACCTTTTCTCGTAAGGCCACCATACAAGTACTCTAGAGCTCACTTCAATCTTGCCAGTATCTTCGGGCTCTACGGTGATATCGATAATATCAGAATGATTCAATGGGGGTTTCATCTTCGTTGCCGAGCTCTCTTCTGTAACTACCTGATGGTTCTCTTCTTTTACCATACCACCACCAGCATCCTCTCTATTACCTCCAATACTACTGTCCATATCATGCCTATTGCTCGATACTACGCATTTACCGCAACTTTCTTGCGACTCATCACTACTATCGTTCGACGAGGAGTTGGTTGCACTAGTTTCATTCTCTGTTATTTGATTCGTGTCACTATCATCCTGATCTAGATTTCCTTCCAATACCGCAATTATTTCTAGAACTCGTGATGACTAAATTGGATGAGGATGTTAGTTCGTGATTAAATGAGATACAACTAGCCATATTAATTACCGTCAACAATAAAAGTGTTTCTGTACAATACTCACAATTCGATCAAATTGCGCATCTTGTCTCAAGGTACGACATGTGGGGATGCGTGTTCTGCAAATGGGACACTCGCGGCTGCAGCTAGTCAAACTCTTCTTGATGCAGGGTTTGCAGAATCGATGACCGCATTGCGGATTCACATTCGTATCTGTGCAAGTATGAA
>Ga0306864_1001008_pt1 | contig 12020 bp, 10 predicted proteins | sample AntRauTorckE5430_FD_190448 | JGI IMG/M metagenome (GOLD analysis project Ga0306864, IMG submission 190448) | Saline lake microbial communities from Rauer Islands, Antarctica - Metagenome Torckler E5 #430 (v2) (version 2) | ecosystem: Environmental > Aquatic > Non-marine Saline and Alkaline >...
AAAAGTTTCAAGAAAGCGAATCTATTCATGCTGTGCATAAAGAAGATACAATGCTAAAGAGTGGTATGACTGTTGCCATGACACAAGAGTTTGAGCAGAAATTCAAGATGATACTTGAGGCCGGAGCATTCAGATCTTTGCTTGAACATTTGGCTGATAGAAGTGATATTGTGCAGAACATTGACTTGATGAACATATCAGGATTTTGTAGGAACTGTTTGGCAAAGGTAAGATATGACTATCATCTAATGTTACCATTATCGTACATGCATGCATCAGAGATATCGGGATTTCTAAACCTCATTTGATGTTCTCTTTTTATCTATTTCTCTCTCGCCTTCAGTGGTTGGTGGTTGAAGCTCGCAATTTATCGTCCACAATTAAGGGAGTATGTCAAGAATCTTTCACTGATGAAGAAACTCAGTTAGTCAAAGATTTAGACGCTTTTGGGTACGATGAGGGTGCAAAATATGTGTATGGAATTGAGTACGCCGAATGGAAGGCGGAACATGCCAAGAAGGCTACCGATAAGCAATTGTCCATGTACAAGGCAAGTGCGACAATCCATGCAAAACATGACAAAAAGATGCTTGAACCCCAATGCAAACAAGGGCCTGCGTCATATGCTGCGCCTTCTGACGAACTGGAGAGGAGAAGTCCAACATTAGCGACTCAAGTACTGAGGAAGGTTAGTCTTCCTACTGCTGCTGCAAAGCGGCCTACCTCCAGATCTGCACCGCGATCTAAGAAGCCTCCTCCACTTTCTGACGTGTGTTGCGAAGATGTTGATAATGATCATTCAATGGACAGAGATGTAGCTGTATCCAGGTTTCGCACCCCTTCGCCACCAAAGGTTGACTTATTCCTTCGGGTGGGAATATTGACTATCAGTGACCGTGCTGCGAATGGAGAATATGAAAATAGTGATCTCTCTGGTCCTGCAGTGGAACAATCTCTGAATGAAAACATTACCAAATTGAATGCAATGCGCGGTGAACTCGATGCAACGAATGCTAAGATTATTTTCTGTGTCAAGTCAATCGTACCAGATGAATTTGAAGACATTGTTAACCATCTCCATCAATGGTGCGGGAAAGATGATGAAGGTCCTACTTGCGATATAATTTTTACAACAGGTGGTACTGGATTCTCTCCACGTGATATTACACCAGAAGCAACGAATGAAGTTATTGTGAAAGATGCCTCAGGGCTCATGACATTTGCAACTGCACAATGTTCTGCAATCCAACCTCGTATTTGTGGAGGAACACTTATTGTGAACTTGCCCGGCAATCCAGCAGGAGTTGGACAGGTACTAGATATTCTAGTTCCTCTACTACTTCATGCAATTAAGGATATCAAGGGTTTGTGAAAGGGAGAATAGAGGAAGTAAACTTGAAGCCGCATTGGAAACGAACTAGGGTAATCTCTCTTACATTGGAAATATGTAGGTTGCACATATTATGCGCCACATGAGAATAAAATTTTACATTACAGAAAGTACTGCGATGTTTCACACGGCTTCAGATAAATATGCTTAAGCTTTTGTGTCTAATGTGATGTTCATGTCTAGATGTGGTGGATCCATTTATTGTTCAGAATGTTATTCTTTCTGACTCTTGCGTTATGCGCAATCTTTGGTACACATCGGAAAAACACTCCAAAGGAAGATGTTCAAAAGAGGGCCATGTACAGGCGCATCTTTCTGACTCTTGCGTTATGCGTAGTCTTTGGTCCGCATCGGCATCCCAAAGTGGGAAATTTGCTCAAATTCAAGAAACGGGATTTGTGGAATGGTACCTGGCTGAGGTATGTTTCGTTTGAAGTTATCACAGATGAGCTGCAAGGTGTAAAAGGATTTAATCTGAGAGAAGATCCAGCCATATTAGCCTTTTCTCCTCATGGTATATTTCCGTTTTCATTGGGGTTTGCAATAGTGGCGGAACAAGCCAAGGAATATGTTGGAGAGTTTAGACCAGTGGTAGCTACTGCTACGAGATTCTATCCTGTATTGAGGACGGTTCTGCAATGGATTGGACAGGTGTGAGTATCTTCTTCTTGATTTTTATATATGTATGCGTGAATAATCGATTACATCTTATCGATACCAATGTACAAAATATACTAATCAATTTTGATCTCAGCGATGCCTCTAGAAGTAAAGTTGATCGAGCTCTATCAGAAGGAGCGAGAATCGGTTTGGCACCAGGAGGCATATCAGCAATGTTTGAGGAATATCCAAAATTAGGGCGCCATCCGAATGAAGTATGCGTCATACTTAATTCACGCAAAGGATTCATAAAGATGGCACTCAAGCATAATCTGCCCGTTGTTCCCATATACTGACTTGTCTCGTCAGCACTGATAGGAGATTGCACTTTCCATTTCTGGAAAAGATGTCAAACCTATTACATGTGTTCATGTGTATCTTTTATGAAGTTTGTGGTTTGCCAATACCATTTCGAAAGAAGTTGCTATATGTGGTAGGAAAGCCGATTCATCCGCCAGAGGTACAAGGCTCACTAGACATTGGCAATCCAGAGTCTCAGCGGCAAGTTGATGAGATGTATTTTAATTTTTGCGAATCAATGACGAATCTATTTGAAAAGTATGAAGCCTCTTGTGGCTGGGAACCTCTGGGAACACAAAATACTAAGAATTGTGTGATGAATGAGATGGCATGAAGCCGTTAGGGAGATCTTTTGTAAATAACGATTATCAACAAGCCGTCCTTGGTCAAGTGATAAATAATAAATACTTTTCTATTATCCTTACACGGTTTTACTCCATTACATCCAACTGCAATCCTACATTTCGTAGCAAGAGCACCCTTTCACCATCCATCTGTGTTCTTTCTTCATTGAGGTATTTCTTGTACTCCGATCTCTGACGTCTAGTCCATTGACTGAGAGATGCATACTTTCCTACCGCCGGGACATTAGTGTGCCCTTTCATTTTGAAGAACAGTTCTAGTTCTTGCAGCTTACGATTCCAATTATATGAATTTAGATTCCATACGAATCCAACTCCTTCCAACAGTCGTAATCGCTCTGAAGTCAAAAACGTTCGCTGTCCATCAGCTCTTTGCCTGTTTACCCAATGTCCCAAAGCAGGATTGGATGGAAACATTGTGGGTACAAGACAATCTCCAAAGTTTCGTTTGTACTCATGTAGTTCTTTTAGCCTAAGATTCCAGATCTCCTCGTGCGTCTGTGGTATATGGCGGACCTTCTCTTGGCTTCGTTCCTCCCTAGCTGTGAATTGTTGGCGACGTGTATTTTCTAAATCGCATATTCCAAGGACTTCATTGGAATCAAGTTCCACTTGTTTGGAATGCTCTAATGCTTCTGATCCTATTTTCTTTTGTACTGGCATCTTCTTTGACTCCTTTGGAAATGATTTCAACCGTTTCGACGGCACTTCAAGATCTATTTCGTGGATCTCATTCAAAAGTTGGTATGACTCTCTAGAAGTCTTGCGCTTGGTCGGATCATTGTCAGGCTCGTGCGCTTGGTGCGATGTAACATCTTGAGCAGAATATGTGTGCATGGAAACGTAGCAATGCAGCGCTCCAGTTCGAACATCATGGGCAGCATCAAACTCAACCTTGACTTTAGCAGTGGCATTATCAATCTCATTGAGACTCTGGCTTGCAGTAGCAATAAATTCAGCTCCTCCACCCGACGTGGAACACTCAGTGTCGCGAGAACTCTCTAGTTCCTCCATGGCATTTTGGGTAGGAACAATATCCAAGTCCATTTCTTCCTTGACGCGAGTCTTGCCCTTTTCTGCGCTTTTGCGAAGAGTAGGTTTTGCAGGTGGACGATAAGCCAGTTGAGAGCTGCTCACCTTGTGCATAATCCGTATATTGTTTATATTATTTGGATTGTCCAATAGCTGGACACTATACCAGAACTCTTCATTTCCGCTATAATTTCGCCGATCGTCGGTAGGAGGAATATCGCAGTATCCCAGCACGATTCCGTCGACGCAATGCTTTCCGTCTCCATGATTTAGATCGACTGTCACAGGCGAACCATTTAGAAATCGGAGCCGAGACTCTATGATCAGCTCAGTTCTTTTTTCAGTTGTGTCTAAGAATCCTTTCACTTCAACTTCGTAGAACAAGTTTAGTTGACCAGGCTTGCCCATTTGCAGCATCACGCTGACGACTTCTCCAGGCGCAAGGATTGTGGTTTTTACGCTGATGCTATATGGTTGCGGGTCAGCGTAGATGTAGACTCTACTTCCTGGGGGGAACGTGGATTGCCTGGCTTGTTCACCATTTAGCGATACGAGTGGTAGCATTGTAGAGATGAATCAATTGAGATATGGATTGTGTTGTACTCGATTTATGACTGAGGCGAGAAGAAGCTCCAGGAGGTAAATTAGGTAAGAATAATGCGAGTATCATCAGTCGAAATTTCAATTGTAAAATACGGCAAAGTTTATTTTAGAAGTCCCACGAATTCCAAATCAAATCCAATGCTCCAACCCCAAACGTTGGTGGATAAATATATTATAAATTGCTGATGAAGAAGAGAAAGAAGGGGAAGGAGAGAGAGTAATTTGTGGATAACCGACCGTTAGTCTCTGTCTAAAAAAGCAATTAGTCCTTTGTCCTTTTGCATAGAATTATGCAGCTCTTTTACACCCCTGGCACTATTACTACACACCTCCTATCGATCGGTATCTGCACAATCTCTCTGCTGCTAAAAGGCGCCTCGACTTGACTCTATTCTAGAGAGACCTAATTGCGTTCACTGTAAGCAGCGAAGAAGTTTCCTTGAGAGAAAATAAGATTCATTCCCTCATGTTTTTTCGGAGGAAACCCAAGAAATCTGCACCCATCAGCGGCGAGGATGGATGTTATTACGCAGAAGAAGGGGAAGACTATGACTCGGATGAATTCGAGACTGATTCGGATTATTCATACAATTCCCTAGACGATCATGAATTGAACAATGCAAAGGATCCAGCAATGGATGTTGATAATGATAATGATAATGATAACGAGGTGGTGGAGGAAATACAGCAGCAGGACGAATACAAATCTGACGGCAAGAAAGAGGAGCCTGAAGAGTCCCAAGTGAGCACTGCTAGCTATGTCATTGTTGCAAAGGACACAGTCACGGAGACAATACCTAGCGTTGAAGTCGAATTTCAAGAATCAATGGCCATAGTACACGGTATCAAAGAAGAAAGTGAGAGACAAATTCCTGATGCAGAGGAGAAAAAATTGGAACTCGAATCAGAATCAGATTCAGAACCATTCACTGCTTCCGATCTCAGGCACAGTCCCGAAAGCTCTGGGTTGGAAACTGTCAATCTTAACGAGGACGCTTCGGAGTCTCCATCGAAAGCAAACATGGAGATCAAATCATCCATCCAGACTTCCAAAAACCTGCCAAGTTCCGCGAAAGGGGTGCAGCAATCCACATCGCTGCACGAAAAAAGATCCTTGCTCGCACTGGCTGCTGAACACGATAGGGTCGATATCATCAAGACGATCTTGCAGCCCAATCCCAATTGTGATAACGTGGCGCTTGCCCAGCTCTTGCTGAATAATAGGATTGACATTGACAAGAAGAGTCAGTTGTACACTGAAGAGGATGATTTGGAACTTGTTTTTATTCCTCCTCTTCATATTGCAATCGCATCTTCTGCCACAAATGCAGCTAGTTGTCTCTTGCGCATGGGATCCAATCCTGCCATACGACCGAATATCCCAATTGAATGGAAGGGACCAGATTGGAAAGATGGCAAGGGAACGACTGTGGCAACTGGGAAGAAATGGAATGTATTCAATGATGTCACTGCATGGGAACTTGCCTTTGGAACTACTAGGATCAATCCAGAGGATCTAGCGGGGAAGAAGGGTTGGTTCGGATTCAAGCCGTCGAATAAGTTAGAGGATGATTTTCCTAAACTGTACATGCCAATCAAGATTGATCCGGCAAAATTGGAGGGGATCAAGCATGCATTTACAGCAGAAGCGTTGAGAGCGATTGGTTCGGATGAAGTTGTGAGGCTTGGTGAATTATTGGATAGCGGTCTCGGATCGATAGAAAGGATTGAGATTGGTGGTAAGGATCTGAATGGTTGGTGCCATGAAATGAGTGCTTCCAAATGCATTCAGATGCTAGAGGCGAGATATTCGGTTGCTACTTATGAATCTGATAATGCAAAAGAGGATGATGATAAAGTGAATGACACGTCAGAGGGTGAGCATGAAAATAAGGAAAACATATTGGAATCAGAAGAAGAGGATTCACATGTTGTGTATGATCAGTCGACGTTGCTTGATTTGGAAAACAAGGTGGAGGAAAGTGAGTCTTTGGCTACAGCTCTTTCTGCCATGCTTGACAATCTTGCGGAAGAGGTCTCGCTTACGCAAGGTCTACTGATGCAGCCAGGAGGTGATTCCAACACAGCCTTATTGTCACAAGTTCGATTGCTGAAGAAGCAGCGCGCAGATGTAGATGACAAAATCGGTCACTGTGAAGCATGTCTTTCTGACCGTTATGCAGAACACGACATGTGTACGATGTGGTGGCTGAAGCGAGGAGGTTCGCTGAATGAAATTCCTATCCGTCCTTCTCTGGCTGCGAAAGTGGACCAAGTTGTTCCAATCGAAAATGCGCCTATAGAAATCAAAGAACTTGTGCAGAAAGCTACCAAGCAATTTACTCTGAGCGGGAAGAAGGTGAAGAAACTTCGAGCTTCTATTGCAGAACTTTCGTCAGAAAATGCCCGTAACTTGGAAGAAGTCGAGAAACTGGGTTTACAGGGTGCAGTGAAACTCACAAGGAAACTCAAGGATGAGGTGAGAGAGCAAAAGATGGCCCTTGAAACTGTTGTTCGGGAAGAATCATCTGTCCGCGCGAGAGTTGCAATGTTGAGAGAAATGCTTGAAAGAGAACAAGTTCCAAGAAAAGAGGCTACATCACCCAAGGAAAGAGGTGCATCATCGCAAGATATAGATATTAATGCAGACGCTGTTCCGTCTATAATTGAAGAAGTACGTCCTGAAAGTCCTGTCCTAGAGGAAATGATAAGGCCAGATGATAGTTATGATTCCTCGGACGTCTCTTTCGACACCATAGACGGCGATTCTTCTTACTCCGATGAAAGTGAGAGTGACTCCGACAGCTATGATTCCGGTGAAGAGAGTGATGAAATGCCTCATTCGGAAGCTATAAAGAGGGGGCATTCCGCAGCAATTGTTAAGTGGACAGACGATGAAGACCTTGGAGTGTTTACTTTCAAGATCTGGAATCTACTTCAAAAAATGTTTGGGCTATCGCGGAAGGCAATCAAGAAAACAGCAGCAGCTACCGTCAACGAAGTTGTCAATATCCCCCGTGTACTGATCATTTAAATGGCATGAAAGGAATATACACTTGCATAATTGTAACATCAAAACACTTTTAATTTATAGTTATGCAGTTTTTCAGGTAACACTAGTCATTCGCTGCGGCTGTTTTGTTGGTGCCGCAGCTTTCATAGTTTGTACATTATATCCGCACTCGGTAGAGCAGACATTGAAGAAGCATGTATATTGATATATAACAAGTAATCATATCACAGGTATTTTCAGGTTTGTAGTTTACAAAACGTCCTTTCCTGAGAACCGTATCAAGTCCTTTCCGGTCCATACAGTCAAGACTTATTGTTGGCAGTGGACGGGATGTATGAGTTCGCCTGAAGACGTGCAAACGAACATACCTTCATCCTCAGTGACTGATCTCCAGTCCCAACCTTCAGCTTGGAATTCAATCGCATTTCTAGTTGCGTTTTCATGAATTTCATACCGGTTGCTCCATAGTCTAGATCTGACTCTATCTGAATACTCAGATCTCATCGGAATGTGAGCAACCGAAACGTCATCATTGAACGTGATTTTAGGCTTCCTTTCTTTTTTCTCTGCTGGGGCAAAAGCTGGCTCCGTGTTCGCAATCGTGGGATTCCTACCGCCTTGCTTGTCCTTGTGCTTGAGTGGTTCTTGGGTGACTTTAGAGAAGTCAATCTTCGGCCGAATATTTTCGTTATCAATTGCGGAAGCGGAATCGTGCATCTGCGGTTTGGGTGGGATAACTCCTCCTAATCCCATCGCGCGAATGATCTTCATCTTCCTCGCAATAGCAGGATTGGGCGCAACAGATGTCGGTGCATTGAAGATACCTATTTTGTTCAACAGCCTTGAACGATGTGCGTCAGGAGGACGTACAACGGTCTTTGTCCTAACCGTGCTAATACTACGGTTGCTCAATGATGGTGCGGTGTCAGTCGCCATGATGCTTAAGAGTATAGTTTGGTTTGTTTCCTAGATCTTTTCGTTTTATAAAAAGGGAAGACCAGAAGATGACCAGCTGCTTTTATCAGATACGCGAACTGGGGACAGCGGGCTATTGTTTGCCATATTTAATAAGAACTATTACGTCTATGATGACGTAGTCGGGCTAAAATAAATTCTGGATGAATGCAACACCCTAAGCGCTCAGAGCTAAATAAATAGTTAATGACTTCCGAAACAAAATAGCCTCGCACATTCCCATCATTATTAATTATTAACTTCAAACTCCCAATGAAAGAGATAAAAGGCACAGCGTCACATCAATTTTTTGGTCATATTTACACAAGATGATGTGCCGCACAAACATTAGATAAGTTGCTATCCCATCAAATTAAATTGGTACAACAGAGAAAACGTTTTGTGCTGCTCTCATACAATTGTGTCTCTTTCTCTCTGTAACCTATCTGTCGTCGAGTATCTCATCACCCGATCATAGTCATCAAAGAAAGGATCTATCGGAAGAATCCATGTAAAGTAACTTCCAATTCCAAAAACATCAGTCCAAGGTAAAGGTTCCTCATCACTCTGTTCAAAAGTTTGTTCCTCCTGCTTCTTCATGCGGTCTATCGTGCCCATGCCCGTCATAATTCCCCAGAAGACGCTTAGAATCATGTTTGATGCAAAAATGATGGCTCCCACGCATAGCAGAGTCATTAAACGAACGAGTGCTGTCAGACCATTTGGGAATACACATGCTTCGTCATTGCATAGGAAATAGTTGAGTCCAAAAAGTACCAGCGCGTAAGCTGATGCAATCCAAACGTAAATTAAAAATAGGAAAAAGTGTTTCATGTTCCCAACACCAATGCAGTTATTCATCCATGGACAATGATGATCCATTCCACTAATGCAACGATCACAAATGCGACAGTGGTGTGATCTCGGTGGTTTATAAGTTTCACAAATATTGCAGTATTTGAGAGTCTCTTTTGATCCATCTTGCTCATTTGGAATAGCATGATGTGGTATACTGCCAGGATCTGTGGAGGCTGTTTTTGTATGAGAGGCTAATGCCAGTGCGCAGATTGTGCAATATGTTACGCTCACAAATGACGGCAGCGAGTTATTCTTGGCTAATAGTGTGACAGTGAAACCAGCATATACTGTCAAGAATTTGGATTGAAATTAGATGGAGAAGATGACGGAGAAAATATCGCAAGCACTTTCATATAAATCGGTGAACCAAAGTCTAGAAAGACTCACTCACCAATCATGAGCCAGACCAAGGAACTCATGAATAACCCAGATGTATCACTATGGACTAACCATACGCCATCATCGTGCCTAGTGCCGAATGAACATCGCCACGGGAGGTCATTGTAATTATCTTCATAATAATGCTGTCTGGATTTTCTTTCGTAGTCTAACGAAGGCTTTGTATATGGTGCTACCGTATCCTTTATGTTGGACAAGGATGTATATATTTTTTTGATCATTGGTGTGACAGGATTATTTCGCTGCTTACTTTTGGACGTTTCCACTGGTTGAGGAGGTGGATCAAATTTACTTGCAAAGAAATGTGCTTCCACCTAATGACGAAAATTGTAAGTAAGTAAGAGGAAATGCTTGTCTAGTACATTCAACATAGTAAGAATGGAAACAGTTAAAAACTAAAGGAATTATTTGACGTACCGGTGCTTGTGGTCCTCCTCGACGTCGTTGAGGTCCATTGGCTGGATTCTCGTATGCAGGGTCCAGGTGACCACCTCCTTTTGGAGAAAACAGGAGCGGTGTTGATTCTTTGTCGGTTAATGGTGGTGCAGACGACATCATGGCATTTCGTGTATTCTTTGTTTTGTTGTGTCTTGTTTGTCTTGTCGTGTTTCGTCTCGTTCATCTCTCGACTCCTCGCCGCTCACAACTCATCTTTATGTGGGTGCTCATTTTTTAAATGTCCACCCCACGCATCTTCATCTACCATCTACGAGCTATTTACGAGGCGGGAAGCAATGACACGACACGAAAGATCCATCTTCTTGGCACCGACCGACAACCGACAACACTTCCATATTATTGAAGAACAAAAAACAATATTAAACATTAATTAGGCATCGAGTACGAAAGAGTGCCTAGCTATAGCGAGTGGAAATGTCGCAACTTAGCTTATTAAACAGAAGACATTTCCACGCCTTTGCTGCCTTGTCCATAACTAGCGGATCTGCATACCTCATCCAGTCCTCTGCACAAAATACCACTACGAAAACAGAAGCGAATGCTTCACCACCTGCCGAAATAAAGCAGAGCCATGTGGGAATGATTGAAACAGACTTCACAGATAAACTCGCATCAAAACCATATCTCAATTACCATAATCCATATTCAAGGCATAATATCATTACTAGCTCCATCAACAGCACCAAGAAGCTGTGGGGGAAATTCGCGCGAAGCGATCGTAACGCGAATGTTGCGGCAGAGGATTGGGCTGATGATCCATCAGGTGGCAATCTTTCAAAGAGATCTGAACGTCCCAAAGGTGTTCCTAGACGAATGAGAATTCTAATTTTTGATGTGCCAGAATTCAGAGAAGTGTTTGATGGAGAATGCCGAGTAAATTTGAGCAGAGTCTATCCCGATGATGTTGCCCCTCTCAAATACATTCCTCGGAAAAGGGAGAAACATAATGTAAAAGATGATGCCTCGAACAAAACAGAGAAAAAGGAGTTGGAAAAGATTGAAATCGTTCAAAAGTCATTGGCTAGATCTCTTGTACGTTGTAGAAATAAACAATCCAAGAGAATTGGAGTAGAATTGCTAGAAGCGTCAGTCTATGATTTGAATCCCAATAATATGCGTCGCACATATCAATTTGGAAATTATAAGTATGACCCTGGTAAATATGGTTCTTCGAAGCATAGCCCTGGTGGTGATATGTTGCAAAGGCGGATGTCAGTGACACAAGGTTGGGGTTCTCGTCTGAATATTAGAAAACGGAAGGTTGTCGTCACGAAGGATGAAATTTCAAGTGAGAAGGAGGACAAAGAAATTGAAAAAGGGTTCGCAGATATTGAAGAGTCTGTTCAAGACGGGGGCATTCAAGAGGAGGATGTTGTCAGTGAAGAGGTAACTGTGTTGGCCGAAGAGGAGGATGAAGTTGATGCCCCGTGGAATCAATATGCATGGATTGAAGAAATGCAGATAAGGGTGAGTGATGCATAGATATTATGATTGCAGTGTTGCCTGGGTGCATTTCTAAATGTCCGGCTGACGCATTATCGTATGCAGATACATGGACAGATTCCATTCGGTGCAAATGTAGAGAGAGCTTCGTGGTTTACTCGCAACTTGTTTGCAAACAATTATCGCCATACAGTGAAACCATCTCGAAGTTTTTTGCAATGGTTTATTCCATCTTTCTTGTCTGGTGAGAAAGTAGGTGGAGAGGATGGCATAGACGGAGATTATGGTAGGGACAAGAGGACCATAAATCGCGCCTCCTCCAAGCCTCATGCTGTCATTGCTGACGGAGCAGCGATGCAGAGAGTTCCCGGATCGTTAAGGTACCTAACAAAATGCTGTAAAGAGGCCGATGTTCCATTATTCATAATCAACGATCCTCGCGTATGGGGTGGTAACACAAATAAAGATTTGGAAAGCGCTGCAAGAGATATTCGCAAGACAGTGAAATCGCGAATCGTGTCCAATGCCCTAACAGTAAGTTTGGGAT
>Ga0306864_1001009_pt1 | contig 12009 bp, 5 predicted proteins | sample AntRauTorckE5430_FD_190448 | JGI IMG/M metagenome (GOLD analysis project Ga0306864, IMG submission 190448) | Saline lake microbial communities from Rauer Islands, Antarctica - Metagenome Torckler E5 #430 (v2) (version 2) | ecosystem: Environmental > Aquatic > Non-marine Saline and Alkaline >...
GAATTTATTTTCAGCCAATTTGTGATACTAGATTTAGTAGAGTTTACTGTTAGCCTATGGATCAATCGGACACGATTCGAAACTGGTCCGTTGCCCTGCTGCGCGTCATCAAACGAACAATTTTAAAATTCACTCCGACACACCTGTTATACTGGAAGTGCCGGTCGGCAGTGAGCTCTCAACTACTTTTTTAATTCATTCGCATCGGTGTGCTCTGACTGGCTACTTAGTTCAACTATCATTTATCATCTCATGTCTAAACAAGGCCTCCAGCATGCGGGTAAGCTACTTTCATAAATCTCCATTTGTAAAGCCTGCGTTCTAATGATTCGACTTCAATATCAAATAATCATTAAACGCTTCCGCTGCATTGACACTGATGTTCTCATTCATTTCTAGCGAAAGTGGGCTCGGGAGTGTCATATCAAGAATCCCAAATCGCAACACAACTAAATCCAAGCATCTACGAAAGAATCGGAAAAGAAGACGGATTCATGAAACTCTCGCAGCTCTTCTACGATCGAGTTTTTGACGATGAACAAGCTTGGTTCCTCAATATATTTTCCTCAAGCACAAAACAGGAAGCTGTCGAAAATCAGTATCGCTTCTTTTGTCAATCCTTTGGAGGACCTGATCTTTACAGACAGAAGAAGGGAAAGTATACTAGGTTGGCTGGAAGGCACGCAAATTATCCAATTGGATCAAATGCTGCGAATCGATGGGTTGAACATATGCTTCTTGCCATTGATGATCATGAAGCATTGCAGGATGACGAAGAAGCTAAGAAACATTTAGTAAATTACTTCAGATATACAGCGCATTATATTGTTGCTGCGATGGAATATATGAGACCAGATCAGGTAAGTTTAATGAAGACTGGATGCGAATGGTGAATATACATCAATAATGATGTATTAGGTATCGCACACGTGTAATCCTTCTTCAGTGCGCATCTTACATCTATCATTTCTTCCCGTCCTTGAATAGCTGAGTGGAGGTACTCAGGTTGATTCGGGCAGAGTTTGGTAATATCTTCGTAACTTGTATCCACCCCTGATCACTACTGTGAAGACGCATTAGGTCAATTTTCATCCCTTATAATATTTAATGCTTTTAATATCTATGGTACATACAATTTTTAATCAACACTAATGACCAAGATGCCGTTGTCTTCGTGCAAGCCGTTCTCTGCGAGACATCAACCGTTCACGGGGAGAAATACTGTCCTTTTCTGCAGAAGGTGAAGGAATGGACTGTCCCATAGTTTCAGGGGTTGGTGGACGACGTGCTGTTGGAGTCGGAGATTGTCTTACGTTTCGCATTCTTTGCTGCCTCATCGCTCTTGCTTTGATTCTCATGCTCTGTGCGTCTGGTTCAGGAATATCTATTTCACGTGGTTCATGGAGGTCTTCCTGTTGCATAATAGTAGCTGGAGTCTTGTTTGCATGAGAATCATGTATTTCAAGTCTTTCCTGATGTTCCTCGTGATGTGTATTGGTATCTGGAGTTTTGACAATGTGAGAGTCATAAACGCTTCTACTTCGAACAGCGTTGAAAGGGTCGGGTTCTACGATTTCTTCCTTTTCTTCCATGATAGCTTGATGTCGTTGGTGGTCTTGTCTTTTGTTGCGTCTCATATCGATCTCAAACGTTTCGTTCGGTATTTGGTGCTCAGCGTCCTCTTCATCGTTCGCCCACTCCTGATTCTCGTCATGTTCTTCAACATTGTGCGATGGCTCATTATGGGACATCTTTTCGCTGCTGAATGAAGTACCGTCATGAGATGTCTCTTCTTCTGAGCGATTCAGATCTCTTTCGTTGTTAATCGCAGAAGACTCGTTAGAGTAGTATGAATCATGCAGAGAACGCGAATCGTCCTTAGTTTCCGATTTTTGCTGTTGCCTAATCACTTTACTGGTGATATGTGGCATGGGGGATGCTTTCAGAGCTTTCTCTGATCGAACAGAACCATCTTGTTCTTTTGAAGTTTTACTCCAACTGCTGTCTCTACTCCGACTACTTGGAGATTGACTGCGAACACCTTGTTTCTTACGATTGTTCCTCGCCTTTACCTTCTCAAGTTCAATCACTGCTTCTTTCGCCGTAGAAAAGTCTTTTGCAAAGACACAAATTATGTCGAACAAGTCATGGGGGTTCATCTTTTTCTTCTCGTCCTCGCCGAAATACTCCAATACCTTCTTAAATTTTGATCTTGTTATCTCCACATTTTCTCTCAGAGCAGAAACGATCTTGATGGCCTGCAAAGTGAAAATCCCAATCCGTGATGATCTCAATGCTTCAACTTCATCCTCCAACGACATTGAATTTTGACTTATATCATCATCATCTCCGTTCCTTTTGCGAGGTCTTCGCTTTCCAAGCACTTCATGAAGCGCAATCTTTCGTACATTCTCAAGTTGATTTTCTACTTCCTCAAGGTCATTCTCAATTTGATCCCAGTAGATTTTGTCTGCCTTGAGTACAGAATGTAGATCGTCTTTGAAGTCGGCAAGTTCTGCGTCGTGTCTCAACACAACTAACACAATATAATGAAGGAAAGTTGTCTTTTTATCAAACGCCTTGGCTTGGTTGAGTTTCAGCAAAGAATCAATTGTGAATGCTCCAGCTTTGCCTTTTTTAGTAGGTCCAGCTGTATTCAAACGATTTCCAATATTCAAAACAATGCCCAAAATTTTTCGCAGGCGAACAGATTCCTTTAATTCGTCGCATGCCTTTTCTACAAGCGAGACATCTGACTCCAAGTCGTTTACACATTGACGGAATTGTAGCTTAAACAAAAGAGCTCGAACTTTTTCCTTCGAATGTTTCACTGTCATCATTGCAACCATAAACTTTTCGCATTCGCACAAATCGTCAAATGCATCTGCCGAATCCTTGTCTGATAATGTCATGTATTTTCGAAGGGCGTGCTTCTCATCTTTCGTTGGAATGTATTCCAAGATACCCTGAACTTGCTCAATATTCATGACCTTATCATTAATAGTATCAATTGCAACGGCCATTTCTTCATATGTTATCTTCAATCTGGCTAGCACAATACCTCCATTATTTGCTCTTTTCGGATCGATGACTTTGACTGCATTCGATTTCTTTGACGAGCTAGGATCAATAGCAATCGTTTGACCCACCTCAGCTTGAAAGAGTTCTGCAAATTCGCTTTCGTCAATCTCGATATCGGGATCTTCATTGACCATTGCCCATATAGAAGTCGCCTTTACCTTCTCAAGTGTATCCCAATGTACACGAGTGCGTCTAAACTTATCTTTCGGGAGAGGTTCAGCTTTCTTCGTTTGTTGTTTAGACCCACCTTGAGCAGGAGCGTTATGATCACCATCCATGACGGAAGGATCTTCTCCATCCCTTGCCATTGCATTCTTGACTGCCCCCATTGGTAGACCCATCTTGAACATTTTAAAATATTTTGTATAATGTGGATCGTCCTTTAGAGGAATGCCGTCGGGCTCTGGCATTAATCCGGCTGGTTTATTATGATCCCCGTCCATAATTTCTGCATCAAAGCCATCCCTGGTCAATGCATGTTTAACTACTTGAAGTGGCAGTCCCATTTTCAGCATTTTGAAGTATTTCTCAAACACTGGATCATTTTTAAGCGCAGGTTTGCCGCCAAAATCAAGAAGTGCACTTTCGCTTTCAACTTCTGCCGTGTGTGTGTTCTCGGATGTGGATGTAAAATTAATGTCAGGCTTAGCTTTTGTATTTTCGGCCACTGAAGATCTCTGAGAAAATAGCCGCAAAAGCTTCCCATTATCTTCCTCGGGTTCTTCGTTTGTTGGCAACGATGCAATCATTGCAGATCTCTGGGCAAATAATGCGGCAACAGGATTCATTGAAGATGTGTCTGTCTGTACAGATATATCGGGTGATTGCGCCTTCCCTCCAGCACCTGCTGATACGGGCGTCGCCTTCCTCTCCACATTACTTCTTTTCGTCTCAGCCACATCTCTCGCTGATATGGGCATAGCTAATTGGTGATCTGGTTCTGATTTTGGACTAACAATTTCTTTGAGTTCATCTTCGTCGTTGGAGAAAGCAACATCTTTGGATCTATCTTCAAATATCGCAGCAATTGGACTGAATGGAAGATGTGAAACTTGGTGCATTCCTACTTCTTTAGTAATAGTGTGTGAATGCGCCTTCTCTGTGTTCCCTAGGACTTTCACTTGAGCGATGGTACTTCCTCTATTGAGTACACTTTCTGATACAGCAGGACTGCGTGCGGGTGGCGATGAATAAGAATCTCTCGGACTCTGTCTCGCTACTGCTCGACCTGAAAAATCCTCGTGTTTGACCATGTTAGCCCTTTGCTTACGTTTATCTGAGAGATCACATAATTCCATATCTAGATCGACATCATTTAGTATAGTGGCAGATTTTTGAAGTTGTCGCATCCTATGATACGCTTCTTCGTTATGATCATATGATTCTTCTGCATTACCATTTGTTTCGATATCTTCTGTACATGGCGATGAAGCTGCGTCATGTTCAACGCGTGGTGTTGGAGTGCTTACTTTCCTCAACTTTACAGATGATAAAAAATTAGGAGTCTCTAGCACTGATTTAGGGGCATTAGGTTTCACTTTGCGCAAAGATACTTTGGGAGCGACAAATTTATATTGTTCGTAATCTGGTTGAAGCACTGGACTCTCTGTTCGACGCAAAACAATCTTTTCAGTAGGTATCGGTAATTGTTGACCGATACGAGAAATAAGTTTTGGCTTCAGCATTTCCTGAACTTCTATATCCTCAGATTCAAAAGACGTAGATTTTACTTCATCATCGATACTTGGTTCAAAAGAATTGTGGTCATAAGCCGCTTTCAGCGGTCTATGGGTCAATGACCTCCTAGATGGCAATGATTGCTGGTCCTGAGTTGATATTCTATGATTATTTTCCTCATGATGCTGTTCACGATAATGCTGTTCTGCATTCAAGGCTTTGACCTTGGCACTACCAGGGGTTTCACGTTCGATACTCGGTTCAAAAGAATTGTGGTCATAAGCCGCTTTCGGCGGTCTATGGGTCAATGACCTCCTTGATGGCAATGATTGCTGGTCCTGAGTTGATATTCTATGATTATTTTCCTCGTGATGCTGTTCACGATAATGCTGTTCTGCATTCAAGGCTTTGACCTTGGCACTACCAGGGCTTTCACGTGCCCAATTATTTGCGCGTCTTTGGCTGGAAGTGATTTTCTTTAATCGACCGGAGCTTGGAACAAGAAGTGGGCTGATGACGATTGGTTCGCACCTCTCAGATGCCCATGTTTGGGCTCTTTTCTGACTCTCTGAGACAATTCCGTCTTGTGGTTTCCGCGCATTTCTAGAAATAAAATGAGTGACTTCTTTTGATGAATCAGTGTCTTCTGATGATATCGTGTTCTGATCAGTGCCTCTGTGTGTTCTTCCCCTTGATCCAAAGGAGTCATTATCATATTCTTCGCAATGCTGATTTGAATTTCTGCTTGATTCAGCATTATTATCGTCTATTCTTCCAAACTCATCTGAAGGAGCACTATCAAGTTGACTGAAGTCTGCTTTAAACTTTGATACGTTTTTCTGCATGTGTGTTTCCTGTGAATCTTCACTATCTCGAGGCTCAATATCAGGCAAATCAATGGATTGGAATTTATTATGAAGAGCTGAGATGCCAGATGAATTTTGTTGTTTTGCTTTGATCCTTTCCTTGACATCACGCAGTGTTTGTATATTTCTTCGTTCAATATTGGCGGAACCTATATTTAAGGTAGGAGCTTTTCCGTGTTGATTGTGACTTGTCCTATCAAACGACATGGCATGTTGAGAATGCTTGAGTCCTTTTGATTTTCCCTGCGCATTCATATTATCACAGTCAGAGGATTTTGACAGAGTTGACGAAACAGAAACTTCTCGCTCCAAAGAAATTGATTGATTTGCAGTGTGGACATGCTGAGGTTGATGATTGGTTCGATTTGAAGAAGCAGTCATTGAGTTCGTCGAAGCGGTCCCCTTGCTTCCGTCCTTGTGACTTTGAAAATCCTCATAATCTGAATTCATAAAAAATGAAATGTCAGGATCGGTCTCCGCAAGTCCTGCAATTGCTGCGTTTACATTGTCATCAATTTCATGTTCATCGAGGCCAAATGCATTAAATGTAAATCCCGAAGTATCTCTAGCCATGAAAGGAACTGGAGAGGTCGGAGGCCGGTGTCCACGGCCATTGTATCCGTGGTTTGCACGAACTCTGTCTGATTGTTCATGTCTCCCGGAATATTGACTTCTCTCGCTTCTTTCACTTCTTTCGCTAGTAACACTGTCATTGCTACCAAAGCAATTATGATGTGCAGGATTCATACCTCGCCGCATCAGTCGCCTTGCTGCTGCTCCGGTGACTGAACTACTAGTGCTTACAACTGAAGCACCCGACGATGGTGAACTGCGTTGTGATTTGCCGAACGACGGTATATCAGCAGAAATTACCATACTGCCAGTTTCACTAGATGCCGAAAAACTATTCTGAGCCTCTAATTTCTTTTTCATATTCAAGGGATGAAAGGCATTGTCAAAGTTTGCTTCAAACATTTCAACATTATGTTGTGGTTGTCTCCGTGAAGATGAGCCGAAGCTTTCTACTCTGTTCTTTCTTGACCTAGGTGTCTTTCTGCGCGATGGGCCAAAATGTGATGTACTAGAATAAACTGAGCGTTCATCAAATAAATCGAGATCATTCACTGAGCTCATCCCAGAGATAATTGATTCATTATCTAATTCGTCAAAATTCAGTCCTACGTGATTACTTTCATCATCGCCAACGGTATGATCAAGACTAGTCGAGCGCAATGCGAAAAAGTCTTTCTCCACGATAAAATCCTCATTCTTCTCTTTTCGTGTGTCAGGTGTCAAAGCGAACTCAGCTAACTGCTTCGCCCGAGCTCTAATTCTCTCAAGCGTAGCGGTGGATACTTTACGCCGACTCGGAGTTGTTTTCATGAATGCGAAATTTCGCCGGCGTTCCTGTTTCGGTTTGGAGGACCGATCATCCTGTGATTTGAACAGTCTCCGTATCGACTTGGATTTTGTAGTGCTCATCTTTTTCTTTGCAATTACTTTCTTGCCTCGTGATTTTTCCCGCAGTAGTGATGATCGTCCTTGGCGTTTATCGCTGATTTTCTCTTGACGTGTATTGTTCGATGGAGACTTCGGTTTGTGTATTGACAAGTCCGCGTCGTCTATCTCGTGTGTATTGGATGGCCCGTGTGCAGGTACTTTTATAGCTAGTTGTGCGATTACGTCCTCTTTATCGCTATGATATTGACTGCTCGGTAAGATGTTACTACTGCTTTCGCCGTGGGAATGTAACAGTGCACTACGTTGGCTATTGAAGTTATTTGTGTTGTGTACAAGACTGCTTGATGTGATTCCCACGATAGGTTCATCAACAAGGTCGATGCTGCGATGATGCTTCTCACCATTTTGTGCCAAAAGGAAATGTGGCCTTTTATCATGAGTCGTGTCAATAGATTTCAAATGGTCAGTTAACCGTTTTATCCGTACCTCATCTTTATCTTTTGACGGTTCGCAGTCTTTCTTTTGCAAATGCGTACTTTCGGAAACTCTTCTACGTCTTCGATATTTTTGCTCTTGTTGAAGCTCAGATAACACATTTTGATAATTGGAGAAGACTGGATAATCCAGTTCATTTGTTTCTGCCTGATCCCTCTCTTCTTCTATTGTAGAATCATCCTTTCGGGAACCCAATTTGTTAGCATTCATTTCTGCAGAAGATGATTTTCGCCTTGCCGGAGTCAGTTTTGACGGAGGATATTTCATAACACTATCAAACGACATGGAGGAATTCAAGCTGTAGCTGCTTTGAGCAGATGACATATTCCTTCTTGATTCAAAACTATTTCCCATATGTTTCATCGATGGAGGTAGCTTTTGTCGAGAGAATGCAAGAATGGAGTCATTCCTGCCATCTGATACTTCGTTCCTACCACCATTCCCTTTGTTCCTGCCATCATCTCCTCTGTTCCTATTATCATTTCCTCCTAGTATTGACTGTCTGCCATTAGAAGAGAATGACTTCCCACTGCTTTGGCCATAATCATTTCGACTGTCTACTAGTTTCCTGCTTGATGACTTTTTCGAAAGATTCATTTTATTTGATGCAGGCGGTGTGGATAGTGTGTTTTTATCAAGCATACTTATAGAACCATTGATTTCCATCTGTCTTCTACTTTCCTTTCGTCTAAAACGAAATGGCGAAAAAGATCGCGATCTCCAGCTCTTGCTTGATTTATTCCCCATTGCATTATATGACTGTTGCTCTTGCTGCTCCATATTACTGGTATCAACTGGTGTTTTCTGTGATTCCTTGGATTCGTTTGAGTCATTTCGTGCGGTTTGCGTTCTCTGCTTCTGATTGAACCGAAAGGGAGAAGCAGATCTAGTCCGAGCTCTAGATCTTGATGACTTTACATTTCCGGGATTGGCTGGCGATCGTTTTGAATCGCCAATTATCCCAATTGTGGTGCCTTCATTTTGTGAAGCCCTGCTGGTGATTGATCCACTGCTTTTGCTTTTGCTTTTATTTATGCTTTTGCTTTTGCGTGTGGATGCGCTTTGGGATCTTTGTCGTGAAGAAGCTGATTTCTCTCTGCGTAATAATGATGGCATGTTTTCTCTCACACTGGTCACTTGGTCACTGAATTCACTCTCTGAATCTTTTTGTTTGAGAATTTTTCGTGTTGCATTGGCCACAGATAGTGGTGTAACGATGAGGCAGGAGGAGAGTGGAGGTGGGATAGGTGATGGATTTTATCAGTTATCTGGTATCTGGAGGAGAGAGAAAAGTGAAAAAATGGCACAGACTAAACTTTTTCAAACGCCCAGCCGTTATTGTTGGTATTTTCCCCTCAGAAAGATGACGATGCTGTTTGTGCTGTTTGAATGACGATAAAAAACAAAAACTCTAAAATGATTATTATTTATTATGTCGATGCGTCTACTACGATACGTACCATAGCTAGTCGCTAGATGCAAAAGAATCCTCCTGCTACATTGAAACAATGAAACTGCTTTTATCATGGGCTAATGTTCTTGCCATCCACTCGCTTTATGGCTCCAGCGGTGCCTTTCTTATATCACCAACAAGGACTCACAAGATCGGCTCTTTATTACCATCCATGTCATCAAAAACTCGATTATCTTCAACTGCTTTCAATATAATTCAGGAATCGCAGGTCTTGGACCCTTCAAATGGATCCAAAACGGGCGCACTCGATGGAATATTACCGTCTCAAAATGATTTTATTAAAAATATATTAGGTATTGGCTATGAGAAAACCTTGGTTGTGATCATGCCACAATTGGGAGATTTTGAATCAGCCGAGTATGCTGAGTTTTTATCTGCTGTGGGAGAGGATTTGCGGCTTGCAAAGATTGGACTGCGAGTCATTGCTATTGGTGACGAAAAATCTGCGAAGAAGTTTGCTAGTTTTAATAATTTTGATTTGGCAAATATCCGTCTTGACCCTGAGGGATCGATACACAAAGCATTGGGTTTACATGCTGGACCAGATTGGGACATCCCATCTTTCATCCCCAATGGCATTCTCGAATGGTTCGCAGATTATTGTGGAGCACAAGGAGAAGATCGCGATGTTACTGCAATAGCACGTGCTTGGCTAAATTACATGATGATGTGCGCAGGAGTTGCTGCTCCAGATACACTTCCAGAAATATTTAGAGGTTACGTAGGAGATAAGAATGCGCCTGAACGCATTCGTCCTGATGAGGTTGTAAAAATCGGAGATAAAGATGATCCTATTGTTGTAATCAAGGGGGTAAGTGATGTAAAACTAGGGCCGTTTGAATATCAGCAACTGTGGAAAGATGAAAGGGGTTATCAGCGACCTGTGGAACTTGCCACTGTACGCTTGCGAGTAATGGTAGAAGTACTCACGAACTTTAACGAGTATGTTTCAGATCAGCGCTTTTTGGACTTGCGTGGGGCAACATATCTTTTTGATAATAAAAGTCAGGACGTTGTGTATGAACATGTTGACAATGGAGTCTTGGCGTACAGTAAGACCATGGCAAGGCCTCTGACCTTCCTGGAGCCATATATTGGGGCAAAGGCACTTAATCCGTTGGGTTTGGGAGACCCCATGTCAGAGGCAATGTCTGGATAATTTTACTCTTGAAGCCCATTTCCGAGATCTGGATAGCCCGGTGGGATGGACAATACCTGAATCTTTTCAGTGTTCTAGATCTAATAGAGAATAGAGGTAGATCATAAGGGTGATTTGGTTGATAATGGTCAATTAATTTTTTTAAGGTTCACTATCAATCATGATTACATTCTTGCACCTTTTAGTCAATATACAACTTCTTGTGTTTATAGGCAGGAAGCTTTTCTTTGTTTTGATTGAACAGGCGTGTCACTTCATCAACGTATTTTGCATGCCACTTGTCAATATCAGCATCAGTAGGATCTTTAATGTGGGGCAATCCCAACGGTTTGCCTCTGACAACCAAAAGTTTTTCGTCTCTAGGAATTGGTAAGAAAAACTTACCCCAGAAATAGGTCACGCTCAATTGCATTTTACGAGACATGCTTTCCAAGATTCCGGTCTTCAACACGCTGAGGACACTGGTGTTTCCGAATAGATATACAGGAATAACATCAACTCCCTCGCGCATTGCAATCTTAATGAATCCTTTTCTCTTCTTAAGGTACAGCCTTTCTTCTTCTTGACTAGTTTTGAACAATTCGGCAAGTCCTCCAACATAAATGATGAGACATCCTTTGATCCCTTTCCCATTGCGCAAAGTATTGCGCACATTACGAGAAGATGCATCGGTAAGACCGTAAATCCCCATTACGTTTTTTAGGATGGGCGTTTTCAATAAAGCACTTGCAACTGCAGTCTGCATACCACGAAGTTCGGGTGGGGCATTGACCCAAAGGCACAAGCTGCAAAAACTGATGACTCCGTGAGGTTGGAGAGCAAGGATAAAGTTGCGCCCGCTGTCTACAAGTTTGATGCATTCATCGTTAGATATTTCAAGAACTTCTTCATAGTCAAAATAGTCGAGCATGCTCGTCATGTATTTAGCCAAGAAAGGCATTTGTCGGCACGGAGTCAAAATGGATATGAGTAGGGGCATTGCATAAAGGATGGCGACGTGCTTGCAAGGATATTGTAATAAAAGATTTGCAAGAGCAGAGAAGCAGTATACCGGCGTGAGTAGGTAGACAACACTAAAAATTGATGATATGATCAGGCCCTGGAACCATCTGAACGTAGAGATGCCTTCGCGAGCCATTGCAACCGATTGATAAGTTTTTGAACCGACGAAGTTTAAAGTATGAAGAGTTGGACAGTTGAACTGGATTCGTCGAAGCGGATTTTTCGAACTGGATTAGTAGGTGGTAGATAGGAATTATATGTGACGCTCATCATTCGGGTTTCATCCATCATCCAACATCAAACACAACGTAAGTAGGTACATAATACGAAATAGATATCTAATAGACTAAGAGGTAGATGGTAATCTAATGGCAAGGGGAGGAGGGAGGGAGGGAGGGAAGGACCATTAGTAATCTGCGATTAACGCTAAGTTTGCGAATAAATTCAATCGATTTGTTTAAATTTATGGTTGACAGTCAATTATTATATGTGATTTAGCTAAATTGAAAGTCGCCTATCTGCAATCTAATCGTAGAAGTACTCACGAACTTTAACGAGTATGTTTCAGATCAGCGCTTTTTGGACTTGCGTGGGGCAACATTTCTTTTCGATAATAAAAGTCAGGACGTTGTGTATGAACATGTTGACAATGGAGTCTTGGCGTACGGTAAGACCATGGCAAGGCCTCTGACCTTCCTGGAGCCATATATTGGGGCAAAGGCACTTAATCCGTTGGGTTTGGGAGACCCCATGTCAGAGGCAATGTCTGGATAATTTTACTCTTGAAGCCCATT
>Ga0306864_1001010_pt1 | contig 12007 bp, 10 predicted proteins | sample AntRauTorckE5430_FD_190448 | JGI IMG/M metagenome (GOLD analysis project Ga0306864, IMG submission 190448) | Saline lake microbial communities from Rauer Islands, Antarctica - Metagenome Torckler E5 #430 (v2) (version 2) | ecosystem: Environmental > Aquatic > Non-marine Saline and Alkaline >...
ATTGAAAATAACCTGGGCTTAAAACCAGGAACGTTCAAAAAGAGGAAAAAAGGAAACCCCTTTATTTGAATCCCCTCTCTCCCCCCCCTCCGATAATATAGTTAATTCGCCCTGATGCTCATACCATTCGTAGGGCTCTTGTATAACATCATCATCATCATCATCACAACAAAAAGATAAAGTGATTAGTTTGTCGCATTCGAAAGTTGATTCTATTCAAAATGATGTATAAAAGTCTTTTACCTCTGGATGAGTAACCCTAAAATTCACGTCGGCGCCAAGTTCAACCATTAGCTTCGCAATCTCAAAACTATTCGAGATGGAAGTTAAATGGAGACAGGTTTCTCCGTCTACTGTGCTTTTCTTTGCCATTTCTGTGATCCGCAACAACACCGATCAGTAGTAGCAGGACAACGATAAATTAGGGTACGATATAAGTTATAAATGCTGATCAAAACAAATGATGGAAACCTGTGAAAAGTGCATAAAATTGAATCTTACCTGGGTCAAATTTAACGAATTTATTTACTTTATCCATATCACCGAATGCGCAAGCATCCCTGTGATCATTTATTACACAATAATTCTTGTTATTAAAGGGAATGCAAAATTGACTCAATAACACACATAATCAAACTCAAAGCTATACGCACCAGAATTCCTTGAAGCCATCATCAGCGTTGATCATGCAGATGAAGGCAAGAAACAAAGTAGTCGGAAGGAATTGAAATGGATTCATTGCACAGTAGCAGAGACGAAAGACGATAAGGTTTATGATACCTACAATGGTTGATGGTCTTTGGTCTTCTTGACTTCTTGACTTCCTCCCACCTCCCACTCTCCTTCTCTCTTCACTTTACAAGAGGTTATCACTGCCGCAAGTAAGGCGTTCAAATGCGCGAAACAATCGCGCGTGCAACTCACTTAATTTTTTCCTTTTGTACTTGTTTCGATTTGCAAGTTGCAAGCTCCTTGCCACACAACACACAACACACGCTTGATAGATCTCACAAAACATATTGCCAGATAACGGAGGAATCAAATATTATGTCAGCAACATCAAGTGAACAAGGTGTACAAGCATCAGGGAGAGGCAGAGGTGAGAGAGGCCGTGGATTTGGAGGGCGCGGTCGTGGCCGGTCTTATGCAGCAAGAGGGCAACCGCTTGTCTGCAAATTTTACCTTCAAAATCGCTGTGGTTTCGGAAATAATTGCAGATTTTATCACCCTCCAAGTAGTGCTATAGATACAAATACAAACTACAACACAAATGAAACAGTTGGAAACGTCCTCACAAATACTTCTGCAGTTGCAAAAAAGAGACAGTTTAACGTGCATAAATTCAATGCCATCAATATATCGAAACAAGCACAAGATGCAGAGCCAAGACCTTACAAAGACATGGAAGGTCCATTTTTCAGTATGGATATTGAATGTGTTGCGACTGGATATGGCCATTCAAAGAAACATAGGGAACCATGTCGGGTTGCACTTGTGAAGGATTCAGGTGATGGCGAAATTAGTATTCTCCTTGACGAGTGTGTGAATTTAAGCAGTATGAAGGTAGTATCGTACATGACAGAATTAACTGGAACTACAAAAGACCAATGTCTTAATCCAGAAGCAAAGACCTTACAAGAAATAAGATCCATGGTAAGAGAACTGTTACCGACCAATGCAGTTTTGGTTGGCCATAGTATTGAACATGACATTGAATGGCTTGGATTAGAAAAGGGTGCTGATTTCAGAGATAGCTTTTGTACTTCAATACTCTTCAGGCAGCGCATACCTAAGAATCTGAATAGCGCAGGAAATTCGCTTCGAAGATTAGAAGAGGATGCGAGTGAAAATGAACAGCATCTTAAAAACAAGGAACACAAGTCAGATGGAAAGAAGTCCTCAGACATTGATGTGCCCGATGATTCAAAAATGCCAATACCGACGCGTTATAGAATATTTTCACTTCGGCACTGTTGCATTAATATGCTAGATGTTGATATGCAAGAGGCTTCGCACGATCCTACCTTAGATGCAAAATACTCTCTCGTGTTATTCAACAAGTACAGAAAGTCGCCAGTCCCCATGCTCAGGGCCGTTAGGGACTCGTTGCATCGTGCACCTGCCACAGCTAGTTTTGCGAGCACAAATCCTGTTGTAGATGGCGTTGTTTTGACTCTTATTGGATACAAGATGAAAGCTTCAGCTCGCTTTATCTGGGCTTGGTGGCTACAGTGTAAATCCAGCAAGTGAATGATTTGAAAGTTTTCACCTGACAATTTGATGTGTTCATCACAACAATGCTAATAAAAAATAGATTTCATTGAGTTCGTGTTATAATATGTAAGCCAATGTCTTTTCAGTTCGTAAATGCAATAGGTCTGAGAATGCCACCCTCCTAATATCTGGAGTTATCTTCGTTTCCACTTAAAAATCTCATCACGATATCTACAAACAACTTGGGACTATCAAGGTACACAGCATGTCCACCATTCAATTCACCCCCCTTTGCATGTGTAGTACTTTCGAGTTTCTTTGTAACCTTCTTCCCCATGTTATCTTGATCCCCATTTATTGCGAAGACAGGAATTCCAGCTAACGAAAATGATGCCAAAGCAGCATCATCGCGTACAGAAAGTACAGCTGGACTTGCAACTGGAATCCAAACTTTGATGATACTCTTTAGTATACTGTAATTGCCACTTCCCGCGGCAATCCTACCCATGCTCACAATCGCCCTGCCCGACGCACTTGGAGAAATGACAACAACAGGATGTCCACTAATAACTTTCCCTCGGACTAAGGCTTCGTAGGCATCTTGAAATCCAAGTCCATCTGCTGTCACAGATAGATCTATCGCAACGACGGAAATATGGTGTTTGCCTTTCAAACAAAAATCAGCAAGAACTCCGCTGCTTGACCAGTCTTCTTTCTTGAATTTGGCACCGTGTAATAAAATTAATTCCAAATCTTTCTTCATAAACGATGATTCAGTGAATTTTGTGCCGCAATGTAAATATTCTAGTGATTTCTTGTCGCTCCCACTTCCATATGGTAGCGATAGTTGAACTGTCGATTTGGTATCGACAGGATATACCCTGGTATCTTGAGGAGATTGATATGCGGATGATGTTGTTGAAGAAGCTGTCGCATTCGTTAGAATAGTTGAGATAGTCACGATTGCACCTAATAGCATAAAGCCTAGAACAAGTTTCCTCAAGTTAACAATGATATACATGTATACGTTTTGAATTTGAACGGGGCATTGAGCAGAAGGCATGATCATATTTGGACTCATGAAGTAATCATACGAGAAACAATTTGATCAGTGATCATTTTGATGGAGTAGAGAGTAGATACATGATGGCGTCAAAATTGAAAATTAACAGCACTTTAACGTCTACAAACCTTTACATTTTATGTTGCATGAAAGAAGAAGTACACATCATGAAAGAGTAGGCAAAATCGTATTTTCTTTTGGTGTTAATGACGAAGACAGCTGTATGTCCATGAGGAACTATGAATTACTTTATAACGGCAATCGTGTTACCATGGTATCGGTACAATAGTAAATCCCATTTTATTATTGAAGGGCCTGTGTCTGCCTGTGTGGTACTGGCTGCAATATCTGCGATCACCCATGTTAAAGCTGGTAATAATCCAACATGCAGCGTGGTATTGTCAAGTCAACTCAAATGCGTCTGTGAATAAATACTTCTCCCTGATGAAGCATTATTTAAAGTACGCTTGATTAGTAAAATAGGTGCATGAAATGCACTTTGCAGTATCATCAATTCTATCAATCGTACTTACTATTAGTACGGGATCCCCAGCAATTACTTCCGATATCCTCAAATCGCCCTTTGTCCCAGTGTTTTCTAGGTATCTTTGTTTGTACAAATTTCTTCCTGCAGCCTGAGCCTCTTCAGTTCTTGCATTCAAGGCTCGAAAGCCTGCATCACTCCCAGCTTCCACAACCTGCTTCTTTGCCCCTCCCAATTTGATGTCAAACCGGAAGGGAGGGAATATTTCAAGAACAGACGAGTCAGAACTGTATGGAACGGCCCCCGACGACAAAATGAAAGAAAGTGGAATAAGAGGAAAATTCAAAACTTGTGCAATTCTACCTTCTCCCACAACAGGTGTAGCTGATTTACCAATGAGTTGGAGAGAGGTTGGACGAATGGGTTTGGGGAGATTCAGCAATGGGGAGAAAGCTTCTGCGTTAACACTGTAAATGAGTTCCCATGTTCCGCCAAGTTGGTCGGATATTGCTGCTTTCCCGTTGGATGGATCCAGAAGTTCCAGCTTTGCTATTGCTGCTGCAACATTTTCGTCAGGTGCTCGTTCCGCGATTTTAGCCATTAAATCATTTCGCTCACGAGAATATGGTAATACGCCATTATTAGTTTCATCAGCCCATGCTGATTTGACTATCGGTGGACTTAAAAGGCTGGTGGTGATTGCTGCTGTTGATGCAATTCCTGTTAAGAAAGCTTTACGCCGAGACACAGCTTCATTTTTGGGCGAAGAATTTAGTGACAAAGCATCAACTCCATTTCTTGCTAGAAAAAAGCAAAGAAACAACAGAAGCATTGAAGAATACTTTTGGTGAGTGGTTAATACTTGATTGTAGATTGTAAGAGGCAAAACAGACAGTAGTGCACAAAGTGTGTGTGCATGATGCATGATGCTAGCTGCTAGCTAGAGCATGTTGTATTGTAATGAAAGAGAAAGAGATGGGAGGAGGAGCGAAAGTGAATAGATAAAGAAGAGAGAAAAGGTAAGTACTCTAGAGAGGCAATTGTTTCCCTTGTAGATGGCTCTACGCTAGTAGTATGCACGAGCTGAGCTGCTGATGAGCTGTGCTTAACCGTGAACAACTGTGAAGCATCATCATCAGCATTGATAGAGCTTGTATCTCTCTAGATCCAGATTCCGGATGGTGAGATCGATACATGACAAAGTTATCATTGAATTGGCTTTCTTATTTGGACAGAAATCTGAAATCTGTAATCATTCTGCAGCACTTTTCTGCTATTGGAATTTGCTTTCTTATTTGGCAGTCATTTTCCTGCTACTGTTGTGCACATCCCACACTGGTTTCTATCTTATGCTCGCTTGAGCTTCATATGAAGTCTACCTACCTAGAAGTTAAAGGGTGCACGGCCGGTGCAACAAATGTTCTTTACGAGCCAGTACGAGCCGCTTTCAAAATTCTCGGAACATCTGTTTAGGCCTGAGGGCAATTCTACAGAAATCAATTTGAAATTCTCAAATTCTGTTTCTGCTGCAGAAATTCTGCTATTGTGATTCAACATCACAGCTTTGACATCATCATACCATACTAGCAGATGGCATTGCTCAACTCACTTATTTGCCAAACAAACAAAGACGAAACTATAAATCATTGAAGCCAGTCATTGTGCCTACTGTATAAACATCCGACAAACCCTTCATAAACTACAAGAGTGAATATGTATTCAGCCTTGTTCTACACTTGCTGCCTGATTGCCCTAGCTGCTATTCAAATTGAATGCTTTACCATCCAATTACAAGCAAATCCGTCATGTTCCTCATTCATAGGAACCAATGTTCAAATCCGATGCTCATCCATCCAGAGAAGGCATGCGTCCAATGGCCGTTCGATGACCATGTACGAACCAAGCTTCGATCCTCCAAGGAAATTATTTGCGCAGCGCCAGTTGAATTCAGGATTCTGGGTCGCATTGGATCACACAGAAAAATGGATTTCTGAAACTCTGTCCAGGGCTTCGACAGAGAATCCTCATGGAAGGAAGGAAGTGATTTATGAGTGTGAATTGAATCAACATCCACTCGGGACTATTGCTGGGATCTTTAGGTAAGTTTGATTTGCATTGCACGCTACAGAGTATGGAATATTTGATTTTCTCACCCATTGTCATTCTGAACTGGACACATACAGGCGTTTTAAGGAAGCAAGGCAACTAGCTGAATACCATGAAAAGAAAGCAATGGATCAAGACCCAAATTATGAAACTAGTGGATTGAAAAGAACACAAGTCTTAATATTGCCCTTTTGTGATTACTTCGTCAATTTCGACGCGTTTGAGAGAGTGATCCAAGCAGTGAACCATGCCCGTACAAATGCTCTTGGTTTGATCACAGACATGGCTGTTGAAAATATTGAGAAAAATAATGGAGGAAAAATAATCAAGAACGAATGGAGGTAAGTTCCTATCTGTAATGTGTTGCCAGTTAGCAGAATTTAAATTTGCAATATAGACTAATATATGTGTGTTCATTTTACAGTATTGCTGTGAATGGTGCATCACTCCATCCTGACTATGCCACACCAAGAGAAATCATTGATAAAATGGAGACAGAGGGTGAACTGAATGATGAAAAGCGTGAACATTTAGAACGAAACAATAACGCGCGTCAGTCTCCGTATCCGACTTTGGTCATTGAGGTGAAGGGAGAGCCAAAGCCAGACGAAACGGAAGAGAGCAAGATAGTAGCCGACCGAGTGGGATTAGTTGGTGCTTTTGATGATTCTGTGAAGAAGCTAGAATTGATCTTCGCCATGTCTTCAGCAATGCATAAGCGCGAAAATAACAGTGGTGATTTATTCTACGATGCCATCGGACAAGTGAGTTCACAATAATTGTCATTGATACGAATGCACTTTCTCAATATTTTTGCTAAGAAAAACAATTGTGTCTTAATTAAAAGGTTGATGGAGTTGAAGAAGTGACGTCTGTGAGTGCAATGGAAGCCACCGTTGGATGGATTGTAGAAAATGATGCCAAATACGAAACACATGTTTCAACTTTTACATCGTCCGACCTCCAACATGCAGATTCCGCATTTGAATTCGTCTTTGTTAATCTATCTCTCCACAAATACACTCCATCTACTTCATTGCAGAAGCCCAAGTTGAAAATCGGACCAAGATCATATCTTGTTCTCCCAAAGTTTGCTTCATCCTCAGCGACAAGTTTTGAAATATTCACAAATGAAGTGAGGAACATCATTAAAACAATTGATGGTTTGGACGATAGAGTCAGTGTCACTGCATTGCATCCAGATAACATCAAAAAAGACAAAAGGTCCCCTCATCCTGTAGTTGTTCTTCAATGGCACGATGAAGTGGAGTACATGAAGTGGAGTGATTGAATGTCAGGAAGATTAATTCAATAGGGGTTTTGAAAGAGACTCGACTCTCGGCTATTTACGAAGTGCTGTGAAAAGAACTCCAGAGTCAATTCATAATGTGCAATATGTCAGTATAGTGAAAATACAATAGATAATTGAAAAGAAATACTGTTAGTGTACCAGAAGAGAAATTATAAGAGAAGTACAGTATCGCGTACATACATATGTACGGATTGAATCTCGTTTCTTGGCACAATCTTATGAAACAACATTAACTTTTGAAGAGTTCGTACATCGTGTTATCTCCCACAGCTCAATATCGTCAATTGAATAAATTGGATGTTGATCCTGCGTTGGTATTTGTGTCAAAAGAAGTCCTTTTTGAGTTGCTAGTTTTATGAAGTGTTCTTTCGGATCGTAGTCGGGATAGTAACGATACTCATAAGTGCAATAAGCTATTGTAGATACAGACATACATTCGTCGAGAGCGTCAATCAATGGAGCTATAGGATACAGTTTGGGCAGTACGCAATCAGATATTAGTATGATATCGAAACATGCGCCAGCGCCTTTGAAGGAATGCAACTCCTTCACAATAGTTCCATCGCCCCACCAGTATTTACTCCCTCTAAGTAGACTTGATCCCAGCTTGTAAGATCCATTTCCTTCCAGCGTTCCTACATTGCCGATATTTTCCTTGGCTAAACCCACAACTTTTTCGCAGCCATCGGTACAAATCACAAACGATTTTTCAAACAGCATTGCTGCCGCAATAGAAGTCACTCCTGTGCCTGCACCGAGGTCCCCAATGTTTAGAGAATCACCTCTGGTCTTCCCGACAAAATTCCACATTTTACCGTCATTTTTTGTAACCATGTGTTCTAAATACTTCAATAACACCATAGATGCTGGCCAGACTGTAGCGCCTGTTCCGTAAGTTTCTTCTATCTCTCCCCTCTGCACCTGTTTCACATGAAATTTGAAGACTGATGATTTCTTGTCTGGGATATCGCCAGAGAGAGCAAGGTCAATTGGGTATAATTCGGCTTGGCTGAATCTGTTTCTCCATCCGAGTACTTGTGATAGCTTTTGTAATTTTGGAGATTTCAATTGTTTGGTACTTCTTATTCCATTGGCTTCGTCCCTTAATGAGTCTGTAAACGCATTGACGAGGGGATGGGGCTTTTTAGGGAGAAAGTTCTCTGGATCATTCATCTTTTACGCTGCGAGAAGCTAGTAACAATGATGAAGCTTGAAAAATCTCTTGCCTTCAACACAAAGTCAAAATGGCTTTGATGTGTGGAGTATGGCAAACTTATAACAAACTATTTGCATCGATGATACATGCATGATACGTGATACAGCCAGATACCTGCAGATACAGCGATGCAGCCGCAAGCGACTAGCAAAAGGTGCAAGCCAGCAACTAGCAAGCGCAAGGTGATGTGAGGACATATTTTGTTTTTCATGTTTTCTCCCATCATTGTTGCAGGTTAAATCTTCAGAAAACAGAAATGATAATTGATAATTATTTCATAGTGTGCCTACTACCATGGTACTGCACACCACTGTTGTTGTTGATGTTGCTCACTGCCTACCTTCGTACCTCCTACCTCCTACCTATCTGATAACCCGTATTTAGTTTAACTTCCTCTTAATCAGAATGGCAGGTTCTGAAGAATGCCAAGATATCAATAACTTGCGGCAAATAAATGGAAACTTTAGTCCAGAGGGCGACGCCACTGCAGATGGCAATGGCAGAAAACGCCGACTTGATGAGATATCAAATGTTACCGATGACGACTGCGGTTTGACGCCGACATTGAAAATGCCACCACCTGATATTGAAAACAACCCATCTGGGGAGTCTGCCGATGAATTGGTGTCACCATTTCAGCCCAACGAACGATGTTTTGCCGTCGGAGACGACGGAACTGGATACATATATTTGGGCACCGTTAAGCAAGTTGCTCAACTCGCTATTGGTAACGATTCCAAAGGACCTCGTTGGAAATATCTAGTCCACTACAACGGATGGAATTCCCGTTTCGATCAGTGGATGATGGAAGAACAAGTATTTCCAGACAATGAGCACTATCGAGCCGTGTCAGAGAAATCGCAAATAGAGCTAAGGGAGATGAAACAAAGTCGAAAAGATAACAAGCTTCGGGTGGTAGAGAAGGAGATAAAAAGAAAGTCTGAAAGACGCCAGAGTACTGTCGCAAGGTCTCAAAGAGAGGAAAGTCCAAAAAGGATTAGAGGGAGACTGGCGAAGGAACAGCGGTCGATGAAAGAGAGCTTCGAGCTTCCAATGACATTGAAAATCATCATGGTGAATGATCAGTCATATATCAATAGATTAGGCAAGACATTAGCATTTACTGGCTACGACCAAGTCAGTAATGATCCAATTCCAGCCAGGAAGGTCCATGATATACCATCATCGATACCGATCAGCCGCATCTTAAAACAATTTGCAAAATCTATAGTCCAGGAGAAGAAGAAGGCTCTGGAAGCGAAAAATAACGACGACACTGAGGAATCAACAATCGTGAATTACTCAGCTATGCAGCAAAATTACAAAGATTTTGCTTCACATCTCTCGAATCTATTCGATGCAATGCTGCCAAAGTTTTTACTGTACAGATTCGAACAAGAGCAATATTCAAGTTTGTGCAGAAACAAGGATATGAAACAAGAAGCAGAAGGGGCTGCACTTGATTCCAAAATCAGCATGAGCAATATATACAGTGGGGAATTTCTATTGCGTATGATAGTACGTCTGCCTTATATACTATCAGCCATGGAGGCCACGCCAAAAATGAGAATTCCGTCTAGCTCGCAAAGAAATGGGGACACTGAATATGATATATTCGCAAAGTGGAAAGCAAAGTACAATACCGAGGGCAAAGACTTTGCGAAACTTGTATCTGAACTGGTCGTTTTTTTGCAGAAATACAGTGATAAAATCTTCAAGGGGAAGTACCGTGATTGCAAAGTCGACGAGTTCACATTAAAGGAATCAAGATTTGCAGCTGCGCTGAGGAAGAAACAAAATGGGGACAACAGCATAATTCCGGGAATGCAAAGGTGATGATGTCGAACGAGCTAAGTACCGCTATTAGAATTGTTAACTTAGGCATCAAACTTATTTATGAACAAGACATTTCTCAATGCTTTCCATTTGGTTCAGTAACCAAGTTGCTGAATGATTTGTGAGGCGATGGACTGAGCTCGTAGACACCTGTTCAATGTCAATTATGTGCTCGTTGAATTGCAGCGGAGAAAACTCCTCCTCAATGGCTTCATAGATGTCAAGCAATTTATTGTGAAGACGGATGAGACTCTCTTTAGCATCATCATTGGTCGGAAAGTAAACATTGAATATATCGCTCATTCTCACTAGAGGAAAGCCATTAGTACCTCCAATTGTCTGAATATCGAGATCCAATCTTAATGTTCTGGCCGCATTCACCCATTGGATATGATTGACAATTGAAGGGATGCCTTCTTCCGCATGTTTGAGCTCGTCTGCAATTATAGATCCCTTTGGACATTCAATCATCAAGTTGTTTTGCAGACATATTCCTGCTTGCTTCGACACCGGCGATATTGATATTGCTCCAGTACAAGTTTTGGATTTGCCCCCCTTCACGAGGCTATCAACACTCATTACTTCTCCAGATCTTCCTATCGCAATATCAGCTGTAGGCGCGGATTTGAATTTGACAATGACACGAAAGCTGGGTGCATGCCTTTTCACCACTTTGTTTTTCTTCCTGCCTCCTTCTCTTTCGGTACCACAGTCAAAGCCTGGTATGATGGTATCGGCAGATAGAAGAATAAAGACACGATCAGGCGAAAGCCCAGTGAAAAATTTCCTAACATGATCAACCTTGGTTCCAATTGGAAGACCATGAAGTCTCACCATACTAGACTTATCACCTTTCGACAAGTTGTAATATAAAACTCCGTCTGTGCTTGGTGACCATGTATCAATGCTTTTATCTATGCCTACATTCTTGGGTGACGAAGAAGCGGTAGTTTTTCTCCGCTTCCGAGGTGGCGGCGGTCTCGTTTTCTTTGGAACCTTGGAGCTTTGCTTGATTGCTTTCGAAAACTTGGAAGCCGTTTTTGTTTTTGCATCTGTTCGCTCAGGCGCAACCTTGCCATCTAATACAACAATTTCCTTTCGTTTGCTCTTCTCCTCTTCAAGTCTTATTCTTGCTTTCCTTCCGATTTCTTTGACTCTTTCGTCAATAGGTGCTACCGGTACTGGGGACTGACTTTCTTCTCTTTTCGTGGGTAGCTTTCTCTTTCTTTGTGGATGCTGCATGTCGTCCATATTTCTTGTATACGTGATGCACAATAGGCGGGAAGAGAATAATGAATAATGGATAAAGGATGAATGCCCATTACTCTATCACTTATCACATCACTCCTGTCTTTTAGTTTGGTTTTATTGCCGCAGTTTCTGGCAGTTTTATAAGTTTTTGAATGTCACAAATGTTTACTTTTCACAAAAACGAAAAGATCGTTAACGTCCTCCTCTGTCAATTAACCGTTCAATCAATCGTCACTATTCACTAATATGGAACTGCTTGTCGCTTGTGAGATGGAAAGATCGTGATACAAGGTTTCTGTTTGAATAAATGCATCCTCGCTTTCTCTAAAGTTGGTGTATGTTCGTACCTAGATCCGCGGTGACCACCGTACTCTACAATCTACAATCTGTTCTTGAATTATTACTGGTGTGGCCCGTAGTGATAGTAATGCTAATGGTATCAATGGGAATGGAATTGGGAATGGGAATAGTGGAGGTATGATCACTCTGGAGTTCGACAGTGATTCGAAATTACCTATGACAACT
>Ga0306864_1001011_pt1 | contig 12003 bp, 10 predicted proteins | sample AntRauTorckE5430_FD_190448 | JGI IMG/M metagenome (GOLD analysis project Ga0306864, IMG submission 190448) | Saline lake microbial communities from Rauer Islands, Antarctica - Metagenome Torckler E5 #430 (v2) (version 2) | ecosystem: Environmental > Aquatic > Non-marine Saline and Alkaline >...
TTTTGAAGCTTCCCCAGAATTATTGCCGACGATCGACGTTGCCTCTCTCTTCAATGAAAAATTAGACAATGGATCCGAAATCCTATATGGGCTTCTCACAACATCTACTGATGCCTCCTGGCTGTCCAGCATATCATAGACGAGGCTACGAGTAGCCACGTTCTCGACAGCATCACAAATAGTCTCGAATACAGTTTTTTCACACACTGGGACAGATTCACTATCAATGGAAGCAGTATCTGCTTTCACTTTAAATTTGTCTTCTGAAGAATTGTAAATCAAGCTAGTTTCTTCTAAGTTGGCTCCAAGGTGGGCAATAATGTCTTGTTCATCATTGCCATCGTCGATACGAAGTGTGCCCAAAGTAATGATAGCTCTGTACAAGATGGGCTGGTCAGATCGAAATGCTTTCTCTTTTTTACAAATCATACAACAAATCCAAATCCGTGCCCTGTTGGTCTTTTCTAACTCGGAAACATGGCAGCTAACAATGCAGCTATAGCAAAAGTAGTGTTCACATGCTTGGCTTTGGACGGGCAAACGAGAGTTAATAAGGTTGGGCTGATTTTCAGAATCTGTGTTCCAACTAAAGCGATTTTTGCAGATATTGCATGTCGTTAGCTCCTCTGGAAGCACCATTGTATTGCTTTTTATATGCACATTAAGGCTGTGATCAGGAATACTTCAGTAGCGATACGAAGTTGACAGAACAAGATCATGAAAGAGCAAACAAAGTAACTTTCGGAAGATCAAAGAAAACCGCGATAGGAACAGAACCTTCTTTGTATCACTTTTCACTTCTCACTTCTTTATCACTTCTCACAATTTCTATTTATCAATGTTTTGAAAAGTTTTGAAACAACCTCTTTCAACCACATCGGCGATCGGCGACAAGATTGAAATTTTTTTAACTGAATAGGCCTCAGGCCTCAGGCATTACGCTGGAGATTACAAGGTTCAAGACGGAAGTCAGAGTCTTCAACAGCTTCATCTTTCGTCTTTTTTCAATAGGCATTCACTTGCACAGTCCTCTCCGCTGTACCTTAAGTACGCGCAATTGGCATCAAACCGGATGGTCCTCATTACGGTCAGAGTGCGAATCGGGTATCACCACAAATGCATTATAAATACCAAGACATTAGAGAGCCATGAGAGGCTCGAGGAAGTCCTCAAGAGGGCGACGTCCAACTCGTGTGTTTCTCTCGTGCCTACCTCAACGGGCGATAATTTCCACTGAATTCCTCAAATGCTTCACATAATCTTGATGAAATCCCCCATTATTTCAGCTGCTCTTGCTGCGGTAATGAAAGACATTGACGCCACATGAAGGTCCCAGAAGCAGAAAGGACGGAGAAATATTGATGGATTCACTCCAGGTTTCTTCCCAAATGATCATTGATAATGAAGAGAATGCAGGGTTTTGGGATGTTAGCAGGTGGAACGATGCATCCATCAAGACCCGCACAAGATGTATCATGAAGGTGGACGTCTTTGTAAATTCAGCTCTGTGATGATCAGGATTAAAGAAGGTGAGGACAGGTTTGGTCTCTGCTTGTTGAACCTCTGCTGATTTCGCTGCCGCAATAGTCTTGCCATATACTCCATTTGGTACTGGCTGTGCTGCTGCGAGAGGCAATTTTTTTAAAACTATTAAACCTACGTCATTTGAAGCAATCTTCGTTTCTTGACCAAAGTAATCGAAGAAAAAACGGCATTGGCTGTTTGGCATCTTCTTTTGCGTCTTCCGATGGGTGTGTGCAAAAGAGAATACACTTAGAGCCCCCCATTGTCTCGCCTTGCTTAGCCTCTCGTCAATAGATATATATCACAAGATGTATTATAAATTGTGAGTTCATTCAGGAGGAGGTCGGAGGCTGCTAATTGCTGATTGCTGATCCTTATCGATTCAATAAGGCTGACCGGCACAGTGCACATTTTACATTTTACAAAGACCATTCTTATTGAATCGATAAGGATCAGCAATCAGCAATCAGCAGCATAATACGAGTATGCGAGCATGCTTCATGCTGTCGGAGGTCTGTTTATCATCTGGTTTGTGTCAGATGAAATAGACAGACCCTTTTTACTTTTCGAAATTATCCGGGCGAGACGACGGGAGGGAAAGGCGCGGAGGGAGGTTTTGTATGGAATTCAATGCTCAAAACCTACTATTCCACTTTCTTTGGCATGCATTTTTGAATCATCAACAGGCGATGCGCGATGCAACAGCGAGAGAGAAGCGAGAGGGATGATTGATGATTGAGATCCGGAAGTGGATTTAATTAGCAGTGCCTCTTCCAAATCTGCAATTGCTAATTGCAAATGGCTAATTCATCATCTGAGTCCTGATTCTATATGAATTTCTCCACCTTCATTTCATCCCAAGTGGCTTCAATTTTGCTGATTCTTTTCCACATAACCTCCGCTCTTTCATCCAACAAGAAAACGCCGCACAACCATCATCATCCACATAATCATCATCCACATAATCATCAAATGTCAGTCATTCGCATATCCTACAGGGATCTCATCCAACAATCTCCTAATGCAATATCTTGCGCAAGAAAAGCTTTCTGTGATCGAGATAGCTACGGCGCTCTTGAAATATATGATATACCTGACTGGAAAATCTTACGAAAGCAAGTCATGGATTTGGGAAAACGGCTTGCACTGGATCAGACCGAACAAGGGGTTGAAGCGAGGGAAGAGTGTAGATCCGATGTTCGAGTTGGACCAGGATGGAAGGGGACCCCGGGAAGAGAAACGCATTCGTTGCAAAGTGGATTTTATGCCAATATCAAGAATGAAGGCGACATCTCTAGTAGTAGCAGCACCAGTATTAGTGACGATAATGATAAGGGTGATGACCCGAATCAGGTCTGGGGAGCAAATCGATGGCCTCATCTCAACGAAGAACAAGGTGATGGAGAGTTTCGGAAATCCGTTATTTCTGCAACTTCCTTGATGCACGCTGCTGCTCTTTCCACTCTCGATTTGGCTCAAAAAGCTGCGGCAGAAATAATAAAGGAGAGATATGCAGTAGGTTCAGGCGACGAAGAATCGGCACGGAAGACGAACTCCTTGCCACCATTGAGGCAAATGGCGGAACAGTCTAATTTTCTACCTGCGAGGCTTGTTTATTACGATGCAGCCTTCGCAAGAGATGACACTGGCACCAGTGCGATTGCGAAGAGCGATGAAAATGAAAAATATTGGCTACCATGGCACTTGGATTTTAATTTGGCTACTGTATTTGCTCCAGCCATGTGGATACCGGTAGAGACGGAAGTTGATGAAAGTAATGCCATTGAAAAAATATTTGATAATGGGACTAATGCTCATGATAATCCTGAACAGTCATCTGGTCTATTGCTCCGAAACCCTAAAGGGAATATCATCCCTGCAGCAATAGGTGATGACTGCATGCTTATCCAACTTGGTGCTCATGCACAACTTGCAAGTGGAGGGATTCTAAGATCAGGTCCGCATGCTGTAAGGAAATAGGATGCACCGTACTCCAACAATTTTGGAAGGCTTTCATTTGGTCTCTTCGTATATGGACCATGGAAGGCCAGAATGAAGCCATCGAGCGAATTATTGAAGATCATTGGAGATGAAAGTATTTTGAAGGACGATTTTGGCTCTTTGATGGAAAAGGCTTATACTGGTGAAACTGTCCTCGAAGGATACAAAAAGTTTGAAGAGTACATGAATGGAAAGTAGATAATGGTGAAACATCTCATTGTCGCTTCTTACATGAGCAGCTGGCATCATACAGTAGTGACAGAGGCATTGCGTGAACGGTAGTCTATCCTCAAACAGTTTCTTCTCAGACGGTGCAGTGATGCTCATCATCGTCGTAACTATAGAATCAAATAATAAGAGTAACTTGAGCTTGTTGCGGTGCCGATCATGTTAAATCCGAATACTTTTTTGGGCGGAATCGCGCTGGCTGGGTGGATTGTGGTGTGCATCTATTTATCTAGCAAGCAAGCAAGAAGGCAAATTTCAAGTTGGAGAAAGTTTGTATATGATTTCAACGAATAAAATTTAGCTTTTGTTGAGTTAAATGCATTCGTATTTTCACAATTTCCTGTAGTCTAGTGGTAGCATAGAGTTCTTTCAAGGAAATATTGCTTGTACACACGAAACCTTTATGTTATCCACTTTGGGGCCGGTAATCTGCAGTTACTTGAATGGCCTACGTACACATATAAACACGTCTTCTCCTCACTTATTTAGATTTTAGATGCCATCAACTCTCGTGTAACGGAATACTGAAACTGTTGGTAATGCTTTTTGTGCCAAGAACCAAGAACCTCTTCAATCTTTCGATCAATTCTTCTTGTCAGCATTTCATCATCATCATCATCAGATCTCATCAGAATAATTCGAAGTCGTCGGTCGTCGGGGCCGTTGGACAATAAATATAATAACATCAAGCAAACGTACCTCACAAAATGTCATCACACCACCCCAACACCGCAAAAGAAGATATCATGCCATCTATAACTGATTCCACCATATCGATACCTTGTAGAAAACGCAAACTTGGAATCAAAAACGAAGATGAACAAAATATTGCCAAAGACCACGTCAATCCCTGTGATCAGGAATGTGTAGAGTTGCATCAATCCTCAGACATGAAAATGGCTTCACGTGTTATTGAGAGTAGTACCGAAGAGCAGTTTCGTGCAGATAAAGAATACAATATTGAAGACCTTCCTGCAGAAATCGTTTGTTTGGTATTTTCGTTCAAGTACCATCCGAAATTATCATCAACTGTACAGAGTCAAGACACTGTCAGGACACTCTTTCAGACTTTCGGTCTCACCTCATCATCGTTCAGAATGATTTGTTTCGACTACTTGCACAAAACTCCCTTGTCCATAAATGCAGCACATGTTAATGTGCAGGATGCAATTTGGTTAGCGAGTCAGCATGCAAAGATTGGCTCTTTCCGATTTTCCAGCCGGACACATGCAGACATCGGAAAATCTCTTCATCTCCTCAAATCATGCAATGTCTCTGAATTGGAGCTCCTTAATATATCCGGGATAACAGAACCCAAACAGTCCTCGGATGAAGAATGCGACCAAGCTACTGCTCTTGGCATTCAGCTTTTTCCAGCGCATTCCTTGGACATTCAAGGAATTCATATGAAAACCATAGAGGCTCTACGAGGCCGATGTTCTCCAATAAAAAGTATGGAGCTTGCGTGCTGTCTCGTCCCTTGGTACGATCAGTTGATTATAAACTATCGCGACTCTCTTGAACAGCTTACTCTCAAAATTACAAAATCTCAAGACCAGAACATATATATTACTTCGTCAATAGCACTTTCGCAGATGGCAATTGTCACCAAACTGATCGAGTCCATGCCTCGCCTGAAAAAGTTGAAACTGCAGACTTGGTTCAGAGCTGACATTAACATCAAGTCGGAGACACTGGAGGAGATTGACACTTATTTCATGTTTGACGGATCTTTCGTTCGAAAGTGTGAATGTCCAAAATTAAAACACTTCAAGTGTAGAAACTTTGAGCAGTGTCATCAATGTAAGAATGGTGTGCTCCCAGTCCTTCCCTTTGAAGATGGAGAACTTGTCTTGTTACGTCATGGTGGAGGAATTGATCGCTGGTATGCGCGGCCGTCTGTTGACTTTCGTGTTGGCGATCGTTCGTTCAGAGGAATGAAGGCTCCTAATGAATGCATCGTCAGTGTCAAATGTTGAGCGCACTCAAACCAGTGAATGCGTTTGTGAGTTCAGGGAAGTGCGTAGGTGAATTCTACTTTTTAGCTCGTTTCCTTTAATCACATGAAATTCTTCCCAAGGAATAAGGCGATCAATAATTCAGCGTGAAATTAGAATCTCGGCAACGCTAATAGAAACATAAGCTACCAGTACATGATCATCTCATTGAAGGAAAGTCATCACTGATGTACACTAATTTTTGTTTAATACTATGTAATAAATACTGCGCCTCCACTAAACCCTACACTGCAAAATTGATAGTCACATCAATCTCTTCTTCTTCAGGGGCAACTACAATTTCCTCATCTCCAATTTCAACAGGAGCATTTGGCATTATGCCATGGCGAACGAAGCATTTTACTAACTGACTCGGGATCTCACGAAGAGTCGAGCTTGCTAGGCTTTTGTTGTCTTCTTGCGTATGCTTGTTAAACTCTACAAACTGTGCAATATCAATGTCACCCGCATGGTCATCCAAGAACTGCATACTGCTAAAATCTGCGTCACCTATGCCCACGATGACAATGGATAGAGGTGCTGTGTCGACTGCGTCGATGCAACGGGCAGTCGCTTTCACATCAGAAACAGCGCCATCAGTAAGGATGAGAAGAACACTATATTTTTGCTTGCCCTCGGACATGGCTTCGCTTTGGCTCCGAAGGGCACGCATAGCAGCAGCTTGCATGACTTGTGTAAAATCAGTTGGGCCAGACATTGTTAGACCAGCGCTAAAGGTCTGACGATAGGCATCAAGAATACCATCAACACCATCAGCTTCTTCCTCGGGACCACACTGGAAGCAGTGCTTCACTTCTCCATCAATTCTTGCTCCAAACCCCATGACAGGAAACTTTTTATCCGAGTCATATTTTGCTAGAATGGTTGCAATGGATTTGATCGCTTTTTCGTAGTCGTTCAGCTGCCCATCAGGGTGGAAATAATGCAACGTTCCTGGGGTACGAGGATCTCCATTAGAACCAGTGAAATCGATTGCAACACTAAGATTAAGTTCACACCCTCCTTGGATGTAGTCAGTAAAAGTTGGTTTCCCTGCAGGAGCAGGATGCTCAGGCAAGGGTGGCGCAGATGGTTCAAGAATTACATTACTCACGGCTTTGGAGAGTGCATCTTCGCCGTCCTCTTCATCATTACAAATTTCGGCCATTTGAACCACAATCATTCCAGTAACTTCTCCTTCTTTCTGCAAATGAATGCTTGCTCCGGAATCATTTGCTGAAATAAGACCATTGACACTAGTTTCGAGATGTCCCATGACCTCATGAGTGCCAGATCCTTCATGGTCGTACACTGTCAATACAAGGCATTCGTCTAGATTCCCTCCACATAGCACCCCGAGGTCAATATTATCATCATCCCAATTGGGGTTAAGATCGTTTTTAATGTACGACGACCTATGGACAACATTCCATTCAGATCCTCTAGACCCAAAATCCTTCTTCGTGAACTCATAAAATGGATCACTCTTGTTGAAGAAACCGTCTAAATTTTTCAGCTCCACTCCGCTCATCTTTAATTTGAATATTCCACACCCTTTTGCTTTTTCAAATCTAACGAAAATAGTGCCCTTATCATCCTTCATTTTCTTGGCTTTCGCACTGCCCTTGGAACCCAAGATATTTCCTACTTCAAAAAGTGCGGAACCCATGGGTACATTGTCGCCCTTGCTGTTTTCATCAAAGATCTTCACGAGAAGATTAACGGGCTCACCTAGCTCATAGTCGATTATGAAGGTGTTGACCCAATCTGGATGGAGGGTGTTCTTGATCACTTCCGTTTTCCCAATGATATGAGGCTTGTCGTCACGATGGTTTCCAAGAAGCGTCACAACAGCGAAAGGATCAGATTGTCCCTTGAATGTGCCTGCAATGTTCTTGAGATTGGATGCCTTGAGTGAAATACTTAGCTTCATGATATCTTTTGTTTCTTTTCTGTTTATGAATAACAAATTGAATTACAACTGAGAACTGAGGCAACATGGAACATACGAGAACACACGATTAGGGCTTCGCACAAGGTTCCAAGTTCGAAGCGGGTCCTCTGAACGTTCCATGAAGGTTCCAAAATTTAACTATTGATTTTAACACGGTATAATCTATCTACCCAACAAATGATACAATGATGACCTCTTTCTTTCTCACTCCAAGGAAGCAGAAGCTGCCGGAGAGAAAGCCACACGCATTTGGGAATGTTGGAAAGATATTGTGGTTGATGACAAAGAATTTCCTTGCTTCAGCACAGCTCTCATACTTGTGGGAACTACAGTAGTATGCAAGTATCAAGTTGTGCAGTGGAACGAGTCTTCTCGCATCTCAAACTTATACGTGACACTGGGGATAGTAGGTATATAGCGACATGCTAGAAGTCAGAATATTTGCGCGTTGCAACGGCGATCTCTAGAGGTATGGTAATCATGGTGCAGAGTACACGGTATCAATGAAAGTTACTAAGCAATATTAATCATTTTATTACTAGCAAATACACATTACATGTATAATGTCACTAGTTAAACCTTACGCGTATAAATCACTAGTTAATTTTTGGAACCTTACGTATAAAATCACTAGTTAATTTTGGAACCTTTTGGAACCTTTGGTTCCAAAAAGGGGTCAAAGGTTCTGGAACCTTGTGCGAAGCCCTACACACGATTCACGACCAGCAGTCAGTAAATAGTAAATATAAGATTTTTCATTACTCCCAAAAACATATCCTGGCGGCGGGGATGAAAATCCTGTTATCCGTTATCCCGTCGAACGAAGCACGTCTTTCGCGGGATCTGTAGTCATCATAACAAAAGTCCATCCGAAGCCACCTATTGCTGACTGAGTGCAGGAAAAGTCATTGGTAGTTCTACCGTTGCAAGATACAATTTTGAGAATCGCGATATAAGATTCATTTTGTGAATGTCAAATCTAAGATTTTGTCAAAAACGAAGATAAATAGTTGAAGTTGGTGCAGCCACCTACCTATTGCTGAGTGCACGAATAGTCATTAGTTCTACCGTTGAAAGATAAAATTTTGAGAAGCAGGGATATAAGTTTCACTTTGTGACTTCAAATCCTGTCAAATCCAAGATATTGTCACAAAAGAAGATAAATAGCTCTAAATAGTTGAAGTTGGTGCAGCTTGGTGCAGCATCATCTAAATTTTACAAACGATTTCAAACAGTTTCCCTTAAATACAAACATATAATGACCGAAGACCCTGAACGAAAGAGAGAACACCATAAAAAAAGAAGAGCAATATCTTATGAAACTTTATGAAACACAAATCAGTCAACATGACCACAGCAATCAAGGCAACCCTTCTATTCTTATTCAGCCTATCAATACCATTACATTACGTCAACGCTGCTGGTCTTAGAGCCACTTCTGCCAGAGCAACTATCCAGGAAAAAGAAGACATGGTAAATCAAGAACACCATGCGCTGCAGAATAATCAGCAAGCAACATCAGATCAGGAAACAGAAGTGCTTAGGCTGACAGATGACGATGATATTGAATTCTTCAGATCAGAGATTGAGCTCGGTTACCTTGACAGAAATGACTTTGATAAAGCTATGCTGGCGTCGCAGATTGCAGATGACGATGGAGTTGAAATGGAAGATGACGATCAATACAGAGATCGTGCGACTGGCGGGTTTATACACAACCACACATCTGAAGTAGAGGATCTATGAGAATAATGATAGTTGGCTTTCATGACAAGAGAAATGGATCTAAGCCCGACAGAAGCCGGGTTTTGCTTGCAGTGGCACATGGTGGTTTACCGAAGCATTGTTTATCAATGGCTGTTTTCTTCAGTTGACGTCAGAGAGACCAGGATATACTATACTGAATTACAGAAGAAATGCTGCAAATGTGAAGAACACCTTGAAAGAGAATGAGATCTTTATTGAAGTGGTATTTGATTTCAGGCGCATCTGTAGTTCTCAACTCCCAGCTGAAATGAATGCTACTGAACAAGTGTACAATAATTACTTAATTTGGCAAAAATGCATATATACAGTACATTCATAAACGAGCGACAACAACAACTCCTGCACGTTTTGACAGAAAGCATGCATCAATGAGCAACATTTCTATCATTTCCTGCAGGGACATCATGAAATTTGTTTGATCTCTTTCCATTTATAAGAAGAGTCTAGCCACTAGCTAGAAATACATTCGATTCAACGATATTGGCACTGTTCTGGATTTTGCAGTGGTGTTTTGGGTTTTATCACAGATTGGTCATGATGTAGTCATCATGATTTCAATTAGTGAGGCTAAAATATGTTAATTATTCCGTCTTTCATAACATCTCTCTTCTTCACCATCATTTTATTTCCCTACTTCCTGCACACCCAAGACAACTCCAGTACAGATAGATCCTCCTCTGTCTCAAAACCAACATCAGATGTAAGACTGTGATGATTGCATTGGTTTAAATTAAGCCTGTGACACCAAATAGTTTTCGCTGTTGTTTTGAAGAAATGTAATACCTCAAGAAAATCAAAATTTTATTCAATTGGAGACAGATACCTTTGTGATCCCTTTAGTAAATATGTTGGTAAGGGTGGTGTGAAGTCATTCTAAAGATAGAGTAATCACAAAGAGGTGTTAAATTAATCTCTCACTGTGAGGTAGCGTAGTCAACGAGAGGTTGATTTCTGGTATGTTGGTTGCTTTTGTCGCGAGCGTCGGTTGACGGTTGACGTTTAATTTTTTTATTTGATACTAATGCTGACTAATGTATGGTTTTGGGGATGATAAGCCATCTCCCCAGGACTACTCTCGTATTGGGGTTGATGTGGTGCCTTATTAGTGTTGTTTGCTGTCGGCGCTGCGGTGCTTCGCTTCTGTTACAAGTATCAGCAAGTACTTTTGTGATTGCTTTTGCCTGTATTTAGGCAGATGATTCCATGCTTGCGGCTGGCGCATGGAATAAGGGGTATTTAACCGTTATCTGCCCATACCAGTGGTGGTGGTGGTGCGCGACGCCATTCTTGTAAGTAGACAAATGTCGTAGAAAGTTTGAAATCATAACGATTTTTCCTCTACGATACACGATACGATACTATCGCTCTACCTACCTATCGTAGAGAGAGAGCTACGAACTGCTGCTAGCTACAACAACAACAAAAGTAGTACCTATTTAATGCTTTACTCGCAAGATTATTGGTGCGCTATCAAATACTTTACCCCCGCCTTGCCTTGTAGAATCAATGACCCAAGACCCTAAACGAAAAAGAAGAGTGATATCTTATGAAACACAAAAGAGTCAACAAGGCATTCCTTCTATTCTTATTCAGCATATACGCGGATGTAGCCGTTAACGCTGCTGGTCTTAGAGCCACTTCTGCCAAAACAACTATCCAGGAGAAAAAAGATGTAAATCACCATGCGCTGCGTCACGCAACATCAAATCAGGAAACAGAAGTGCTTAGGCTGACAGATGACGATGATATTGAGTTCTTCAAATCAGAGATTGAGCACGGTTACCTTGGCAGAAACGAGTTTGATAAAGCTATGCTGGCGTCGCAGATTGCAGATGACGATGGAGTTGAAATGGAAGATGACGATCAATACAGAGATCGTGCGACTGGCGGGTTTATACACAAACACACATCTGAAGTAGATTCTAATCTCCGCTTGATAGTAGAGGATCTATGAGAATAATGATAGTTGGCTTATATGACAAGATAAATGTTTTGAGGTTGCAGTGGTACAACTAAGGTCAATAGCGGAGTACCGTAGCGTATTATATCAATGGATGTGTACTTCAGTTGATAATGAGAGTGACCAGGATGTGTGTTATTGTATTCTACTGAATTACTGAAGATATGCTGGTAATGGCTGTCTCAGCGGTATCTGTTCGCAGCAGAAATATAAATATGTAATTAAGAACTGTACAATCTTTAAAATAATGGATCGATAATTACTTAAATTTGCAATGATACATATATACACAGGATATTCACATTAGCTGCGAGCATTATTAGAAGCTAAATGATAGACTTCACAGCACCTTTCTAGAGGAGGAACTAGTCATCAAAACTCTCTTGCTGTTTAGACGCATCCAACAAATCCTTGTTTTCTGTTGGAATAGTTCAACACTTTGATAGCTCCAAATTGATCAGTGGTCGCAAAGACACTTTTGCAGGATGCATCCACTTCCAAAATCTGATAGACAATCTCTCCACTCTTATCAAAGATCTCAATGCGAATGCTTTCCATCTTGCTATTGGAGA
>Ga0306864_1001012_pt1 | contig 11989 bp, 7 predicted proteins | sample AntRauTorckE5430_FD_190448 | JGI IMG/M metagenome (GOLD analysis project Ga0306864, IMG submission 190448) | Saline lake microbial communities from Rauer Islands, Antarctica - Metagenome Torckler E5 #430 (v2) (version 2) | ecosystem: Environmental > Aquatic > Non-marine Saline and Alkaline >...
CGTGTCGATATCTGAATCTTATCATGTTCTAAATCATCATGATTGAATTTTAAAATCGCAGGGCCGTCGCTTTCCCATACTTGCATAGACTTATAATAGGCTATACGCCCCGCATCTTCCAATCTGGAAACGATGTCATTTCCCAATAGATTCAAACTTTTTGGAGAAAGCGCATATGCCCTTGGACTCGGTAAAGTTTTATGTTCTCCAGCGCTGCTGTTGATAATGTCTGCGAATGGTTTAGGATTCCGTGTGTCAATGATTGATACTTTGAGAGACGGAACGTGGATTGTCAACAGATTTGCGAGTGCAGATCCGACTGCTCCACCCCCAATAATTGTCACGTCATAGTGTCCTTTTGTATGACTCATTGAGAGACTTCTTTTATTGCATAAGTGTTTGTAAGTGCTTCTAGATCGTGCGGATCCTTGAATTATCTGCCTTTGCATCATGATACCTTCTATATTAATGAATGTTGAATGATGAATGTTGAATGTTGAATGTTGAATGTTGAATGTTGAATGTTGAATGTTGAATGTTGAATGTTGAATGTTGAATGTTGAATGTTGAATGTTGAATGTTGAATGTTGAATGAGACCTACTCTCTGTGGTAGCTATTGACTGTACTGACTGCTATTGATACGGTATCTAATAACTAATAATGCAGAATAATGTGTAATAAAACGATAACAGAAAAAAGGTGAGATTTGACAAATTCCATAATAATGACAGATAATGACCCCATTTACCAAATAATGACGTCATATTCATCTCCACCTTTAATCCTTCCCCTCTTCTGCTTTTTTAATAAATTGTTTTCTGTTTTAGGCCAACACGATGCTGGGTGTGGCTGATTTTTTCTTCTTCAGCAGGAATGAAGGCAGCAGGAGGATTTGTTTACATGTGCTTCCATAAAGCATTCACTGCTTTTCTTACTTGTTTAGCATTTCACGTTTCAACCTTTCATGTGAGTAAGATAGACATTATAATGCATTGTCTGACTTGGACTTGAACTGCATATAGAAGTGTATGTGCTATTGGTATGGACCGGCTCTTCCTAATGACTTCAGTCTTTATCTTTCACAGGAATAAATTTCACCACAACATTCACAGGTCCAGCTACTCCTTTTTCTCATATAATCTAATAATTGGTCATCATTGGCTACTCTCTCTATCTACTCAAGACTCGATATATCGAATCTAAAAGTGCATTCTTCAGTCGATAACTAGGTGAGTAGCTGAACACTATTGAAGAGATCAACACATTTAGTTCCTACTGTCCTTATTACTCATTATTGTTGTGCCAAAATACCATATAAAATACCAAATACCAACCATTATTGACGTATTCGATGACGAACATAGGAATCACATTTTTTACGGCAAGACCAATTATCATGGTTACACAAAACATTCGATCATCTCATGAGGTGGATCTAGCGATTGACAACATTGCCGGTCTCCTTCGATTAGAATTCCAATACATTGCAGGTACCAACGCTCTTGCCTCGAGCACATATGAACCCTCAAATAATGCACTCCTGAAGCTTCCCAAAATACATGCACATTGGCGACCTACAATATTTGAATGGTTCTACAAAATCATTGACCATTTCCTTCTGGAACGTGGAGTTGTAGCTATTGCAATGGACTATGTCGATAGGTATTTCTTTCATCTTCCTCCCAGCGACGTAGACTTCATGTCCATCACAAAATATCAACTCGTCGCCATGACCTCGCTCTACATTGCCATGAAACTCCATGGAGGGAATGAAACAGGTGATGAAACTTCACCGTGGAAGATAAAGCGTAAAACCTTTTGTGTCAAGGGTTTCGCCAAGCTCAGTCGAGGTCAGTTTGTTCCCGATGATATTTTGACCATGGAATCTCTGATTTTCAAAAATCTGGAGTGGAAAATGAACCCTGTGACAGCCATGTGCTGCATGGACAGTTACATGGGATCGATGCCATCGCCAGAGGAAATGTGCTCCCTTCATTCCCAACCAGCACTATCGCGCAGAGACCTTGCACGCCAACGACTAGGCTTTCATGTACTTCGTGAGCTTGCTCGGTATCTCGTTGAATTGGCTGTGTGTATCAAGGATATAACACCCTATTTTGAAACAGACTACTCAGGATCAAGTATCAATAGTATTGCTCCGAGCATGATTGCGTACGCAGGAATCCTCCTGGCTATGGATATGATGACCAAAACTGCTGTCACCAATCGAGGCCGTGAGATATTTATCGAGAGGGTCGCGAAAGCGCAGTCTATTATGATAAATGAAGAGAAGGAAATGCCATCATATGAGGAAGCATACATGCGCTTTAAGCCGAATAGATTGGAAGTTCTGAAAATCAAGAATCTAATCCATAAAAATTTTGTGCCATCTCTCGTCCTGCCCAACGGAGGGACAGGCAACGTCCACCCGTTCAAATTAGCCCACAAAGCTGGAATGTTCAATGCCCGCTTTTACCAAAAGCACAACGAAGGCCAACCAAAGTCCCCTACTTCACCTTTGGAAGAAGAGGAGATGATGTAATTAGAAATGAGTCTTGGATCTTTTCCTATTGATCCGATGCGAATAGGGTTACAACCCACGCGCGCTATAGCTAGAAATAATAAGCATAATAAAACAAAATACAATGCCACTTTCACTTCTCCAGTAATGGTCTTGCACGCAAGTTGTGGCTGCAATCACACAAGAGTATGGTACGAGTACACCTTTTGGAAACTTATACATGTTTGCACTTATTGAATTGGACCGTGGTTAATAATTGTATAGCTGATGGCGATGTGTCGCAGCAACCAAACGTTTTTTTGAGTAACACGATGACAACTCAATAAAATATAAGCAAGGCACAGATTCAATATTTTTCTATTTATGATATTTGTTAAATCTTATTATCCCTCTACAGTACCTCTAGCCCAGTGCGGGAAGGGCCATTTTGAGCTTTTGCTGTGTCTCGTCGTCAACTTTACTCCCTTCCGCTGTTGCTTCAGTAAATACTCTCTTGAACTCAGCCTTGGACGCCGATACATCGGCATGATTCATTTGCAACAGTCCGAGGAGGCACTTGTATACAGCTTCATTTTCAGTCTGGTCGTTCACCAGAGGCAACTTCGAAAGCAAAACTGGCAAGACCTGTGGTAAGGGAACACTTGCAGGTGATGCCATGATCATGCGCGAAAAACAAGCACATGCATTGTCTACAGCGGCAGCCGATGTGTCACTACCCGTGCGGTCGATGCCAAATAATTGACCAACAGCTTGCAAGAGCTGTGAATAGTCACCAGCGACAAAATCTCCAAGGCCTTCGCAACTAACTCCAGCGCAGAATGCCGCGTTGCGTTTGACATTATCGTCAGGATCGGCTAATCCAGCAAGAATCGCGGGCAAGAAAACATCCTTCCAGTACTGTTTTACTGCGTCTCCTAATTCTTGAGCCATTTCTCCTAAACATCCCATTGCCATTGCACGGTCACTAGTTGGTCGAGATGACTTCGCAAAGGCACAGATTGCTGGCAAAAATTGTGGAAGATATTGAGCGAAGTGATGACCCATAACGCGACAAAGTGCTCCAACAAGATCGCACACTGAAGTCATGAAGGAATCATGATCATCGTCGTCCTCGTCAAAAATTTCCTCAGCGCCCTCTCCAAGTTGGCATGGTGCCGACTTCGTAAGTAAGGCGTGAACACTTTCCAAGCATTCGTTCGCAACAGGGCCAAGCGCATGAGGTCCACAAGTTTCAATAATGTTCTGAACAGCATCACATGATTTTCCTGCAGTCTCTTTGTCGTCATCCTTCATCAATCCCATAAGTTCTTTGAGTACAATAGTTACGATTGCGGTAGTAGGGGCTGTCAAAGGACTTGCTGCCTCAATATCCCCCTTCTTCCACTCAACCGAACCATCATGTTCAGAAGCAATGACGGCAAGAATCATGGATGGAAATGCGTCGGCAACTTCAGTCTTTATGAGTGGATGCCAATTGCTAGCAGCTTTTTGAAGGAGTGGAATAGTCTTGTCAAGGAATGGTACAAACGCCGCTCCGCAATGAGCTCCAATCTCTCCGATAGCTGTGATGGCACCTTTCTTTGCCTCGAGAAGAGCTGTTCTAACTTGAATTACATAGTTACCATTTTCATCTTCGCCATCAGAATCGTCAAGTCCTCCATATTCGCCCTGTCCAGGTAAGTACGCCAATGATTGCAATTCCTAGTTAATGTTAGCGATTTGAGAGGAAGTTACAAATATCAAAGATTGAATAAGTTTCAGACGCACCTGAGTCTCGACTTGTTTCTCAAGGCAACCATCATCTTCCTCAAGAACAGCCAAGAGATGCGGTACTAGCTCTTCCAAACAGGGGCTGAATTCTGCCTTCATCACTTTAGCTAAATTTGCAAAAACAGCATATGCGAATTCGTGTAGTTCTGTGTTGTCAAAAGTGAGTCCTTCGCAGGCACACTGCATGGTCTGAGTGAAGTAAGGCCTGAAACTTTCTTTTCCAACTGCAATAGCCATATGACCCATACACTCCAGTGCACGTCCACGGAGAGAAAAGAGTTTTTCGTCAGTGATTATCATCATTCTGGCCATCAAAGTTGCAACTCCATCAATATATGGGGCAAACTCCTCTTCTGCTGCAACGGCAGTTGCAGCTAATGCAGCTACTGACATTTCCTGCACGCTTCTTTTGGTTGTAGTTTCCAACATCTGTGCAAGTTTCCTTACTAGCGGATCAAGGAGAGGTCTGACATCATCTGGTTCGAGTCTCTCACAAAACATTTCCAATACATAACAAGATGTGGCTTGAACAGCGACAGTTTTGTCATCAAGAAGCGCAAATGCAATGGGCAGTACTTGATCTGAGTAAGACAGAATCACTGGCTGACAATGCTCACTAAGCTGTCCAAGCGCAAAACATGCACACTCTCGGACAGGGGCACTTGGATCTTGTGCAGCTTGAAGTACGATAGGCATAATTTCAGCCAAGTGCTCGCGAAGAGGTTCAGCGCACCCTTCTGCGATAACTCCTAGACATGCAATTCCGGCTTTTCTATGATTTTCATTTTGAGAAGAGAACCTCGCAATACACATCTTGACTACAGGCTCAAAAATATATTTCTTTGGGATCTCGCACGCCAGCATATCAAGCGTCCCTTGTGCCATAGATGTTTCAGTTGCTGAGTCATTGTCCTCAGGATCGTACTCGTCTCCTTCTTCATCCTCTCTCCATGCAGGATTTGACTGAAATAAAGCTCCGGCTCCTGTTTCCTGACTATTCTCGATCAAATTGAAAATGGATTCGAGGGTTCCATGCAATAATTCAGTATTTTTTCCAAATGTTTTTGGCTTGCTTTCAGACATGGTGGCAACAACCAAGGCAGCTGAATCTCTGACAGTCATTTCTAGGTTTTGGTCTCTCATACAGCCCAAACAGAATCCAATAATTGCAGGCATATGCTGAGTTACAACAGGACATGGACTGTATGCTAGATCATACAATACATCCAAAATAATTCCAACTGTATCTTCATCATTTCGCTTTTGGCATTCCAACGAGTACTGCAACAATGCTGGGATAAGGTTGCAAAATACTTCAACTTCCTGGTCATCCGAAAGAAAGCTCATCAAACCTCCTAATGCCTTAACAGCGGCGTTCTTTACTTTGGTGTCTTCTTGTGGATTGGTGATTGATGTATTGAACAAATGTGCCATTTGACTAAATTGTGTAGAAAGGAATGTACCAATGGTATCAACCATCTCCATCAACAAAAGGAATGCCAATTCACGTGCTCCAGTATTAGCATCTTGCGAAGCTGCTGCAATAAATTGGAAGAGTTCCGGCCATGGCACGTAGTCGTCAGGTTCGCTTTCGTCTGGGGAAGGAGCTTGAAGTTTACAAAGGGTAGAGGTCACACCAATGGCTCCGTTGCGGACAGATCTTGCAGTTTCACAGGCCAACAATTGAAGAAGATCTGACTGAATTTTGGTTTTGTACTCAGCTGGAAGATTTTGGTAGTGACCAGAGATACGCTTTCTTAACAAAATAGCAGCTACGTGTCGAACTGCTTCTGGCTGCAGTCAATGTTATCGAAATAATTTGAAATATTAGTACATGCTCAATGCTGGAAATAAATGAAAAGATTTTGCAGTAGAAGACATGTTAAGTATATAGTTGCGTACCTGGGAGTCTCTCGCAGCAAGCACTTCAAATAGAGCGGGAATAGAGTTAGGATTCCTTAAAATTGGCTTAAGAGTTACTTCGGCTGCGCGGATGGTCTACAAAAGAAAAAAGTTGCGTGAGTACTACTGTAATGTCTGAAGCTTCTGTAGGTCATATTATGAAAGTCTCCGAAATTTTGAGATGGTGATAAAATGTAATAACAAAATTCCTCACCTCAGTGTTTGGCTGAGTCAACGCAGATAAAAGATTTGCCAAACTCGTTGCATCCTGAGATAGAGACATGCTGGTCTTGTATCTATGTTTCGATTCGTTAGAGGCACTTGTGAACAAGATGGATAATTTCAATTGCAATTTTGCTAGAAAGAGAGTGGAGAGTGCTTTCTGTTTTCCAATGGTCCTCATTTTAGATGCCCTTCCAGCCAACCATTTCCTACTGTACTGCTGTCCGAAACAATACCGTGCAACCCATGCCGACGCGCGCCAAAATCAAGGTAAAATTTAAATCGTTGTATTTTGTATTTTAGCCTCTGCGCGCCACCAGCGTGGTGGCTCCCTCCCTCCTCCCGCCGGGCTCTCCCGTCTCCCGGGTCTGGAGTAGACAGTAGACACACTGATAACAAAGTACTGTAGTAGGTAGCTACCTCTAGCTAGAGCGACTCTAGAGAGAGTATTAGAACAGGCTGTGAAGATTAAGAAATATTTCTTATGTTAGCACTTCCTTTCTTATCAGCTGCATGTTCGCATCGAACTTTATCAAATACATTGGTTTTCTTCTTTCTTCTAGAGCGTGTATTTGAATAATTTTGCCACACTTCCTTTTTGGAGAGACAGCTTTATCATAACCTTACCGGTAGCACTTTTCCAGACTTTAAAATGACATATTTATACTTTAGTATCAATTCCGAAATTTTGGAGAGTGTAAAACGATTCAGCCCAATCATAAATTTTCGAATCCTCTTTGACTAAACTCTCTAAAGTTTCGATCTCATTGGAAGTCATCGTTGAACTTTTCAGGAAACTGTTTATTTGCGTTACTTTGTTTTTGTGCCCATATCCTAGGGCAATACCCATGGTCTGGAAAACAGCACTAGTATCTCTCAAACGAGACTTGATACCGATCCAATCAAAATGACTATCCATAACGCCAAGAAGATCACCAGATGCACAACTATCAATAGATCTGTTAGATAGAGACTTATCATTGTTTGCCTGGAGGCTCAAAGTTGTAGCGAAACAAAGCCATCGTGCCTGAGGGTTATCTGGCGAAATTTCTAGCATTTTGCTAAAATCGTGAGGTGGAAGACAATCAACTAACTTGGCTTTCGACAGATAAATGCAGAAAAAGTTGAAAAAGGAGATAAACGCCTCTACTGGTTCTCTCAATACCGTGAAGACGAAAAACGGAATGTTATTCTCTTTGGCATTAGCTCTCCATTTTGTTAGATCGTCATTGGAAACAACAAATGATTCTAACGCGTAGTGCAACTCAACAAATTTCACTTTTTGTCCTTCCCCAATAATGTCATTCGACAACGTCCATTGATTAATCAATTTCTTGGTATTTTCCATTGACACTTTTTGGTTGCTATGGAACTCAATTTGTTGATTTACCTTTGCAAGATGCCTCAAAGTAGTGCCACCAGTCTTTGGCATGTGGTAAAAGACCACAATCCCACCTTTTCTGAGATCAGGGAGGCTGTGCGTCTTTCGCGACGAGGGTCCGTCATCTCTTCTCTTGGTAATACCAGTAGTCACACCATTGCGAATAGCATCCTCAGCATCAGCTAGGCTAGCAGATATCTCAGGGATAGATTTCTCGGATGATTCATTGAGCAATGCCTTGTTGAATGTATAAGCATAAAATGTCATTAGAGTGACTGAAACAATGATGAAGATCGTCTTCAATCTTCCGCCCTTCTTCTTTCTACGCTGTTTGCGTAGTATGAGATTACTATCCTGTTTCATATGACTTGTCTTGATGCTTTGATTAAACAGTTTGATAGCAACAGCTGCATGTATTTCAGATTATAAGTTATGATTATGTTAGATTATGTTGCCTGTTGCGGATCGTTGCCCGCTCGCCCAGCTAACTACTCAGGAATGAGGCTGAATGAGGCTCATCGAAAACAAATTTAAAAAATCATACTGAAGAATAACGATGCCTTCGTGTTACCCCGCGCCAAACATTGATGTAATTCCGAAGAAGCATCTCAGACACTTCTTTATAAAAAGAACATCAACTCACAAAAAGAACTCACAATGCTGTCGACATCAATGAGCACCTGTAGACGTAGGTTCCACCTATGTAATATATCTATTTCCTCAGTAGCATAACATAAACATAACGATTACGATAAGAACCTTCAAAACACAAAAGGAGCCTTTGCATCGGCTCCAGATGAACCTGATATTGATGCTTTTCTTCCGAGGACGAACATGAATCTTGTCACCTCCATCAATCAGACTCTATTTCGTATTTTAGAGAAAAATTCGTCAGCCATTCTTTTCGGTCAAGACATTGCTTTTGGAGGCGTATTTCGCTGCACAACAAATCTGCAGAGTAAATTCGGAAAAAATCGTGTCTTCAATACTCCTCTGAACGAAACTGGGATTATTGGGATGGCTGTTGGGTATGCAAGTACGGGATCCTTAGCGATTGCTGAGATCCAATTTGCTGACTATGTCTTTCCGGCGTTTGATCAAATCAAGAACGAAGCAAGCATGTTCCGATACCGCTCTGGGAATCAGTGGGACTGTGGTAAAATGATTGTGCGTATGCCATATGGGGCAGTGGGACATGGAGGACATTATCACAGCCAGTCACCTGAGGCGTTCTTCACTCATATCCCTGGTATTATTGTCGTGGTTCCTCGAGGTCCTATTCAAGCAAAAGGCTTACTCCTCTCGGCTTCTATATCGAACGATCCTGTTGTGTTTTTCGAACCCAAGGCGTTGTATCGTAGCAAAATTGATGATGTACCTGATGAGGACTACTATATTCCGATAGGAAAAGCTGAAATCATGAATGAAGGAACAGATGTTACAGTCGTGGGTTGGGGGCGTCAATTACAAGTATTGGAAAAGGCGTGTGAATTGGCACAGAAGAATCACGGAATTAGCTGTGAACTCATCGATCTTAGAACTTTAGCCCCATGGGACGTGGATACTATCGAGGCATCTGTTCGTAAGACTGGTAAGTTGTTGGTTTCTCATGAAAGTCCAGTAACGGGAGGGGTTGGTGGAGAGATTGCATGCACAGTCCAAGAGCGGTGCTTCTTGAGTCTAGAAGCGCCGATCGCCAGGGTGTGCGGATATGATATGCCTTTCCCGCTGATCAAGGAAAAAGAATATTTGCCAGATGAATGGAAGAACCTCGAGGCGATAAAAAGCCTCATGGAGTTCAGTAAATGATAATAAATAAACAATGCATTAGAAATTGCGTTCAATGTTACATCTTATCCATTGAGCGTTTTTTATGTATACATACAGGAATCTATTATTAGTAATCAGTCTACACCGCAAAAAAGTTTGTGCTCTTTCAGCCACATGCCAAATGTTGAGATGGAAAAGTAGAAAGCGCCCCAAACTCCGATATAACAATTATTTGGTCCATTCACTATACCATTGATTCCTGTTAATCGAAAGACAACCCACGTCCAAAAAGATGCTAGTAGGAAAGATAGCAGTCCTTCAAGTTTATGCCAAGGAGCTTGAGGCGAAGCCGAACACGCGTTCATTGACAAAGCGAATAAACAGCACCCGACGCAAGCTGATGTGAAGAGAAGTATTATCATAGATGTCTTTTCGAGAAGCATATTGGCCACAATGAACATATCTAAAAGGGAAAGCAAAGTGACAATTGAAAAGAGCAGGGTACAAGTCCAATTGTAGTTGGTAGTGACAGCAGAATTTTGAAACCTTTCACTGATCGAAGACGCTTTGGCCTGTCGAAAAAGAAAGAGTGCTGAGTGGTGGATGGATGGCGGGATGTTGATGCATGAAGGTATTGAATAGCATTATGAACTTACGCTATCTTTCAACCATGTATCAAAAGTATGGACACTTGCAGCTAGGCCGGCCCAGCTTGAAAAGTACACATTGTAGTTTAAGCCTGCGAATCCTCCCAACCCAGTAGAACTGGTAGAGCAATACACTATAAAGAGTGCAAAACCCATAAACAATGATAAAATCCATAATTCTCCTTTACCGCCAACCTTAAATAAGTGACGCCAGAGGCGAGGAAGTAAAAATCCATCAAAATGCGCGGCGACGATAATTATCATTCCTATCATGAATGTTAACGATCCGTAGAAGGTGCATGAAACCTTCCACGGTATTAGTGCCAGCTCTTCAACCCCAGGTCCTAGGCTGCGAGTGCCGTTTTCCTTTTGCTCATCACCTCTTGCTTTAAATGTTGAAACAAAAGTAACGCAATAGGCTGTGAATATAAATAAGTAGCCAGACAAGCGAGAGGAAGCGTATATGTCTTCATCTTCAAGTGTTTTATTTCTTGTTTTGACCAAGTTCTCAGTCCTTCTAAAAGTAGTTGATCGGCTCGATGGTGATATTGATTGGACGAACGACCTCGATGGCACAGGGATGGGAAACTCGGCACTTGTCGATTCGCGTAATGTTAATTTCACGGGCACAGGCATCGTTCGCTACTTTACCATAGTCAATACAGAGTTGTTGTTTTTAAGCTACTGTACTTACATTCTGCTCTATTCTGCTACATTTTTATATTTTGCCTTTTACGACTTACGACCGTCGGAAAAACGGTTGCAGGTAACGGGTAACGGTGAACGGTGAACGACGGTGGTGATGGGAAATCACGGATCACGGACCAAACGACAAAGGATGGGATTATGTAAATTTGCATTAGATTTTGTTAGATTTCGCAAAGACAATCGCCAATCGATGCTTTAAAATTTAACAATAAAGCTCAATCATAGTTTACTGTCAAGATCTTGTGATTCAATAAACAGTACCATGATGATTCGGTCTCATAGTACTTCCTTCAACATGTGCGCACGCCTGGGTAGGTTCCCTAAGCCTGCGAAGAATTACACGCCCTTCAAAAATCAGTATGCATTGGGCTCTCATTATTCGGTCTTGGTTTCCAGCTCAAGTCTCTCAACTTGCGCTAGAAGAGCGCTGCGGCTGACGAAAGTCCCTATGCTGCGAACAACAAAGTTATCCCAGCCTGTTCGAGGCATTAAGACTCACACTGGTAACCAAGGAAAATCAAGAAGACAGCGAATGTTTGCTCTCCTTGCCAAAGGAGTGAAGATAGTGAGGATTCCATTCATCGTTCTTTCTGTTTTTGGGCTTGGATATAATCATGGAATGATGGAATACGCAAGAAATCCAGAAAAACAGGAGGTGAGAAACGTTGAACAAGTTGAAGTTTTCCCAATGGATTTATAATTATGAAATTCTAATGGCATTCCCCAAAAGCTCCGATTTCTTGAGAAAATCGTGAAAGAGTATGGCTGTAAGGATCTTAGCTCAGTATTGGTTGCGCGAGAAGGAGAGAAAAGCATTAATGCTCCTTTTGTCAATACATTTGCTGACAGTGCGCCAAGAAGTGAACAATTGAAGAAAGTTGCATCGGTAGGCGGCCGAATCGTAAAGACTGCGAAGGCGTATGTGAATGAAAAACTTCAGGAAGTGATAGCTAAACATGATCCAGACGATCCAGAAGACGACCTCAAGAGTGATGTAGACTTTGTGAAGTGGACAGAAACATGGGAAAGAATAGGAGGTAACAGAAAATGGCATTTTGTTTTGGTGG
>Ga0306864_1001013_pt1 | contig 11987 bp, 10 predicted proteins | sample AntRauTorckE5430_FD_190448 | JGI IMG/M metagenome (GOLD analysis project Ga0306864, IMG submission 190448) | Saline lake microbial communities from Rauer Islands, Antarctica - Metagenome Torckler E5 #430 (v2) (version 2) | ecosystem: Environmental > Aquatic > Non-marine Saline and Alkaline >...
CCCACTAAACTGGTAGAAACAACAACACGGATGGATGACGGCACCAGAAACAACAGTCCGGAACAACGAGAGATGATGGATGCATAACGTCACATCATAAGATCATCTGTACCATTCACCATTCCATCCCATTCATCCCCTAATACAGGCGACAGGAGATTCCATCCTTTTTATCAATTGGTGAATGCCATTCGTCTCAATTTCTCCGATGCAATCAGGGAAGAAGAATCAAGTGAACATGAATTGGCCAACGAGCCCCACTACCAGCAATGCTGCTCCTAATACCATCAGTACTGCTAATACTAATACAAATACAAATACCAGTGCTAGTGCTAGTGCTAGCAGCAGTAATGGAGAATCAAACCTTGATCTTGATAAATCCCAGTTGACCCTGCAATCAACATCAGAATTAGAATTAAATTCAAATTCCATGAATAGGAAAACAACGAATACACCGCCGGTGACAGCAAAGAGCGCGAGAAACTTTTGGTTGTCGAAAATGAATCAGACCAAGAATACAACCAGCTGGAAAAAGAATCATCTGCAAACGAACTCTGCTGCTGGTGATGCTACTTCTGATGCTGCTTCTTCCACTGTCGCTGCCAATGCCACTAGTAGCAGTAACAACAATGGCAGATCCAATGTATCAAATGGCAATGGAAATGGAAATGACCACCATGAGGAACAACATCATAAATCATCATCGCAGTATATACAAAAACTTGAACTGAATCAGAAGAAGAAACTGGAACAGAATCAGAACAGAAATGATAAGCAAGAGGAAGATGAGGATGAAGATCAAAACAAACATAATGGCAGCAGCAAACGATCGCAGCCAACACAATTTACACCGCAAAAATCTTTCTCCACCGCCGCTGCTTCTCCTTCTCCTTCATCCTCCTTCCAATCAAAAAAATCTTCCTTCCAATCATCCTTCCAAAACATTCAACAAGGTCTTCAGAAAAATGGAAGCAAGAAAAAGATAAAACGGCCACAACAGGAACAGAGCAGTAACGATCTTTCCAAACATCATGACGCACCCATGCAGCATGCCGGGGAAGAATCAGAGGCAAACGTATCGTCGTCGTCATCCGCTTCATCCTTGTCATTGCACGCTCCCCAGCATGCCAATGCCAATGCCAACCATACCAGCTTCCAAAGTGCCAACAGCAGCCGTGCCAGTCTTACTGCTACCACCGCCAACACCCCTCCGAACAGATCCATGAATACGTACCATCGGCGAGATGATTCGTTTCTCAAGAGTAATAGCAACAGCAGCAGTCGCAATAATAGCAACAGCAGCAGTCACAACAAGAGCAACAGCAACCACTTCATCAATAGCAATAGCAATAGTAATGGCAATGGCAACAACAACAACAATAGCCACTACAACAACAGTACCACTAGCAACAAAAGTAGCAACAACAACCACAGCCCATATTCGACACCTACTAGTCCCCTGAAAAAGCAATTTCTTCCATCAGCGCACGAGGATGGGGCCGTGGGTGAAATGCAGATTAAACTAGATATAGCCGCTGCCAAACTATTGACGGAAGAAATGAAATTTCGGAATGTGCAGGATGAACTGGAGCAAGTGAAAATGCTTTCTTCGCGGCAAGGTGAAGAGTTGGAATCTCTGTTGCAAGAAGGAGTGGCGCGTGATGGTGATAATGATGATGATAATGCTAATGACAAGAATGCTCATGATGATGCGGTGAAAGAGTCTGAGCGACGATATAGGGAGGAGATGGATGAGTTGTATTTGGAGATTGAGAGATTGCATGAGAGTCATAGGGCAGAACGGGTTCTAGTCAAGAATAGGGAGAAGGAGATGACAGATGAGTTGGTGGAGAGGGAGGGGGAGGTGAAGGATTATGAAAAGGCTTTGGAGGAGATTGAGGCTTGGAAAGATCAAGCGGAAGGGGAACTTGCAAGAGTCCAGGCGAAGCATGAGGGTGGCAGTGCAGCCGAGTTGGAGTTGGCATTGGAAAGGAAGCAGAAGAAGTTATTGGAGAAAGAAGAGAAGTTGAAGGATACCATGCAAGAGTTGAAAGAGGTGAAGGAGGAAATGAATGCTATTACCATTGATTTCAAGGATCTGGCGGATGAGACAGAAAGGTTGGAGATTGAATTGGAGGCAGTGACGGAGGATCGTGATGAATTGCTTAGAAGATCTGTTGTTTATCAATCGCCAGAGCAAACAACGAAAAAGTCTTTGTCTGGGTCGAATAGGCCATCCTATGAGATTGAACAACACGAGGCCGAGACTGATAGGTTGAAGGCTGCTTTGGATGAGCAGGAGGTCGAAAGCAAAATGAAGGATAGGCGAATTCGGGATTTGGAGACATTGGTTGGTGGCGGTGAAGCAAAGGCGTTTGAGTTGGATCTTTCAGCGATTGATGTAGAGAACACAAGTCTCTTTGTGGAAGAAAAAGAGGCTAGGAAGGTGATGGAAGAAGAGATGAAGGAAACAAACATGGAGTGCTCTAGATTGAATAAAGAAGTTGTTTCACTGACGCAATCCCTGGAAAATGTGACGAATGATAGAGACAAGTTGAAAGATTGCTTGGCAGACGCAATGAATGAGCTGGAATTATATGATTCGAATAGTAAAGAGAAAGAACTGGAAACTGATAGAATTGCCCATGAGTTGATGCAAGTTATTAAGGAAAGAGAGGCCGAGATAGATCATTTGAGTGAGCAGATTGCGTCGGAAACAAGGACTAGTCAGTATGTGAATGCAAGTGCTGAGTCGTTCCAAGAAGAGCTCAACAATGTTGTGGAGTGGCTTGATTCTTCCACGAGACTAAATGGTTCTCCATCCATTGAGATGAGACACTTTTCTGCCGGTGATAATGTCAGATTAACTCCCGCAGATGAGGCAATGGTGCAATCCATTCACCGTTTCATCAAGAGCACCACCATGCGGTTGCAAGTTTCAGAGGCTGATCTAAACATAGCCAAAAATCTCTTAAGTTCCGATGCTGATTCTCAAGGTGACAAATCTTACAAGACTTCGACTGAAGCATCTTTCGAACGTGGTGGGACCACCAACCGAATTGCTCACAACATGGAAATGAGTTCGATCCGAAAGGCTGACGACGCAGTGAAAAACCTAAGGGCGTATATCAAGGCTACTAGAGATGAGATACACGTAGGCGAGAAGACTAATGATGAATTGCGTAAATCTCTCTCTGAAGCTGCAGATCTAATTAAACCACTGAATGAGCATGTACAAAGGATCGAAAGCGAACGGTTGGATCTACAGTCGGAATTAGCATCTTCCACCAATCGCATTATAGAACTTGAAAAGAAAGCAAGTACCAGCAATTCTGCTGTGTCAAATTCATTGTCAATTCAAAACTTTGAAGATCATTCTACGCAATTCGTCAAGATGTCCACATTCGATTTGCGCAAGAAAGATGACGAGATCGTTTCACTAAGGATTGAAGTGAATCAGTTCAAGGCAGAACTGAAGGAGGCAGAATCTGACCTTGCCGCTACCACAATGAGCAGGGATGGACAATTTGTAGAGATGTCGACCCCCACCAAAAGTAATAGGGGTAAGGATAGGTCTGCTTGGCAGGGATCTACCCAATCGTCAAATGAAGAAGACGACAGCAAGACGAGACTACTAAACTCCGAGATAGAGACGCTGAAACGGGATCTGAAAAAGAGGATTAGCGCGGAGGAGACTTTGAAGGTCATCTTACGCGATTCATCCAATCGTCTCACAATAATGTCAACGCAGGCAGAGCAGTTGGCAGGAGAAAAGAATGCTGCAGAGAATCACATCAAGCAATTAGAACGAGAGAAAATTGATATGCAGGAACAGGTCATGGCCCAGCAAGAAATACACGCAAACAATGACAAATCCGAAGAGGTGGAGGCGCTGCTGAAGGAAGCCGAAAGTCATCACGATAAACTGTCAATGCAGATTCTAGAACTCAGGGCTGATCTAAAGATGAACAACAAGGAGCGCAAGAAACTCAAAAAGTCTCTGAGCGAGGGCGTGGGCATGCTGAACTCGTTGCGCAGCCACGTCGAAACATCTGAAAAAGAAAGAAAGAAATTGAAGAAGGTGCTACGCATAATACAATCAAAGAATGAGCAGAAGGACGCGAACGATGGAACATCTCCCATTAACAGTGGGACGAAAATACAAGCTCTGACATCTCATTCGGATGGCGGCCACATCCCAGATCCCGACAAGATAGAGAACGAGACAACCATTCTGAAGCTCAGAAGCCATATTGTCGAAATGGAATATGAAATTCATATATTGGAGGAAAGAATTGATGAATTTGAAATAACCAATCCCCGGGGTGAATCTGTGTCAATGGATGAGAATGGAAGCAAGCATGATTCTCTTCAAATACGAAAGTTGAAAGAAGAGCTTGCGGAGGCGAAGAACGCATGCGAAGTAGCTGATTCGATGCTTAACGAGGTTGCAGAAATCAACAAAGAGATGTTGACTGACTTGAAGCAGACAGAGGATGAAGCAGCAGAAAGTCTGAACGAACTTAACGCTTTGACATTGCAGTACAATCACGCAAGGGAAGAAATCAATGATGCGAAGTATGTCACCACTTTCGCAATACAGAAACTGGACGGTGGTAATAATAACGATCAAGGGATTTATGGGGAAATGGAAGATCTACCACTAGCAGATTGCATTAATCACTTGGATCGTCGTGTGCAGGCTCTGTTGGAAGGACAAATTTAAGGGGACAAGGGGTAATAATATAAATGACGGCTGGTAAATTGGATACACGATGTGTAATAGTAATAGGAATGCCGCATTTGTTGTAACAAGTAAAACAAACACTTATAAAAGAAACATAGTCGATACCGTTATCTTATAATATGTGGGTGACTCTGCAATTTGATAAATTATCGTTTAATTCATTGCATTCCGTGACACAGGTCTCAAGAGCGCGTGCACAGTGCACCACCCGCTATAGATACGAATAGCGTAGGATGATTCTCTCTTTGATTTCCTTCATTTCATCAGGAACGGCAACCAGGATCATTGAAAAGATCTTCATCAGCCGCTCCGTCATTCACAAAAAGACAATCTATCTTTTTGTATTTGGAAAAAATCAAGATGTATATTCATCATTCTTGGAATTTTTATTCGACACCCTCAGCCCTCAGCTCCACACATAACGTATAACGTATCATACAGTGTTTATTGCACAGAACAAGATGTACTCCATCAGAAGTCAGCATATGTCATTAATTATCACGTTTTGCAGCTGTCAGCCTTTTGAGCTGCTTCCAACTTAGCCTTTTCTTCCTCTTCATCTTCACGAGCGGTGAGGAGGACATATGCAATGAGCAGAATAGGAGACAGAGCAAATCCGACTCTTAAGCAAATGCTGGCATATTCAGTAATGTCTTCAAAATCCAAAGACATGACTGCTTGCTGTTGAGAAAAGGGTTGACTTCGACTTTAAGGCTGAGGCTGAGGCTGAGGCTGAGGCTGAGGCTGAGGCTGAGGCTGAGGCTGAGGCTGAGGCTGAGGCTGAGAGGGTTAGTGATATACTGAGGTTTGCTTCTTATTGACGCTGCTAACTGACTGCTGAGTTCTGCTAGATTATCGGATATGAATGTGAAAAAGAAGATGGTATTTTCAAATGTTCTTTCTTGATTCTGCAGCAGCATCATCATCCATGCATTCATTCATTCAACGGACACTGATCTTTTTGAGCGATGAAGGACTCATAAAGCCTAGATCGACAGTATATTAGGCCCTTTTATAGAGCGCGCCACATTATTTGCCTCTTCTCATTTTTAAGCTTTAGGCCACGAAAAGAACACATGATGATATCATTATTAATTATTATTCCGTGCCATTATTATACTGTTGCTATTCTTGTTACTATCTCTTCATAGCTAGCTCTAGTCTCTCTAAATCTCTCCAGAGAGCAGGAACTTTATCAACAGTGGTACTGATAAGCGGCTTCAAATCTTAACCCTGAAAGATGAGTTCTCATCCAATGGTACCTGTACCGCAGGCAATCATGAGGGTATTGACTGAGACTGCTGCAATGATAATAAAACGAGGGACACAAACTGAAACAATCTTCATCTCACATCAACATCATCATCATGAACAAGGCAGCAATCCTGAACAAGAACAGCAATCTCTGCTTGGAAGAATAAGTGCGGTCAATATACGAGCGTCAGAATTGGGATATCCTCCGTACAACGCAAGCATTATGGATGGATACGCAATCGATACGGATGATAAAATGGCCCACATATCTGATGACCACTACGACGATTGTCAGTTATTTCATGTCAAGGATCGAGTCTATGCGGGTGCAGCAACGCAGTCACAAGAGACCTATGTTGACATTGATATGGTAGAGTATACAAATTTATTGCCCAAATCTATATATGTCACCACGGGAGCCGTCATACCTACACCGTATAATGCAGTCATACCGATGGAAGAAGTGGATGAAACGGATGTGAAGGAGCATCGTATCATCTCCATTCCGCACCAAACACTGGCATCCTTGAAACGAAATGCGTGGATACGTCCCATTGGGTGCGATATCAAACCTGATTCCATCATACTGAAAAAGGGGGAAAGGATCGAACCGGTACACATTGGTTTGCTGGCACAGTGCGGTATCGATAAAGTGGAAGTGACATCTTTGCCGTCTGTGGGAATTTTATCTACCGGCAATGAGCTGTATTCGCAAGTTGCGAATCGTGACGAGAAGGATTCCGCGGGTGGTGATGGGAATGTCGATGTTGCGCTGGGGACCATTCCCGATGCCAACGGGCCCGTCCTTTGCTCACTTTTATCATCTTATGGGAGCTGCCAACCGAAATTTCTCGGGATTGCCAGAGATGATGATGAAGATGCATTGACAACCATTCTTCGGGATAGCATATTGGAACACGATGTCATAATCACTACAGGCGGAATATCCATGGGTGAAATGGATATTATTGAAGAGGTCCTAGTGAACAATCTTGGCTGTAAAATACACTTTGGTCGATTGGTAAGTTCAAGTTGACCTGAAATAGCTTCATCATTGTGATCGTGTCTGATTCTATAAGGGAAGCTGACCGGATGCTTGCATTGTCCATTTATCAGAATATGAAACCCGGGAAACCAACAACGTTCCTCTCAACTGAACTTGCAGCTGATTCCAAGATGCGGCTGATCTTTGCAATGCCCGGTAATCCCGTTTCGGCCATGGTCTGTACGGAGTTGTTGATACGCCCATGTCTCGATATGATGCATCTGGGCGCCATTGGGGAAAGTGTCAAGAGTATGGTGAATAATGCCCAGATACACGCAGAAGTGAGCGCAACCTTGCGACAGAGTGTTCAATTAGATATGTCTCGTCCGGAATATCACCGCGTAAAGTTAGGGTATGTAATCAACAAGCTGGGACATTTGGAATTGGTTGCCGATTCCACTGGTGTTCAACGATCCTCGCGTTTGATGAGTATGCTTGATGCAGATGGTCTCATGATGCTACCACAAGGGGTAAAGGGAGATACCCCAAGGGCGGAAGTTGGCGAATCATTTACTGTTCTATTGTCGAGGCGGGCATTTGGCAACATTGGCACCTTTCGTGGAATGTTAGTGAAGGATTCTCTGCATCTCGGGAGATGCATTCCAACCATTGGTCTGCTTGGAATCGGAGAATCGAGAGCAGACGGAACTGAAATGGATTAAATCGAGGATCTAGTACATACGACATTCAGCTCAAAAGAGTACACGCTACTTGAGTCCAAAGCATCAACTCTCCAAACCTACCAAGAGAAGCTGCGGGAAACGAGCTGAGCCATTGTTTGGATGTAATATTGGTAGTTGGCGTAGACTTGACATTGAATGAAAGCATTGACACGGCATATTATCTCAAGTCGTTGCTTTCTAAACGTGCACATTCCATGGCATTCACGCCACGACAACGGTGCGGCCAACTATGACATCGAGCCAGTAGCAGGCTGGACATTAGTTGATAACAGATCATGCCTTCTTCTAGGAGGCGTAACATGTGATGGGCTGGAGGGAGAGATAATCCCTACCTACCTTGATGAGACTTCCTTAATGATACTTGCACATGAAATACATTTATTCATAGTCTAATCAAATATCAATTCATCACATTACACAATTTTATCCTTTGGCAATGGGTAATTTGGATTCATTCATCTTAAAGTATGTTGTAATAGCATTTCATTATGCTCTATCATCAATCCAATAGGGAATATTCGTTCAATTCAGTTTGGGCTGCATCATTACACTGCTTATACATCTCCATACTTTATCCACTGCTATTCCATTCAAAGCCCAATAGATCGAGTCTTCTAATCTGATCCTGCGATAACATCTTTCCTTTTTGAAGCTTATTAAAATTACATTCATATCCCGATGTTTTGAGTCTCCTCATCTGATCCTGCGACAATAGATGTTTTGGGGCCTTTTTTTGTGGCATCGTATGAACGTATCTTACATTGCTGCACCATCTACCAAGCGAATAAAATTCATGTGACACGATTCGGGGAACATTACAATGCCCAAATTTGTCTTTAAACATAGTAAGCTCCGTGAGCCTTTCCTCAAATGTTCTCTGCCTATCCCATTGAAAGCCCAATGTATCAAGTTTCCTAATCTGATCCTTCGACAATAAACTTTGTGGAGCCTTGCCTTCTTGTATGAGCCTGAAAGAGTTCCGCACGTGATTGCACCAATAACCGAGTGGTTTATAATGTCCTGACACAGAATGCGCTGCATTGCAGTGCCCAAATCTAGATTTGAATGTAGTTAGCTCTGCAAACCATTCCTCAAATGTGTTGACCTTCTTGCTCCATTCAAAGCCCAATACATCAAGTCTCCTGATCTGATCGTGAGATATTGGACAATTTGGAGTCTTGCCTTCTTGAATTAGCTTGTAACCGTCCTTCATAGTTTCACACCATTTAATGAGTGGCTTATATTTGAATAATTGAAACTGCGAAACACTGCAGTGTCCATGTTTCATTTTGAATGTAGTTAGCTCTGCTATCCATTCCTCAAATATGTTAACCTTCTTGCTCCATTCGAAGCCCAATGCATCAAGTCTTCTAATCTGATCATGAGCTAATGGATAGAGTGGAGTCCTTCCTTTTTGTATAAGCCAGTAACTGCTCTTCATGCGTACACACCAATTTCCTAGTGATTGACACTGACCCAATCGTATCGAAGATTCACAATGCCCATGTTTAGCTTTGAATACAGTAAGCTCTGAAAACCATTCCTCAAATGTATTGAACTTCTTGCTCCACTCAAAGCCCAATGCATCAAGTCTACTAATCTGACTCTTTGACAATAGACGTGTTAGAGTCTTGCCTTCTTGAATTTGCTTGTAAGCGCTCCTTATTTCTCTACACCAATGTTTTAATGAACTATATTGGCCTGTCCAAGATCGCCAAACACGGCAGTGTCCATGTTGTGCTTTGAATGCAGTGAGCTCTGTAACCCATTCCTCAAATCTGTAGATATTCTTGCTCCACTCAAAGTCCAATGTATCAAGCCTACTGATCTGATCGTGAGATAATGGACAACTTGGAGTATTGCCTTCTTGGATTTGCTTGTAACTGCCCCTCATGTGCCCGCACCACACACCGAGTGATACATATTGGCCTGTCCTAAATCGCGAAACACTACAGTGTCCATGTTCAGCTTTGAATGCAGTAAGCTGAGCAAGCCATTCCTCAAATGTGTTAACCTTCTTGTTCCACTCAAAGTCCAATGCATCAAGTCTACTAATCTGATCCTGAGTCAACAATCGACTTGGAGTCTTTCCTTCTTGGATTTGCTTGTAACTGCCCCTCATGTGTGAACACCATGCACCGAGTGGTTTATATGGACCTGTCTCAGACTGCAAAATATTGCAGTGCCCATGTTCAGCTATATATGCAGTAAGTTCTGTCAGCCATTCCTCAAATGTTTTGCTCTTCTTGCTCCACTCAAAGTCCATCGTATCAAGTATACTAATCTGATCCTGAGTTAACCGACGACTTGGAGTCTTGCCTTCTTGAATTTGCTTGTAACTGCCCCTTATGTGTCCACACCATATACCAAGTCCTATATATTGGCCCGATTGCGTCGAAGCATCGCAGTGCCCATATTTAGCTTTAAATATTGTAAGCTCTGCGAGCCATTCCTCAAATGTCCTAACCTTCTTTCTCCACTTAAAGTCCAATGCATCAAGTCTAATAATCTGATCCTTCGACAGTGGACAACTTGGAGTCTTGCCTTCTCGAATTCGCTTGTAACTGCCCTTCATATCTTTGCACCAATTAGCGAGTGGTTCATATTGGCCTGATTCTGTCGAAGCATCGCAGTGCCCATGTTCAGCTTTGAATGCAGTAAGCTCTGCGAGCCATTCATCAAATGTCCTAACCTTCTTGCTCCACTCAAAGCCCAATGCATCAAGTCTATGAATCTGAACCTGCGGCAATGGACAACTTGGAGTCTTGCCTTCTTGAATAAGCCAGTAATTTTCCTTAATATCTTTGCACCAGTTAACAAGTGGTTCATATTGGCCTGCTTGCGTCGAAACATTGCAGTGTCCATGTGCAGATCTGAATGCTGTAAGCTGTGCGAACCATTCCTCGAATAAGACGAAATTTTGGCCCCATTCAAAACCCAAGGCATCAAGTCTCCCAATCTGACTCTGACTCAACGCGCGCTTCTGAGTCATGCCTTCTTGCGTTCTCCTGTGAACGCACTTCATTCGTGTACACCATGCACCGAGCGGTCTATATTGACTCGTCCGAGATTGCGAAACATTGCAATGTCCATATTTAGTTTTGTACGCAGTAAGCTCCGCCAGCCAGTTCTCAAATGTTTTGCTCTTCTTGCTCAAGTCAAAGCCCAATGCAATGAATCTTCTAATCTGATCCTGTGACAAATGGCGTCGGGGAGTCTTGCCTTCTTGAATTAGCTTGTAGCTATTCTTCATTTGTGTACACCATGCACCGAGTGATACATATTGGCCTTTCCGAGAATTCGAAACATTACAGTGCCCATGTTTCGCTTTGAACGCGATAAGCTGTGCAAACCATTTATCAAAGCATTTCGAAACTCTTGCATTGCGACGACGAAGTACTTCCTGCTTCTTCTGCTGTTCAATAATTTGTCCATCCTGCTCAAAAGAGCTATCACTATCCTCTCGAGTACTGCATTGTTTATTTATTGTTGAAGCTGACGATTTGGATAATATTGTCGTGAACTGATGATGTGTTCCTAAATGAATTGCGTTGTCACGTGTGGCTACTATTGAGGCGAAAGACGATTTGCTTCTACTAGACCTCCTCTCGCAGTTACCAAGGCCCTGATTCCCCATGTCTTCATATGGTCGTTTCGTTCCATTGCCGCTGCTAGTAATAATAGTAGGACTGCCAGTTGATGAATCTTCGGTACTAATTAATGACTGACAAGCAATTGCAGCACCGGCGGAAGAAGATGCTGTAGTCTCCTTTGTGGCATCATCTTTGTCCTCCATGTCCATCTGCGCGTTTTCCGTTTCTTGTGTACTCCTCAAGGTAACATTGCCAATTGAGAAGCGCTCAGCAGTAGAAACTGCGTCAGTTGGACTAGTCGTTGAAGAAGATGACGTATCATTGGAATCTTGTTCCTTGGATGCTACTGCCAGCATCATCTCGTTTTCTGGCGCGTTGACCATGATTCGTTCGAATACTGTTGTTCAAATGTTGTTCTTTCAGCGAGTTCTGATGTGTCACCCTTTTTAAAATCTTGTGCAGTTGTGCAGAGAAGAATTGCCGCCCGCTTTGTCGGAGTGGTTAGCTCGCTTGTTGTCTCGTGGATGAACAGTAGAATTGGAGTTGTTTTGTTGTACTCTGTGCGTATCGTAAATCGTAACGTATTATTATAATATGTTCCCAGTTCTCATTTTCAGTTGTTTCCTGTTGTTTTCTGCCTTGTTTCTTGTGTCGTGTTTTCGTAT
>Ga0306864_1001014_pt1 | contig 11972 bp, 10 predicted proteins | sample AntRauTorckE5430_FD_190448 | JGI IMG/M metagenome (GOLD analysis project Ga0306864, IMG submission 190448) | Saline lake microbial communities from Rauer Islands, Antarctica - Metagenome Torckler E5 #430 (v2) (version 2) | ecosystem: Environmental > Aquatic > Non-marine Saline and Alkaline >...
CTAACACGATCATTTGAGTATTTTCTATCATATTGTATTTGTTCAGGTTTGAATGTGCCTGTATCTCGCTGGGCCTGTATAATTGTGGTCCTTCCACAAGCATGTGGTGAATATTCAGACCTTCAGTTTGAAGGCAGTAGTAAATAAAGTGAGATGAGTAGTTGTTTTTGATATTATTGTTGATTTCTATTTCATGTATAACAGAGTCCCGCTACGTGTTGAGTGCATACTGTGATTGAAAGAAATGCTGCATCCGTGAATTTACTGAGTGCAGTTTCAGATCGTTTCACTTTTAAAGTATACTTTCAATGTTCCTGCAATCTCTTTCATTACAGTCTACAATTCGGGGCCCGTTTCCAATGCGCCAAGCTCCTCGAGAAACTCATACAAAGGATGATCTTGTCCCCAAAAGTCTGCCACAATCTGCAAAACGCTGTGACCAGTACTAGTGCGAGCATTCACATCAGCTCCCTGTTCAGTCAAAAACTCAACTACTTCCATGTGACCTGAACGTGCTGCCTCGTGTATTGGCTGCCAGCCATTCATGTCTTCCAAATACAATGCAGTCATATCTTCCTTCGCCATTTCGATAAGTGAATCCAAGTCACCGTCATTGGCTGCATCGTGCGAATGGTGACGTTTATCGTCGTGAATCTCTTTCAACCTTTTCGCATTGACGGAAGGAATCACGCCATCGTACTCACCAGCTCTGAACTTGTCCGCTTCCCCGCTACCTTCAAGAATGTATGTCGGAAGGTCGTTTGCATTTTCAATAAGCTCGGGGTCAGGCTCAAAATGAATAAATACATTGGCGTAGTACTCGCCAGTGTATGGAAATGGCCTACCGTGCATGACAGAGTGGGACTCATAAAGAACCATATCACCAGGTTCCATCTTTATTCAAGTCAAAGTAATTAGCACCGAAACGTGTGCATAAAAATGGTACAATACAAGCACAAGAAGAGACATCTTTTTTCAACTTACCGTAATATTTCTAGCAACACCATCATGACCAATGACCTCCAAAGGCCATGGCTCTGCATCAGGATCTTGTGCGACATTAATTATTGCAGAGGATATTAAAGGCAGCCGGTCTACATGAGTAGAAAGGACTGATCCCTCCGTGTAAACCCTAATTCCGTACAATGATGATGGGACCAACTGCTGCCCAGTCCATTCCGATATCGTTTCAACAGAAGATTCCCATAAGGCATCCAGAAGTTCCTCCCCTCCACCTTCAAGACTTTCATCGGCAACATCCACAAATTTGGTTTCAGCCTCCCAGTAATTGATGAAAATACTTCCTGCGAAAAAGCTCTCATCCTTTTCTTTCTCCTTGTTATTTTCCCAGAAATCCACCAAAAGCGCAAAGACATGCTCTGGCGCCCTAATTTTCTTGTAACCTAAATCAGTAAAGTTGACCATGGATGGTATCTGTACAGTACTTTGGGTCAGGCGCTGCTGTTCGTATTGGTCACACATGTGGTCTTCGCCCTCTTCTTTCCAATATTCCTTACATCCTTTGATATAGTTGTTGTAGAATGATTGTCTGTCCCCCAAAGGTTGAATAGGCATATTTTTGTATTCAGGCGGTACCGGATTATTATCCGGATCAACGTTGTGCGGTAGCCAGGGATAGTTGGTGGAGCACTTCGTTTCATTCCCGAGCATTGGGAATGAGACTCCATAGGAATAAACTGCTGCTTGCGGTTCCGTTTGCTGGAGTTCACTGGCATGGGTAAAGCTACATATTACAGCTATTAAGGCTAGGGGGTAGAGGATTGATATTGGTGTTGTTGTTGATGCCTCCATTGATGTATCCTTGTCTCTATAAGATCTTGGAGGGGGGTACGAGATATATGTTTTGTGTTTTGTGCACGTAAAAGGAGGATCATGTGAATTTTGAATAATTTTGTGTGATTAAAAAAAGGTTGAATAGTATTCAGGCTCTGCTTCGGAGCACATGGAGGACGCTTCCCATAGATAGTATATACCATATCTCTACTATAGGTTCAAAGCCTAATTATTCAAACACTATCACTTAATGTGTTAGTTACACTATAGGTTAATTGTGTTATCCACTATTCAGGAATGACGTGTGTTTTGATCTGTTTTGATTTTATTTGAAAATTCAGGATTCAAATTTCTAAAATCGTTCCAGCAGCAACGGCTAACCTGCAATCTGCATTGATAAGTTGTCGTCCACCAACGGCACAACTTAACGAGATACCAGATACCACCATACACAAAGAAAGGACAAGCATACCTCTTCAATCTATATTTTCTTATCATCACCATCATCATGTGTGCTATTGGGAAGAAGACAATCATCCTCTTACTAGGATTCACTTGCCATAACGTGCACGTAAATGCATTCACATATCCAACCACTACTTTTACACCCACATCCACTCAACTAAACGCCATATTCTCTGACGATGACTATTCAATCACTTTCGAGAGTGCTGTTAAGAATGGATGGAAACCCGAACGCGGGCAATTTTTAGGAATCAGGCGTAAAGCATCTTCGACTAGAAGAGAAATGTCAGATGATGGTGCAGTCATGCCTGATGGTGGACTTAGTCCATGTATCATCAAGGTAGTTGGTGTAGGAGGTGGAGGTTGTAATGCTGTAAGTAATTGCTTCTTCTCGCAGAGATATACAAGTTTCTTCAAAGAAGATACATACTTTAAATTTCGTGTTGGAATTCAGTCGGTACTAATCCATTTCTATATCGATATTCATTCTCATACATTCCGTTCCTGCTAAAATATCTTTGATTAGGTTGACCGCATGCTTGATACAAGAGTCGGAGGCGTTGACTTCTGGGCTATCAACACTGACGCCCAAGCTCTTGGTCGCTCGAAAGCCAAAGGCGCTAAAGTCCTCAACATTGGATCCACGGCCACTCGTGGACTAGGTGCTGGTGGAAATCCTGAAGTTGGCCGTATGGCTGCGGAAGAATCCCGTCGTGAAATTGGTGCTGTTGTCGAAGGATGTGACCTATGCTTTGTCACAAGTGGCATGGGAGGTGGAACTGGAAGCGGTGCTGCACCTGTTGTGGCAGAAATAGCCAAGGAGGCAGGAGCTCTTACTGTCGGAATTGTTACCAAACCTTTTAGGTTTGAGGGGAAGAGGAGAATGACACAGGCTATTCAAGCGATCAAAAGATTGAAAGAACATGTTGATACAGTCATTATCGTTTCGAATGATCGTCTTTTGGATATTATTCCTGACGATACGCCAATGAATAGAGCTTTTGCTGTTGCAGATGATATCTTGAGACAAGGTGTTGTGGGAATCTCTGATATTATTATCAAGCCCGGTCTTATTAATGTGGATTTTGCGGATGTTCGGTCGGTAATGAGTAATGCTGGTACTGCCTTGATGGGTATTGGAATTGGATCTGGAAAAACTGGAGCGGAGGATGCTGCTGGAGCTGCCATCTCGAGTCCTCTCCTTGACTCCACCATTGATAACGCCAAGGGTGTTGTGTTCAACATCAGCGGGGGGAGTGATCTCAGTCTCGCTGATGTCAACAGAGCTGCAAGGCTCATTTATGATACTGTGGAGGAAGACGCCAATGTGATCTTCGGAGCTTTGATTGATGAATCACTCGGAGATTCCATATCCATTACTGTTCTTGCCACTGGATTTGTTGACATCACTGGTGAGTTTGGCATGAGCCAAAAGAAAGCTGTTGACCCCACAGAGTTGAATGACGTCAAGAAGGAAATGATGAAGGAGGCTAGAACACAAGCTCGCACAAAGGCTCCTGTGCCTGTACCATCGGATGATGATGATAGTACAGAACTCCCTTCCTTCTTGAAAGGGCTTAAGAGGAAGAAGAGATAGGCTGTCTGCCTCTCTTAAGAAATAAATCAACATAAGTTTGGCCATTCGTTGAAATGATTGAAACAGGTCCCTCATTATTAGACAATGTTTAGGGATTTCTGCACATTTACTGGGAGCAGCAACGGCTAGATGTTGACAAAAATGCTGATTGAGTGAGGCATTGGAACTGATAACAGAAATTTGAAAGTTGTCAGCATCATCTTTCATATTGTGACGAGGTCCCATTGATAATAGTAATGGGAAATTTAAAAGTAAAACAATATCGGGATCTCAAGCAACATTGAATTGACGAGATTATTGTTCTTTACTGTTCGGGTACAAATAAACATGTAAATGCCGTAGCGGTATCGATAGCAAAATCTCCACTAGAAGCACGTCCTGATTCAAAGAAAGATAGAGACATGGTCCACATTACAACTTAGTCAAGCTTGCTATTTCTTTGTTTTTGATCTGTTCTAGCCATGTCGCGGCCTTCTCGTAATCTGGTTTCAATTCTAGGCTCCTGACGAAACACGCGGTGGCCTCTTGATACTTATTCAGCGAAGCGTAGCAGAGACCCATATTGTGTTGAGTGATGTGATGCTGCCCACAAATGTCCACACTCAACTGGTAAAATTTCAGAGATTCCTCCCAACAATGCAACCCAAACATCACTCTCCCCAATTCAAATGCGACATCTTTGTCATTGTCGAGATGATAGTAATTACTCCAAATCTTTTTGGATCCTGCTTCAAAATCGCTCTTCATTCCAATTGTAGCCCTTGGAATTTGAGAAATCACATTCTCTCTCAACTTGAAGAATAACTCACAGTCCCAATTCGAGAGCTTGAACAAGGAAAGGATACTCGATAGAGAAGGATTCCGAGCCTCCTCTACCATGCACCTTTGCATCAAATAAAAGTCATTTGGACTAAAGCTATTTACTTGATCTTCAAAAGCATTGCATAGGTTTTGATATGCTGGTGCTTGGCTGGAATTGACGTCAAGTGGTGTAGCTGCGGGTGCTGGTAAAGAAGAGGGAGGGCAAGATATTGCTTCATTTCCATCTCCAGTGAGGACGAAAGCATTCACCATTAGAGATACTTCATCTTGGTCACTCATGAGCGCAAACCCCCCTCGCGACATGCAATACAATTTGATCGCGTGAAAATTGGCCATAACAGAAAACGAGCCATGAAACGCCATGTGTGGATCAGTCAATCCGCGAAATCGATTGGGGTCCGATGCACCTTTATCCCCTGTAATGATAAGAGCTCTACCACATGATAAATCGGTCAATGCCCGTAGAGCCTTGATGAATCCTATGGGTATCAATAGTGATGCACTATCTGGTGTCTTGTGACAACAAGTTGTTTTTGCATTCGCTTCTGAAGAGAAATATTTCTTATACCAATGAAGTATATGAGTCAAATGCATCTCATCACAAGGAAGCACATATTCTTTGTAATATGAATCAATCTGTTCGTCTATTATTGCTTGATATTTGTATTCATTCTGAATGCTAATGCTGCACCTTGTATTCTCTGTGGAATGATTCATATTGCCATTGTCAGATCCTTGCTCCTTTGCTTGTACAGAGACGAGACCCTCCTTGAGCACCCCCTTGTCAATTTGGAAAATATCTTGCGATAGCGTATCAACGAGATAATTTCCAATTATCACCAAAGGATTCTTGACAGTTCCCTTTGTCAATATATTTCCCGAAACCCTCAATGAAAGCGAATCATCATTCTCAGCTTCAAACTTAGCAAAATCAAGTCTCCCCTGCTGCACGAATGGCTTCAGCGCTTCATGTTCCTCCCAGAATATGACATTGGATTCAGTAAAGTCTGTCAAAACGTAAACGATTTGATCCACTGGGAAATGAATATTGAGTCGATTCTTGATTTCATCCAATGATTTCAAGATATAAAATGCGAGTTTACCCGTGCCAGCACCCAGTTCGATTAGATACAGTTTCTCGGCAGGATCAAATCTATTTTTATTCTGGTAGAGGTCTATGATGTACCCTGCAATTACTCGTGCGTAGGATCTACCAATAAAAGCATTCTGTGTAACAAAAGATGGAACAATTCCCTTGGACCAGGATCGAATGCCCTGCGCATCGTAAAAATTCATCATGATGCTCCACATTTCGCTGTCAGAGCAACGCGTGAATGATTTTTCGGTGACTTCTTGCTGGGATGACATGGTGGACGGAAGTATTATGTTGTTCTGTCCAATTTCAAATTGTTGATGCTATTGACGTAGGCTAGCTACGGTAGCTATTAGTAGGCTGTGGACTAGGCTGCGCAGTGGCGATTCCTTGTATCTTCCAATGTGGTCAATCAGTGGAACTAGATTTGTTAAGAGAGCGGTAAAGATACAATTTGCTTCTATACCTACTTATAAGCAATAATGATCGCGCTGTTTGTGTCTTATGCTTGTTGCTTGTTGCTTGTTGCTTGTTGGTCGTTGGTCTTCGTTGGTGTTGGTCGTTGGTCGTTGCTTGTTGCGAGTTGCGAGTTGCGAGCCCTTTTACGACTGGCTGCTTGTATCGTAGCTTGCTGCTGTTCCTGTTGTAAATCTCTCTCTTTATTTTTCCCTTTTCCTCCTTAATAATAGCCTTGTCTTTTTCGATGAACATCCAAAGAAAATGACGTAGGCAACACAACCGTCCATTTTCAGTTTATTCTCCTTTTTTGTGTGTGTGGTTTTTTGACTGCTTTTTCTTGTTGGACAACAGTAATATTTTGATAGTAATGTATTACTTTCTTTTTTCTTTCATTCGTTATTACAAATAGACAACAGGATTACAAGGCCGTCAAATAACAAGGGCTTTGTATCCAAAGCCAAAATTTGATAGTTCACAAAATGCTGCGGAAAATCAAGTGGTTCTGCTTTTTATCATTGTCATCCTTGGCTCAGTCATTCCAGACCAGCAGCTTTGTGAAATCATCCTTTCTCACTAAATCACTGCAAACTACTAGTAGTAGTAGCACTAGCACTAGCAGTTCCAATGATGTGATTCGTCTGCCTATACCTTTCAGAAATATACCATCAAATATATCACCACTATTCTCTCAGTTACCAAAAAGAGATACATCAATTTTAGAAGATGCAGAAGATAATGATATAGATTCTTCCCCCCTCCTCACAATATCACAAACAACGAAAGAAAAAGAAGAATTGGAATTCGCAGATTTTGCACCTATTCTGTTCCTATGCTGGTGCGTTGCACTACTTTCCGCGTTGGATAGAGTAGCAATGTCTGTGGCGATATTACCCCTCTCGTCTGAATTCCACCTATCGGAGACTGCCAAGGGAGGAATATCATCCGTATTCTCTGTAGGGTATGGGTTGGGAATTATTCCAGCTGGATTACTCGTTTCAGCTGTCTCGCCACGGATAATCATGGCGGTAGGTGTGACACTGTGGAGCTTGGCAACTTTTGGAACTCCCATTGCTGCGAATTTGATTCAAGTTGTGCAATATGGTGATAGCATGACCAATGACCAGATGGTTACTTCTGTGAAATTTATGGCGATGAATACTGCACCTTTATTATTGATTAGGTCGGTCATGGGTGCAGCAGAGAGCGTGGTATTGCCCACTATACAGAGGATCTTGGCGAATTGGGTTCCAGCGTCCAAGAAAAGTTTATCGGTTGCGACGGTTTATTCTGGTTTTCAGATTGGAACTGTTTGCGCATACTTGTTGAGTCCAAGTGTTATGGATGAATTTGGGTGGAGAGGGCTATTTTATATATATGGTTTAGTGGGAGCATTGTGGTTAATTCCTTGGTGGATTTTTGCGAAAGATAGTCCAGAGTCCTCCAATGCTGTGACAATGATGGAAGGGGGAGGGGAGGTAGAAATAGCCTATTTGGTTGTGGAACAGCGTCTGGTAGATGAGAATGGAGAAGAGGCAGTAGGAGTCATTGGAAGCCAGGTGACGACATGGGAAGAAGCTTCAAGTATCTTTAAAGATGCGCCCTGGAGAGCAATATTGACGTCAAAGGCAACATGGGCCATGACCATTGCTCACGCAGCTAACAATTGGGGATTATACAACAACTTAAGTTGGACTCCTACATTCTATGCAGAGCAGTATGGATTGAATGTGAAGGAATCGGCATTTCTCTCTGTCTTGCCTAGTGCTGCTGGAGCTTTGTTTGGTCTTGTTGCTGGTTATGCTGCTGATAAAGTCATTGAGAATTTTGCAGATGATGGAGATGCGGAAAAGAGAACGCTTGTTCGAAAGGCATTTCAAGGGATGGCACTGCTTGGACCAGCAGCTTGTTTACTCACACTAGCAAACCATATTCCAGAAAATCCTTCAACAGCACAGTTTTTGTTAACTGGAGCGGTCGGATTGCAAGCGTTCAACTCTGCTGGATACTCATCAGCTCCACAGGAAAAGGCAGGAGATCAATGGAGTGGATTACTCTACAGTATTACCAGTTTGCCCGGTGTGGTATTTGGCAGTGTTGGTGTCTACGTAACTGGTCAAATTCTCGACGCGACTGATAAAAACTGGTCCGGCGTTTTTGGCTTAAATGCGGCCGTGGACGTGATTGGTGGCTTGGCATTCATTGCCTTGTACAACTCAAGAAAGGAGTTTGATTAGCTAGTGCAATCTACTACTACGTAGATACTTAATAGTAGAATTTACACAATTGTATAAGCTTTCAAAAAGAATTGTCAAGAGCCTTCTTGCTCTAGTATTACCCAGCGATTCAGTCAGCAACAAACATCACATTATTTGTGCTGAACCAGGTGCTTTTGGACATTTATGATAAACAATTGTAGTTTAAATAAATAAAAATAAGTCTTAGCAGTTAAACTATTCTAAAGGTTCCTTGGAAAATAGAATGTCAACAATACTGTACCCCGGGCCAATTTTGATGGTTGGAAGTAGAACTTGATTTCATCTTTCTGTTTCGTGTTGTATAAATTTATGGAGGTCGAGTTGAGTAAGGTTTTGAGTAAGGTGTGATTGTCGGTCGTGATGTTGGTGTGCTCTGTATGATGATGATGCCGAATGGGATTGGAGCCAGTTTACCAGTCGTTCAGTGGACATGTTAAGAATGTCCTCAAGAGGTTGCCTGTAGAGTGCGTGTGGATCTGGGTCTGTGCTTTTTGACTGGTATAGAGCCGTGATTGTAGATTGATGCATCTCGCGTGTTTTTCTGTAGTCTTCTGCTGATTCTGTTGCTTGGGCTGCTTCATTGCGTATTTGCCAACGGTTTAAATTGTAATAAATTAGTTGAGCTACGAGTTTCTTCATCCAGATTGGTCCTGTATCGCTTAGGAAATTTTTGGGAGGTAGGGAGGTTGTGCCGCATGTGATCATACCATATTCCTTGGGCTGTTGTCCATTTCTTGCTTAATCGTCCTTTAAAGGCTTGTGTCCATCCTATGAGTGATTGTTCTGCGTGGGCGAGAGCCGTGATTCTGTCGAGTTTGTTGGATGTATCACCATTGAATTGTGGGATTGGCTCGTCTGAAATCCATCCTTTTAAGCTACGCATGATTGCTAGTTGGATTGGTGGAGCTGTGTTTTGGTGTGACATCCATCTGTTGATGGGGCAAGAGCTATTTTCGGTCTCTTCGAAGAGCATCGCACGAGATTTCGTGTATTGCCAATTGTGAATCATTTTTATTACATTTACTCATTTTGGAAATGGAGGGGAGGCTAGGTAGCTTCCGTGTGCTCACTAGTCTATCATCGAGAAGATAATATGTTCGTCCCAATTCTCTTTTCGCTGGATGTAGTCTTGTAGAGAGGGTGCTGTGAGAGCAGAACGTAGTTGTAGGTGATTTTTTGTCGTGACGATGTGGCCCTTGAGAGTGAGGGAGACTTGATTCCCTGAGTGGGCTTTTGCTGGTAGGGGGAAGGAGTGTGCTATGGCAATCTCCTGCTATTTTATCCATTCTTATATTCATTTGAACCTCCGGGGAGAGACTGTTCATTGGATTATTTTCGTCCTGGTGATGTGCCAAAGTGGATCCCAGGGGTAGAGGAGGTAGCATCGCGAATTGCTGCCCAAATGTCGTAATCCGTGGTGATCGGGTTGGCTGTGTCGAAGAATGAAGCGTCGTCTGTATTGTTGAGTCTACGCAGAGCCTCTTTATTGTCTAGATGGTATTGAATGTAAGATGGAGAAGTCCTTATATCGTAGAAATTGCATATTGCTCGGATGAGGTATAGGGCAGCTAAGACTGCCACGCTTTTCGTACAGAGGGATGAAATTGTGTCCTGGTGTCCTGGTGTCCACCTGTCTCCGCTGCTGATTCTATAGAAGTGAAGTCATGAATTAAGTCTAGATCGGGCCTGATGTGCCATCCGTGTTCGCCGATGCTATCTTTCACCGTTCCGTCACCAAGTGCTTTGATGGTGAGGCCTGTGCGGAGTCTGTGGGCAAAGAATTCTGCTATATGATCTTTGTTTAATACTCCTGGGCCCATTATGCTCAGTCCATCTTCATTGGTTAGTAGATACTGTGAAAAGGTTGCCGGAGGTGGTATCTGCTGAGGAGGAGGAAATGTGGAGGTTGGTGGGGTAGTGATCAAGTTGTTAGCACTGAGGAAACATGTTGGCGCCAGTGTTGGAGCATTCTTTCGGTTGGAGGTGTTTGTGCTGGGTATGTTACTTCCTTGGAGTGGGGGTCCACCAGCGGCTGCCCATCCTGCAATTGAACATTTGTCAGACCCCAAGATGTCGCTGATAAAGGTGCATCGGAGGTAGAGTCGCACAGAGTTTGCATTCTTCATCATTGTGTCACTGAATGCTGACGGAGTACCCTGGAGGCGTTTCTTCCCAAGAATGAAGGCGTCCATGATTGCTAAATCGTTAATCATCGCTGTCTTAGGTAACCACCATGTGTCCGAGGATGCAATAATTTGGTTTTGGTGCATTCTTTCCCAGATGAAGGTAATTCTGGAGTTGAGTGGCTTGTAGGGATAATCAGCTGGGTTCTGTTGAAAAAATGGAGTTGATGTACCCAGATATCTCTGGTAGTTGGCGATGAGAAAAGTAAATTGTTTTCCAACTAATGTGGATCGTTGGAGTTCGGTGACCATGTCTGTGATAAACATTGTAGTTTAGGATAAGATATTAAATAGCAAATAGTTGGTGATCATTTCTAAAGAGGCAATACACACTTTTGAAACCCGAAAGTGTGAGTGCACGCATAGAATACTGAGAAAAGAATTGGAGTCAGGTGGAGTGGTGCATGAAAGCTTCGTTAGCGAGAGTAAGATACCACGGGTGGCGTGCATGCTAGCTCTTGTGTCAATTGAATATGAATTCCTACCGCGTTTATCCTGAAGCCTGCTGATGATTCTACAAGGCACCCAGGCTTGTCGACCTGGATTCAATCCAGTAAGAAAACTTTCCTAGATTCAATTCCTATACAGCCCGAGGGGAATCAGCCACAGCACAGTCCTGCACGATACTTCTATCGACTTGGTTTCTAACCAGAAAGAAAAATCAAACCAGAAAGAAAACTTGTCTTGAGTCTTGATTCAATTTCTAAACAGCCAAATCGAGAGGAATCAACGATATTTTTGGACATAAGTATGGAAATGAAATTGAGTCCGATCATACTGATCTACTAGTGTAATACTTTACAAGTATAACATTGAAACTATAATATTATAGAGTCAGGATCACACGCTGCATACACATTTGCATGTCAATTTCCTTCAATATAGAAGGATCAGTACACACTCAAGCCTAGCAGTCTTAATATTGGGATTCTGGTTACTCTAGAAAGTATAAATATGATACACTACAATAGGAATTATGGTAAAATTGCATCTCTCTCTTCGAAAGATCGCCACAAGGATATGCGACATGGACATGACGAGAAATCTGTTGTTGCTATCAAGCCGATTAATGTCAAATTATTGGTTTTGTCAAAGGCCAAGACCAAGAGCAAAACTTAGTAATTTCGTCAGCGCGTGCTGAATTCTGATCAATTGAAAATGCTAAGAATGCTGATGGGTCGCATATGACTATAGAGGTCCAGATGAAATTGTATGGACGAAAGATCAATGTAATGTCAAACTATTTCGCAGAAATGAATAATCATGTTCCCATATGTGTTGATCAAGACTACGCTCGGTAATAA
>Ga0306864_1001015_pt1 | contig 11966 bp, 6 predicted proteins | sample AntRauTorckE5430_FD_190448 | JGI IMG/M metagenome (GOLD analysis project Ga0306864, IMG submission 190448) | Saline lake microbial communities from Rauer Islands, Antarctica - Metagenome Torckler E5 #430 (v2) (version 2) | ecosystem: Environmental > Aquatic > Non-marine Saline and Alkaline >...
TGCAGCCCACTGCTGGCACTGCAACGGAAGAATTGTACCACACAAATCTTCTCCGTCTCCAAGCAACCCAACTCTTATCAGAGTCCATCCTTCCCCTTTCGTCCCATACAGGAATGCTCGAAAAAGAAGTCAAATGGGCCAAAGATGTTTGGGAATACATGGATAAATTGAAAAGATCATTGAGCTCCATGAAAGAAACGCTTTTATCCCCCGACGATGTCAAATTTAATTCTTCCAAGGGCGAAGAAAAGGATGATAAATCGTGGATCAAACTTCATTCCGATAAAGCACAGAAGCATCTAGACTCCAACGAAGAAAAGAATCAATGGCAGTTTCCATTTACGGGTGGAGAACATTTGAAAATCGCACCTGTCAATTCCTATGCAGCAAATGGTGCTGGATTGACCACCTCTGTGGCAAATGCGAATGTCCTTCCTACACTTGATCTTGCAGTGTTGATGCCAGTCAAGAGTAAATTCGAAGAAGCAGAGGAGGACAGTGGGATGATTGGCGGAAAGGATTATCTCAATGGTCGCTACTTTGATGTAAGTACCTTTGCAAAATGGATTTGTATGTGTGTGACCCCCCCTCCATCTCTCTCGAGCTTTCATCTTACCCATCCCATCCACCTCTCTCATGACAGAAACGTAACATTCTTGCAATTCATGTGGCAAAATTCCTCTCTCAAAAGAAACAGCGCAAAGATATTGGTTCAGTGCACATTGTGAATGAAATGGATGGAGATTATAGAAAGGTTTCCTTGATCCTAACTCCACCCACTGCATCCGACAATGAAAAACACACCCAAAAGAAAAAAAAGGGAAATGATGGATCATCAGACAAGAAGAAAAAGACCAAAGTTCGATTCCGAGTGAGACTTGTCTTTGGGGCCCAATTCGAAGGACCGAGGAATACACCTGATACCAATACGGGATGGATCCCTTCTGCGAGGTTGTTCCCTGATAGGTGCAATAATAAAGTGGCGGAAGTGGCAGGTCAAGAGATTACAAATGACGGAACGCCCGTGTATAATACATCTCTTGCAATGGATATGCATTTACTATCCAACACTCAAATACTGTCGAGCGTATCCTTGACAGCGACGAAGGCCTTCACGGAATCATGGACGCTGCTCAAAATTTGGTGCTTGCAACGAGGCCTTCTGAGAGGTCATGATACCTTCACAGAGATGAGTTTGGGTATGACATTGGCTTATTTATATAGAAATCGAATGGTCAGTCCCCGCATGGATAATATTCAAGTGTTCACAGTGTGGATGAAATTTATGAGTGATCAAGATTGGCTGGGAGAGAAGGAGGAACAGAAGAAGAAGGTCGTGGGAGTGAACGAGGATATCATTCAACATTCTAGCAGTATCGGATATCAAGACCTCAAAATCTTATCTACAAGAGGAAAGAGGCACAGAGGTGGAGTAGTCATGCCTGAAGAATCAATGACTGAGAAACAGACTGTTACGAACTGCATTCAAAATCGTTTATATGCTTCCGATGTGAAACAAAAGCTGAGTAGTGCGAAGAGTACTGACGAAATACCTAAGCATTTGCTAGAAAGTTACAAGATGAGCACTGATGCTCCCATTTTCCTTGACCCATCCATGACTGTCAATTATTTCGCAAATATTTCGCCAAGTTTCATGAGAGAAGTACAGATGGAAGCAAAGAAATCGTTGGAATGCATTCATTTTCACAGAGATAATAATTCTGAAGAAGCTTCTGCTCACCGTGTCGACCCCTTCAGACAGCTCTTCCTTGAGCACATTCGCTTTTGGAGGCGTTATGACGCATATCTCAGCGTAGATCTTAAAAAGATTGTAATTCCAAATCTTGATGAAACGAATAGCAAGTGCAAGTTCTGGGGTTCCGATGCACAAGATAGAGGAACTTACGATTCGATCTTGAACGGCATTGTCAAGGTATTGACTATGGCTCTTGGCGATAGAATTTCGGCGCTACGAATTCTAACAACCGGTAATGGCGATGAATTTGCAAACACAATTTCTAAGGGAAATAAAGAAATCGGCACACAAGTGATGATTGAGAGCGATGGAATACAGATGATACCAATCAGGCACACAAACGATTCCGAATACTCTGGCCTTGACAGGAACTGTGTTTGCTCATCTCTGTCCCATAGTTCGTCATCTGGACAGATAACAATCGGAGTTCGAATCAATAGAGAAACGTGCAACAGGCTTGTAGACCGAGGCCCTCCCGCGAATGAGACCAAATTGTCCACTGATTTCGTCGCGCTTTGGGGGAAAAGAAAAGCCCAGCTGAGAAGATTCAAAGATGGTGCCATTGTTCACGCAGTCGTTTGGAACGAGGAGGATGAGGACAAATCGGACTCTAACTATTCATTTGAAAACGGTGAAAGTCTTGGCGATATTGTTGAGCGTGTTATTCGTCACATTCTTCGTGGACATTTTGTGAAGGGAGATAATGACATTTCATCAGAAGCAATTTTCAAGCTAAGGGGCTTATTATCTCTAGTGGAAGGTGCTAAGAGTGAGACCCTGACGGGAAATACCAAATTCATGAACAGCGCAGAATCTGCTCACAAAAATATAGTGTCTGCGTATGAAAAGCTTTCAACTTTTTTAAAGAAGAATAGTGAAATGGAAACAGTTGGCATCAATGATCCTAAGTCAAAGATTGGTTTGCCACTCTCGATCGATGCTGTCGAAGCTCTCTCTCCAGCGTTAAGATACTCGTCGACTTTCCCACAAATTCCACACGCCCTTCTTGGTTCCGCAGATAAGGCAGGAAATAAAGTCGCGGGTGCAATATCAAGCGACCCAATACTAATTCAAATCCGATTTGAGGGCAGTTCAAAGTGGCCTAATGACATCAGTGCAATGGGTGCAGCAAAGTGCGCAATGCTTACTCAAATTGCCGAAGGTGTAGAAGAAATGAAGGAAAAGGGCGATTCTAGTGTAGCTCTTTTTGACGGACCAATGTATGTATCGCCTACCCATATTGACTTTGGCTACAGCGGATATGTTTGGAGGGTTGTGATTCGTGCAGACCAAGAAATGCACATTCTGAATGGGCTTAGAAACCCATCACCGGAAGCGGTGAGCTTGAGACAGGCACTTACAAAGAATCATATTACTAGATCACAACACCACTTCACTATTCATGGTGTCACTTCCAAGCACCCTTCTGCTGGATATACCATTCGTCTACTGAATCGTTGGGTTGCAGCCCATATGCTATCAGGTCAGGTACCATTAGAAGCTATAGAATTACTGGTAGCCAGCGTGTTTACCGACCCTGCGCCCTTGCAAACGCCCACTACAGTGTCATGTGGCTTCCTGAGATGTTTACAGATTCTCGCGAATCATGATTGGGTAAAGGCACCTTTGATTGTCGATCCTGAAGCTCACATTCACTCAGAGGATAGAGCCACAATCCTTTCGCAGTTTGAAGAAATGAGAGGCGCTAAATTTAAGAATGGACCTGTCATGTACATCATCTCGCCTAACGATCGTCACGATGATGGATTATGGAGACCCTCTTTCACGCAACACCTTCCTGAAAAGGTTGTTCTTGGAAGACTTGCTGCTTTAGCCAAGAAGTCTCAACAATTTCTCATCAATTGTTTGATGACAAAAGGAAGTGCTTCCTCCCATATGTGGTCAAGCATTTTCCAAGAAAGTCCAGGATCCCTCAAATCTTATAGTGCACTCTTTCGTGTCGACCCGGACAACATTATTGATACATCCTGCTCCTCCACTGCAGCTAATCTGGTAGATGTCGTGAAAGATGAAGCCATTCATACCCCTTATTATCGCACGATTGAAAAGTTCACTCTAGGGCCGAAGATGCTGAGGAAAAAGGTTTACAAGAATCTCAATGCAGCAGACTCGATTCTTTATTCCTTCAAACCAATCGATGAGGTCATGAACACATTGCGTTCGAAATTTGGACGTTACGCCATCTTCTTCTACAACGAGTTCTGCCCCGATATGATCGCAATGCTATGGAGACCAGACGCATTCGAAAGACAGCCGTTCAGTGCCATGCATGCTGAGTTTACGACTCCAATTGACTACCAATGGGGTGAAAATAGTCTAGTGACTACTAATTCTGCTGATGTTTTGAGGTCCATCAAATGTGTATTACATGATTTTATCGTGGATACAAAAATTCTCGATCAAAGGCAAATCGATGGAGAAGAAGTGAAAGTTATTTTTGGGGTTAGGAGGGTTGCGAAAAAGCACAAGAGGCCAGATGACGAATCGAGTAGCAGTGAGGATACTGACTCCACTCCTAAGGAGCATCGGAGACCGAACTAACTTCTGACTGTCTCGTCTACTCTTCTTTCGCTATTCTGATGATAATTTAAAAATACTTCAAATGCGTATTCTGAATTGGTATTTATTCATTACTCTCATCATGCTACATGTGCCAATAATAAGGCTCTCGCAGTCGAAAAAGAAAATAGTGCAACGACCTTTCTCAATGTTGATGTCGTTTGTTGGAGGCAATGCTGAAATAGAACTCAATCCTTGACGAGTTCAATCAAACCATCAAACGCACGAACAGAAGCTTTTAGCTGTGCAAGACAAAATCAAACGAAAAAAATGAGATATTCTTCCAACGAGAAATACCAAAACAAGCCTTTCAAAACGTAATCGACATACTAACCTCATTCACAGGATCGTCATAGTAAGAACTTATCAATTCCTTTGTAGCTCCAGATTTCCCTTCGGTTCTAATTGGATTGAAAACATTGTTATAAGCAGCCATATCTAAAAACCGAATATGATCCAGTGCTTCCTCCTTGAATTCCAAAGCTGCTAATTCGTCTCCATCTGGTAGCTCATCCCCAATAACTTTAGCATAACTATTCAATAGTTTCGCCGACTTGTTCCAGCAATCGGATAGGGGAGGTGTGATGAGAATAGCACGAACGCTGTCCCATTTCTCTTCTTTGATGAGGGTTTGAACTGGACCCAGTTGGGATCTTGCCTCTTTTATCTGAGATAATAGAGTGGGAAGTTTTGCTTTGTTTGCTGCAAGACTTGATTGGCTGGAAAATAGAATAGCTCCAGCGCATATCGTTTGCAGAAATGAACGACGTCTAAGAGCGTCCTGGTCGAGAAAGATGAGACTATCTTCATTGTCGGTGGCATGTACTAAAATATTTGTACCAGGCCTGGTTTGACGCGAAGTGCTAAAAGCTGCTACTTTAGCGAGAGTCAGAGTTATTGAAAGAAGAGTTAACAATTTCATTTTGCTGAGCATTGCTATTAAAAAAGTGTCAATGAGAAACAAGAAACATGATAGCATGTGGCTGTGGCTTGTCATGATGTTGAGAAAAAGATTAGAAAGATCCATTCATTCGTCAGACGACGTCAACAACAACAGAACGCTTTATAAAATATAAGTTTCATAAAATAACGTATTTAAAACCGGTTACCGTTGAGTTGGGGTCATCAAGCTTAGCTTGCTTAGATCTGTTAGCGGGTATTTAGCTTGACTGGCGAAGAGGTTACAATTGCCCCAATGTCAAATTTCATACAATAACGTATTTGAGACTTGAAACCGGAAGCCTATCGTACTTGAACTTCTTCTGAACAAGGATCAATAATTGATCTACTCAGTCTAATACAATCAACAAACTGATCAGGATAAACAATCAATCTATCGGACTCAGTATCCTAAGCATAATAGCAGTATCGCAATCAAGCAATGACACTACAGCCGCCATTGATCAAATTATGCCTTCTTGTCACACTCTGCGTCAGTATGGCACAAGCTCAAGTATGCGAAGATAAAACAACTGAGCAGTTCCCACTTGGACGATCGGAAGCTTGGGTGAAAAACTGTAGACAAATAAGGAGGAAAGCCCCTCATCTCTGCAATTACAAAGCAATCGTTCGAGATAATTGTCAGTATTCATGCGGTCTCTGTGGAAGCCTTGATAACGAAGCCTTTTGTAAAGATGTGGAAGGTTCATTCACAATAGCAGAAGGTACTCAATGGGAGAAAGCCAGGGCTTGTTCGCATGCCGCAAGTAGACCTGAAAAATTTTGCAGCAAGTGGGTGTTTAGGAAAAAGTGCCCTATAGCTTGTGGGTTATGCGTTCCAAACAGCAAGGTCAAGTGCAATGGACTGGAAAGTAATTGTAATATGAAAGTGGATGAGTTGCTGTATGCAACAGTTCATAATGCAAATCATGACAGATCTCCTTTTCAAAACCACAACGCTCCGTTGGAAGACGCACTCGCTGCGGGATACAGGGGACTGATGTTGGACGTGTGCAAGTGTGAAGGTGAATTGAGATTCTGCCATCTAAATTGCAATATAGGAAAGAGATTCATTATTAATGTCATGACGAATATTGTTGACTTCTTGAACAACAATCCAAAGGATATCATCATTCTCAACTTCGAAATGTCATCTGGGAATCCTACCCCTGCTGAACTTTGGAGCGTCATGGAGTCGGTGCCAGGTTTAGAGGATAAAGTGTACCAAAAAGAAAATAGCCAGTGGCCCACGCTTGCCGACATGACAGATGTGGGGAGGCAAATTATTGCATTCTCACATAATAATCCTGACTGCCCTGGAAGTGATGGCTGCACTCCCAAGATTTATGACTTCTTTGACTATACCAAGGGCACTGAATATGATTTTGATACAGTTTCTGAAATTGAGAACTGGAAAAGTAGTTGTCAAATCAAGAGAGGCTCAGTCGGTGAGAAATCCTTGTACAGCGTGAACAATTTCGTGACCACCAATTGGGGACCCTCCGCGTCTGCCTCGCAAACTTTGAACCAAAAGGATTTTTTGAGAAATAGAGTTCAGAAATGCACTGAAGTCGCGAATGCGGAACCAAACTTTATCAATGTTGACTATTGGCAGCTGGGCGATGTGCCAGAATATGTAAAAGAAGAAAATAAGGCCAGAGCAAATAGAAGGCGCAAGCTCCAATCCTCATAATGAAGGAGGCTAGTAGAGTCGCTCATTTCCAACTGTATTAAATATTAAATTGTTTGTTTATTTACACATCATGTAATTTTTCTATTACCTGTTTGATAACCTCTCTAGTAGTATCCTCAACCTACCATAATTGCAGTAAAAGAGGGTGCTCTCTGAGCCCCCAGCTTCTCGTCATGCTGCAGCCTCTCATCGAGGCCAGCGCAGAAAGAAGAACCGAAGAAAAGCCGTTGAAAACGAATGTTACTCCTACCAATCTGAAGAATCTAACCTCTCTTCTGCCTTCTGCTTTCTACTCTTCTGCACGCTACACGCTACACGCTGCGAATTGTCAAACACAATATTTTTACACACGATCAAAAGGATTCGTTCAACCAACCAACTAACAAACAAAAACTACAAAGAAGCATCATGGGAAAGGGTGGTTGCGTACTGACAACTAAAGCGTCAGGCTTGCAAAAATCTGCAACTGGAAAATCGAGTCTAAGGGAAATTACTCCGTCACTTCTCGCTACTAAAAATAGCATTGACGAATGTTGGATCGCTTACGAAGGCGGAGTCTACGATGTTACCCACTGGCTGGTAAAGCATCCAGGCGGAATCAGATCCATCATGAGTGCTGCAGGCTCGGATGCTTCTTCAGTAATGAAATCGCTTCATGCGCCTAGAACTCTCAAGACTTATATGAAACGCACTCGACAGGTTGGAGTCATGGTCAAAGAGGAGTTACCAACCATGACAAAGGACACAGGGTGTAATCTTGAAAGAGAAAGACAGCGGAAGTTGTTGAATGCCGAGGAGAGATCCCAAACTATGCACAAGGAATTTCAAGATTTGAATCAAAAACTTTTGGAGGAAGGGTGGTTTGAAGCTCATCCGCTGGATTACGTGTTACCTATTGCGAGAGTAATATTTTTTATGTTTGCTGGAGCCCAGATGATTCTCTGGTCCGATACCCATGATAATATGGTGCTCAAGAGTCTCTCACTTTTTCTAGGGTCGGTATCATTAGGGCTTTACCTCCAGAACATTGCATTCATGGGTCATGATGCTGGACATGGATCCGTTACTGGTAACTTTAACTCAGATTTATGGTTTGGATTCCTTGTCGGAAATGCTTTCGCAGGAATTGATGTTGGCTGGTGGAAGTCATCGCATTACACGCATCACAGTGCCACAAACAGCATTCACGACGATCCTGACATTCAGCACATGCCGCTTCTTTGTTTTGACGAGAGATTTGGTGATACTAAGTGGAGCACCTACCATGGAAGATATATGCCTCTCGATGCATTAGGAAGATTTCTCCTACCCTATCAGCATTGGTATTACTACCCTGTAATGGGGGTTGCAAGGATCAATTTGTACATTCAGAGTTTCCTCCACCTGGCAAGAACCTGCCCGTTCATGGGTGACAGAAGGAAGGCAGGTGATAAGATTACCGATGAAAAGACTGGTGAAGTGAAGGAAAAATACGCCTGGCCTACTCCCACACCTGCAGTCTGGGTTGCTTCTGTCTTGAGCCTCATTTTCTACTGGGTCATGATTTATTCATTCCTTTCCCGAGTGAAATTGTCGACCGCCATCGCCAGTTTTACGATATCCCATTTGACCTCTGGTCTATTGCATGTTCAAATCTTACTCTCGCATGTAGCAATGCATTACTGCGCGGATGGTCATGGTACATCAGAGGCGATCACCGCACCCAATGGAAATGATGCTGCAGGATACTATGAATGGCAGGCTTTGTCGACCATGGACATTGACTGTCCGCCCTGGATGGATTGGTTCCATGGCGGCTTACAATTTCAGCTTGAACATCATCTGTTCCCTAGAGTTCCAAGGTGGCAGTTGCGCAAGCTCTGTGCCTTGACTGATGTAATTTTTGCAAAGCATGATGTACCTGTAATAAGGATTCCTTTCATTGAGGGGAATAAAATGGTTCTTCGCCATATGGCAGCTGTTGGAGCAAGGGTTGCCAAAATGAAGTCAATTTAATTCACTGCATATCCTTGATACATGTTTCTGTGAGACTTGTAATGATAATAAAGTTGACGAGGTTAAGAATTAAAGTGGACGGTGGAGGAATAAATAAAGCAAAGTTTTCTGTGTAAGTTTACGTTAGGATTCCTGTAGGTAGCACCGAACGGTCACACCACATCTTTTAAGACCATCGACTGCGTTTTATCTTATTCTCCTGTCCTGTATGATAGCTCGCATTTGCATTATTATCGCCATTGGAACCTTGATAACCTAACCCAGATTGGTTCCACTTCTGCCTCCCGCCACCGCCGTGATGCCGACTTGTGATAGCGAGCTTGATTAAATCATCCGCAACTTCTCTCTCTTCTCGTTGAAACGCTTCCATTAACGAGTTTGCAAAGTCTGCGTTTTTTTTCGTCAAGAGTGTGTATGCGTTTCCGCGCCTATGCTTTGTGTTGTCTGCTGATTTCTCGCTTAACCGCCCTGCTCTTCCAACCCGATGTACGTGAGAGTCTAGATTCTTTGCTGGATCGAAATTGATAACTGTCATGATATCGGTTACATCTAGACCACGAGATGCTACATCCGTTGCTACCAGTGCCGTAATCTTTCCTTTTCTCAGTGCTGATATTGCTGCGTTTCGATCTAACTGATGTCTATCGCCATGAATACTATCAACTGCAACGCCTCTCCCTGATAATTTCCGCGCCACAGAATCGCATTCATCTCGAGATGCTACAAAGATGATCATCTTCCCCACATTTGATAAGATTGGAAGCATCTCAATGAGCCACGCAACCTTTGCCTCGTGGGATGGTAACACCAAAATATGTTGATCTACGTGTTCGGACGAAGATCCTGTTCTACCAACTGCGATACGAATTGGATTTCGCAACCATCCCTGTGCTGCTCGTTCGACCTTCTTGCCAAATGTTGCTGAAAACATCAATGTCTGCCGGCCTGGACGAACATTGTTAAGAATTGATCCGCATTGATCGAAGAAACCCATGTCAAGCATTTTATCTGCCTCGTCCAAAACACAAAATGTAATTCTTTGGCAATTTGTTGCTTTTCTTTTGACCATATCAATGAATCTACCTGGTGTTGTGACAACGAGCTCGCAGCCTTTCTTCAGCTCTTTACTCATTTCGTATGTCCCAGTGCCGCCAGTCACGGCGATACTCTTGCCTCCGACAACATGAAGCACTTTTTTGGCAACGAGGTGCACTTGTTTTGCCAATTCCCTCGTAGGCGTAAGGACGATAGCTACAGGACCGTCTTTGTTCGAAACAATATGCGGCTGATCAATAACATGAGCAACGAGCGGAAGTATGTATGCAAGTGTTTTTCCAGAACCCGTGTGACTAGTAACTAGCAGATCATGACCTGCTAGTGCAACCGGTATACTTTGGGCCTGCACTAAGGTTGCTTGATGGAAACTGTGTTTTTGTAGGTAGGATAAAACTTCGGTTGCAAATAGACCATTTTCAGAGGTGTCTGAAGGACCATATTGATCAAATGATTGAATCGGATCAACATTCATCGTACAAGATACTTGATTTTCTTTCCTCCAAGATATCCCCAGCGCAGAATGCTGAGGCATATGAAAGATTTTTCGGAATGCTGAATATGTTATAGATGAATGATTGACACTTTCTAGTGGATCAATTGTTCTTTGGCAACTGTCATCTCCTACGTCTCCTTCGTCATCTTTCCGACTAGTTTTTCGTGAGTTTGATGCTTGGCGTCCTTCTCCAGCTTTATGAAAGGTTTGTGCCATTGCAACCTTTGCCGTTATAGACTTATATGAGGAATGCGACGTTAATGCACCATTACTAAAATCATCCGAATCGTCTTGAGTTAATTTCTTCAAGTCCAAATCCATCACAGCTTCACAACCGGCTTTGTGTTCTCTCCAATGAGCAGTAGCCTCATCCTCGTTATCCATGTCTAATCTATTCTTGTTTTTCGACTCAACTGCTGTTGACGATGATGATAAAGAATTCATAAATGATTCAAGCGGGTCTTCATCTTCCTTCACATCACCTGCAGCTTGTGTGACTTCGTCAAGAGCATATTGTGCTGTACTTGTGTCAAGAGTTTCAAAGGTATCAAAGGTTTCAAGCTTAAGGGGTCTTCGTTTTTTCACTTCTTCGTCGCTATCTGAATTGTCATCAAACCATCCCATGCTTTGATCTTTAGCTTCTTACTTCGATACCTTTAAGCTCGCTAGCGGTTGTAACAGATGCCTACTACCAGGTACCGTATGCAATTCCATTCAAAAGCTGAATACACATTAATCTCAGTTAATCTTTCTTTTTCTCTCCGTGGGAACGTTATACGTTATGGACGATACAGGCGTTACTATAATGAGAACTCAAAGAGCCTTTTTCTAATACGCAAATCCTCACAATATTGCAATTTGAAATTTGTGCACCAACTGAAACTGCTCTCGCAAAATATCTCATTGCATTTCCAGCAAAGGAAGATGGCATGATGTTTGATAATAAGTCGTACACAAGATTCAAAGAACTAGGATGAAGTAGAGCAATTGGGGGTAAACATTGATGACATTGGTGTGCACTCGATCCGAAAAGGAGCAGCAACATAATGTTGCATGGGACAAGTGCTGCTGCACAACACAGTGTCCAAGTAGCATCAAATGTGGGTGAAATATATTATCTGTGTGATAGGGATGAGAAACCAATCCCACGGTGCCTCCTCCCTCAAGACTTTAAGCTCGATGATTCTTCAATTATCATTCATAACAGGATATTTGAAATAGGATATTTAGACCAAAACAGACCTGGCTAGAGATCTCCGCTTGCTTGCTACTTGCTAAGGCCCGTTCTGTCAGTGGTTTTTGGAGCGAATAACAGTCGAATTTCAGCCTCGAATAACCGTCTGTGCGACGTCTGAAGATTATTCGACTTTCGACTGTTATCTACGCGGGAGGAAAAAGGGTCCGGACCCTTTAATTTTTGTTAGCACTTTTTAACACGCACGTATAAAAGTGCT
>Ga0306864_1001016_pt1 | contig 11962 bp, 8 predicted proteins | sample AntRauTorckE5430_FD_190448 | JGI IMG/M metagenome (GOLD analysis project Ga0306864, IMG submission 190448) | Saline lake microbial communities from Rauer Islands, Antarctica - Metagenome Torckler E5 #430 (v2) (version 2) | ecosystem: Environmental > Aquatic > Non-marine Saline and Alkaline >...
CATATCCCGAGGTGCTATTTGGCGTAACTTATCATCCATCGCACACAAGTTAATTTTTCTCGATCACTTTTGCCCTTTTTACCCATTACTTTTTGAACGGATACCGATCTTGGTTTATTTGGCTTCTCCGACGCGTTCGTCACCACGTAAATCTTTTGCTGGTACACCGCAAACCGCTCGTCTTGCCGCAGCTTTGCCGCTAGTGGATCATTGAAGCTAAGCAGAAGAATGGAGGACTTGACGCTGAATAGCTTATCGAGAATCGCAAACGCCTGGTCGTTTTTCCCGGTTACCGCGCAGACCATAAATAAATAGGCGTGCGCCTGAAACGAGGTATCTCCAGCAGCGTTTGCTTCCAGTTCCCTCATTAGGTCAGCACCAGCGTCATCGCCTTTCATTTTATGGGCCAAGCAGGTCAAGCCCAATTTCTCATCGGGCATCATCAACTCATCGGGTATATCCGCCAAAATCGAGAAGAGCCGACCGTAGGCTCCGATCATCAAAAGCGCGTAGGCTCTTACGGTACTGGCTGGCAAATTTTTAGGGTTTTCCGTTAGCAGTTCGTCGCACTCATTGATGGCCGCCTGGTATTCCCCCGACCGGTACCAGAAAAACGCCTGATAAAAACGCATTTCCGGATTCATCGGATCTACGGCCCGGACGTACTGCAAGTGTCGGTGGGCTTGCTTGAAGTCACCTTGCACCAGGAAGAGGAAGACCATGAACAGCCGCGCCTCCGGGTACGCGGGCCTCCGGACAACCGCCCGGAGCGTATGGGCAAAAGCCTTACCGTAGTCTGCTTCCGTGAAGAAGACCTGATTGGCGAGTTGGTAATTCAAGGCGGCATTTTCTTCGTCAATTAAGCTGGCTTGCTGTATCGATTCCATTGCTTTTTGCCAGCTTTCCTCGTAGGGTAAAAATCCTACCGTGCCCAAAAAACCATAAGCGTCAGCAAGCGCTAGGTGGCCATCGATCAGTTGGGGGTCCCTAGAAATAGCGGCTTCAAACAGGATGATTGACTGGTTTACGTCGGCCGGATTCCACTTATTGAAATAGAATTTACCCTTCAGGACGTATTCGTAGGCTTCCAGGTCCGACGTTGGTTGTACGACCAAGCGGTCCGCAACGTTCAGGTGCCCGAACTGCTCCCGTAGCTGGTCGGCAATCAGCAGGCTTATTTCATCCTGCACTTCAAAGATATTATCAAGTTCCCGATTCCAGACGGCTGACCAGATCTGGGTGTCTTCCGCCACGTTAATCAATTGAGCCGTCACCCGGAGTGCTTTCCCGAAAATCCGTACGCTACCTTCCATGATCGTTTTCACCCCCAGCTGCTGGCCAATTTCGCCCGCCATCATTTGGCGGTCCTTGAAGAAAAAGCTCGACGTTCGGGAAGTGACTTTTAACTGCTCAATACCAGCCAAAGCTGTAATAATTTCTTCCGTGATCCCGTCACAGAAGAATTCATTTTCATCATTTGCACTCCGGTTAACAAATGGTAGTACGGCGATGGAAGGTCCGTTAGCTTTTATTTTCTGTTTCTTTGATGTTTAAACCCTAAATATAGGCAAAGCTAATTACCTCTGTTTTACAGAAGAGTAAAAGAAAGTCGATTAGTAGAATAATAAGTAAAAGAGGCTCAATGGTAGTTTCCCGTTAAAATGGGGCAAGCGGCTTTGGCTCCGAAGCGTAATGTTTGAAGACAGGTCACCAGGAAGCACAAGCCTGGTGGCCTTCTTGCTGAAGTGGTGGATGTCTTTGGTTGTCGGGCCTCACCAGGCTAGAGTCGGCAACTTCACGGTGGTTAGAAACATCACATTATAAGAAATGACATTTCTACAACAATGGATTTACGGCTGGCGTAGTACCTTGCAATCTGCGTGCTGAAGGTGTGAAACGATGAAATGATGCTAAAAATTTGCCTTGATATTTTACCCGACGAAGAACACCGGGCCTGGCTGGAAGCCAAAGCACTTGAGGTAAGTACGGGAGCAAAAGCTAGTAAGTTTTACCTCGCGTTTAGTAGCGCTCCTCGGAAGACCTGTAAAGCCCCACTTACGCTCAGGTTGGCACAATTAGAACAACTGCGGTCCTTACAGCCGGCCTTTAATCCAGCGACCTGGACCATCGATGAGCTCTGCCGAGTCACGCTCATGACCTGTTTACCGACGGAGACCAACCACGAGGTGCTCGAAAAACTATTCGGAACGGCGGATATGCGAGAGTCGGTAGCCCTGTACAAAGGGCTTTCCTTTCTGGAAAATGCTGAAGCGTTTCGGTTGCGCGCCATTGACGGCTTACGGACGAACATTACGCCCGTTTTTGACGCCATCGCGCTGGACAACCCCTACGCGGAAAAGTACTTTGCGGAACAGCCCTGGAACCAAATGGTGCTGAAGGCGATGTTCATGGAACGACCTCTTTACCGCATCTACGGCCTTGACCGACGGAGAAACAAAACACTGGCGCTGATATTACGGGACTATGCGCACGAACGCTGGTCGGCTCACCGTTCCGTCAGCACGGAGCTATGGCGCAACGCCGTAGGGTTTATCGATGCTCCCCTGCTGGAAGATCTGCAACGCGTTCTTAACGAAGGAACGGGCCGCGAACGTTTCGCTGCTGCCCTAGCCATCCGGGAAAGCGGACTGGCGGAAGCGGATACCATACTGGCCAAGGCAGGTATTGCGCCCGCTGACCTCCCAGAATGGGATGAGCTGGGCCGGGCCGAAGAAGCAGATAAGACCCTCGGATAAACTAAAAACAATAAAAATGAACTTCATTGACCCCCACGTTCACATGATATCCCGCACGACGGATGACTACGAAGCAATGCGAAAGGCGGGCGTTGTGGCGGTAATTGAACCTGCTTTCTGGACGGGCCAGCCCCGCACCGAAGCGGGGACTTTTAAAGACTACTTCAGCAGTATCCTAGGCTGGGAGCGGTTCCGCGCCAGCCAGTTTGGCATCAAGCACTACTGCACCATCGGCCTCAACTCCAAGGAGTCGAATAATGAAGCCCTTGCCGAAGAGGTGATGGAACTACTCCCCATGTTTGCCGCGAAAGAAGGGGTAGTCGCTATCGGTGAAATCGGTTATGACGACCAGACCGCTGCGGAGGATAAATACTTCCGTCTCCAGATCGAACTGGCGAAAGAGATTGATTTTCCCATCATGATCCACACCCCTCACCGGGATAAAAAAAGGGGAACCTACCGCAGTATGGACGTACTCGAAGAGCACGGTATGGACCCGACCATGGTCGTAATTGACCACAATAACGAAGAAACAGTACGGGAAGTACTGGACCGTGGCTACTGGGCGGCCTTCACCATCTACCCCAACACAAAAATGGGCAACGAGCGAATGGTAGAAATCGTCAAAGAATACGGAACCGACCGTATAATTGTCAACAGCGCCGCCGACTGGGGCGTAAGCGATCCCCTGGCGGTACCCAAAACGGCCGCCCTGATGCTGCAAAGAGGGTTGACCGAAAACGACGTCCACCTGACCTGCTACCAAAATGCGCTGACCGTTTACGGCAAAAACGGGGAGATGACGGAAGCCGACTGGGTCGATGGATTCGAGGTGGACCAAAATGCGCTCTTTGAAGGCAACCGCGTTTTGCGGGGGCAGGCTCCGAAAGCAGGCAGCTCGAAAAACATTATAAATAACTAGCGGAAGTATGAAAATTAAATACTTCCTAAAGCTGGCACGCCCGGCCAACGTTGTGACGGCCGCTGCAGACATTTTAGCCGGCGCTGCCATCGCCGGTGTATTTTCGGATACCGCCTGGCCCGACTTTGGTCCGCTACTATTACTGGTGCTGTCCACCGCCGGCCTGTACGCCGGTGGCATTGTATTCAACGATGTTTTCGACCTAGAGACGGACCGGGTCGAACGTCCGGAAAGGATGTTGCCCAGTGGTAAAGTGAAGCTTTCGTCGGCCTTTGCCTTCGGCGGTGGTCTCTTACTAGTCGGTATACTCGCCGCCTTTTTGGTTTCCCCGCTTAGTGGGCTTATTGCCGTAGCCGTGGCGTTGCTGGCGCTGTGCTACGACAAGTTCGGGAAACACTCTCCGGCACTCGGCCCGTTGAACATGGGACTGTGCCGCGCGGGAAACCTACTACTGGGCGTTAGCCTTTCTCCCGCCGCGCTGGCCGACTACTGGTGGATCGGGGTGATCCCCATCCTCTTCATCAGTGCGGTTACCCTGACCAGTCAAAAGGAAGCGGTGGGCAGTAACCGCCAGTCCATCATGCTGGCACTGGGGATTGACGTCATCATCCTGTCCCTCATCCTAGCGCTTAGCCAGTTCACGAATTACGGTGTGTGGCAAGCCCTTCCATTTTTTACCCTCTGGTTCACGATGAACGCGGTCGCGAAAATCCGCGCGATCCGCCTTAACACTCCCTCCAATATCCAACTAGCCGTTAAAATGGGGATCCTCTCCCTGATTCCTCTGAACGCCAGCCTGGCCGCGGGTTTTTCCCCTACGTTTCTGACGGGCTTACTGGTGCTGTTACTGTTGCCCTGTTCCTTGTTCCTGGCCAAGCACTTTGCCGTAACTTAAAAGAGACTTAAAAACCAATAATGACCAAAACGATTACCCAAACCTTCAGCGTATCACACGAGTACCGAATATCCTTTACGAAGTCTCTTTTCAACACTTCGAATACGATGTTGCCGGAGATCCTGAAAAGTAGTGGTACTGGGAAGTCGGTAAAAACCGTGGTCGTAATGGACGACGGGGTGGCGGCCCACCACCCTTTGCTGACGGAAGAAATCTCCGCCTTTTTCACCGTGCACGCCGCCAGTTTATCACTGTGCGCTGCTCCCTTGCTGGTTACCGGGGGGGAGGCCACGAAGAACTCGCTGACTGATGTTGAAAAGGTACTGCACCTGATCAATGATGCCAAAGTAGACCGGCACGCGTTCATCATCGCCATCGGTGGCGGTGCCGTGCTCGACATGGTCGGGTTTGCCGCTTCCATCGGCCACCGGGGTATCGGCATCATCCGGGTGCCGACGACGGTGCTCTCCCAGAATGATTCGGGCGTGGGGGTGAAGAACAGCGTCAATTTCTTCGGAAAAAAGAACTTCCTGGGCACCTTTGCCCCGCCCGTGGCGGTGATCAACGATAGCGACTTTCTGCTCACCCTCGATGACCGGCACTGGCGGGCGGGAATTTCCGAAGCAATCAAGGTAGCTTTGATCAAAGACCGCCGTTTCTTTGAATGGATCGAAACCAACGTTTCCCGCTTAAGCAACCGGGAAATGGAACCCATGCAATACCTGATTCACCGCTGCGCCGAGATGCACACCGAGCATATCGGCAGGGGGGGAGATCCTTTCGAAAAAGGTTCTTCTCGTCCCTTGGACTTTGGACACTGGGCAGCCCACAAGCTGGAGCAACTCACCAACTTCGAGGTCCTCCACGGTGAGGCGGTCGCCATCGGTATTTGCCTGGATGTCGCCTACTCCTACGAACTCGGCTTAATCGACGAAGCCGTGCTCAAAAGGGTAATCCGCTGCTTTCAGGGGCTAGGGTTTACAATTTACCACGACGCGTTAGCGGCCACGCCTCCCGCCGTAGGGGCTAGCCCTGAACTGATCGCGGGGCTGGAAGAATTCCGGGAACACCTTGGTGGAGAACTGACCATCATGCTGCTGAAAGGCGTCGGCCAGAGTACGGAGTACCACGAAATGGACGTTCCGACCATCGCTAAGGCAATGGCTTACCTGCGGGCCGCCTCGTAATAACCCGCCGGCGTTCCCGGTGTACCCCTAACCTTACTAACCATGCAAATAAACGGCAACGCTCACTTAAGTTACTGTACCAATATCCATGCGGGCGAGAGCTGGCCGGAGACCCTGCGCAGCCTTGAAGAATACTGTATTCCCCTGAAGGAAAAAATAAGCCCCGGGCAGCCGTTTGGAATCGGGCTGCGCCTCTCAAACGAGAGCAGTGAAGCATTGGTCCAACCTCTGGTGCTGAAGCAGTTTCACGACTGGCTGGCTGAGCATGACCTCTACGTATTCACCATCAACGGGTTTCCGTACGGCGCTTTTCACGACCAGGTGGTAAAGGACCAGGTGCACCACCCCGACTGGACGACCCCTGAACGGTTGGCGTACACCAAAAGGCTCTTCGATATCCTGGCGACCATTCTCCCCACCGGTCTGGACGGAGGTGTATCCACCTCGCCGATTTCCTATAAATTCTGGCACAAGACGGAAGCCGATTTGGAGCGGGCAAAGTCAGTCGCCTGCCAACAGATGGTGGAGCTGGCGGCACACTTGGTACAACTGAAGGCCCAGACGGGTAAATCCCTTCACCTCGACATCGAGCCCGAGCCCGACGGCATCCTGGAGAATAGCCGGGGCTTCATCGATTTTTACCAGGATTATCTCTTGCAGCAGGGCGTGAAAAGTCTGGCCGTGCTGTTGGGTAGCGACGAAGAAACGGCCCGCGATGCGATGCTGGAACATGTTCAGCTTTGCTACGATGTTTGTCACTTCGCCGTAGCCTTCGAATCCCCTACGGAAGTGATCGACGCAGTTTTGCAAGCGGGAATCAGAATTGGGAAAATTCAAATTAGTGCCGCCCTCAGGGCTCCGCTTCCTCCGGAAGCTTCCGTCCGGAAAGCTATCCGTCGGGAATTGGCTCCGTTCAACGAATCGACTTACCTCCACCAGGTAAGTATGAAAGCAAAAAACGGCACCATCAGCCAGTTTCCCGACCTGCAGGATGGTCTTGAACAGATCGAAGAGCCGGACTTCATTGAACTCAGAACGCATTTTCACGTGCCTCTTTTTGTGGAAGAATACGGGCTGTTGCGGGCAACGCGGGAAGACATCATCGAAACCCTTTCCGTTTGGCAGGAAATGGGCTTCACCAGGCACCTGGAAATAGAAACGTATACCTGGGAAGTGCTGCCAGAATCATTAAAATCAAACCTGCAGGACTCAATAGAGCGGGAAATGCGGTGGGTAATGGATACCCTCAAAATAAGCGAATAATGAAAGCAACCGCAGTAATCAACGTAGTGGGCCTAAGCAGCGCGCTGCTGGGAGACAAGATGCCAAGGCTGAAGGCGTGGATGGAAGACAACGGGCACCTTGCGACCATCCAGCCAGTGTTGCCAGCGGTAACCTGCACGGCGCAGTCGACCTACCTAACGGGAAAGGCCCCAACGGAGCACGGCATCGTAGGTAACGGCTGGTATTTCCGGGAAGAATGCGAAGTAAAGTTCTGGCGCCAGTCGAATAAACTAGTGCAGGCGCCTAAGATCTGGGACCGCGCCCGCGAAATCAACCCCGACTTCACCTGTGCCAATATGTTTTGGTGGTACAATATGTATTCCAACGCTGACTTTACGGTCACCCCCCGCCCCCAGTACCTAGCGGACGGGCGAAAAATGCCCGACTGCTATTCTCAGCCCGCATCCCTACGCGATGAGCTGCAAGCGGAGTTGGGTACTTTCCCTCTGTTCAGTTTTTGGGGCCCCAAAACGTCGATCAAGTCCAGTAAGTGGATCGCCGACGCGACAAAGATCGTGTACAATAAGTACGAGCCTACGCTTACTTTAGTCTACCTACCCCACCTGGATTACTGCCTACAAAAATACGATCATGGTTCACCTCAGGTAGCCGAAGACTTACAAAAAATCGACGCACTATGCTTCGATTTGATTCAGTTTTTCGAGTCGCGAGGCGTACAGCCGGTCATCCTTTCTGGTTACGGTATCAGCCCGGTTTCCAGGCCGGTTCATCTTAACCGTATCCTACGTAAAGCAGGCTTACTGAAGGTCAGGGTAGAGCGAGGCCTGGAACTACTGGACGCGGGGGTAAGCGAGGCCTTTGCCGTGGCCGATCACCAAGTGGCGAACGTCTACGTTAATAAGCCCGAATCTTTAGCGGAGGTAAAGCGCTTGCTGGAAAACACCGAAGGCGTGGAAACGGTGCTGGATGCAGCAAGTAAACGACAACACGGGATCGATCACCCCCGAGCGGGTGAACTCGTCGTCATCGCGAACGCCGATAGTTGGTTTACTTACTACTACTGGCTCGCTGATGACCGGGCACCGGATTTCGCCCGGAACGTCGACATTCACAACAAACCAGGCTATGACCCGGCCGAAATGTTCCTGGACCCTGAGAAAATGTTTATTTATCCGCGCGTTGCCCTAAAGGTGCTGAAAAAGAAGCTCGGGTTCAGGATGAACATGAACGTTATTCCCCTCAGGGCGGATATGATCAAGGGCTCACACGGGAGGGCTGATTTACCCAAAGCCTACCGCCCGGTGCTGATCAGTAAGCAACCAGTTGCCGGGGAGCTGAAAGCCACGGAGGTTTTTGACGTGCTGCTGAAGCATGTTTTTCCTGACGATGCCTAACCGGTCCCGCAACAAAACCAACGGAGTATTATGAGAGCAGTCCCCTACCCTGCTCGTCCAACTTCCCTTGCACCTGCGGCCGCGCCATATTGTCATATTATGAGAAGGAGGGCGCGGACGCAGGGTGCAAAGAACGGATAGAAGCAATGCGCTGAAAGCCCTACCTACGTGATGGCTACGGATGAACTCCGGTTTCAGCACCTCGCCACGTCGTAAAATCCAGCGAAACCGTTAGGTGCCTCAAAATTTGATTGGCCCGTAAATTGGGTAAAATGGTACGGTGCATACGCATTTGCACAATATTATGGTATCAGTTTACCAACTGAAGCACAATGGGAATATTCGGCAAGAGGAAGGCAACAATTAAAGTATCCGACTGATGACGGAACATTAACATTAACAAAAGCTAATTATAATGGTGATACTCCTGGGTTTTACAATCCAGATGGACATTCAGTAGCCGTTGGTTCTTATGGGACGCCGTATGCTGCAAATCCTTTCGGGTTATATGATCTGGGCGGAAATGTATGGGAATGGTGTCAAGATTATTACAGTGGTTCATTTTACACAGACGGAAATAATAACCCTATTAATACCACAGTAGGAACGGGTTCAAAAAGAGTAAGACGGGGTGGTTCTTAGAATTATCATGCGGCAACCTTATTAACTTATGCCAGGGCTTCATATTTAGAAGATAGGGGAAATAACCATTTTGGATTTAGAGTAGTTGGAAGTTAAAATACTACCGTTGACAACGTGTAGAAGTAACCAGAATTTCAGTGCTTACACGAAGTATAAATTACGAGACGCAGGTACATGAAAAAGTGCTCAATGTCGTTACCCTTTCCAGGTTCCTCCGTAACGGTAAAAGGCCCCCTTGCGGTGGTGCTCGCAACAAGTTTTACACACAAAGATCCAGGTTTTCCCCTTTTGGGTTTGTACCCGGAACATTGTAGTGTGTTCGTTTTGACAGGTAGCGCAGGTCTTTGTTTTCATTGCGGTCTTTCGGGACGAAACGGTACGGCAAAGTAAAGGTTGTACGGGATTTTATGATTAATAAGCTGACCAGGGAACTAGTGGAGCGATGATAAATTCTTTCGTTGCTTCCCGTAACTGAATGTAAAGTAACGTTATAAACGCAGTGTACTTATTGTATATCCCAAAAAGATCCTTCTTCTTCCATCTGCCCTTCAAACCTCTCCAAATCAGTAAGAAGTCTCAAAACCCGCTCCGGATGCTCTCCTGCTACATCAACCCGCTCCCCCAAATCCCTCTCCACCTGAAACAATAAAGGCGTGTCTCTAGATGCCGTAAAGCCGTAGTCGTCTTTTGTTTGGGACCCGATGCGAACATGCAGCTTCCACGCGTCTTTTCGAATGGCGGAAGGCTGGTTGTCGAAGTAAGAATAGAAAAAATTGAATTCCTCAAGCTCGTTCTTATGCGCCTCAGGCATTAATAAGGAACGAATATCCCTCCCGTCAATAGTTCTCTCCTTGGGTAATTCTACCCCCGCTATCTCAAAAATTGTTGGCAAGATATCTAGCGTACTAATAGGCGTTTGCTCGTTTCGGTTGCCGCTTATTTTTGCAGGCCAGCTGATGATTCCAGGCACGCGGTGTCCTCCCTCCCAGGTAGAGCCTTTACCGTCTCTAAACGGCGTGGCGTAGCCAACCTTCAAACGCGTATCTCCGTATTTAGTGTCAGACTGGTTCCTAAATTTAACCCAAGGACCGTTGTCCGAAGCAAAGATTACAATAGTATTTTCTCTTATGCCTGCCTCTTCTAAAGTCTGCATAATATCACCAACGGAAGCGTCCAACTCCTCCATCACATCCCCAAGAACACCATTACGTGAAGTGCCTTTAAATTTATCACTAGCAAAAAGACCAAGGTGGGGCATGTTAAACGCAACGTACGCAAAGAACGGTTCCTCTTTGTTTTCTCTGATAAAGCCAACGGCAGCTTTCGTGCATACACCAGTTAACGATTCTGAAGCCTTTACATCAGAAGGCAAGTCTTTTGCTAGTAGTTCATAGCCAGCGATTGGGTTTTTACCTTCGGGGTTGCTTCTTAAAAGCATCGCGGTACCGTAGTCGTGGGATACATTCGTTCCAACCCATTCGTCAAAACCATGCGCCAGCGGTAAAGTTTTTTGAGAAAATTGGTTGTTCTTATTGGGTGACCCCAGGTGCCATTTTCCAAACAGCCCCGTTTTATAGCCCACAGATTTTAATCCCTCGGCAAGCGTTACCTCTTGCTCATGAATGTGCTTCTTTGCATCCGGACCAATTACCCAAGAGCCCAGCCCCGAACGCCCCGGATAACGCCCCGTCATCAGAGAATAGCGCGATGCAGAACAGGCAGGAGAGGTAACATAGAACTGCGTAAAATTAACACCGCTCTCCTTTAACTTAGTAATGTTAGGCGTCTTTATGGTAGGGTTACCATTGTGGGCAAAATCTCCATATCCGCTATCATCAAGGTAAAACAATACCACATTGGGTTTTGGATCCTCTGCCTTTTTGAAGTTGTTGCACGCCACTCCAAAGAATAGAAGGCCTACGCTGAGGAACGCTGGTTTAACAACTGTCCTGATTAGCTTCGCTGCTACTTCATGGTGAAGCGCAGGTATCCTGGTGGTGCTAGCCGTTATATACTGTCTCATAAGTCTTTTTTATTCCTAAGTATCTTAGGCGCGCCGTGTCCGGTAATGGTAAAATCTAAACCTTTACCAAAACCCACGGGATGAACGCCAAAGAGCTTATGCTCGTATACTACTGTCGGGCACATGAGGTGAAAACGTAGTGGCAAACGTGGCCGAGTAGGGGCGACCGCGAAGGATCGCCCCTACTGGCCTCCCTTGAGAAAGGCCGCGCTCGCTTCGCGAGCACAAAATCGCCTCATGTCACCGACGATAATATAATGACTCAAGCTCTTCGACCTTTGCAACAAAGACAATATAAGTCTTATCCCTTCAATCACCTTGATCTGACAATCATTCCCCTTTCACATATTTCCGCCAATTGTGTTGTTCTTTAAAGCCAAGCACCTCACGAATTTTCAGGTTTGAATACAGCGCTTCATGCTCTCCCAGTTCGCGGGTAATTAGCACACCAGGAAAAAACCGTTCCGCCAGTTTCTTACTGGGGATAATCGCTCCATTGTGATCGTTTCCAGCATTGAAGACCTGGAAGCCCAGGCCGTCTTTATGCAAACATAAGTCCACAATTTGTCCCAGATCACGTGCATCGATGTAGCAAAAGGCGTTCCTACGGCGCACTTCCGGGTTTTTGAAATAAGCTGGAAACAGTTCAGCATACTCATGAGGCTCGATCACATTTCCTATACGCAGTGCATAAATATCTATACCTGACCGCCGTTGGAAGCTGCGCGCCGTCTTCTCATTTACCACTTTTGACAATCCGTAGCTGTCCATAGGGTCGACGTCATAATCCTCCTCCAAAGGTAGCGAATTAGGGTTGGTCTTGCCGTCAGAAAAGCAGATGCCGTAAGTGGTCTCCGACGAAGCTATAACGATCTTCTTAATTCCCAGCTTAACGGCC
>Ga0306864_1001019_pt1 | contig 11942 bp, 11 predicted proteins | sample AntRauTorckE5430_FD_190448 | JGI IMG/M metagenome (GOLD analysis project Ga0306864, IMG submission 190448) | Saline lake microbial communities from Rauer Islands, Antarctica - Metagenome Torckler E5 #430 (v2) (version 2) | ecosystem: Environmental > Aquatic > Non-marine Saline and Alkaline >...
AAATGTGTTTGTTAGTCTTTGTTACTAGATGAATTTTTGTGCGGCCCGCACGTGCGGAGCGCGCACATCAGGCATTATAAAGCCGCACTATACCGGCGGGCCTATCTAGAGTTCGCATCCTGTCTGTTTTAGTTTATGATTATCAATCGAACTACTCAGAGTCTTTCACCTTTAATCTTCAACAAGCTAATCAAATAAACAATCCAATCAATCAGACCCAGTATTCTAGCGATTCGTCCAACTTCTTCTTCTATCAATCTCCCCCATTTCATAGATCTACAAACAGAACCACTTTGGTGAAGAGCAAATTACTTTACTAGCAGTAGCGACGATCAACAAATTGCAAGATTGCTAGAATCAGCTTTAAGAATTACAAAAGCATTTAGATCGTGATTATGGTAAGTAGGCTAAGCGATCTGCCGCTCTTTATTCCTCGTCCAGTCTCCCACACACGCTTGAGTATATTCACCAATATTGTAATATATACCTACCTCAGCAGAATAGTAGACCGCTATCCTTTACGAGTTCCAAGCAGGAAATAATTGAGTGCCCAAGAAAGAACTATAATGACGTGCTATTGGGAAGGGGAGGCAATAACAACAAGTATCCTGGCAACGAGCAACTGCGCATCTTCGCTCGGAATAGTGCTAGACAGTATTCTCTGAGCGGCAAGCTGCACATATCAGAACTTTCAAGAACTTTGGTGACCCGAGTCCGACAGCTAGACCCTCCTGGAAGATTCCTAAAGCAGAACCAAACTACTAAGGTATGGGTCGACGTTGGCGATATTACTGCGAGGGAGAAAACTAGTCAGGAACTTCGAGATGCTGTGAGATCTCTTCCTCGTGACTACCCATATGATGCTAGAAGCTCCTTGTCGAAAAAAGCAAATCGTACAAGTCGAACTTTCAAGGATCGCCCAAGAAAGCGAGTTGACAATCAAATTTCAACGAAGTCATACTATACCGAACCTCTGTGTCAAAAAGGGTCATACTATACCGAACCCCTGTGTCAAAATGGGAACACATCCATCATTGCAAGTAGCGCAGTACCAACAGCTTCGGGACATAACCGTCTTAAGAGATGCACCACAAGTGTCCTTTGTTTGTCAGACTATCAACAAAAAAAGCAAAAACCCGAACCCCTGTGTCAAAATGGGAACTCATCCATCATTGCAAGAAGCGCAATCATGTTAAATACGAAGAATAGCATCAACCCTACTTCCGTCTTAAGAGGTGCACCACAAGTGTCCAATGTTTGTCAGACTATCACCAAAAACAACAAAGAAAAGATTGTACAAGTCCCTCTATTCCATGGAAATCCTCACCAAGATATGGCAGAACTACGGGATCCACTTCTTCATATGTACCTCCAGCCTACTATGCGTCTATCTCTAATCAATTCGGTGGAGCCTCGTGTCGTCAAAAATTTGGAACAAACTACGCAAGTTCTCAAATGAATTCACAAAATGGAGAACAACCAGCCTATGGAGGACAAATATCCCAATCAAATTCAGCGTATGGGATGAATACTGGTGGACGATGCAATGCAGCCACGCCGTTTTGCGGAGCAGGCAATCTTCGTCGCGGAACGACGCCTGGTGCAACTACTGCTGGATCATATCCTAACGCTGCAGGAAGTCATGATCGTTCTAGCAATACAATGGCGGGAACAATTTCCATATCCAATGGGATGTCAAACAATAGAATGCTGAGCGCAGGAATGGCACGACCAAACTACGGAAGAGGAGGAACAAATGCCTATTCGGCGGGCAATTCTTATGGAGGTAAAGGATACGGTTCAACAACCGCATCACAATACACACGCAATGGAAATATCCTGTACCAGTCTTCCTCGTCATACCCGGAACATGGTTGGAAAAAACCTTCGAAGCGAACCCTATTAGAAATATTAATTTTCGTTTGTGCCATCATATGGGTACTGCTTGGAGAATAATGCTCAGCATTGAATGGGGTTTGCAAATATCATACATGCTTATTGGTGGTGGTAGAAGGTTGCAATAATTAAAGAGCAGTGCTTTTGAACACAATCACACAAACTATTTCGGAATGATTGACCACGAATGAATAATTGACAAATAAAGCATTGTTTTCAGTCTGAAATCTAGAATATCCTGCACTATGCACACGTTTTAGGATAGAAAGGCGAAAACGCTTTCTCCTTTTCTACCCTGGATTCTGTGTTTCGTTTAGATTCCTGATTACAAGAAAATCGACAATAAATAAGATAGGACCCTTTGATCAGTGCCGCGAACAAAGGTGCCTAAAAATCATACCAATGTCTTTTTTACTCTCATTTCTGCTGCCAGGGTTTTCCCTTAACGCAATGCGTAGTAATCGTACTTTGAATTTACTCGGTGCTTTCATTTACGATGGATGATGAATATTATGAGCGGTTGTGTGTTGTGTGCGTTGTCTCAGGTCTCAGCGGATTTCTTGCTTGGTTCATAAAGTGTCAATTTCATTGAGAAGAAACACAGAAGAAGAGTTTTACAGTCCCGATTTCTGCTCATGACGACGCGAAACAATAAAATGGCCTTTCATTTTTTGCCTGCTTCCTTTTCGTGATGATCTTGAAGAATCATCAGGAATCATCATCCTCAATAAACGAGTAAATGCAATAAATCAGAAACCAGTGATCTAGTGATGAGTATAAAGAATGCTGCCGATGATGATGGCATTGCTTTACGGAGTTTGGATAAAAAGTATGTTTTGCTCTTTCGTGACACCTACATGATAAGGATATGTTATGTTCATTTTCTATTTTCCACCAAAGAACAGCCAAAGAACAGCCAAAGAACCTGTCATGACACGTGGTCCCGAAATCGATAATTTAGTCATGCCAAAAAAATCATAGCTACTCTATTTTATGTAGTAATAAGTAGCTCAAAGCTAGCTAGCTAGTACGATACAGCTACTAGCTACTAGCTACTTATGACCCGTCGTCCACTGAAAGCGATTTTCTGCTCTATTTTGGAGGTCTAATACCGTCCGTCTTTAATCATCTTGCTGCAACCCTGCTTCAAGGATGGCAAACGTTCAGGAATCATACATGATCCAAGTGCTCTCACAGCCAGGTATCCACCAGCCAAGAAACATAATGACAGCTCTATCAATGGGAAGGTGGCTCAGTGTAAGTTTAGGCTTAGGTTTTGGACTGCACCATTTGGCTTTGGTGATCACATAATTTTGTAGAATTTTGACGTTGATTCAATTTTATCTTACCATTGAAATTACCCCCGTGAAACCGAACAGGTATCAGAAATTGAGTCCCTCCTCGATCATGAGAATGGCAACCTCGCGATATCCAATGCTCCGGCCCTGACGCCTCCCGCTTCCGGTACACTTTTACTGTTCAATCGTTCGATCACTAGAAACTACAAGGACGACGGACATCAGTGGATACGGAAAAGAAACTCAAACAAAGTAAGAGAAGATCATGTCAAACTTAGAGTAGGCGGCAAGTTCAGGGTCTCAGGATGTTACGTGCACTCCAGTGCTGTTTCAACATTCCACAGGCGTGCCTACCATTTACTTAATCCAGATAGTGGTACCGCTCTCTATCCCGTTACAAATGCATCTAAAGCGGGGAAGAATAATCTACCGCCTAGCTTGATCCTAGTACACTACCTAGATACAAAAATTGCATCGTCACATTGCGCAGCACTAATTGACAGAGGCGTAGATATTAACCCAACCCTCCACCCTAACCTGGGTCATCCTCAAAATGGCATGACTGCGCCGCAACCACAAGCTCAAATGTTCTATAACGATGATGGTATGCCAAATAATTTTCAGCAGAACCAAAACCAGCAACCGCAACATCACCCGGCACAAATGGTCATTTCCAATGAAGGTAACCATGTCCCGCAGCAGCATCCAGAGATGTGTATGTCCAATGAAGAAGACCAGGATGATTTGGACTATCCTCTCAATTACGAATTAGACGGTGATGACGTAGACGACACAGCCATTGACTTTTTATGGGATGTTGTTGTCGAGGAAGGCAATAATGATGTCAAAATGCACAGCTCAAACCTTAGCGACATGTTGACACCAGAATTAATTGAGAAAATGTTTGATTCCGAATTGGTTGGGAGTCTATTTGAGCATGGGGAACTATTCCGTATGGGCCAGTCAGAAATGGAAGTTGATGTAGCACTGACAAATAAAACTGAGGTTTTGACAAAGGAAAAGTTGGAAAGCTTCAGTAATGGTCAGAACGATTTAAAACCGGCAGCGTTGCTGGTGTTTGGACAGTCGGCATCCATTGCCAACATTGTAGATGTGACTCCAGAGATTTTATCTCTCGATGCAGGTCCAGTGAAATTAGTTGTGTCGCTCAGTGATAGCGCTCCTTCAACTATTGATGACGCGGAAGAGCAATTTGTTTGGAAGCGCCTTGTTTGCTTTTTGGAATGCCCCACACCCGGGTCAAGACCAGTAGTCACCAAAACAGTTGAAGCAATTATTCTAAATCCATACTGTTACCAATGTACCGTACCTGAGAGATCCTTGGAAAGTGGGAGTTACAAAGTGATGATTGTAGCTGTAAAATTGAGTGCTGGGGTACATCACTCTCAAAGCAAAATTACCGACGTTGTATGTCGGGCAATGCGTACAATTTTTCAGTCTGGCCCTTCATTCCTGCCCGCCAATTATCACTCGGTAAGTTTCGAAGGAATAGAATTGAGAATCATGACTCAATTGAGCACTTCGAGAATAAAAACCATGACCACGACGATTTCCGACAACGCCTCTTCGTCACAATCTGCAAATTCATCGAGTATGATACGGGGTGATCTTCCTGCTCCGCCACCGGCTATGGCCTTAGTTGCAACCATGTTATCAGACTTTCCAAACCCACCTCCTGGAGCTGTCTTACCGCCAGACTCTGTCATTACTACACATACGGATTCCGAAGTCGAGAATGGTTCTACTTTTGAGGAAGCAAATGAGAACTTTTTGAATAATGTGGAAGTTAACAAAATATTTTCACATGCCATGGAAGCCACGGTGAGGGGGGCTAAAAAAAGGAGAGGTTCTGTTATTGAAATCCCGAGAACTACTTATGCGAGCACCGCCGATTTGGGAGATTCTCTAACTCTACAAGGTCATTGGGCAGCAGGTCATTGGGCAGCACAAACATCAACTGATCTAGAGTGTGATACGAAGGCCGATGCAGTCGATCGACACTGCAAAATTAGGTTTGTTGAAAGATTAACAAGTGTTATTTCAGAAGCTGGAGGAGACGAACTTGTGAAAGAAACGTTGCCACGGAGCATCACAACTATCAAGCAAGGTGACGGGAACGCGCTTAGTAAGTAGCCCCTGATGTTCATTCCTATTATTGAATATTCTTAGGCTTTGACGAGATTGAAAGTTAACAATATTTTTGCCCTCCCTTCATAGCAGTAGATCGTGACGAAATGAAGTCCCTCGAAGATGATGAACTAGATCGTATCCTTGATATGCTCTTGGTCAGGATAGTGGAAAGTTTGGTTGAAATGAGCGCGTCAGAATGCGATCTCCAAGAAGAACTTAATACCCCTGATGGCTCTGGTTTCACACTATTGCACTATGTAAGAAACGTAATCTTATTTGTTGTGCTTGATGTGCATATTTACCATTTCTAACTTTTCTGTGTTTGACTTCGTAGGCCGCCTTATACAATTTGCAGTCACTCATTCCAGTGTTACTTTCTCGTGGAGCTACTCCAGATGTGAAGTCTACTCGAGGCGATGTAACCCCTCTTCATCTTGCTTGCGGAGCTGGAAATACAGCCATCGTAGAACTGTTGCTCCGGCAGGGATGCGCGATGGAAGTTGCCGACTGTTTTGGATCTTTCCCTGCTGACCATGCTATCAGAAATGGCTTTCATCCTTTGGCTGCATTACTTCAGGAGAAAATATTGAATGAAAAAGGAATCAAAGCAGAAAGCTCACAACACCGACTTCTTGACGAAGTTTCACAAAAGAAACAACTCAAACAATATGAGAAGATGCGGGTACAAGAAGCCTTCGCTAGCCTCAGCTTGAAAGATAAGCTCGCCCTCAATATACATTTCAAAAAACGCATGCATGCCAAACATTTAAGAAAACTTACCTTTCCAGGCGGGGAAAATGGGACAATTGCTGAGGTAGAAATTGAATCTGATTCCGGGAACGAGATACACAATGGTCTGGTCAACAATGAGGACGTGAAAAATGCTGACAACAACGATTTGAAAGATGAACATTCGAACAGCGGCAGTGATGATGATGACCTCTCCTCTGTCATCACAGATACTGATAAAGGAAGTTTGGATATTGCCATGAAACTGATGAATGCCAAGGTACGATCCCTCGCCAAAAAACATTATTTTGGTTTCTTTCAATTAATTTCCTCATATTGAATCTTAAAATAGGAGCTCGAAGATTTGGAAAAGAGCGCAGGTATTCACAACGGTCTCAAGAATTGGATGTTACAAAGGAACTATGAGTCCTTGAAGGAGGCATCCGAACATTTGCAAAAAACTATTCAAGAACACAAAGAAAGGGGTGGCGAAATCAGCGAAGAAAGCTCTGGTAATTCTTCTCCAGCCACCATTGATAACTCGTCAAAATTGCACGCAAAAAAAGCAGCTATTAAATCTCTGAAGAGTGTGAAAAGTCAGGCAATTGCTGGGCTTGTATTGAGGAAGAATCTGAAGGATTCAATGAAAGAAAAGCCTTCTAAAAAAATATAAATCCTGGTACGCATGCGTCCTGTTAGTCGACGAACAAGTTGCAGAGATATTTTTCCCACACCGCGACGGAGCGGTGGAGTAATCATTTGCAGAAAGAAAGGCATCACTGAGTTTACAAAATAATAATGATAACAAGAAATGCGGTGAAGAGTTCCAACTTCACCATAGAGAAAATGTATATAAGAGTCAGCAGTTTTTGAACTCTATCTAGTCACTACTGTGGCGACGGGCGTGATATAAATGTTTGTCTACGGGATAGATGACACCGGCTGGCTGAGCTGAATGACATGATTAGGTAACCTGATCAGATAGAAAACGGCAATATCTTTTTACTAAAAAGATATTGGGCTTATTTTTATCACAGAATTATAAATATATTTTAAACCAGTCAGCAGATATTTACAATGAAGGCGATGATGGCATATAATAGTAATAATGTACTTTGCGAATGCTATTTGGCATTGTAGGATGGATCACCAAACACGAATGAAGATATTTGCGCTGTTATTATCAACGTGTGCTGCTACTGACATCACTATTATTGGCTATGACGACGGATAGTGCTTCACTTTTTAAACTCTATTTCAAGAAGAAGCGAGCATTTCTTTTAATTAGAAATTACAAACTTAATTATTTAGATACTTGAAATATTGACCCCCATGACTCTGTATCCACTATTGCAGAAAGTCAATGTGGGTCCCCGTGCTGTTGAGCATAATCACATCTAAAGCCTGGTACTCTTCCAGGCAGGTTTGCAACTGCTGCTCTGTAAACCCTTTTCTCAATACCATAGCTTCGCATAACTTGACTTCGATCCTTTTTGCCCTTGAGGCAGTAGCAAAATCCTTCAAAATTGCAAAGATGCGAGAGGTGACATCTTCTCGCTTTTTGCCATCCTTCTCTCCATGGTGATCATCTTCTAGACTGGCTTTACTCATGTGGGTTAATCGAATGGCTTCGTCGACATCTTCTCGAGCAACATAATCAGAAAACCGGAGTCGTGCCAATGCTTGACCAAGACGCAGAATGGATAGAAGCTGACGAGCTGTCATCGCAGTTTGATCACCAGCGACCTGTCGCCGTGCTTTGTTGGCTCCCGGAGTTCCTTGCATTCGCAGACCAACGTAAGCTTCTACAATGTATGGTGCAACGTCAGGTTTGACTACAGGTTGGTATTTACGGGCGCGACTTATGTACTCCCGGACGATCTCTGGTGGGACACTCTTTTTGGCCTCAGGGGTGTCGTCGCTGTTGTCAAGCACATTTGTATCGTTTTCGTCGTCATCAGAATCGTTTGAATCAGGCGCATCGTTGTTGGAATCTTTTTTTTTGCTGCTGGTTCCTTCATTCTGGTGCACGAATGTCACATGTCGTGCTAGGGCTATATCTTTGTCAACGTCTGCAATATCTAAGATCAGGAACATGAGGTCGAATCGACTTAAAAGAGAATTGGGCAGATTCACATTTTCTGACAAGGATTTCTTTCTATTGTATCTTCCGTAAAGAGGGTTTGCAGCAGCGAGGACTGCAGCTCTAGCGTTGAGTGTTGCTACGATTCCTGCTTTTGCCACACTCACAGTTTGTTGTTCCTGTTTTGAATAATGACGTTTGAGTATTACTATTAAGGGATAGATTGAAATCATTTGATTGAATTCAGCTTCCACACACAACGAAACTTACCATTACTTCGTGGATAGCAGTTCTGTCGTTTTCGTCCATTTTGTCAAACTCGTCAATGGCGCATATTCCCTGATCGGCAAGAACTAATGCTCCTCCCTCCAATGCCATTTCCCCTGTGGCCATATCTTTGGTGATTGCAGCGGTGAGACCAACCCCAGAACTTCCCTTTCCGGTGGTATACACCCCACGGGGCGCAACAGACGCTACATGTTTGAGCAGTTGCGATTTTGCAACTCCAGGATCACCCATCAAACAGATGTTAATATCACCACGAATGCGCATACCATCAGGTAGTCTCCTAGTACACCCGCTTACCAACTGTAAAAGTAGAGCGCGCTTGATATCTTCGTGTCCGAAAATTTCAGGAGCAAGAGATGCTGATAGCTGTCCAATAGGATCCTCCCCAGTGGCAATATCCATGATTTCCTCATCAAGCTTCGCCCTAGCTTCCTCTGACAAAGAATCAGCAATGGAATCATCATAAGACTTTTTGTGCACTAGAATGTTTTGCGCTTCGAGAAAAGTAGTGGAAATCAGGCCAGCCTTCATGGCTCCATACCCGCTCTCAGCAACGCGCTGGGGTAAGAATATCCCATCAATTGTCACCACATCACCTGGAGTTGCCTGCCTAGTCATTTCACCACGACAATGAACGCTCATGCTACGAGGCACGTGTCCCATTGGAACTTGACTTGGAAGTTCTTGAATTTTGATCTCTTGAAACTTTTCAAATTTGCTCCCACGAGTTTGAAGATGAAGACTGTCCTTTGCACCACCCTGACTACGGCATTCGGCAGAAGGGCATAACCTCTGCGGCATAAATTCTCGTTTATTCTGCACCACTTGATATATCTCACATCCACAGTTATCGCACGTATAGGTTGCTACAACACAACATGGTTTCACATCAGATGCACGAACAATCATTCCCCGTATCGTCACCAATTTACCAATGGATTGCGATCGAATACTCCTCAATGATACACCGACAAGTGTATTATTCTTTTGAGAACCAAGTTGCTCCAATAAACCAATTTGACTGCTGTATTGAAATTTGAAAGGGGGAAGAGTACCGTGCCTTCCCATGGGCATAATTCTCAATTCATACCTGCGCATGAGTACCGGTGGGAATTCATCCGTGACACCCGTTTCACGCATTGCATTCTCAGCAGCTAAATTCCCATCTTCTTCATTATCCTGCTGCTGTTGTAGAGCCTCTAGCTCTCGCCTTCGGGTTTGTTGATGTATCCTCTGTTCATGGAGAACATCGATGCAATCGCGTTGTGTTGTATTTTCATCTGTGACTTGCATAGAAGCCAATATTCGATCAAAGACATTACAGAAAATGGACTGATAACGATTTGTATTTCCCTTCGCGCGATTAGCAAGTTCTATACCTTGCACGCCATCCCATGCAATAATTTCATCAAGAGGCACTTCAATGATGAATACTTTATCAGTATCATTGAAATAGTGTCGATTCTTTATTCTCTTTAGTAAAGATTTGTAGCAGTTGATGCGATAGACGTCTTCCATTGCATTGGGCTCGAGGAGGCCTTCGTCTTGTTCTTCCTGGGAGGTGGTTAGGATTTCATGATTTCTAACAAATTGTTCGAATAGATCTAAATAATCAAATTAATTGGTAATCGGTTTAGTGGAGTGGAGTGGAGTGGATGTGCATCATATTATTAGCATGCTACAATGGCGAGACAAGATGAAAGTAACATTGGTTTTCCCAAAAGATGTGTTTTTTGGTTAATTGGATTGGATCATTGCTCACCTTTATCTTCTTCATAGTTAGGGTATGAACCCATTCCTGTCTCTGTATCTTCTGCCATGGTGATATGGTGGTTTCTTTTATGATGTTAGGCAAGAGATGTAACATCCATGTGTTTAACTTATGTATTTTTATTTTTATCTTTGTTTGTCTGTGGTTTCATCGTGTGTTGTTTTTGTTGTCTTTCTCCAAATTTTGGAAGTTTGGCGCGGCTTCGAATTAAACTGTGGGTTACCCGTTGATAACCTATTCATTTTAATAAAACAATCAGCTCGAACAAAGTATATGTTTATTTGTCTACATCTTTATCGTGCCGTATAACCTACATACACACTGCTCAATCCTGATCATGCATGATGTATTCGAATGCTGCTCACGAAATGATAACAATCTTTAGTCTTTTTTTATTCTTAATTGTCTCTTTCATGCTCTTTCATGATTGGAGGATAATGGAAGTTGATCAGATAGAATCGTCAGCTATTCATTTGAATGGATGGATTTACAGAAATGACTATAAGTACAGTCTTGTAGGTTAGTAGTAAAAACTTCACTCTAGTGACTCATCACTGATCAGAACACCTTTTCTATTTTGAAATGAATTAGTGATTAAAAAAGGTAGCTGTTACAAATTCAAAATGAGCATGCATTATTCCGATAGCGACCAATACTCCCAAGACGGCGACTTTGATTCAAACTCAGGAGAAACAGACATATGCAAAGGGGAATGCGAAGTAGATGATGAGGATGTTGACACCCATCTTTCATTCTCAAGCGAAGATAGTCCAACCTTGAACGACAAGATAGAAACTTCGAATACCGAACGTTGTAGAAGCGTGCAAGTCCTCGTTACTGAAAACAAAGAGAACAGAACATCGAGTGCTTCACAGCTCTCTCGCAGAAAAAGGGAACCCATCAGATCGCGTCTTATCGAGTTGGCAAAACCTCGATCGATATTGACTCTACCCAAACCACCTCCTACGCGCAAGAAGATAACTTCAAAAAGTGTTCAGGAATTTGTCCTCAGACAAGAGACATTAGAGAAACTTCGCCAAACGAAGATGGTTCAAAAGAAATTAGAGCTAGAGTATGAAGGGAATATCAATAAAAGGAAGTGTCGAAGTTGTAAAGTCACCCAATCATTTGATGAATTTTACCGGAACAAGAATATATGCCAATGCGGAACGAAATATGGCTTTCCGTCAGTTTTTCATCTTCAGCGATTCGAGCAAAGGATATTCCAATCGAGATGTAAGAGGCAGCAAAAGATTGATGAAATATGCGAAGATCGATTGTTCATTCTATACAAACCATCAAAAAGTAGACATCAACAAGCGCTCATTGAGAAGGCTGCTCTAAGGGCCAACGGTAATGATTTTTTGAAACGAATGCAAGAGGATCTGGCAAAGAGAAAGCAGCATCTAGAGAGTTTATGTAGGAGGCAAGCTGAAGAAGGCCACCAAAGGAATTCTATGGCGACGAAGAGAAAGTGTAACATTGCTTGAATCGAATGGGCTACATGAAAGAGCAAGACTAATAAATATTTGTATCTCTGGAGATGATTTAAACTTTCAGAAATGGAGGTTCTTTTCTGTATTCTTTGAGCGAGAGAACGACCTTCCAAATAGCCTTCTTTTCTCACCGTCGTCATCTCCTTCATAATGGTGTGAACGAGAGTCTAAGGTGTTACTTAGTACGGAACTAGATTGAATCCAGCTTTGAAATCTTCTTCTTTACGTCA
>Ga0306864_1001020_pt1 | contig 11933 bp, 10 predicted proteins | sample AntRauTorckE5430_FD_190448 | JGI IMG/M metagenome (GOLD analysis project Ga0306864, IMG submission 190448) | Saline lake microbial communities from Rauer Islands, Antarctica - Metagenome Torckler E5 #430 (v2) (version 2) | ecosystem: Environmental > Aquatic > Non-marine Saline and Alkaline >...
CCTACAATCTTGAAGTCGGGAGACATAAAAACCTTTAAATTCAATTCTCGGGCCAAACAAACTCCCAAGATCAAACCAGAAATGGTGCATCCAGATCCGATGGGTATGTAAATTCGATCCGGATCTGGACTAGTTCCAGCTTGAATCTGTTCTGCCAATTCAAGAATTCCTCCCGCTTGACCTATGACTCCTACAGGACAATTTCCACCCATCGCCATTGGGACAAACTCCTTTTGCGTCCAAGCTTTATGCATACCACTTAATGTTTTTAGTAGTCCAACCTTTGTTCCCCAATCAACTGTAAATCCAATGTTTGAAAAACTGAAAACACTTAACATATTCAACGTATTATCCAAATCTGGTTCATCTTTATCAAACCAGCATACGTTAATGGCACCATTTCCTTTTTCATTGTCCCAACCCAGTTTACGGGCATGTACTACCGTCGCAACGACTTGATTAGACCCACCTGATCCTAAGGAAACCAACTGCTGGAAAGAAGTTTCTCCCGCATCTCTCCTCACTTCACAAACAGCCAATTGATGCTGTAAAGTACGAACCTTATTGCCTCCATAGCAATTTGAAATTAAATCTTCTCGCTTTATCAAGATTTCCACTACTACGTCATCACCATCATCGTTGCTGCTACCCATCAACGGCAACTGACATATGTGTATAGGAGTTTCCACAGCTCCTAATGATCTCCATGCCAAATTCTTCGATGGTACGGGTAGATGACGGAAGAGAGCGCAATTCTTTGATGGATCTTCCTCCGAAATCATCGCTTGAGTGGGCTTTGCAATACCGACGGATGAATTTATTCGACGTAATAATCGAACAACTGCAACGACGACCCCACATGTTCCCACAGCAACAACCGTGGTGACACATGCTATTGCTACTCCAGTGGTTCCCATGTATGTTTTCTTCTATCTTCTTCTTTTTGAATGTAGATCATAGTTTGAAGTTAATGTAGATCATAGTTTGAAGCTGTTTGAAGCTGTTTGCTGTTTGAAGTGTAATTATTTTTAGATTCTAGTTCACTAGTTAATTTACTGCTTATGTAGTCATCGTAGGTTTAGAGTATCTTTTTTCCTCTAAAAATTGTTTTTCTCTCAGCCTCCCAGTCACAGCTGCAGTCAGAAAGTGCTGTAATTTATGTGTAGTATTGTGTATTGTGTATTGTAGTGGACAATAGTAGGTATGACCTATCGACACCATACAATCACACAATACGCGTGTTGTGCCTACCAAAACCTGCTGCCATTTCCCCTTCTTCTTGTTCCTTCTTCCCCACAAGCATAACAGTTGGTCCTATTTGTAACTCCAAAAAGGTGCATATGAGTGATCGCAATCATTACCAACCGCAGGGACCTCGTCATCCACCTCAAAATGCCCAACCACTATACCCCTCTTCTTCAAATATGAACTACGGACCTCCACCTCAACGGTCACAGATGCATAGGCGTTCACGGTCAGGTTCTCGTACATGCCGCTTTGCTCTTCCCAACGGCCAAGGCAGAGGATTTAGCCCCTTGGATCATCGCAGGAGACAGCACTCTCGTTCTCGATCAGCTGACTGGAATCGAAGGAAAAGGAGAAGATCCTTCTCTTATGATAGACCGAGGAGACACAGTAGTCAAAGTCGATCAAGATCTTTCAGAGGCGGAAGAGATGGAAATAGAGATAGGTTTGCAAATGGACATGGGCAAAGGGATCGTGCGAGGAGTAGGGATCGAAATGATAGTCAAAATGGGAGGAGATCAAGGAGTACATCCATGGATTATAGGAGACAGAGTCGGAGTCGAACTAGGAGTCGAGGGAGAAGTTTACCGAGGGATGAAAGGAGACCATCGCATCATTCAGCGCGGAGGCATCCTGAAAGCGGAAGATCCAGGTCTTTTTCAAGGAGCAGATCTTTTTCTGGGAGCATGTCTTTTTCTAGGAGTAGGTCTTTGAATCGTAGGGATCGACATGGATCGAGGAGCGACAGGAAGCACAATAGGGATATAGATCGTAGCAGAGAAGGCAGCTGTGAAAGGGGTCAGCGCGAGGATCATCAAAACGATGAAGCACTTGGGGTCGTGAGTGATGACGAACATACGCAAAAGAAGATTTCTCGTAAAACTAATGGTGGAGACCGAGACGGTCGAGCAGATGATAGAGATGAACGCAAACGATTGAAGAAGAAGAAGTCAAAGCGAAAGAGAAGTAAACATCGTGACAGTGATCGTGGCCGTGACAAAGACGGTCGCAAAAATGATGGGAGAAAGATGGAAAGGGACGAAAGAAGATATGAAAGAAGGCGCAAAGATCGTGGAAGCAGCGGAGGGTCTACCTCCTCTCGGGACCGTGACGATTCCTTTGGTCATTTTGAGGGAGGTCCTGGAGCTGTTATTCATAGGAGGTATAAGTTGATTAAAGACGTTGGTTTGGGGACATTTGGGCGGGTGGTACAGGCGATTGATCTGAACCACAAACGAGATTTCAAACGGGACGAAAGACAGAACCATAGAGATCGAAGGGATAGGAAGTCTAAAGTCAAGATGGAGGATACAGTTGCAATTAAAATTGTTCGAAATGTAAAACGATACCACGAATCAGCCTTGATCGAAGCAGATATTCTCAAAGATGTGAACAGCCGTGGAGGTAGAGGGCAATCTTTGTGTGCAGTCCTTTTAAGGCACTTTGATTTGAATGGGCATTGCTGCCTTGTTTTTGAGTGTCTCGGAAGATCGTTGTATGACTTTATGAAGACTCATGGGTTCAAAGCTTTCCCTCTATTTTGCGTTCGTGACTTTGCCAGGCAGTTGTTGGATGTTTTGGACTTTATCCATAGTTTTGGGTTGATTCATACAGATCTGAAGCCAGAAAATATTTTACTCAACAGTAACAAAGAGAGACCTTATCGTCTACCAGATGGGTCTGATCAGCAGGTTCCAGCCTTTACATCCATCAAACTCATAGACTTTGGTGGTGCGACCTATGATCGTGACAAAAAATCTACAGTCATCAATACTCGTCAATATAGAGCTCCCGAAGTTATTCTTGGTTTGGGGTGGAGTACACCTTCAGATTTATGGTCTGCAGGTTGTATTATTGCTGAACTCTTTAAAGGTGAACTTTTGTTTGCTACCCACGACAATTCTGAACATCTTGCACTTATTGAGCGTATCATTGGGAGGCTGCCACTGGATATGGTGTCTCGTTCCAAGGAGTTTGGAACTAGAATTTTTGATACTCATGGGTGGCACAAGATGGAAAACCTCACGTCTGAGAGCAAATCTCATGTTCGAAAAGCACCAGTATTGGAAACGAATGTGAAGGGAAAAGATGCAAATTCTGGTTTTGCGTCTCTTCTTCGTGATTTGCTTACCATTAATCCCGACCATAGGGCGTCTGCGGGTAATGCGTTGAGGAACTCATTCTTTGATGATCGGAACAAGGAATCGTGAGACAGCATTTATGATTCTCTTAAAAATTAGTAAATGTTGTAGGTGATGGAAATTAGCTCTCGTTATCTTTGTATCTACACCGGAATGCATAAAATTTGAAATTATATATTTAAAACGGAAAGAGCAAGAGAATGAGAGTATCATCAAATATTTTGGTATCTGGTGTTCCTTCACTGCTATAGTAGTATCATCATAACTAGATTGAATTGGTGCGTTAATTCACTTAAACGATTTCCCTGTCATTACAGTAACAAGGCAAAGTATGCAGAATGGAATTCTTTAAAATGGAATTAGACAGAAATTTGAAAGTATGTGGTCGGCTGTCGGTGGGTTGCTGTGGGTTGGGGACACACTTGCGAGCTTGCGAAAATTCAACATCCAACTTCCCCTTTTTCTCCTCCTCGCAGAAAGGATAGTTTGATCCTATAAATACAAATGTTCACAACAATCCTCAGCTCTCTCCCGCTCATCTTCATCTGCACCACTGTTACCATCACGACTCGCTGCTCATTACGTGCTTCTTGTGTTTTGCAGTTGCTGCATGAGTTGTAATGCATTTTAGACTTTTTGGATGATATGAGCAACAAATACATCGGATTCTTCCATACATTGATTCTCCTTTTCCATCCTTCCTGATGCTTGGTGTCCACTCCCAGTGGGCAAGATCTAACTTCCTCGCTTCAACAAAATTGATCATCTTGATTTCCAAAAATAGGCCACTGCCATCACCCCTCTTCTTCTTTGTTTCTTTCTTTGCTCCCTTGGCAATTGCTTGTTGGCTAGTTTTCTTTGCCAACGCTTTCATCGTGGATGTACTATTCCTTCCACCATCGTCAATTTCACTCTCAGCTTCAAGAATAATCTCGCTATCGTCATCCCTCTCAAGTCTGTCACTATCGTCTATGTCAAGAATGATTATGGAATTACTCCTTTCCTTATTCTCGCTGCTTCGCCGTTTCTGTTGTCGGAACACAAATTCCGCAGCCTCTTTCTTGTCAAATTCTTCCAGCAATATATCAGCACGTCGTTTGATGAAATCAAATCTGACATAAGTGCTAACCTTGATATTTTCCCAATGATCTCTTGCATGTGTCGCGTTCATCCGGGCACTAATAATTGCATTACAGTTTTTCTTTGCTTTTGATATAGAATTTTTAATATCATCAAGTTCAACTTCGTGTTCCTCTATTTCCTTCAACAGATTTTTGACAGCTTCCTCAACTGATCTATCTATACCCAGGGACTGGGTCTTTGTTTGTATTTCGGTGATTTGTTTGCTAATCTCACTGGCTTGACTTTCATACACACTGGTGCAAACCATTGGTTTTCCATCAAGTTTGTGGAAGAGTTCTTCCACACATTGGAATTGCTCGTCACTGGGCGTGTACTGGGAAATGGAGTTTAGACCGAAGAATTTTAATGCTCCTCCCTTCGATGACTTAGCCCTTTTTGGATCCACTGGTTCTGTGCTCATAGTGCTTATTTCAGGATGTGGACGCTTTGATGGTGTAGTAGTTGCCATAGCTAGCAGACACAATAATTTGGTTAGTAATGAGCAAGGATGATCTTTTCAGTCACTTGTGGTCCAGTCAAGTCCGGTCTAGTCTGTCAGCGGAAAAGACTTCAAGAGATACAAGTAATAAGTAAGTATCTAATGATTTAAGACTTGTAAAATAGTAATCGAACTAGAGAGAGAGGTAGCTTTCCATTTAGGATTTAGGAGCTCTTTTTAGGAGAATAGTATAACCTTTGTTGGGTAGGTAGATTATACCGTGTTAAAAACGCTACTTAAATTTTGGAATGTTTTGGGGACCTCCTGGAATGCCATGCGAAACCCTATCGTACTTTTACAGTTTACAGCAGCCTGACATTAAATAGTAACACACATTAAAGAAAAGATACCATAGTGTTTTGTGCTTGCCTGAAACCTTAAACCTGAACCCTGAACCTCACCAGCGATAATACAGTAGTCAACCAATTAATCAACGCAGCCAAGCATAATGGCAAAGTCCTCCAACCCGCTAGACGAATACAAGCGCAAACAACGAAAAAAGGAAAAGTTAAAAAATAAAACAAAACGTATCTCTGAGCGAGATGCAAAAGTAGCCCAGACGGCATCCCTTTCCTCCGTCCAATCTGATATCCTTAAAATCACCAAAACCCAAGAGCATCAAAATGGACATCTTGACAATAAAGATACGCGTAAATTAGAAAGACTGAGAAAGGAGCTCAAGATTGTGCAAGCGGCTGAAGAGGAGAGAAAGAAAAAAAGGGAGGAGCTGGCAAAGCAGGAATGGGAAGACACGAAGAAGCGCATGAAATCGAATGAGGGTGTGGAGGAAATGAATCAAAGCAAGTTTCGAAAGGCCAAGGCTAGTATTTACTATGATCCAATAATGAACCCTTTTGGGGCGCCACCACCTGGTCAACCAATGTTGTATCATAGCAGAGGAGGTGGGAAAACCATGGATTTGGATGCTGCGTTTGTGCCATACGAATTGAGGGATGAGAATGATGACAAATCTGTCGATTTAGATATAACAGAAAAGTTTCTGAATGATGGTAATGACCAAGCGATAGGAGGTCAGCAAGAAGATAACATTGAAATAGAGCCAGAACCAGAAGGAGTGAAAATAATATCACAGCAGTCGCTGCCACCTAGTCGTCCACAGCAATTCACTAGAAATGATCATCAACCTCCTCGAGATAGAAAACCTCCACCCAGACCTCCCCCATCAAGAGCGCCTCCACCGCCTCCTCCGCTACCTTCGTCCATACCTCCACCTCCGCCGCCTAAAGAGGCCGGTCCGCCGACTCTACCTGAACCATCAGACTCTGTCAAAAGATTACAAAGACAAAAAGGGAACCAGTCTAAAGCAGCTTCTGCAATGGCAGACATCTGGGCATCACAAGATGAAATCAATTATGAAGGTGGAACGCTCGAGGGGGCAATTGACTTGAACGGAAATCTCCAAGACGGCAGGTCGTCTTCGTCCAAACAAAAGTTTCACAAAAAGCGCAAGGTGGAGAGAGAAGATGTTTACGATCCACTTTGTCCTGCAGATAAGGGATATTCAGAGTATAGAAGTAAAGACCAGATACAACGCTCGTCGCGTTCGCAAAAAAAGGCAAAAGTTCTAGAAGATGGTGATGGTGATGCTGAAGTTACCAAAATGAAGACTAAGTGTCAGTGGTATTACATTGATCAGCTGGGTGTAACACAGGGACCAATGCAATCACAACAAATGATTGGTTGGAGTCAGGCTGGTTTCTTTCCAAGTGACGTAATGGTACGGAATGGGCAAGATGGAGACTTTGCAGAGATGGGTATGGTAGACTTGTTAACCGGCGGATTGAAAAAAGAGGCTAGAATTGCAATGCTGAAGCAGAGTATACAAGAACAGAAGCAAAGTATACAGGAACGCCCAGTTGAAGGTATTGAAGATCGCATAGCTGCGCTCAAGCAGAGCATGGAGGAGAGACCAGTTGAGAGTGTCGAAGATCGCATTGCTGCATTGAAAGAGGTCATGCAAGAAAGGCCACCCGAGAGTATTGAAGATAGAATTGCTGCGCTTAAAAATGATAACTTACAAGTTGAGTCAGAGGACGGACAGGGTACAAAAGTGGACATGCAAAATCCAATACTTGACAGTGACGAAGCTCCATCCTATCCCATTGCTGGTAATCTGGAAGATTCAGCATACCCTCTTGATATAAATGATGAAGTTTCATCATATCCTGTTCATGGCAATGATGAAGGACCAGCATATCCTGTCGATGGCAATGATGAAGATGAAGGACCAGCATATCCTATTCATAGGAATGATGAAGTATCAGTATATCCTGTTGTTGAAAATGAAAAGGTACCAGCATATCCTGTTGATGTAAATGTTGAAATACCAGCATATCCCGTTGATGAAAATGATGAAGTACCAGCATATCCTGTTGATGTTAATGATAAATTATCAGCATATCCTGTTGATGCAAATGATGAAGGACTAGCATATCCTATTGATGTAAATGATGAATTACCAGCATATCATGTTGATGCAAATGATGAAGTACCGGCACATCCTGTTGATGTAAATGATGAAGTACCAGCACATCCTGAAGATATTCCATATCCAACCGAGGATATTCCGTATCCAACTGAAGATATTCCGTATCCAACAGACGTAGCATATCCTGTAGATGACGAATATGCGTATCCCAATACAGATGATGCCTATAACTCAACGTATGGCGAAGAGGTTGCACCGTATTATATTCCAGATATAAGTACTGCACAACTTAAAAACAATGACAACAAAACGGGATCGATACAGCACAACGAGCAACAGAAAGCAGTATTCAAAGGCGACAAGGAAGTTATTGGCTTTGTTCCTGCCAATCTGCAAGTGAGACGAAACATCAAGGCAAAACCAAAACCGAAAAGGAGAAAGAAGGCACCAACGCCAAAATCAGGCCCAGGCCCGTTAATTGATACATCTACTCAGGCAACAGCGGGGGCAAAGGACGAGGGAGAAACCTCGACGAGTAAGACCGTTTCAGATGATTATGAAAAGTTCATGGAAGAGATTGGCACCCTGCAAGGTAGCTAAGGACACAGAAGCAGGAAATAGAAATCATGTCTAATGTCAATAGTCTAGTTGTAAATTTATAATCTATTCCAGCTCTCCAGTGCTGCACGCGTGTAGCTCACGCTAATCTAAAGGACCCAATTCAAAATCACTAGGTATCATCTTCATGATTCATAATCATCTTTAAAACTCCATAATGGGAACATCAGCAAAGTTTGCAGTGAGGTTGTCCATCTTGGCCTGTAAACGCTTCTCCCTAATGACTTTCGTGATATCTCTAGTCCCTTCCTCCACCAAGTCCGAAAGCAAATCTTTCTCCACCACCCCGTCACTGTTCAACAAGTGAAATTTCTTGGGCAGGAAATATTCTGGAGTTCCCTCTGGAGTATTCACCTGAATACCCCCCAGAAGTGCAATCTTTGTCCCCTCTGGCACATCCTTGGGACAGCACTTATCCATAATCTTCTTGAGCAACTTTTCCTGACAATCAAAGACAGCATGGGGCAACTCCACCATCTCATTCTTGGCATTGACCAACCTATCCGTATGCTCCAACAGCATAGCATCCACAAAAACTTGTTGCGCATCCGTCGGATCACTAAACTCCGGAGAACGAATTTGAATCCTCCCCTCATTGACAGCCTTGACATAAGCCAATGATCCAATCGCTGTATTGCAGCAACCACCAGAACCATGATGTCCCCTCCTATTCACTTTCCCCACAATCCCATCAAAATCGATCCCCACATGGGGTCCATAGGCAATGATCAAATTACCTTTTAAAGGAATATGATGCGCCATGGCTCCAAAAGCGGCATTCCCACCAAAGGGAAATCCAGCAATTCCCCCCATATGAAAATTTTGTCCAAATACTTGTCGCAGTTCATCCTCTAGATCTCTGCATACATCATCGCAACAGAAGGATGTTGCTAGCAGGGTATCGTTATTGGCAGAGTCGGTATTGACGGAGAAGCCGTGGGGTTTCAGAACATCTTGGAGGGATCGTGCGAGTTGATGGGCGGTGATGAGGTTGGGGAAGGTTGATTTGGCGTTTTCAATTACTTTGACGACTGATGTGGCGGAGGACTGATGTGATCCTTCGTCTTCGTGTGAGAAAGCTTCGCTCATAGTGAAGGAGTGGAGGGATTGTACTCTGTCCATGGTGATTGATTGAGTAATTGACTGGTGATATACAATATGAGATGCAACGCGTCCAAGTTTATTATTAATAATTTATGCGACTGACAAATAATAATGTACGATTTCAATAACGTATTGCAGATATTTATTTAAATTGGTTGGCAGCTGCTGTTGTTGTCAGTTGAAGTTGTCTGTCCTTTTCTGACTATTTAAATATATGTATTTTCGAATTGCATGAATGGCCATCCTCACAACATCCATCTTGTACGATCGTACTTAAGTATCTTCATCTACGATGATGATGCTGATGTTTCGCTGATTTAGAAAAGGTGCCGGTAGTTTCTCAGTTTCAGCTTCAGATTTTTTGGTTTTTTTTTCTAAATTGGGGAATGACGGACGTCTACTGTTTGATAGACAGGCCCTTTTTGTAGTGAGCAGCTTTCACGATCGATGCTCGCTTTGCCTCTTAGTTTATTTAGTCCTTTATTCATAGGTTATGATCTCATATCTGTATGGATTTGGTGAATAAAAAATGATCTCCCTTCTCGTCTTCCTTTCCATCTCTTGCTCTTTTGTTATTGGTGGGAGGAGGGAGCGCAAAATATTTCAAAGGAAAACCAGGCAGACATAAAAACAAGAGAAACCAAAAAAAACCATTTCATTTTTCTCGGCACTCCCCAACCCCTGCAATTCTGTTTTCCAATGGAGTCCACTCCCGATCAAGATGGAGCCAAGGTGAGTGAGCCCTTCATCGGTGTTTTGGTGAATGTCCAAATTGGAATTGGTCTGCATCTCTCTCCACTGCGCAAGCCAGTGCCACTTTCAGTTTCAATTTCAATTCCAGATCCTGCCTGCCTGTCCAGTGCGGTATGTTGGATGTTGAGTTGCTTGTGGCGCATTGTTTCGCTGGAAAATATGACAGATCGCCGCGGAGACTCTCTTCCGCCATATTTCAGATTCGCAGATATTTGGTTCTTCCATTCGGAATCAATCAGGGGGTTGGAATAATGTGGCAACCAATACCATCATTCTGAACAATGCAATGCGATTTGAATACCAATGTAATAATATGCAACGTAGATAGAAAGACCAATTTTAGGATTTAATGAGATGGCAGACAATTTGCATCTAGCATCTATTTGATTCTTCTGATCAGATCTCTCACTCTTCTTCCATCATACCACATCATATCATTGTTTACAGCCTGCCATCGATACTACTGAAAGTGCAACCGCAACCATTACTGCAACACCAATGAAAGTATCCTCGCCCACCGACCAATCCACAGTCGCTCCTTCCACCCCATCTTCCACCAACAAACCAAAACGAAAATCAATGAGCGCAATATCCAAAATAAAATCATCAAACATATCCAGTAAAGTACCCAACTACCTCTCCCGCTCCACCAAGGGTTCCATCACTTACTTCACACTCATCCACGAGGCCATTGTAGAACTAGCAGATAGAACCGGAAGCTCCGTTCCTGCCATTGAGAAATATATCAAGGGGAAGCATGATGAAATGAAGGATCAGAAGGAGAAAATGGTACACAATGGGATACTGGCTGCTGTCAAGGGGGCGGTCAAGGATGGGAAATTGATCAAGGTTCGGTGCAGTTATAAAATTAATAGGGATTGGGTGCAGAAGGAGAAGAAGATTTTTCAGGCCAAGGAAGCCAAGAAAAAGATGGCTGAAAAGAAGAGGAAGAAGGATTCTGAGGAATTGAGGAAGAAGAAGGAAATGCTGAAGAAGAAGGAGATCAGTTCTGCTATTAAGGTGAAGGAAGAGATAGAGAAGGAAAAGAGCTTGGAGAAGAAGGAAGGGAAGTTGGATTCGAGAGTGGAAGCAGACTTTCAGAAGAGGATAGATGCTGCAGAGACGAAGGAAGATCGTCAAGAGGTTGTGGAGGAAAAGGTGCGTGTTTTACGTTGCATGGACTGTTACAAAGTGTTATACTGATGATGTGAAGGAAGAATCAGTCGAATGTGCACATGTGATATTTTAGTTTCTTACAATGTCCAAACCATGTTCGAATTTATAGAAGCAAGCTAGGGAAGCAAACGAAGCTAAGAAACTGGCATTGGCAAAGAAGGCAAAGGAGAGAGAGGATCGGATTAGAAAGAGACGTTTCCCAATGGAGGATCTAAAGCTTATTTGCGAAGATAAGGAACTAGGTGTGAAGAAACCGACTGATGTCGCAAGACCGCCTTTCTTGCCGTTTGTTCTTCAATCGCTCATGCCCCATGATGCAAGGCCCACGACAAAGAAATCGACACCAGGGTCCATGGTGAATGCTTGTTCGACAACCGTCTCAACTGGTTCCAGAGGGCTCATTTCTGATTTATTGCAGATTTATCATTTCTTTGTGGGGGATATTGGATATGCCAGAATGGCGAATGTGAATGATTCAGCGTCAGCGGCAGTTCCTAATTTTACCTTGAAGCATCTGCTGCATGCAGTGAACGAAATCGTCAGTGGGAATGCGAGAAAATCCCAGGCGATCCCACCCCTGATTTCTCAGTTATTTGTGGCTGCATTGACATTGTTGACTTCTGCAAAAGCAGAAGACTGGGTTTCTGATGATGGCACGAATCATTCCAAGTGGGAAAGTCTAAAGACTGATTTGACCAAACTCAAACAAAGTCTCTCTGCAGCTTCGTGGCCGGAGACATTGGTTTGCTATATGAATGCTATGCAACGCTTTCATACGTCTGATGCTACTAGAGGCAATAATGCATGGCCGGGGATTCCCATCATC
>Ga0306864_1001021_pt1 | contig 11929 bp, 8 predicted proteins | sample AntRauTorckE5430_FD_190448 | JGI IMG/M metagenome (GOLD analysis project Ga0306864, IMG submission 190448) | Saline lake microbial communities from Rauer Islands, Antarctica - Metagenome Torckler E5 #430 (v2) (version 2) | ecosystem: Environmental > Aquatic > Non-marine Saline and Alkaline >...
GTATAAAGTACTAATAGTTAATATGGGGTTCATCTTAGTAACGTAAACTCCGAAGATTTTAAAACTCCGAAATGTGCGACCCAAGATAGACCGTCCTATTTCTCTTTATTAAACTTGAATGTAATATGTAATTGATGACATCACCAGAGCACCAGCGATCGTTCTTTCTCACAATACGAACGCTCTTTAACCCTTACAGTAGTAGTGGAACTTCACCAAGTATCCCCCCGGGGGGAATACTTTTTCGGGCTAGAGGCTGAATTCTCAGGGGGGTAGTTGGAAAACAAACTGCCTACTAGAGTGTTATTACTGCTAGGTAAACTCAGGAAGGGGGATACTTTGGGCTGACCTCCCGAGGGGGGGATTTTGGTGAGGTTTGGGGGGAGACTTGGTGAAGTTCCACTGTTGTACCAAGCGACAACAAGGTTGTACTTTTAAATTTTACTAATTTCCTGTCGTGGTTGTCATGAAAGCCTTGCAATTTCTAAAAAAAAGGAAGAATGATATACGGATAAACAGCAACAGAAAATGAAATCTATTCAGTTTGAAGGTTGAAGTTTAAGGTTTGAGGTGTTCACTTTGCACGATTTGGTCTAGAATTATGAATAATGCCGGATGCTTTCTTTTGCCAGGAGGAACGTTCTTTAGACAATTACGAGGACAATAACACACAACACACAAAAAGGTATTTCTCATTTAAAAGTATTGTGAGCACTCATCGACAATATGTCATCAGAACAAGGAGACAAACTGAGCTTGCTTCAAAATCTTATATATCTTTCAGTGCCAATCATTTCCTCAAGCATATCATTGCTCGCGAATGTGACTATCGTCTATGTAGTGCTATATGTATCAAGGAAGAGGTTGAAGGTAAGCCTCTAACGATTGATGACAGTCCAAACTTATCCTCATGCACACTCTAGTACTATATTATGGCTGATCATGATATTCTTGCCTGCTGAAGAGGATTCAACGACCCCTCCTAATTATCTTTCTTCCGCTCTCACGAACAGGATGCATATCGCCGCATTATTGTTGCCATGGGCTGCTATGATATTTTATTCTCATTCGCGACCATGATGAAAGTTTTCAGGACTGTGGATCCCGGTAAATGGGGAGCACTCGGCAATGATGCCTCTGCCACCATTTTCAGTTCAATCCTTCTATTTGGAATGATTGGCTCCCAATTCTACAATGTTGGTCTTTCCATCTACTACCTTTTTCTAATAAAGTACAATTATATAGACAAGAAGTTCCGGAAAAAGGTTGAACCATTCATCCATTTCTCCATTCTCTTTTGGACCTTGGGCACTGTTGTGGTAGTCGTAGCTACCGGCAGCTTCAATCCTTATCAGTTTGGCGAATACTGGGTAACTCCATACCCCATTAACTGCAAGATTAATGAGGACGTCGACTGCTTACATGGGGAGTACGCCAATATTTTGAAAATGTGTTTAGTCGTTTTGCCGCTTCTAGCATGCTTAATTGCCAACATCGCCATCATGATCATTATATGGTTTACTGTAATGTCTCTGGAACGTAAAATGAACAAGTACAGGAATACTAGCGTTGCTACAACTTTGAATACTGCTCTGACGAAAAGAAAAAGAAAAAATGGAACAGGCACTACTAGTGTTGGACCTACTCCTGGCGGGGTGCTTGATAAGGCACTTGCTGCGAGAGCTTCTAGGAGATCATCATATGCTGGAGTTGCTGCAGTTCCTGCTCCTAGTAGGATTCCCGGTGGGATGCTTGATCTAACACTTGCTGCTTCGAGAAGAAATCGTCAGCAACGAAGTGTAACACGGTCCAAGGTCTTCTTGCGTCAAGCAGCGCTATATACAGGAGCATTCTTGTTTTGTTACACTGGTGGTATCATCAGTAAGTCTCATGGCATTCTGTTTTTTTATGCTTCATCATGCTAGCATGTATCATCTGTGCACCACTATAGATGATGAGATGATTCTTATGTTTGCGTATTTCTTACAGCATTCTTCCAAAACATCATCCAATAGTAATGATACTAGTAGGAATGTGTAACATCAAAGTCCCTTTTGGTCTCATGCTATTCCACAGAATCGTGCACCCTCTTCAGGGATGCCTGAATATTCTCATATACACACGTCCACATGTCAATAATGCAAGAAAGGTGGATCAAAACCTTGGTTACCTCCAGGCATTGAAGCACGTGATCCTTTCTGGGTGTGACAGCGACGGAGTAGATCAAAGAAGACTGTCCAGTCGGCAGTCAATTGCAGGATCTGGCAACGGAGGTCGCTGCAAACATAATATACCGAGAAAGCAGCACAACGCTGAAGGCCCTCTAAATCAAATTCAAGATACTAACAGCATCGCAAAGATTTCATGTCTAATGGCATGTAGCTCCTGCGAGATTAGTGCGAAGGAAAGTATAGTCTCCATGAATGATATTGAAGACGTACGGAATAATGACAATTATGCTGAAATGAGGAAGGAGGATGAATATGACGACGTCTTGGAATGATGACAATAATGCTGAAATGAGGAAGGAAGTTGGATATGATGACGACTTGGACAAAGAGGAAAGGGGTTCCGTTCCGGATGACAAACAAGAAATATGTGCGAAGTAAAATAAAATATAAAAATGTTGTGGTGTGCACCATGGTAATCTGCGAATCGTGCAAATTGTAGCAAATGATGAATGTATTAACACGCAAGTGCGTCCGATACAATTTATAAAGTGATGCAATCAGCTTTTGAACAGTACGTTCGTTGCAATCTAGATGCGCGTCAGCCACAATTTGCAAAGTGATGTTGCCATTTTTCTATTCTTTGTTGCTGTGATGTGTATCTAGCTTTGTGGGTCCTTCAATCTTTTGTGGTATCACAGGGCAGTGTGTGTCAGTTAGTAGAGTTATTGGATTTTGATATGTTACATCTATTACCTATCGGCTAGTACTTCACCCTCTTCTCAATCCTCATTTCTTCTTCATCTTCTTCTCGGCTTTCAATTGGCACCGTCTCTTCCGATAGTATTTTCTTGATTGAAGTTGCTACAACGAGGGCAAGGTCGACTGCCATCACGGGACCTTCGTGAGCTAGTATGTATGCGTGACAGGAACAATTGTAATATTCTTTATAGAGAGATTTGTGGTTAGGGGCACGTTTCTCGCTCCTGCTTCTGTTGACTCTGCTGCCGCGACAATATAGTCAAAAGTCTTGAATGACTAGTAGCTCTATGGCCAAACACCTGGTCCAATTGACGTTCGTTTGAGTACGAAAGACAATTCTTTTCCCGAGTTGCCCGTCAATCAGGATCCCCTTGCTATAGAAGGATTATGGATATGGGAGGGTTTTGCGTGTTTGCGTGTTTAGCCTTAATAAGCAATGCAACTTAAATGGGGTGTTCTCAAATGCTATATATCTATAATAGAGAGAGATTATGTCCATAGCTGCGTTGAGGTCTGCTATGACGATCTTGGGGAGGAGGAGGTGCGAGATGCAACTGCTTTGCTTTGACAGCAGTCACATATTTGTAACCAGGAGGATACGTTGACGCTGGTCAGGCAGTCATTTGATTTTTCATGATCGCAAAAACTGGTGTAACAATGTGCAACATGCAGCTTTTCTATGTCACTACGGTACTGTAGACAAACACTAATTTGATTGCAAGTGATGTATTTTTGTGTGCTCAATGCGAAGTACCTCTTGGAAGACTATACTGTAAGCCTCACGAAGGATGAAGAAGACGGAAAGGGCATCGCTGCTGAATAGTTCAGTCCATTTGCTATTTGTTTGGCATTATGCAGGTTCAATATTTAACCTCAATAAGCAGCTATACTCTCAGCCAGCTTGTGTTGCTGCAACTAGTGTATGTAAGGCCTTCCTTCAACTCTCTCTTAAAGTAGCTTATGATACTACGAGTCAGACATAATAATGACTATAACATTAATTCTGCTGAGCCATCATTTGCTTTGTATATTCCCAAATACTAATGGCCCCGCTCACATGAACATTCAAGCTACGGATTAATCCGAGCTGAGGAATTTCTACACATTTGTCAACCACCTGCAGGAATTCAACCGGGATTCCTTCCTTCTCTTTCCCCAAGAGCAAAATACTCTTCTCCTCGAATTGGACCTTGGAGAGACATTTACTGCTGCTAGTTTGTTCAATACCAATAATGCTATACCCCTCACTTTTGCGTGCTTTCAACCATGGCAGCAAATCGGCTTCTTTGCACTCTTCGATGTCCACCCATTCCTCGGCTCCTACTGAGATCGCTTTGAAATTATCCATCTTCTTCACCTTCGCATCAGGAACCATGATCTTCTCTGCAGCGAATATCTCTGCTGTACGCGTCAAGCCTGCAAGATTCGTTACTTTTTCGATTAATGATGCGCAAACAATCAAAGATTGGCGAGTGCGTCCGGCAGCATTGCGGAGAGACGCTTGCCTCTGATTTTCGAGAGTAAGGTTGAGAGTATCAATGGGAAGAATCTTTCTTTGAAAATTGACAAGCTTTTCTTCATCGTTTACATCATCTGCATCTAGTGATAGGTCCATTTCAACGTCAGCTGGTTCCTGAAGTGAGAGTGTAGCCATTTCGAACTCCAGTTGCTTCCATTCCGGAATTTCGCTGGTCTTGAATTCTTTGTAGACATCCACAAGACACCTTTTCAAAATATCTACTAAGTGAGGAGGGTCAGACTCATTACCATCGTCTAGAGCGTAGCTAAACATGCCTTCAGGTGAACAAGCTGCATCAACATCATATTCCTCAAAGAACGCACTTTGCTTCTTGCGCAAACGAATCATTTCAGGGTTACTATCGAGGAACTGAGCAATAGTCTCTAGGAAGAAGGTGTCATTGCTTTGAATCATTGTGTCATTCGCAATCGGAATCAACTTGTGGACTAAGAGTTGAGCTATTGCACGACAAAAGCCTTGTGTGCTGCTTAGCCATGGAACCGATCCTGCAATTATGTCACGGAGAATAATTGCGTTATTATCTGTAATATCTTTCAGAAAGACATCCGAGTATTTCCCTGCAAACAAGTTTCCACCTATTATCATGAGGCTGCTCATATGCTGCTGAGTAATATCACATCTTTTGATCTCATTCTTGAAGATATTTAAAAAAATGGTAGGATTTCTCCGAGAGATTTGGATTGTAAACACTTCGATCCAGTATCTTATCTGTCCGTGGAGAAGTTGGCCCATACCATCGAATACTTTCTTGAGGACTTCAGTAGCAATTTCAGACGTTACAAATCGATGCAACATACACAAGGCCTGCCAAGCTCGGATCTTGTGAACATACTCGGTTGATCCAGTGGTAAGAAGTTGGTTTGCTGTCCGCTCTAGGGGGAGGCACATGTTGTCGAGAAGCCATAAGATAAGATAATGGCACAATTTTGTTAGGACTTCCTTGTTCATATCATCTGCATCAGGCAGTTTCGATATGAAAACTATCAAAAATCCTCGAACGACACTTGACTGGGAGACCCCGGCAGGAAGAATTGCGTAATCTCCTTCGTCGTAGCTCTTGACGAGGCCTTCCTGGTGCGCCGCTGACTTTTCTACCTTCTCCTCTTTGTGAATCAATAGCTTCGCAATGTCTAGGCGGTACGGGATTGCATTCATTCCAACATTTCCCTTATCAGAATCGGATCCGAGCCATCCAACACTGATGTAACTCATCACATACTTCGAAATGTGCGGTTTACTAACTCCGGCATCAGCCATAAGTTTTCGGAATGCCTGCAGAATTGGAGCATCAACTTTCATGTTGGGCCTTCTTCCACTTTTCTTGATCCGTTGGAGGGAAGAAAATTCTTCTGAGACGAGCTGAGGCTGAAAGAGGAGACTACATGTAACATTTAACATGAAGGCCCGAACAGGATTCCTTGATGTGTCTCTCATGATTGCAAAGAGCGCTTCGATAATTCTTCCGATGTTCTTTGCATAAGTGTTTGAGGCGCTCTTTTCTTCATCCGTGAACATATCAAATGATTCTCTCGCCGAACTCACAGTTGCCTCAAAAAGTGCTGGAAGCGCATTCGAGGGGCACGCATTCACAGAGTCGATTGCATTTTTGATAACTTGATTATGAAAGTCACGCAATTTCGATGACGACGCAGAAGCGTTCTTATAAGCCATTGGTATCAAATGCATGAGCGCCCCCCAACGACTATGTTCGAATAGAGATGTCATCGCTTTTACTTGCCACGTTGCAACTTTAGACTTTGCAGATGTATCCGGCTTCCTAAAGTGCAAAGCGAGAACTGCAGTACACATAGTTATAGAGTCATTCGCTTCTTCTTTCTCCTCTTCTACTGTGTCAGTATTGGCTCCTAATTCTGCTCCTACAGTCAAAACACCATATATGATTGCCATACTCTTCATCATTTTAACTGCGTCGTTCACGCTGCAATTTCCGTCGCCCCTATCTAGAGTGTACTGTACTTCAAGAACCGCATCGAGTGAGGATTGTAGAAGTTGGTTTAAAGACTGCCTCATGATAACACTCGAAGGGTAAGATTTCTTCAGTACCATGAGTTGGTTGATGAGAATTGCAAAATGATTGGCAAATTCTCCACTCTTTGTACTTCTTCCGCCGCATGCATCTGCTACGAGATTATGTTCGTCGTAATTGCAAACAGATACAAGACGGAGCTGTTCGAGAGTGAAATTTACAGCACGCGAGAGTAGCATCTCGATCGCGATAGAAGGAGGCAGCATGTTGCCATCCTTGTCGAGCACTAAATCTCCATGTCCGACTCCTCCAAGCACACGTTCTTTGCATCCATTCTCAAGAAGTATGATGGCTCTTGCAACTCTCTGACCCATATCTGTGGTCAGAGCAATCGAAGATTGACCCAAAGGTGCACTGCGTGAAAGACCTTTATTAATTGCAGGCCACAGCAATGCCGAGGGAGAGTTAGACTGGAGGCTTCCAGAAAACACACATAACTTCGCAACTGCTGCTCCTCTCTGTCTCTCCAAGTTAGATGTAACGACCAGCCCATTCTCATCTCCTTCACCATATGAAAGTAGATCACCTGAGACAAATGATGTAGCACAAGCCGCTGCAAGATTTATCGACCAGACTTTGCCAAATGAAGTAAGCCAAGAATTGAGTGCACAATTGCTATTTGTGTCAAACTTTGTAATCTCGCTGACTTCTTCCGACACTGGGTATAATGCCAATGTCTTCAATATCAATGTAGGGTCTGGCTTCTTTCCATCCGGCAAAACTGAAAAGGATAGAATTCTGGCAAAATCCAAGAGGAGACTTTGACGGTAATCAAATACAACACTTCCTGTGTCACACAACAGTTGGAAAGCTGCAACTCCTTTCTGGATACAATCAATGGACAAATGCACTCTCGTTGATTCTTGTCCATTCCAAGCTTCCACGATAGAATTCAAGACCAAAACCAATGTTCGAGCTCTTGTACCGCCAATGAAGGTTTCCGAGAGGATCCCTTCCATGAAACATTGGAGCCTCTCTTCGTCATCGAACAGTGCCCGGGTATACCTAGTTAGAAAAGGAGACATCAATTTTGCTAAGTCGTGACTAGCAGTCTTTCCATTGACTTCGAAATTGACCCCCGTTCCAACACTCACCAACGAATCAAATGACCTAATCAAGCAGAATAACATGAACTCAGGCGATATGATGCTAATGGGTGCCGGTTCTGGTTTGAGCTTGGATCCTTTCTTTCCTTTGTTCTTATCCTTTTTGGGACCTCCCCCCTGGTTCTTGACTCCCAACTTGGCAGATTCCAAGGCAACTTCATCTGCTTTGATCCCTGCACTTCCAAGAAAGAGTCGAAAGAGACCAAGCTTACGAAGAGTGGGCGAATTAGAAAGAAGGACTCGAGCAAATAGAGCTCCTACCCAATCCCAAGTAATTTGTGGAAGAGATAGCTGCACATTATCCCCAGTCTCAGCCTCACCAACCACCTCCGAGACGCAAGCATCACACAATTCCACCACCGTGCTCCACACCTGATCCACTAAATGAACTTCTACCTCCATCTCTAACGCCTCAAAGCACATTATGTACTTTTTCCAAATAGCAATTCTTTGATTGTAAACCCTCCACAAATCACTTTGTCCCTTGAAAGAAGGGGAACCATTTCTAACCTTGGCATTATCATACTCCGTATCAATGACACAACTCAGAATATGAATCGCTCTCCTCCTCACCAACTGATCCACATCACTATCCTCCGAACCATCATCTTGATACGGATTAACCAACTTAGAACTAAAACCTCCTCCACCCTTCATACCCTTGGCATCCGAACCATTCAAAGCACCAACGCCACCGCCCCCACTGTGCAGGGAAGATTGGATGAATTCCCAAAATGTCAAATGATGAATCATGGCCATCTTTCCTTCCTGTTGGGGTGGATCAAGATTTGGATCAATTGAAAGCCGATGCGAAGGCACAGAGAGAGGAAGGGAATGAATCTTCCCTGCTAGAATGCATAACAATGCCGAAGCAACGGATGGAGCTGCCTGTTCCCACGATCGACATTTCCGCTTATTTGCATCGATGGAACGCTCTGAGTTTGAATCAATGAGATTGCAAATAAATTGCCATAATTGATCCATGCGCTGATGAAATACCAGACTGTCTCCATGACCACCTTTCTGTTCATCCTTATCGTGTTCTTCCAAGAGTGCCGGAAGGAGAAGGGCAGTAATAGGTCTCATGAGCACAGTGGTCTTTCCATTGACCACGAGTGGTACCGGTAACGCTTCTCTTTGTTCCATATTTCCAGTGGAATAATAGCAGATGGCATTCAAGATTGCCATGATGAGTTTGTGCATGCATGCCAAGATCATTTCCTTGCATTTACCTTTACCTTCATTTTGTGTTTTATGAAGTGCTGGCATGGACAAGAGACGAGTCATGATTGTGCTAGATGTGGTGACGATGGTATTGATCCAAGTGAGACTATGAGATGATGAGTTTGATTCAGCGTTAGTTTTCGCTGCGCTGGAGGGCATGGGTGAGGAGAGGATTTGTACAGTGGAGCTGTATATGAGTGCGAGACATTGGTTCAGTTCCTTTTCAATCAATTCAGGGTCATCAGTAGTATTACCATGATCGTAATCATTGCCACTGGTGTCATTGGCAACAACGAATGAAGCGTCCATGATGGCATCCCTCAGTAGGACATCATAATGTGGCGAAATGAGCAAAAGTGGAACAGTGATATTTGTCAATCTGACTAGAAGTGTCAAAGCTGCATTGATTGGAATATCATCATGAGATTCACGTTTACTTCTCTTTGCTATTGTGAGAAGATATTGGGCAACCAGCAGGACATCCTGGGAATCATATTCATATTTCGGTGATTCACTCTCGCCATTGGAATTGCCATTACTGTTACCATTACTATTGCGTGTACTGCATAATAAAATATCGCAGCACAGCTGAATCTCATTGGGATCCTTCACATATCGCTTCACAATGGATTCTACTACGACATTTGCCGAGGATCTTCCTGCTGACACCTCCTGCTCTTCTTCTGCATCAGCCACAGTAGTAGGAAAAGTCATGTTGCCTTGAACTGAACAGATCAGTGATTCATGCACTTGGATGAGCTGTTTCAAGGAAAGATTTGTCCTCGAATCTTCTACTTGTTGTTCTGCTACTTTTAGTGCAGCACTGGTGGTGCTGGCAGCATTGCATGACTTCCTTGGCTTTAATAATGCAGACAGTTCCAATAGTTTCTGCATGCTGCTCGTCATTATTCAGTGGAGTTGCTTTGCTTTGATGACGATGATGATGACAGATACGGTAGAATAATACAATAGCTATGACTGAGCACTGAGCAGTTGTACATGAAGATACAAGATACAAACAAGAAACAAGCTAACAACTCTCTAGAGCAAGTAGATACTGTAGTTAGAGATAGATGCGGTATTTTTTGGTATTCATGCATGGAAAGAAGGAAAAAAGTGATTGGCGAGGAGGAGAGTGGCGGTGAGTTTTTGGGAAAGAAGCACAACAACAGATAAACGGTAGTTTAACGCCATTTATTGAACTCTTTCTCGCTGCCCCTCGCTCCTCGATCTCTGGGCCACCAATTCTTTCCCGCAATTATGTTTTGGGAGAGAAGAAACATTTCAGGGCACTGCTACTGGAAAAGTGGCGGAAGGTTTCACTGCTTTTGACTTATCTTTCGTACAAGTTGTACCAACATACCTGTACAGTCCAAGTCCAATCAATTAATCAACTTCAGTAATACAGCAGTTGGCTCCTTTACTCAGTATCTCCTTCCATCGTCCATCGTCAATCACCTTAGCAGCAATCAGAAATAAATCAAAATGCCTGAAGGAAGCAAGAGAAAGAAGCATCATGATAAGGATAAATATTACAGACGTGAGTTTCTCATAGATAGACAGATAAAGCATAGCAAAGCAAAGCAAATCTTAGCAAAGCAAAGCAAAGCATAGCATATCACGACACGATGATTCAAAAACATGTACAGTTTTTTTAATTTGCACCACACAATATATATTCCAACCAACATTCATTTCTTATCACCACAGTCGCCAAGGAACAGGGATACCGATCCCGTGCTGCCTTCAAATTGACGCAGATCAATCGCAAATTTCATTTTTTGGAGAATGCCAAGGTGATCATTGATCTGTGTGCGGCACCTGGAGGATGGACCCAAGTAGCATCGAGAACCATGGCGAAATCATCCAGCTCATCACAGAACAATATCCTGCTCGCTGTCGATATCCTTCCCATCAGATCCATCACCAACGTCATTACCCTCATTGGAGATATCACTACTGAAAAATGTAAGGCACAGATCAAAGCACAACTGCAAACCCTCACTGCTGACGTCGTCCTGTGTGATGGTGCACCCAATGTTGGAGCATCCTACGATCGTGATGCGTACCAACAGAATGAAATTGCATTGCATGCGCTCAAATGTGCTACTTTTCATCTCAAGAGGAATGGAACTTTCGTCACTAAAATGTATAGGTCGAGCGATTACTCTTCCTTCATATGGATTGTCAAACAGTTGTTCGAAGAGGTGCAGGCTGTCAAACCTACTGCATCCCGTAGCCAATCGGCTGAAATATTTCTTGTTTGTACGGGATACCTGGATCCCACCTCGATCGATCCGAGGATGTTGGATCCCAAGTCCGTCTTTGAACAGATTGATGGAGCTGCCACTGGGGGAGGTGATGGGGCCCAGGCTGGGAAGGATTCGAAGGGGATCACCATCTTTCATAAAGCCTTTGCTCAAAAGAAAAAGAATAGGCAGGGTTATGATATGGATGTCCTTGATGCCACCATGAGGAATGTTGGGAACGTCGCTGATTTTGTTGAGTCTAGTTCCACTGGTCTTGTCAAGGATGATGGAAAGGATAAACAGGAAGTGAGGGGAAGGGATCCCATTCAGATGCTCAGTTTCTGCACGGGGTTTACTTTCAATTGTCATTTGTGTAGGGCCAAGGAGGATCATAAGCGCAAGGGTGAAGTCGTGAACATGCCTGATTGTAACTGTGAATTTTATCTCAATCATAAATTGACATCGCCCGAAATCAAGACTTGCATGGCAGATTTGAAGGTGCTCAGCAAGAGTGACTTCAAAGGGCTCTTGACATGGAGGGATAAAATGCAAGTATTGATCAAGGCAGAGTTGGCTGATTCAGACGACGACGATGATGATGATGATGGAACTGCTGCAAAGAAACAGATTCGTGCTTCCGCCGAGGAGCAGGATTCGGATGCAGAAGAACGGGGAATCCAAGAAGAGATTGAGAAATTGCGGAATAAAAAGCTGAGGGAACAGAAAAAAATCAAGAGGAAGGACCGTGAATTGCAGGCAAAGAGGAGGAAGCGTGCTGCGCTTGGGATGGATTTGAATGCCATTGAACTTCCAGAGCAGGAGCGAATGTTTTC
>Ga0306864_1001022_pt1 | contig 11909 bp, 9 predicted proteins | sample AntRauTorckE5430_FD_190448 | JGI IMG/M metagenome (GOLD analysis project Ga0306864, IMG submission 190448) | Saline lake microbial communities from Rauer Islands, Antarctica - Metagenome Torckler E5 #430 (v2) (version 2) | ecosystem: Environmental > Aquatic > Non-marine Saline and Alkaline >...
CTTTGGGTTCCACCAGAACCAGCACGACAACCGCCCATCAACCCGCCTACTCTTCACCTTCGACGTACTCAACAGCATCATCATGCGCGTAGATTTCCACACCCAGAAATCCGCCGACTAAAATCGTTTCCGTTCAGAAAATCACCCCTCCCCATGCCCAACATCCTCGACCCCCTACCCGAAGACCTACGCCCCCGCTTCCAGGCCCTATCCGACAACCTCGATATCCGCATCCCTGCCAAAAAAATCGGCCGCAACCTCCTAATCGCCACCTGGAACATCCGCGCCTTTGGTGACCTATCCCGTGTCTGGACCTCCGGCCAGGACGACTCCCCCCGCCGAGATCTCTCCTCCGTTCATTACATCGCCGAAATCATCTCCCGCTTCGACGTCATCGCCGTCCAGGAAGTCAAAGCCAACATCCGAGCCTTCCGCGACATGATGAAGCTACTCGGCCCCAACTGGTCTTTCATCCTCACCGACGTCACCGCTGGCTCCGCCGGTAACGGCGAACGAATGGCCTACGTCTTCGATACCCGCCGCGTCAACCTCTCCGGCCTAGCCTCCGAGATCGTAGTCCCCAAAGAATGGCTCAGCGAAGTAGGCGAAAATGCCCTCAAAGACCAGTTCGTCCGCTCCCCTTACGCCGTCAGTTTCCGCTCCGAGTCCAAGACCTTCATCCTAGTCACCCTCCACATCATCTACGGTAAAAAATCAAAAGACCGCATAGCCGAACTGAAGGGCATAGCTCGCTGGCTCAGCGATTGGGCGTCCAACATCAACGCCTACGACCAAAACCTCATCGCACTCGGCGATTTCAACATCGACGAGCGCGGCGACCTTCTCGACAAAACATTCCTCGCCGAAGGCCTCCACGTCCCCCCTGCCCTCCAGGCACCCGAAGCCACCCGCTCCATCTTCAATAAAGACAAGTATTACGACCAAATCGCCTGGTTCGACGGCTCCGACGGTAAACCCAAATTATCCATGGACCTCCTCGCCGCCGGCAACTACGATTTCGTCCCCCTCCTCTGGAACCAGGAAACACACTCCAAACTCCAACACTCCTGGATGATCTCCGACCACTACCCTCTCTGGACCGAATTCTCCATCCGCTGATAAATCCCCATCCCCTATCCATGCTTGATTCCCGTACGGGAAGGACTCCTTTTCCCCCTTTGGGGACTAGGGGGCTAGGGGGCTTACATCCCGCTCCTTACCTCACCCAGACCATTAAATCAATAGCGAAGGGGTCAAAACCCATCGGCCCTGACCCCTCATCTCTAACTTACTGATAACGTCCTTAAGTTACGAAAAACTACCCGCTTCACCTAGTAACTACGCTGCGAATATTCCGTAATCTTGTCCCACGGATCAGGCCAAATCAGCTCCCCGTTTATCGTGTCAGGGACCACCTTGATTCCCCCTTTGGGGGTTAGGGGGCTGGGCGCGGACGCAGGTACAACAGAAGTCGAAATAGCAGGGGATTCGGGACCCGTTGATGCCTCTATCAATCCGTCAGAAACCACGGACCGATGATCCGAACGTACGTACGCTACAAACAAAGCATTAATCGCATGCCAAGGGTCGTACTGTTCCCATCCATGCTTTCCCGCTTCGTAAAAACGCTCCATAATCGTATCCCATGGATCAGCAGCTTTCTTAGCCAAAAGCGCATTGATCGTATCCCAAGGGTCATCCACCAACTTCTGATCAACGGTAAGGCCAACCACCAACTTACCCCCAGACATCTGATACTCCTGCGGCCAAGCAACCGGTGCCACTACGACCAAATTCCCGGACCTTACCCCCCAATCACTACCGGGAACCGTCCGCCAAAACCGAACACCCAGGAATGGCCGATCCTTCTTACTAGTTGCCTCCACAAACCCGGTCTCCAGCTGAGTACCTTCCATCCAACTAGCTGGCGCGTCGATCACGTACTGCTCGCCACCATCCGTAAACTCAAGCTTAAGCACCCGCCCCCGAACCTCCGTCACCCGAGCACGGAAGGTCGTCGGCATCCGGTTACTAAACGACACGAATACCGCCCTTGATTTCTCGATACCAAAGAAATACCGATCATTCGTTTTGCCCGTATGAACGGATTCACTCGGGAACAACTCGTTGATCCGGTCCCAAGGGTCTTCCTCTCCAGACTTACCGTTATGTATAGTCTCAGTCCCGAATTTATTATTGATCGTATCCCAAGGATCATCATGGCCAGACTTACTGGTATGTACAGTTTCGGATCCAAAGCTCTCGCTAATCGTATCCCAGGGGTCCTCCTTATTCTTCTCTCCGACGTCCCCATCACTACCTATATAGTAGGTCAGGCTCACGCCACTCTCAGTCAGAAATAGGGTAAAGTCGTCCGTATCGTGGACACAAGCGGCCAGCAGCACCGCAGTAGCCAGCATCGTTAATAGTCTCATCTCGATGAGTTTTGGTGACTCGTCGGTGCAAATCGAGATGTTGATCGTAATTCGTGAGGAGCAGTCATCGGATGCGTCGAGCTGGCGTAGCCGCGAGCTCATCCTATGTCTCGATCCGAAAGGATGGATTTAAATGTAAATCCGGGAACAGCCACGCAGGACTGCCCCCGGTCCGATTTACACCTAAGCATTAAACCCCGGCACCTCGCCGGGAAAGTTCTTTTGAACCAGCCAATCGTCCGGCCCAGCCCGATGGTAAAAACCACCTCGAACCCGCCGACAGCAAACACCTCGAAAGATGTCTTCAGTTGCGAATTCCTCAACAATTACGGGGTAAAATTCAAAATATTCAAATCGTTCAGAATCAAGTGCTTATATTGTGTCCCCTTTACGCCGTTTCGGTGAGGAGACACTTTATCCTATAATGTCTCCCTCCACACCCCCCGATGTTATGAAAAGTTTTCTCAAAAAAACTTTTCAATGTATGTACACGAGTTGGTTTTTCACTTTGTTTTCGCTCAATGCAGGGGGCGCTTGCGTAATCTGAACTACATATGTTACAGCTCCAGTCAGTGGGCACCATCAAATTCCTTAGCCCTAAGGAAGAGAAAGCCCTGCTCCAGAGCCTCGAAACAAAGATGTCCGGTAAGAACCTCGCCAAGTACCGGCTGCTCGTACTCCTGATGCTCGACGCCGGTTGCCGCGTCACCGAGGCCTGCTCCATGAAACTCTACCAGATCCTCCCCGCCCGAAAAATCATCAACGTCAAGTCCCTGAAGAAGCGAGGCAAGAATGTCTACCGCGAAGTCCCCATGACCCAGCGGCTTCTTGATGCCCTGGCCGATTATTGGGCCTTCGTCAAATCCCGTGACCCGGAAGCGTACTTATTCCCCTCCAGGATTTCCCCGGCTGGCCACGCCGGACGAAAGGTGATCTGGCGCGTACTGAAGAACCTCACCGGCAACACCCACCCCCACATTCTCCGTCACACATTTTGTACCAAGCTGGCCCAGCAAGGAAACGATGCCTTTACCATCAAAGAACTAGCCGGCCACGACAAGACCACCACCACCGAAATCTACATCCACGCCTCCAGGAACTCAAAAAAAACCGCCATCGCTTCCATCGACCAGAACGGTTGGTGGGCAAGGATGTACCGCCGCCTGACCCCGCGCCGCCGCGTAGACATCATGCCCGTCATGTCCGGGGGACTCCAAATCCACATCGGCCGCAAAGACGAAATCGCCCGCATTATCGACCTCGCTGAAAAGAAGGTCAACATCCTCATCACCGGTGAGCAAGGAATGGGAAAAACGCACCTCACCACCAACCTCACCGACAACGGCCGCCTCGGCAAAGTCCTCCGGATAGACGACATGACCGCCATCAAAGGAACCCTGGCCGGTATGGTCCTCACCCTATTCGAGGGAGACAAGGACAAAATCAAAGACCTTTTGTACGGCACCGATACCGACGTGGAAAAAATCGTCACCAAGGAGTCCATCAAACAACTCTGCGAACTCCTGATCCGCACTACCACCAAGCACGAGTACACCATCGTCATCGACGATGCCACCAGGATCACTCCGATGGGTATATCAACTTTGGAAAAACTCAATGGCCACTTCCACATGATCATCGCCGCCCGGTCCATCAAACTAAACCAGGTTTCCTTCCTCTCCAACTTCGACAAAATCGTAATCAAAGGCCTCTCCCGCAACGAAGCCGTGGAGCTCATCACCAGAGGTAGCCAAGATTTCACCGATCGAATAGAAGATTGGGAGATGTACAAAGGCCACGTCTGGCGAGCTACCAATGGTAATCCAAAGTTCATCCTCGAACTAATCGAGCGCTTCCGTCGCGAGCCCTACGTCTCCACCGAGATGGTCCAAAAGATCACCCACACCACCGCTCTCAAAGAAGTGGACATGAGCCTACCAATAATCATAGCCCTCAGCTCCCTGATGATACTTAGGTACGTCGGCGGAGAAATGGGAACGGACAGTGGAGCTTTTCGTCTAATCGGCGGCGCATTCCTAGTATTTGCCCTATTCGCCCGGTCTGTTCTCCGCTTCGGAACCCGCAAATACGTCTAGGTTTTTCAGCTTTCAAGCTGAAAAAGGCAACGCTTGCGGGGTAACCCTCCCCTACTCCAACGCCTACCACGTCTCCCCTCTCCAGCGAAGCGATTAGGAGAGGGGCCGGGGGAGAGGGTTTCCCTGCTCCTTAACCTTTTCATTGCATCCCGCGTCCCCGCCCCCTATCTAACCTACAACACGCGGCAGCCACGAACGAAGTGAGCATTCCATTGCGGAAGCAAATCGCTTATCAAATATCCCTTATCGCTTATCCCTTATCATCATGACCCTACCAAACCACATAGCCGGAGGAATAGTATTCACAGGAGTTTTCGGCGCCTTCGTAGGCGTAAACATCCTAAACCACCCCGGCCTAATAATCACCACCATCCTGGCCGCCACCTTCGCCGACATCGACGTCCCTTCCTCCATCTGGGGCAGAACCTTCAAGCCAATATCCAAAGCCATAAATCGAAGATTCGGTCACCGCACCATCACCCACAGCTTACTTTTCCTCCTCATCACCTGGGGAATCGTCAAAGGAGTATGCGGGCTAATTGAAACCGAAGTCCCCTACCCTACCGTCTATCTTTTGGCTTATGTTTCTCACATTATTTTCGACATGATGACCGTCCAGGGAGTGCCCCTTTTCTATCCTTACAATAAAGCCCCCTGCGTAATCCCATCTGACCCAAAACTAAGATTGAAGTCCAGCAACCCCCGTTCCGAAATAGCCGTATTCGGTTTCTTCATCATCTCCGGACTTTTCCTCCAACCACTAATGGCCGACGGCTTCTGGACCTCGTATAATCGTTTGTTTGGGACCCTCACCCACCTACAATCCGAATTCGAAAAAGCGGAGGAACTACTATCGGTAGATTACCGCTTCCGCGAAGCCACCACCGAGCAGTCCGGCACCGGATACGTCATAGAATGTACCGGCACCAGCGCAACTCTTTGGAACGAAACCGGTGGCTGGTTTTTCCTCGACGGAAATCCCGCCAGCTCCCAAACCGTTCTCGAAGTCCTGCCAACCCACACCGATAAAACCTTCCGCTTCGACCGTCGCAGTTTCGTGGCCATCTCCCCCGATAGTTTAGACCGCTTACTCCGCTATAAGAACATCTATGAAATTCAACTTTCCGGAAACGAAGCATTCACCGCTAACTATGAGACTTTCGGAAGCACTGAAAAACTCAGCACCAGATCCCTTAACCTTGATTTGGTAGAACGACTTACCATTTTTGAGCTTCCAGACAAACAAGTGACCGCAGCGGTTAAATACCATACCAGCCCGCGCATCCGCAGCCTGGAAGCCCGTATCCAACAACTCCAAACCAAGCACCAGGCCGAAGAAGCCGCAGCAGTGAATCTTACCCTCAGAATCCGGACACTCGAAACCATCCGTGACGAAGCCACCGACATCTACGAAGAACAAAGAGCCGTGGAAGAACTCGCCAAACTAGAAAAGAAACCTGAACTAGTAAGCGACATAACGACCAAAGTCAGGGAGCTACGGACCCAAATTACAGAGTTACAAGCTGCCGATCAGATTAAGTATGAAGAGAAGGTGGCAGCGGCGCAGTTAAAGTTTCAGGCGGGAAGGTCGGCGGAGTTGGAGGTTACTGGGATAGCTACTTTTATTGTCTTTACAAAGTAAGAGAGCCTAGTACCATCCGCTTTTAAACCGGGCAGTATTGCCCGGTTTGAAAACGACGACAAAACAGGCTCCAGAACGAATTGGCTTTTCAAAACCCCTTAGTCTCCGCTTTCCTGCGTGAAGGTTCCGAGAAGCAAGAATGATGTATCAGGCTACCATAAATTTCACACACCAACTAATCCAAAGGGTTGGTGTGCAAAATTATGGGGCGGGAAACTTTAGTACCACCGGACCGGAAGACCGGTTTCTTTAACCTGAGGGCTGTCTCCACCTATTCGTTAGTCGACTGCCATCATCAACGAATCAGTAGCTTTTGAACTCTTAGTCATCTCTATACTGTCTCCCGCATCCGCCAATAGGTAAGGCACCATCAGGCCCTCCCAGTAATCGTCTATCAGATTGATGATGCGGCACCGATCAGTAAGCGTGCCTCGCTTAAATGTTGTCAAATTCGACATCATTTAAGTAAAAAAGCCGTATATTTACTAGAAATAACCACCAATGCCAAAGAAGGAAGTCTTACGCGTAGCGGATACTGACATCAAATACGACCGCACCACCGATTTCGTCTGCCTCAACGATATCGCCGCTCTACAAGGTGATCCCCGCGTTCACATCCCAAATTGGCTCCGTAACATCACGACCCTGGCTTTCATCGAAGAGTGGGAGCGATCCACCAATCCTAACTTTGATGCCCAACAATTCACCCTGCTCCGGGGCCAGGCCGGTACCGGAGCCTTCCGCGTATCGGTAACGCAGCTTACCGATTTCGGATGCATTGGCATATACTCTAAGAAGGGACGAACCGGAGGAACCTACGCCGCCATCGAGTGGGCCATCCATTTCGCCAACTGGCTCGATCCCCGCTTCTACCTACAAACGCTGCGCGGCTACCTCGCCATGCAAAAGAGCCTGTACGGACTACACGCCACCCACAAGCGTTTCGCCCGCGAATTGGCCGCCGAAAACCACATCCTCCCAACCTCCAGTGCCATCTCCGCATTGCCCCCCGAAGCCGACGTACTTGTCGAACGACGCATCGCCTCGGTAGAAGCGGATATTGTCAACCTCGCCATGTGGGGAATGACAGCACGTAAATGGAGAACTAGTTTCTCTCAGCCAGACCCAAAAGTCTCCATGCGCGACTTCGCCACCCCTGAAGAATTGAAAACAGTCTCCAGCCTCTTGGTCCTCAGCCAGGAACTCCAGCAGCAAGGCTATAACTCCGAAGAACGTCTCGACCGCCTCACAAATCGGGCCTCCGACCTAATCAACCACTACTGTAAGACTTCTGAAAAACAGGATCTCCTAACCCTAACCCAGCACAAACGAGGCTGGGGAAGATTCATCTTTTAGCAATACTCATTTTAGAATTAGATCCATTTTAATGCCACTTAGAAAGTAAAAACAGTGAAAACCCTTACCCTGCGCCAGCGTTTCAACACGCTTAGAAAAACCATGGCCTGGTCCTGGAAAGACATCGATCAAATCACCGGCCGAAGTGACACTGGCTCTAACATCTCCAAAGGAGTCCCCAACTGGGCCCGCCTCGCCATCGTCGCCAACGAACGATACCAACACCTTCTCCGCCTTCATATCATCGATGCGGTCCGACGCAAAATCGGCTACGAATGGACCCTCAGGCAACGCACCTCCGACGAGTTTTCATTCACCCCACCCCACCCCGTAGGCCATCACCTTACCCTGATTTTCTCTTACGGCAAGTTCCAGTTACTGAGCAACAGCCCCCAAATATCCACAGTTACCGCCATCTTCAGTGACCTCTACCCCCTGGTTGAAACCGAAAAAACAATTGACGGAAACACCGTCGTGACCTTCATCCTAACCGCAACTAACGAACCAAAAGCACAGCTTGAACAGTATTTAGAGAAGTACGGATTACCGGTATAGAGTCCTGGAGAAATTCTCAAGGGAGCGAAATCGCCCCCTTTTAACGCCCCTACCCCACTTTCTCACTCATCTCCCACTCCCCCTTCAAAAAGTCCTTCACGTAAGTACGAACCGTTCCGTCAAGCCAATCCGCTAATACCGTAGCCGAAACCGCTTTGATCGAATCGCCAAAGTCGTCCTCGTACTTCTTCCATTCCGCTTCCGCTGCCTTCTGGATAATCGGAAATTGGTCAGGGTAGATAGCAATGAACTCTTTCAGGTCAAGCTCGCTGTACTTCTTCTTGATCGTCCGCTTCAGGTACTTCAGGTACTTATCGTCCTTCTCTGCCAGGGACAACGCCAGCTGGCTGTAGTTGTACTTGCTCGCGCTGATGTTGAACCGTACACCAACCAGCTTACGGCCTTTGTTGATGTAAGTAGGCCACACCCGAATATCAGAGTTCTCGTTAATGTCATCAACGGCAGCTTCGATGACGTATCGCTTCAAGTCATAACTCTTCGTGTACTTCTTGTCACCCAGCACGAGCAACGTCCGCAGCTCGTCAATCGTCAGCTCGAAAATAGGAATGTCCTTATACTTCTTCTGGCTGTCCGCCCGCGACTTCAAGGCCGGGTACAAACGACAAGCATACTTATTAGACACCCGTACATCCTTCAACAATTGGAACGATACGTACTTATGTGCCAAGGCGAAAAGCGATCCTTCCATCTTAGGGTCTACCCGGAACTTATAGGACGCTGGCCCCTCGTTCTCACGTACGGCGGTGATGTCACGGAAAATAGAAACAGGCTCGTTGACAACCTGACCATCTTCCTCAACCCCGCTTTCAGAAGGTCGTAGTACCACGTATGACTTCAGTTCAGCCACACACTTCTCAACCTCTTCCTTAAAATTACCCCAGTGGGTGGTACTCTCGTTTCCGCCGGAATTAGCAATCAGCAAGTTCCGTATGTCACGAATAGGAATCACCACATCATCCACTTTCTTCGAAAAAGGATCGATGTGCGTCAGGAAATGCCAAAACAAATAATGCGTCCGCGTATTAAGCTGATAAGGAGCCTGCTGAGCAAAATCATTCGCCATCCGAACGATAAGTGAATTCTCTACTTGTACCATTTCTAATATTTAGAGTACGAAGTACCGATTTTTCCGCTCAAATCCACCGTATATGCTACCCTATTTACTCTTTTAACACAAATCTCCTGATTCCTTCCGCTGAAAACACCCCTTTTGCTCCTGATTCCTTCCGCTGAATCAAAACGGGTAGTCAAATTATTAATTTTCAGCAAGTTATGAACGTCCCTCTAATTTAATTTTCGACGCAAAAAGCCGCCTTCCTGATTCTTTCCGCTGGAATAAACAGCCCGTTTTCCGCCGCTTCCTGATTCTTTCCGCTCAACTAGCTATATCTGCATTTCAACGGAAGAAAACAGGAGCCTTTAGCGTGATTTAGCACCAAATTTCATTAAAAATCTCCTGTTTTCTTCCGTCTAAGGTAGAACAAGAGCTCATTTTCCTGATTCCTTCCGCTGAAGAGGTCAATCAAGCAATTAAGCCTCCGTATCGCCATCCTCAAAGCTCTATTCCACCGTCCTTTTCCTGATTCCTTCCGCTGAAGAGAAAGAAGGTCAAGTTGTAGATCATCCTGTTTTCTTCCGCTGAAATAATAGTTAGTAAAACCTCCTTCCTGAATCCTTCCGCTGAATAGTTTGAATCGGATCCACAATAGTAGTTCCTGATTCTTTCCGTTGAATAAGCAATGCCGCTTTCCGCTAAGCATCCTGATTCTTTCCGCTAAACATTTGTGTTAACTGTAGACTTTTACTCCTGATTGTTTCCGTTACAAATTACAATATCTACTGATAATCAGTTAGTTACGTTAATTGGTGCCCGGTTAGAGCGCATAAAAAACCACATTAGGAACCCTACTACCTGATTTCTTCCGTCCAGCTTCCCGATTCTTTCCGCTCACCTTCCCGTTTCCTTCCGCTCGATCTCCCGTTTCTTTCCGTCAACCCTCCCGAATACTTCCGCTGAAACCCACCAAACAGCCTGAATAATAGCACTTTAGCCTCAAAGCAATCTCTTAACTCTTTAATTATATAAATAATTAAGCCACTTCGCTTTCCTAGTGAAAAGAGAAAGGATTCCGCCCGGCCAATTCATGTACCTACACCAATCATAAATGTACCACATCTAGGACACCCCATCTCCTGAATCCTTCCGCTGAACTTATCCGTGCTTACGAATGAACTCATCTACCGCCAGATTAATAAGCTCATCCTGGTAGGTAATCGTATCAAAAAACTTCGTCACCAGGAGCTCTTTTAACCTACGCTGCGTCTCTACCGGCGTATCAAAAGCAATCCGACGATACTTCACCCCTTCTTTCTTCCAGGTTCGGCGTCCCCGCCCTGCCGATTCCGGAGCCTCCAGAGTCTTACGCCCCACAGTAGCCAACTTTACTGACTTGCCCCGACCAGTAGCTTTCTTTGCCGGTGCTTCTTTTTGTGGCGCGGACGCCGGTGCAGTGGAAGTTGATGGAGCAGCGGAACTCGATGCCCCAACCTGCTCTACCTCTTTGTAAACCTTCTTAGGTACTGCCTTCCGCTCCGCCATAGGCTTACGAGTCTTCTTGAGTTTGCTAAAGTCTAATTTATCGGCCATGATCGCTTAAATTTTGAAGTGTCTTAGATTGAATAATTGTCAGTAGCTTAGGAAGTGTTTCAAGCCCCTACCCCACCCCCTCTAACGTCCTGCCACGTCTCCCCTCTCCTTTGGACCTCCGAAGGAAGCCGCGAAGCGATTGGGGCCGGGGGAAAGGGCTCTAAAGAGTCAGCATATAATAAATCTCATCCCCCAGCGCCGCAATCTCCCGTTTCGCCTCCTTATCCTTTGTGTTGAACAGATTATAGGTCTCCAGGATATACTTCGTGTGAATCACCCGGTTGCTCACTTCTGCTTTCAAGACCTTAATCCGCTCTTCCCCACCAAAGGCCTCCCGAAATGAATCCTGAACCTTACTACTTACCACCGCCATATTAATAGCTATCGCCGTCACCAACTCCGGGTTCCGCTCCATCGCCTCCTTCAGCGTGTCAATCGACCGCATCAGTGAGTTATAATCATTAGCCGATGGCTTAATCGGGATCAGCACCATGTCCGAAACGTCATAGATATCCCCCAACTGCGTCGTCAATACCGGCGGCGTATCCACAAATATGATGTCGAGATCCTCCGTAGTAGTCAAGTCCTCATAAGACTCCAGATCAGCCTTCTTTATGATCGTGATCGGGACCTCTTCCCCCCGGTCCTCACACATCTCAATGATGTCCGTTATAGACTGCTGGATATCTTCATCAAGAATTCCTATCCGAGGTCCACGGTCCGAGAAGTAGCAAGCCAAACTATAAGTCAGCGTACTCTTCCCAACTCCACCTTTAGCGTTAGCTACTGAAATTACAAATGCCATAACGTTTATCAGTTTAAATAAACAAATGCACAAACGTTTATTTGTATAAATGAACAAGTCAAGTTTCTCACTTGGCCCGCTTTGTCCGGACCAAGTTCATTCGTTTATGCCCATACACGTACAAATGCGCAAACGTTTAAACGAACAGATACACAAATGTATAAACGTTTACTTAAACTTACAAACAATCGTTTAAATAAACACTCAAAATCGAGTAGGATGAGATAAGGACCATTATTTAGACCTGTGGATTCCACAAAGGTAATGGCCCCTATCTCGATCCTCTCACACCACCGGACGTACGGTTCCGTATCACGGCGGTTCCCAGAGTTCGCCTATCGGCTTGGCATGA
>Ga0306864_1001023_pt1 | contig 11904 bp, 10 predicted proteins | sample AntRauTorckE5430_FD_190448 | JGI IMG/M metagenome (GOLD analysis project Ga0306864, IMG submission 190448) | Saline lake microbial communities from Rauer Islands, Antarctica - Metagenome Torckler E5 #430 (v2) (version 2) | ecosystem: Environmental > Aquatic > Non-marine Saline and Alkaline >...
TTCCAAATATGATCACTGTCTGGTAAGAAGGAGAGAATTGGAAAGATATGTAGAATACTTTGCTCCATGATGGATGATCCTATTCTTATTTTTGGAAAAAGAACAATCAGTCTCATTCTTCTTTCAAATGTCATTGTGAATATGTGCAGTGGGAGATACTGTTACGAAACGAGGCAAAAGATTTGGATTGTGAAATCGGTGCTGTAATATCGAACCATCCGGACTTGAAGAATATTGCAGATGCATTTGGCATACCGTTCAAAGTATTCCCAATCGGCTCAGAAAATAAAGCAATCCAGGAAGAGAAAGAGATTGCATTGCTGAAAAATGAGCTGAAAGTTGATATTATTGTCCTCGCGAGGTACATGCAGGTCCTCTCGAATGAATTTCTGCAATCTTTTCAACTCGATCAGATTATTAACATTCATCATTCATTCCTGCCTGCATTTATGGGAGGGAAGCCTTATCAGAAAGCTTACGAGAGAGGAGTAAAGTTGATCGGCGCAACAGTGAGTACAACATGCAAATATCCATGATCCTTCTTGTCATCATATCACCGTTCGTGGACGATCTAATCATTGCACGACTTTTCAAGGCTCACTATGTAACACAGGATCTAGATGAGGGGCCCATCATTGGTCAGGTGAGTCTTGTACATGAATTCATAAACCCCCATGTTAGTCGTACCAATGTGATGTTATCTTATCCAAATACTACATGAACAATTTTACTGTACTTCAGGATGTGATAAGCGTATCGCATGTAGACGACCCCAAGGATTTGGTTCGGAAAGGTAGAATCATCGAGAGAAATGTTCTCATGAATGCGATTGAAGCTCACTTGGCAGATAGAATTATTGCTCATAAAAACAAGTGCGTGGTTTTCAACGAGTAACATGTTTTATTCATAATGGTACCGTTTGATGAATGTGTGGCAATAACATTTATTAAACATTTATTAACTTTAAAAATTTGTTGAAGTCAGATGAATCATCATTCTTCTCGATGTCTCGTTTTACAGGTCCGCAATGGTCAATTTTTAGATCAAGGCAGACTTCGTCTCCTCGGCACCTCCAGTACAACAACTAAGCTTGCTCGTGATCAAATCCTTCATCACAACAAACTTCGCCTTCCATCTTAAATTGAAAGCACCAGCTTCACCAGCTTCTTTCGCGTCTTCAACCATCTCTTCAGCTGCATCCTTCATTCCTTCAGCGTCCGGAACTTCAGGGGTTTCCGGTATGGTCTCCCCCAAAGACGCTACTTCTTTCGCAGCTAGAGCTTCCTTGTCTGCCTTCATTGATTGCAACTTCTTCTTGAATGATCCATTTCCAATTCCGTACTTTCCCATATTGTTGCACAGTGATATTTAAGTAGGTATGGGTGTAGTGAAAGACGCAAGAAGTTTATGGGTGCATATAATATCCAACGATGGGTGTTTTGGATTCTTTTTCCAACGGAAGGAGGGGGGAAGAACGAATTTTTACTAGACGACGTTGCAGGACGTTGAACAAAAAGAAATTTCATGGTACATTGCATGAAGGCCTTTCTCAGATTCTGACATCAAACGTAGACTAGATATTAAGTGATATACAGCTAGAATAGATGTAGTAATGTGAAGGCTGCATTAGCTTTATGCCAATTGCATGTACCTATCATCTATCATGATGTATCATGTGGCGTAATAAATCGTAAATCGTACCCAGTAATACATCTCTAGTTGCCATGGAGTAAAAAATTTGAGGTGTTGAAAGGTAAAAGGTGAAAAGGAACGCTGGTTATACAAATCGATCTCATGAGTAATCTTAAATTCGAGGAAAAATTCACAGGTCTCACAATGATATTTTCTTCGTCTCTGGTCTGTCATCTTCGCTCTCACTTTTTGTCAGAACTGTCCCAATACCGAATGACCAACGCAAGCCATAGAACAACAATCAATCTGTACCATGCATTACTATCTTCACTAGGACACGAGAAGGGTTTGTCCAGGCATCAAATGAGCGAGAGACAAGGAATAGTATACGAGTATGGAAGTAGGGGGCAAATTGTCACAAACGAAGTTTACAACCACTCATGAAAGTATTTACGACACAGACGAAAAGAATTCGATAATGAACTGAAGATTATGTACTTCTTTAACCAAGTCAATTGACAAGAAGACTACTTCTTAATAAAGCCCTTTTCTTTGAACGATTCGCAGATGGCAGTGTTTTCAATAGCAACCTTTCTGATGGGAAGTTCATCCATACGATTAGTCCATGCGTCATTCCAGGCCGCGGGTGTCTTGAGCTTTTCGTGCCAGAGTGTGCGTGTATTCATGTTGATGAACTTGATTGGCTTAGGATGCTTGAAAACCATTCTTCCCACGTCATGATCTTCTTCGTCGTGGGTGAATCCAGGAACATTGGTTGATACAAATGCTGCAACATCAAAAGACATGAAGTAGAATGGATAGGTAGCGTAGTAGCCACCTTCATAGAAGTAACCCCAGATTCCTCCGCCATACTAAAAGGATGCAAGAAGAGTAGAGATAATGAACGTTTGTTAGCGATGATAGATCAATCAATCAATTGTGAAATAATAGCTCGAGAGAATGAGGTAAAAAACAAGCAATGCTCACCATTCTACGATTGTAGGGTGCAGCAGGAAGATCCAAGTCAATGAAGTCCATCAGGAGAGGAAGATCGACCAAAGTATCAAGAGCGACCTTTGCAATGAAATCGATCTGAAGATTTGCTCCAAATTCTGTTGCCCACTCTAAGAAGGCAGAAGACTTTTCAAACTTGGTGCTATCCACGACGCGGAGGTGGATGACATCACTTTCATCTGCAGGTACCTCAACAAGAAGGGATCTCTGAACTGCGGTGGTTTCTGCATCAATGGGATTCGCTTCAACATCGGGACTGGATCCTACCACGAAGACGTAAGGGACGCGACATGTGGGCAGCATGAGATTCGCCATCTGTCTCTCGTATTCTTCCAGAGTACAAAATCTCGCATCGTCAGTATTGAGGTAAGTGTCACGTGCAAGCTTCCGATATTCCGCTCCTCTTGCAGTAAGATCAGAGAATATTCCCATCAAGAAAGTGGTCGAGTGAGCAGCTCCGATAGGTTTGGTGTACAGCATTTCATCAGTGATTGTTGCTTCAAAGTCAGCGGCGGTAACTTCTCTCTCGCATTCGCTCTCTCCAAGCTGGAACATGACACATGGCAAGGCGGTCGACTTCGTTTGGTAGGGAGTGACGGCATTCCATTCCTGTACCATGTTGTATCCGAACGCAGCAAAGTCGCCAGCGTAGAAGTCGTTGATGGCGGCAATGGTATCGGGCTTGAGAGACACTCGAGTAAGGTGACCTCTTCGTTTTTCACCATTGTCACTAGGATCTAGCTTGACAGCACCGAGGCCATAGTTGCGCATCAACTTTTTGAACTCCTTCCGCATGTCTTCAAAGTGAATAACATTCGTGATGACCCTCTTGCCTTCGTTGTCATAGACATACTCATGCTGGGGTTTAAGATGTTTCTGGTTGAAGTCTGATGGTACGACCATCTCAATGGGGTTCGTTGAAGAATCTTTCTGTTCCAGGAACTTCAGTTTCGCACCAGCATATTCTTGCAGCTTAGATTTGACCCAGTGGTTGAGGACAATGGGATCGTTCATTTCCTTTCCTTTGTACCCAAACCAAGCATCGTAGTATTCCGAAATAATGCGCTCGTAGGGATTACGAACAGCTGTGAACAAGTCCTTTCCGGTGTAAGGGTTGTTATCTGCTGCCAACACATGTTCAAGGTCGTGAGGAGCCATGTGCCAAACGTTGGTCAATAAACCGTGCTTGGGCATATCTAAGTAGAACTTGTTGCCATCTAGATGCGTATCGGGATTATTGCATTTTAGTCCTTTCCCGGGGTTTCCGATATAGTGACAAGGTCCCCAATTGATCCCAACTTGATGTGCAGCTTTCTCAGCTGCGAGACCTCCCGTATGGGTGATGTGGACAAATTCCAATTTGTTTTTGCTATCTTCATTCAGCAATCGCCTCTCATCGAGGGAGTTGTTGAAGAAAGCAAAATAGATTGCGCAGGCTCCTGTCAAAGTGAGTAGCTTCTTTCTCATATCCTTTGAAGACATGATGAACGTGATGCAATAGGTATGAGTGTGCGTTTAGTGTGCTATATGCGTCTTCAGTAATCACAAAATATGGTAAAGTGATGTATGATATGATATGATATGGTTTGGTATCATATGCAATAAAAAATAACAACAGGAAGCAAACAGGGTGGCGGGTGGCACAATTCCTCTTTTAATTTTCCGCAATCCAGAATGACCATGACTAGATGACTTCATTCTACGTAGGAAAATTATTAGAATTGTGAGAAAATGACTATCCCGATGACCGCAATTAGATGTGTGTTATTGACAAGTGCTAGAAATAATCTTTAGACATCAACAAGTAGACTGATAGTAAACAAATCCATAGGGCCGTTTCTGGGGTGTGGTGACGATTACCTGGAGGTTGAATTACGTGCGGACGTCATAATATTATTATGACAATATATTGCGAATTTGAAGAGTGACCATTTGAGAACTACATAACGGTTAAATAGTCGGGTGATGACTATTATGTTCATCACAATTTGGGTTAAAATCGGTTTGGTAGCTTCATCTTTCGTCTTTCTGGGACTCGTAAGATGGATAACATGTTTCTTCTAATTCATTATAATCTATTCTTTTGTTCGGTATAGCATTGGTTCCTTTTGGAAGCAATAATGTAATAATGCTGACAACTTTACCTGTCCGTTCCTGATCCTGATCTTTTTGTGTTGAGAGCAGTTGAGAGCGGTAATTTTGACCATTGGCGAAATATGTTTTGTTTCATGAGTACATGTAATCTCCCGTCCTCAAGGTCATGATTTGAGACTGATATGTACCACAATTCAGCACAATTCTATACGTAGGCCGCTAAAGAAGAGAACGAGACCACAATAATCAACCATGCTTGGATCAGTTTATGCCGTCGTCCTGCACAACGGTATGCACCATAAAGTGACCAACGAACAGATTATTGTTGCTGTCATTTGTCCTTTTATGCTGATACTACGAACCAATTTTATGTTTGTATTGTGACGGACATTTCGATTACCTGCAAAGGCGTTAGACTGCGACTTTTGATGTCCCATTTTCTGGCGTGGGCCGTTATAATGGGCGTACGTACCAAAGAACAATCTTTCTTGCTATGATAGATGATAGATCTACTACATTTTCCCAACATACGAGTACAAATTAATGTTTAGCAACTTGGGTATCAGAAAGCACTACACCCATCAACCCTACCGACCGTACTCTGATGAAACCATCACTCATCACATTGTCTCTGACGATATTAATCCAGCAGACCGACTCTTTTGTGATCTCCCCAACAGCAGTATTGTCGTCATCATGGCATCAATTTCAAGATGCCTATTCAAAGAATGCCATTGACCGCGCCGACAGACGCACCCCATTATTGTTGAGGTCCTCATCGTCATCATCATCATCGGAGGAGCATGTTGACATTGCAATCGTAGGAGCAGGAATTGGTGGTCTGTGTGCAGGGGCTATACTCAATACTTTATACAACAAAAAAGTCGGCATCTATGAATCACACTACTTGCCAGGAGGATGTGCCCACGCTTTTCCTCACGTCACCAATAACGATCAAGGTGAAAAGGTTAGCTTCACATTTGATTCAGGACCTACGATCGTGTTGGGATGCAGCAAAAAACCTTATAATCCTTTGAGACAAGTGTTGAATGCCATTGGATTAGCACAAGAAGTCGACTGGATCCCCTACACTGCTTGGGGAATGATCGAACATCCCAATTCTACCTCGAAAGAACGGAGATGGAGGGTGGAGCTTGGTCCTGATCTATTCGAACAAGGACCCCTCTCAAAATTCGGCGGACTCCAAGCCCAAAAGGAATTTCAGGAGCTCAGGATTTTAACAAAAGATTTGGTCAGCGGTGCAGTGGCTATCCCCGCCATGGCGATGCGATCTGGGGACTCGGCAATCATCCCCCTCCTTCGCTATCTTCCTGCTCTCATTGGTTTGATACAGCAAGGACCTGAAGCTACCCAAGGAACTTTTGCTCCTTTCATGGATGGACCTAAATATGTCGTCAAGAGTCAATGGCTTCGTGATTGGTTGGATGCCTTGGCCTTCAGCCTGTCTGGTCTACCGGCATCGAGGACTGCTGCTGCTGCAATGGCATATGTCTTGTATGATATGCATCGGGATGGTGCTGCGCTGGACTATCCCAAAGGAGGCCTTGGGGAGGTTATTGATGCTCTAGTGAAAGGGGTGGAACAGGGGGATTTGGATTCAAGGGTTCACCTTCGAGCTCATGTTCAAAGCATTGATACCACCGATGATGGTAGTAAGGCTGTTGGACTTACATTGAAGAACGGAAAGAAAATTATTGCGAAAGATGGAGTGATTTGCAATGCACCAGTGTGGGCATTAACAAACTTGATTTGCAATGATAATGCTCGATCCATTCTAAATTCCAATAGTGACGGTAGTGATAATGGCGAAATGCTGGGGGCAAAAGTAGACAAAGATAGAAAACCTCGGCAGAGCTGGGCTACACAAACCAATGTTGAAAGGAAAAACGTTATCAATTTTGAGAGACCAAGTGCTGAATCCGGTGACATCGACTCTTCGTTATTGGCACAATGCGATACCTCGGAACAAACTGGGTCTTTCCTCCACCTTCACGTTGCATTGAACTCAACTGATCTCGACTTGGATTCACTGGAGGCGCACTACACCGTAATGGATCGGGGCTTATCCGGAGACGATGATGGTGTCGATGGACCTTGTGGAGAACTCAATATGATCGCAGTGAGCAATCCTTGTGTCCTTGATCGTTCCCTTGCACCGAAGGGATATATTGTAGTACATGCTTACGGTGCAGGGAATGAGCCTTATGGGATGTGGGAAAATCTGGAACGGAATTCTCAGGAATATAAAGATCTCAAAGAAGAGCGTGCGGGGGTACTTTGGAACGCTATTGAGTCCATTATACCAGATGCGAGAGAAAGAACTGTTACCTCAATGATAGGATCGCCATTAACCCATGAGCGATTTCTAAGAAGGCCACGAGGGACTTATGGTTCTGCCACTGAAGATTATTTGAAAGATGGAAGAACACCTATCAAGGGACTTGTGCTTTGCGGTAAGAAACTGAAGTGATTTTTTAAAGTGCTGTACTATTCTAATTCTTGGTTTTGGAATCATCTCCTTGCTCACACCATGAATATTTGTTTACTATTGATACTGGCACTCCTAACTCCTGATTTCATACCAAAGGTGATGGCGTATTTCCTGGAATTGGAGTCCCAGCGGTAAGAGAAATGAATGTTCATCAATACCCTATCGTACATTCCCATCGAAACGAAAATACTAACGATTACAAACTTTGTCAACAGGTGGCTCTTTCGGGAGCTAGTGCAGCAAACGCAATGGTGTCTCCGTTTAAGCAATGGATTTGTCTGGATGAACTTAAATCGAAGAACCTCATATAAATACCACCATTGTCAAATAAATATTTATTTCACAAAACTTGTCATTCAACATCTGCGAAGACTCTATTGGAATTGATAGTCATATTTATGTTTGGTATCATCCTCCTTGTTGTAACATCTCCTTTAGAATCAGCACTTATGAATGCGTTACGCACAATACAATCATGCGGGCAATGAGCTGCAACTACACTCTTTGCAAAATAGATCTCTAGTTCAATTTCAATCCAGTTACATGTCTTATGTTGATTGATCTAGAAAAGTAAAGGAGGTTAATGCAATTTTCGTCTTTTTCATCACCGACAATTACAACAGCGACAATTACAACAGTACCTCCACCATAATATTTACAACACGCATTACTGGTTGTGACACCATTATTACTGCCATGATAGGCACCGAGACATTGATAGTTACTCCTCATAGTCTATACTTATAGATAGAATAGGAAGGATGAGAAGAAGAGCAGCATTTAGAATTGTTGTCGTGTCAATCTCCTTGTCTGGATTTATTTCACAGTATAATTCATGTATTTCAAGCTTACCTACACAAGCCCCACCAGGGAACGGCGTAGATGAATCAACCTCACCAACTCCACCTCCATCTCCACATGTACAACATACATCATTCATAGTGACATCATCATAATTTGGAAACTGCGTACCATTCATTTTGCATGTACAATACTCACAGAATCGTGCCTGTTATAGAGAACATAGAATTAAAGAAAAGATAAGCAGCATTTAGAATTGCTGCCAAATTGATCTCCTGGTATGAATTCATTTTGAATACCTCACATATGTTCTTAACTCACCAATGATTTTAGCTTCTGTTATTATTGGTGTCGGCGTAAGTGGATCAACACCAACAACAACAACAGCTCAAAAAGCATTATCCGCATAACAGGAACCGTGATATTCACAGTCACTCAAAGTATCGTACCTATTCTAAATACAGTAAGAAAGAAGGCAATAATTGCTACAGGAAGAGTTGCAGCAGAGACCTGGACCCAACATAGGGTGTCAATTAGAGCTTTCTTGCAGACGCGTTGTAATTATAGAAAGATGATTGAATGCTGGCCACAAGATAAGAATGATCCGGAAAAGCTAGATAATCCAAGCAACATGTGCTGCTGGGTCCTTTAATGTAAGGCTTTGAATGATGTTTGATGTTTGGATGCGCAATTGCATTAATCATTAGGAACAAAGTTCAGCGGGACATTTTGAATTAGATTTATGAACACCAGCAGTCGTACACGTGCTAGTTATACATAACCTAGTATCTATTACCTATTACTACGCAGCAATCGTTCACAATTTTAAGAATCGAAATCAGGCGAAATCATCCTTATTTCTTATTTGCAACATCCCATAGGTACGATCTGGTACGATACACATCATCATCATCATCATCATCATCATCATAAATATTCTCGTAAAGTAAAGCACACGAAACTGGGATATTATGACCATCACAAAGGAATGGAAAAGGAAGCCCATATCTTACCACCTTTCAACCATTGGCATAAAGGACGTATTCTGCACTGTCGTCCAAACTGTACCAGACATACTAGGTTCCAAAGGTACCAACAAGGAGGAGACACTTGAATTCACTGGTGCCATCAAGGTGAATCCTGAGGACTTTGTCGTTCGGGAAATTGGTGGAAAGGCAAGACTTGATAACATAAAAGATGATTCCCAAGTATCAAGATCGAGAGCAATCGCAAATTTGACAGATGCAAACACCTTGCCGCCAGAAAACGACAGCGGAGAACACGAAAAAGCAAATATCCGTAATGAAGCAGATCATGACAAACCATTCGTCAATAATTTTGACTCCCAAACGAAACCAGTGCAATCACTGCCTCTAATATCTGCGTCGACAGCGGAGGAAGTTGTTCAACTAATTTTGACAAGAGCATGTATATGTCGTGCAGACGATGGAATTAATCTCGTGGAGAAGCTTAAAAATCTATCTGAAGAAGCCGCCTCGGACTTGGAACATGTCGATAAGTCCTCGTCCAATAAGAACGAAGAACATTTTATCATTATTCCTCCCATTATTGATGAGGTAATCATTTCATTAGATGGAACTGATACTTCGTCATCTGCGTCGTCGCACGGTGTGAGAAATAGAGGGACTTTTCACAGGACCCTCAAACTTGCATTCCCTCTGCTCAAGAGCTCAACCTTAAGCGCTGAAGAAAGCTTACTGGAAGCTAAGTTGGCAAGAACAGCCAAGGGGCAATGTGAAAATGATGATAATAATGATGATGGGAAAAATCTTCGATATCTGAAAGTTGAGAAAGATTGTGCGTTCCAATGCTTAGTTCCCCATCTGTTGTTTCCTGAACGCGATCTTCCTTCACTGTATCGCTTTCGAAATAATGGATGCACTATTTTTGCAAACGGAAAAAATAGAAATAACTCTGCCAGAAAAGGGCATGGAAAGAAACGAAAGCATGAGAGTGAGTCAATAATTGATAAAGAAGCCAACAATACTGCCTCCAACAACAAGGGCACCGAGAAGGACAAGGACAAGGAAAAGGGATCAACATTTGAAAAAGAACAAATTCTGCTCTATCTCAAACCGACGGTTGAGAGGAAAGATAGAAAGGAAATACATTATTTGATTTCCCAATGTTATCGAGATTTCGAGACTGGTACAAAGAGTGACGTGCATTACCATGAGGAGGGAGAAGTGGACAATCATGGTGCTGATGGAACTACAACCGCGATCATGGTTCAATGGTCTCGACGCGCTCAGGATGCCGCGCTGAAAAGGAAGAACAAGATGAATAAAAAGGCGCAGAGTCCTCATACAAATAACAATACCAATACCAATAACAACACACTCTGTGTTGTCAAGAAAAGACGGCAGGAACATTTGTCTCTGATCAATCACCTCGTGGCTGGTTTGAAATGTAGACAAAGTGACATTGGTCTTGCAGGGATCAAGGATACGCAGGCGGTGACATATCAATATTGTACTCTACGCAACATTTCACCGTCTCGAGCAAGGAATGCCAATGCATACTTGAAACATCGCAATATCGAACTTGGCAACTTTCAGAGGGTATCCTTCTCGCTAAACCAAGGTGACTCGCAAGGTAACGATTTCGAGATTATCGTCCGCGACATGAAAAGAGTGGAAACGAAAACAGATGAGAATGGTGTTACATACGAGCGCTTCATACCTTGCCAGAGAAGTCACGTTGCTGCAATGGCGGACAGAGTCCGTGATAGTGGATTCGTCAATTTCTTTGGTGAACAGCGCATTGGCGAAGCTGGTCCAGAAAGCGAAGTTGGCACCAGGTCATCTGATATTGGAAGATTGATGCTACATGGCGATTTTGCTGGTGCCATTGATCTCCTGATGAAAGGCCGCAACAAAAGAAGAGGAGGAGACTTTATTGAGAACGAAGAAGCGAGGAAAATGAGAGATCTCTACATTACTTCTAATGGAAATGTCGATTTGACTTTATCAGCGTTTCCCCGGGGTAATGGATTAGCGAGAGAACGAACTGTCCTTCAAGGCCTCAAGCGATACGGCAAGGATAAACCATTGGATGCACTGAAATGTTTGAACTTCAACGTAAGAATGTTTTGGATCAATGCCTACCAATCGCTGATATGGAATAAGATGGCATCTGAAAGAATGCTTCGGCTGGGCGCAGCACCAGCTATTGGAGACTTATTCATGGATTCTAATAATGAGATTGAAGTCGTAACCGAAGCAAACTTGGATAATGTAGAACTTTTACAAATCGTCCTGCCCCTTCCAGGTTATAGAACGAGATATCCCGAGAATTTCATTGGCGACCTATATGTCAAAGCCATGGAACAGGACGGGGTGAAGTTCGTGCAAGATACTGTCTCAGAAGCAACTGCGAAGGGGAGCTATAGGCCTTTGATTGTTTCTTGCGACGACATCACATGGGAAGAAGTTATTTCGGATCAAGGCAGTACTACGCAAATGCAAACTGATGATGATGATGATGATGACGTTGATAATAATGATGCAGTGAATGACATAAAATTCCACTTTTCATTGCGTAGTGGTTCGTATGCAACAATGTGCCTTCGGGAAATAATGTCCTCGACTCTAGCGAGATAATGAGGATCGAACAATGCACAGAGCAAAACAAGATGAAACAGAATAAACATTAATAAACCACGATCTCTAATATTCAGTACTTATTTTTTCCAAATAGATTTTTCGTAGAGAGGCTGCAAAAAGTGAGTAAGGGAAGCAACCGTAGAGGATTGGTAGATACAATCCGATGGCTGTCAGGAGAGACGCACACCACACAGATGACAATGCAATCTCTCCATCATCCCAGTT
>Ga0306864_1001024_pt1 | contig 11904 bp, 7 predicted proteins | sample AntRauTorckE5430_FD_190448 | JGI IMG/M metagenome (GOLD analysis project Ga0306864, IMG submission 190448) | Saline lake microbial communities from Rauer Islands, Antarctica - Metagenome Torckler E5 #430 (v2) (version 2) | ecosystem: Environmental > Aquatic > Non-marine Saline and Alkaline >...
GGCTGCTATATCTTTTCCTGTATTCCGCTTCTTCGGAGGGCAGTGTGTTGTTTTCATCTTTGTCTCTGGGTTGGTATCCCCCGTCATAGCATTTTCCACAGATTGTGCATAAGATTCTCCAATGATCAAGAATATTGCATGTAGGGTTCAGTGGAGACCCGCAGTGCGTGCATTTCGCAATGAGAGATGCCTTGGTTGGGAATGCACCGCAACTACGTGGATTTCGTTTTTGATTGAATTTGTCGTCGTTTCCCTTGGAAATTGCAGATCGGTGGGCAAATGGTGTCAGAACGAATCCAAAAGGTAGACCGCTGTCTTCAAGAACTTCTACACTAGATGGAGATTTGGTGGTCACCGGTCGCAATATCGTCATTTTCTATTGTTTTGAAATATTGTTTGATGTTCAGTTGAAGTTTGTTGTCCAAATCTTGTGTTTCGCTTTTCCAGTTTCCTTTTCCACTTTCATTTTAAATTTACTTGTATTTACAAAGATTTACAACAAGCCAAAAATGCGCGAACATTTCATCGTATAAAAACACTAGTTAAATGGGGTGACCACTCTTGCTACGATATGAATATGTTGTGAAAGTGGTCTTCTGCAGTCTGCAGTCTGCAGTCTGCAAGTGACCGACCACCTTAATCTGCAATAACTCTAACCCCAACTCACTACTCGCTACCCGCTACTATAATGCAGTTCCATAACCGTGCATTCCATCTTGCAGCTGCCTCTACCCTTCTTCGATCTACACATTCTTTTTCACCAGCGGCACGATCTCCAATATCAGTCCTTGCCCCTTCCAGAACATTCGCAATTAGCAGCAGCACTCTATTGAAGATGATGAATCCTTCCGTATCAATTTCCAGTGCTTTTGATGGAGGCAACGGCAAACTAAACAAAACCGAACAACTCGATGATCAGCTGACAGTATTTGTCGACATACAAAAGGATCCATACACTGAGCTCGAGAAGATGTACCACTCCCAACACTTTTCATTCAGGTCTTCCATCAAGGACATTGATCGAGCAACTACAGTCAAATATGTTCTCGCTAATGCAGGGGAAGCATCCTACCCATCTGCATGGGAAGGATCCACAACCTTCTTCTCTAATTCACCCTCGGATCCTTCCTCTTGGTTGAGAAAGTTGGATACTTCATACGATAAAAACACCGGACAGCTATCATGGACTCATACCCATGATTCCAAAGGAACAAGCACATACTTCAGCTACTTTCCTCCTTATTCCTACGAACGCCACCTTTCGCTCATTTCGAAATGCGAATCTGCACCTGGAGCAACGATCGAGTCATTGGGTCAGACTCTCGATGGGAGAGAGATGGAATGCATCAAAATTGGAACAGGAGAAAAGATATGTTGGATCAACCACCGTCAGCATCCAGGAGAGAACATGGCCGAGTTCTACGCAGAGGGATTGTTGACGCGCCTTCTTGGTTTGGAATCTGGCTATGCCGTAGATGGACAAGTCCACGATGTTCTGAAAATGTACACGTTCTATATTGTACCGAACATGTGTCCTGATGGATCATTCCGCGGTCATTTAAGAACAAATGCCGGTGGACAGAATTTGAACCGAGAATGGTGTTCCTCTGGGTCAGAAGAGAATGGGGACTATTACGAGGCACCCACGTTGGAACGATCTCCCGAGGTGTATCACGTCTTGAAGAAGATGGACGAGACGGGAGTGGATGCGTTTCTAGATATTCATGGTGATGAAGAGCTCCCCTTCAACTTCTTGGCGGGTTCCGAGGGGTGTCCTAATTGGAGTACTCGGTTGGAGACTTTGCATGGAGCATTCCTCGCCAAGTATTCCAAAACTAACAGCGACATGCAGATTCCTGTAGCATATGAACCCGACGAGAAGGGAAAGGGAAAACTTAACGTGTGCTCTAATCAAATTGCTGCTAGGTATGATTGCCTTGCAGCAACTCTAGAGATGCCCTTCAAGGACTGCATGTCCAATCCTGATCCTGAAAGGGGATGGAATGGTGCGAGGTCCGCCATGCTTGGATCTTCTGTGCTCGAAGCATTGGTGTATGTTGGGCCTTACTTGCGCGAGGACGGAGACTTGACAGCATTTGGCGAGGAATATGCATACGTGAAACCCACTTGCGACTACAAATCTTTGTAAAGATTATATAAACTAATACAGTAGCTAGCTAGACTCTACAATGGGAATTTTGATATTTTACGATAGTGTGCTGTCTATTATTGTACTGAAATGGAAATCGCTCGTGCGCAAATGCTGCAAATATTGACTGGACCAGGTTCTAAGGTCACTTCCACTTCACACGGTGAAATAGAAGCAATCCTAACTGACGATGGATTCATTCTTCGTTTACCAAGCGGATACTATTTTCTTCGCTATCCTTTGCTTTCAATTTCTTTTCCATCGAATCATTCACCAGCTCCGCTACTTCAGATTTCTTCCGCTTGGCAAAGTTCATCAAGTCCATCAACACTTTTTGTCCATTTCTAGGTAAGCTGCACAATGGTGACAATTCGCTGAGATCCACCTTGTAATTTTTGTGTCTCTTTAGATCTTCTGAGGAACCTGGTGCCTGAGTTTCTGGACCATCCATGCTGTGTCCCTCCTCCATATCTTCTTCGCTGCTGCTTTCATCTCCCTTCTTCTTTTTCTCGTCTTGCTTTTCTCTGAGCTCTTCTGCGAACGTTTTGACTCGTTCATATACTCTTTTCATCTCTTCATCTGTGCTCCATACCATCAAATATCTATTTTCAACAGCACACCTGCACATGTAATGGCTATGCCGAAGACAACTCACTTTTGACTTGCTGCATTCGCAAGCCACGCAAGAGAAGAAGCAAATGTGCTTGCACGAATGACATAATCTCTTATCGTCATAATCCGCGCTATCTTCATCAAGTTGATCCACTTTGTTCTGTGGAAGCTTCACAAACTTTGACACATCACGTACCCCCTCTTCCATCAACTTGTTTCTCAGGCGCAATTCTTCATCAATAACGCGTTTCAACTCTTCCACCAAGAGCTTACACGTATGATATGACCTTTGATCTTCCAAATGATTTGCCATGGTAAAAGTCAATCTATCTTGCGAGAACACGGCTGGTCTCGCAAAAGATCTGTACCTTTCACTAGCTCCCGCGCCATGAGTTATCCAACTGGAATATACGAGGTTAGTACTATTGTCAACGATAGTAGACTATTTCGACAAAGATAGATTCATATAATCTCATTACTTACTCGTGCGTAGCAAAGTTGACAGCTTCCCCACAATTTGGCCCAGTGCTGAACCCCCCGTGGAAAGCCATCGGAAATGTCACAATAAACTCACCAGGGTGTTGCACCAGTTTATAAACAGGAACTTTTGCGGTCTGTAGCAACCTTGGCGAAAACATCGTTGTGATGTGATGAAGTAGATCGGGCACATCCCTCATCTTCAATGATAGATACGATTTGAAGACCTGCTCCAACCCCGCAGCATCTGCTTCAGTCCCAGGGACACCATACCAGACCTTCGCTGCTCCCCAATGGTGGTAATTAATGGAATACAGATAATTATCCTCATTATGCCAACAAAACGTCGAAAAGAGATTACCATAGTACATCCAAGGAATATTAATCCCATTTATGCCAACTTTGATATGCTGCAAAATGCTATCTGGACAGTTTGGAATGTTGTTCAAGTTCCAATAGCTCTCCTTGTAAAATTCCTCAGTACCAAATTTTGGCTCTGGCAAATTCATCTTTTCCGGATCGTCGACTCGCGGCGAGTCCGCATTCTCATCCTCGACACCTCTCCCCCTTTCTGATTGTGGAAACCCCGATCCAAACACATGGGAATCTATATCATTCCCATACTCGACAAAAAACTTTTCATGAGAAATCTCAACTAAATCCCAATAAGTCTTCTCGAGGTAATCGAGGGTGACACTTTCAGATGGCTCGCCATCTCCCTCCTTGACGTTAGCTTCGATCCAATCTTTTGTCTTCTTCGTGGCCATCTTTAGATAAGATGATGCACTGTATTCCTCCCCATCACCAAAGGATATCCCTTCCTGAATGCGATGAAGGAGCTGTTCCTTGGTCTGAAACTCCTGTTTGGATTCCATATCTACCGAAAATGGAGGGTTCCATCCAGCCGGAGGAACGATTTTGCAGATTCCATATTTTTCTGCAATCGGTCGAATTTTATCAATGTAATGCAGCGGGTTCCCACCGAATTCCTCGACTGTGGGAAAGAAGGTTGGACCGGGTGGAATGTCAAGGTCTCTGCCTCCGTGAGACAGTTGTGTCATCTTCTTGGAATTTTCAATGGCTTGTTGAAGAAGCTTTTCTTCTTCAAATGTCATGGATGTTGCAGTGTAGGTTTGGGTAGGTTTGAACCTCCGGCGTCTTGAAGGGAGGCGAGCTGCTGACATGATTGATTCGAGTTATTGTTATACTCGTAGATTCTTGTCGCTTGCAGTACGATAGTAGTAGCTTGTGGTGGAACAAATAGGAAACACAGAATTCGGAATAGGAATGCTCGAAGCTGGAAGATGATTGACGACAGAAGAATTAAAGGTTGGTGGATGGTATGGCTAATTAATGTTGACAGAATTGGCACATCAAGTCACTGGCTATTCGTAACAAATACAATCACTTCTCATTTTATAGAAACGTAAAGAAGAAAGAAGGCATCTGCTCCTCCCGCGTCAAGCTCTGGAACCTTCAATTTAATTTATGCCTGTGAAAAGAGCGTGTCAAGAAAGAAGTCAATGGCCTCTATGATGCATTGAGGTCGTGTACGATCTCGTTTATTTATCTGTTATTTGTTATTTATTAGATTTTTAGCGTCAGGTTTTTTTATAAATATTGACGAATTCATTTTATCAATCAATCTCTATCAATCGTATGTATGGTACCTTTCGCAGTGAATCCATCTACTATCTGTTCTGCTGATGACTGACTAGTGAAGGTACGGTACAAGTTTGGTTCAAAATTGAATATTGAATTAGAAGGGATTGAAATGCCTTCATTAGCTCGTAATACCACTGTACATTATTGCAGTATTATTGCGATAGTCTCACCTATTTAAGCTCAGAACCTGATATAACAAATTGCACTTTCAAAGTAAATAATGAGGGTGCTTCAGGCCGTAAAAAGAAGATGCACCCCTTCTTTTCAACCAATTCATTCTACCGTACTTCTTGATTCTTGATTGTCATTAAACAACACTTTATTCATACTGTGATCAGTACTGAAAAACTTTACATCACAGCAGTCGACAATCATGCCTGACCAACTATTGGAAAGATATACCATGCCGACAGGCATGAAGATCAAAGGTGCACCAATTGGACTTCACTGGACGTTCTTGATGTTGTTAGCTGTTAATCTTTTACTCGCATTTATCGCTTACAATTCATGGAATGTATTCTGGTATCAGTTGATCCTCTACGGGCCTTTTCTATTTGTAACCGTGCTGATGGTAAGTTCAATTCGATTCTGAGAAGATCAGATGGCCGCATTATCTAACCAACCACACACATTTTATTAACGGTATTTTTTTCTTCCTCATTAATTCATAATGTATAATCATAGCACGAATTAGCCCGCGTCACTGCCACGTATAAACTAGGTGGAACAGCAGATAGTATCATACTATGGCCACTTGGAGGTTTGACAACATATGGACCCAATGAAAGGGGCGCTAGGGGCGATACAATAGTGGCAATCGCAGGCCCAGTCTCACATCTTTTTACAGGAGCAGTCTTTGCAATCTTTTACATCATCTTGAGAACTGACGACATGCCTCCATTATTAACATTCTCCGAACGTTTCGTAGACTTGGAAAGCGGGTTCTTGGGAATCATTTCGACAGCGTGCAGGATTTCCTTTTGTTGGAATCTCTTCCTCTTTGTTGTTCATATGATTATACCTATCTACCCCCTTGACGGCATCAGGATATGGACGGGACTTTTGAGAAGTGCAGGAGTTAGCTTGACCAAGACTGCGCATGTCGTTGCATTCGCTGGAATGGCTGTGTCTTTCACATTTTTTGTATATGGTTGTGTAGGACTCATTCTTAATGACGTTGTTGGTGGAGTCACCGAATTTTCAACTGGAGTTCTCGTAGGAGGTTTTGGTGAGTGAATGTTGATGTTGCTCGTATGGGCAGCGCTTCTACTGGACCCCTTTGCTTTTCTCTTTGGTTCCTAATTCGTTTTGATGCTCTGCTACTTTTAGGATTTTTGAATTCGAAACGATTATTAGACATGAATAGGGCTGGGCAATTATCGCAAGATCCGATTTTTGGAAGATCGTGTTATGCGGAGCCTGGAAATACGCAAGAAATGCCACATGTAGAAGCAATGCCATCCGCGTCTACGCCAGTGAATCAATCAGATTTTGTGTAAGAGATTAGACACATACAAAACAGGGAATTATTTTACAGGTATAATTCTGAAGTAATATAAAATATAAAGTGCCTTCTACATATTTTCATTTCACTTATTTTCAGAAAAAGAAGTTTCCCATTGGTCTGCTTCGAGATTACTCTTGGTAGCAACCAAGTCCATAAGGGACATTGATTTGATTGGCGATATATTGCTTTTCTTGGCAGATAGTCTTTGGACTAGCTTGCTCTTGAAGCCCTCTAAATCATGTTTTTTTAATTGCTCCACAGTACTTTTGAACTCAGGAGATTTGAGGTCAATCATTGGATCCACCGAATCTGGTGATTCTTTAGAATTGGCCTTTTTTGAAAGCTTTGAACCCTTCCACATTTTCCCCCACCCCTTTGATTTTAGTGATGCCGGTGTAAGTTTGGATGACCCGCGTTTACCTGTCGTCACTGGGGATTGCATTATTCCCCCGTGTTGACCAATCCTCTCAATTTGCAGCTGCAATGATGTGTTTACATTTTCAATACGCTTGACTTCCACTTCTAATTCCCAAGCGCGCTTTTGTGCCTTCTTTTCGTCAGTGATGAGAGCAGAGTTTTTCATTACAAGTTCTCTCTTTGCGTCATTGATAGATTCGATCTTATCCTCATATTCCGAGCGCAACTGCGACAGAGAGGAGGCGCTGACAGATGCACCAGCAGAATACGGACGGGCAAAATTGAAAGCATTCGATGGATCTAGAGCCTGAGTATGATTCTCTGCCTTTTCTTTCAGAGATCGATTCTCCTCCAATAAGTCATTGTAGTTTCTCTGGAGTTCTTCGTATTGTCCATTGTCTGTACCAAAGCGACCTCCGAGCTGTCTTCGGAAACGATCATTTTCGCTTTGTACATTTGCCTTCTCTCTATCCACTTTCTTCAATTTGGTCTGAACATCATCACATTCTTTGGCCGTTTCTTCTGCTCTCGCTTCTGACATGTTCAGCCTTTGCTTGTAGCTTTGAATTTTGACCGCCACCTTCTTCTCAAACTCCGTTTGGGCTATTAGCAGTTGCTGTCGTCCTTCATTAAAACTCTTAGCTTGCTCTTGTAGTCCATTAATTTTCGCATTCGCCTCCTCCTTCTTCTTTTGGATTAGCTGCTTGCCATGTTCAATAAGCTTTGTTCTGTCCTCTTCATTCTTAACTTTCAAACTTTCCGTGTTCTCCTCGTGCTCCTTCTTCATCTCGTTGGTCTCCTTTGTAAACTCTTGTTCCATTTTTTGCAAAGATGAGATTGACTGCTGGCGTAGTTCAGCAATTCGATCCTGCAAATGATCAATATTCTCCTTGGACTGATCTGACAATAGCCCGTACTTTTTTTCGAAGGAATTTCTGTTTTCCTCCAACTTATCCTGCCATTCTTGGAGCAACTCCTCTTTCTCACTCTTGCTTTGCTTTGCCAATTCCTTCGTTGTTGAATGCAGAGTCTTGGTCGCTTCAAGTTTTGCCTTACGAGCCGAAATTTTTTCTTCTTGAAGTTCAGCCTCGAGATCTTTTTTCAAATCTTCAATCTCCTCTATGCGCTTTTCCAAATCCTTTCCCCTCGAAAGACTTGATGATAGATTATTCTGGGTGCTGCTGAGCGCATTTTTGGTTACCAAATACTGCTCCTTGAACTTTTCTGAGAGACGCTTGGCATCGTCGCAAGCCTCCTCAAGACGCTGCACCGAGTCATCTTCGCGCTTGGCAGCAAATGTCTTGAGCCTTGCATTTTCAGAACGGAGACGAAACAATTCTTCCTTGAGTGTCGGATTCAACTCACTCATACCGCCTCCAATTGCGAGGCCATCCGCATTATCCGATTCGTTTTGCTCCAAAGTTTTTCTGAGATCCTCAGCTTCAGCTTGATGAAGAAGATTCCCACGCAATAATTCACCATTGAAGCCGTTCATGTTCTCGCCAGCCTCGAGAAGCTTCTTGATCTCATCTTCTCGATCTACCAATTTAACTTCGGCATACGTTGCTCTGGACTTGTATTCTTCCAGCTGTCTCTTGAGAGGCCCCAGCGCTGCCAGTTCATTCTCAGCATCCACACATTTGGCGACTGCATCACTATGTGCCCTCTCTTCACTGGCAAGAGCCTTACTCACATCTCCCACCTGCTGCAACTTGATCTTCAGTTTTTGAACCTGGTTCTCCGTTTGTTGCAACTTCATCTTGGAATGCTGCAAAATATCCACCTCGTCTTGCAAACTGGCAAGCTGCTCCTTGGCAACAGACGCTTCCTTCGCTGCATTGGAATTGTTCCCCAGTTCGCGCTCCAGAGATGAGACCCTTGCCATGAGGTCATCCCTAATTTCACTTTCTCGAACCAATGCCTCAGATTCAAGTTTGAACCTTGCTGCTCTATGAATGGCTTCCATCTCCTCACAACGGACTCTCATTGCATTCTCCTGTTGTCGCATAGATTCTAATTCTCTTTGAAACTCTTTATTCTTCTCAGACAGTGCTTCCGTCTCCTTTTCTAATCGAATGACTTTCCTGGCACTAACATTGCGAGTGGACATGGAATATGGTGGAGGAGATAGTTTATTTTGTGATGTGGAAGATGAGGAGGCAACCTTACGCGATTGAATATTACCCGAGGAAGGAAGCGGCGATCGAAATGGCGAAAGAGGCGCACGAACCACTCCAATATCCACGGGAACGGCATACGCTTCATGTCTGAGATGATTCTCCTTGTTATCACCATGTTCATCTTCGTCCAAGAGCGATACGTTATCATCGTCATCAAGATTCAAGTCGTCCAAGTAGCTCTCGTCGGGGTGGGATCTTCTCGTGGGTGTGGCACCATGTTTGCGATCATTGAAATCTTTAATGAGTTGCATGAGGGTTCGCTGCACGCCCTTTTCGAGTTTCATGATTCTGCCAATGTATGCTTCGCGACCGTGGCATTCTTCATCGATTGCGTAGCACAGTTGGGCAGAGAGAATGGCAGTTGCAGAATCACCTGAGATGATGGGATCGCAGGATGTCCACGCTGCAATGGTGCTGTAGTGATCTGTTTCAAAAGGATCAGGTTCTTTATTGCAGATTTCAGCTGCGGCTTGATAGATTGCTCTGAACGGATGGATGGATGGATGGACGGATGGATAAAGGGTCAGGGGTCAGATCACGATCATGTTTGATTCAATCGAATAAATGAAAACAGGAATAAGGAAATAATATAATTTTTGAAAATCTACTCACTTGGTGATAACTGCGTTGCTCAGCCAATCGCTGATGAAGGTCTCCTTGTCAACGACACTCGATATCTGGGGAAAGGTCCACATCCAGGCGAGCAGGGCTTGTTCCTTCGCCACGATCTCCTCTTCCTCTGTAATATACTCCACTTCCGTGTCCTCTGCCATACTCTCTAAATACTGCGGAGACATCATTTCAGCCTGCTGCTGATACACTGTTCAGATTAAAAGCTTTGTTGCTATTCAAGCTTTGAACCTTTCTGGTCTTGAGGTTTCGAGTGCTGGGATGGGATGCTGTGTAATAACGAATGTTCCTTGTTACCCCTGTGCTTTTGTCTGCTTTTGCAGTTGTTATTTGTTATTTTTTGGTAGTTGTTGCCGTGTGTGTGTCTTTGGCTACTCTCAATTCAAATATTTAGCCGTTAAAACGTCTTTGTACTTCAATCATAATATAAAAAGAGATGCAAATGGACGCAATCGTCATCATCATCATCAGCAAGGAACGTACTACTGTGGTTTGATAGAAAAATCTGCGATCAACATGTAAAGGATTTGAATCATTACTTTATGCAACCACTACTAGCGTTTCACTATTCAGTCTTTCAACAAAGTGAAATAAAGCCACGTACGTATGAGTGTACTGTATTGTAAAATAAACGGTCTTTCTCGTGAACAACCTGGATTGTGGGAACGATCATAGGGACTTCTCTCTATGATCCAGCAGTGTCCTGCTAAGCCACACAAGATATCCTGAGCATGCACTCAATGAATGGCACACGAATCGAAAGGGTCTAGTGAGGACAAACCCACCCGTTCACCGTCCAGTCCAAATTCAACCGTCCACGATGGCTGGAGATGTACCTATGCACGTTCAAGAACCGAATGGAACAATTCCTCTTGCTCGACCGATTAATAATAATCACCATCCGATGAGACGCACGTGCAACTCTGAAAACATTGTATCTTCCTCTAAAACCTTCTCGAATCAATACTACCAGTAACACTTGCCGCATCTGCTTGGCTGCGAAGATCATAATAATCACTATTTACGCTTCCTCCACCACCATGACGAGACTGAGATTCTCCTCCCCATTGAGATCCGCCGTATTGAGATCCACCATATTGAGATCCACCATACGCGCTGCCAGCATCGGTGCTCATGTCATCGCCTCCAGCGTAGGAGGGAAGAGGGGCAAAATTGGGAATGGGAAGTCCTTTGGCGTTCAATCCATCCGAATCATACTTGTAACGAGGATCAAAACGGGAGTCTCCCTGGCCTCCCCGGCGTCCATTGCGTTTACCTCCGAATGCAGAAGAGTTCTGTGCGCGTCCACTGCCAGGTTTCTGTTCCCACCTTCCATCCCATGCTCCACGAGCGAGTGCTGTGAATGCATATCTCGAATCACCTGCTGGGTTGCGACGAGGCTTGGCAAAAGTCATGTAGCTCTGCTGCAAATTGGTGAGTGGTCCTTCCACAAGCGTTTCATGTTCCTTGAAATGCAACAGCAATGCAGCCCACAGAGCGTTTTTGCTGAGCACGCGAGGATTTCCAAGAAGGATGACACCGAGACGCGCACGAGTCAAAGCTACATTCAAACGACGGGGATCGGAAAGGAACCCAATGCCTTGAGATTCACTGGAACGAACGCACGAGAGCAAGATGAAATCCTTTTCACGGCCCTGGAATGCGTCTACTGATGCAACTTCAATGGCTTCGTAATAGGAAGAAGAAAGTGACCCAGAACGGCGCATGTATTCCGACACGTATTGCTTCTGTCCATCATAAGGGGTAATGACACCGATTTGACCTGGTGTCACACCCATCTTCAAAAAGTGAGTAACGATCTTCTCAACGTACGATGCCTCTGTGCGATTGAGGTATGAGGTACCTGATGCACTAATCTCTTCCATACCAGAAATCGAATAGAAAAACATGGGCTTGTTGGGAACGGGCCAAGGGAAGTCTTCCTTTCCTTTGAATCCGGGGAGAGTCAAGAGCTGACGATCAGCTTCGGTAACTCCATTCTGAAGACTTCCCTCGTAAAACATGTTGGAGGGGAACGCAGACAAACTTGGATGCATACGATACTGCACCTGCAAACGAATAGGCCTAATTCCTACCAACACTAATCGTTCAAAAAGACTCTGTGTCAATCCAGCCTTTGCAGCTGCTTTGCACATGACAACGGGGCCAAGCTGACAATGATCTCCAACCAGTACAATTTGCTTTGCACCCTGTGTCAGTGGAATCAAAGCTTCCGCTTCCACTGCCTGAGTTGCCTCATCAATGAG
>Ga0306864_1001026_pt1 | contig 11863 bp, 5 predicted proteins | sample AntRauTorckE5430_FD_190448 | JGI IMG/M metagenome (GOLD analysis project Ga0306864, IMG submission 190448) | Saline lake microbial communities from Rauer Islands, Antarctica - Metagenome Torckler E5 #430 (v2) (version 2) | ecosystem: Environmental > Aquatic > Non-marine Saline and Alkaline >...
GTTATAGTTAGATCAAAAGGAGACACAAGGTACATATCGCAAAAAGACAAATCAAATTAGTTGGATGAAACATGAAACTCACCGGGTCCGAATGGCGTCGTCCAAGATTTGAACACCGAAGAAGCGGGTGAGGGGATTGGTAGCCTTTTCAAGAATCCCATCCGCCTTGGTCCACAAATCAGGATTATCCTGAAGAGTCATGAGCACCTTATTCGCCGCAGCACGTTGAGGACTAACGGGATCGTACGCTGCCGCAATTACTTGGTCCAAGAGAGCTATATCGAATTCTTCAGTTTTCGAAAGAAGCCGTTGGAGAGCTTCTTCCATTGATGCAACTGATGCCATCTTAATTGTAGGTAGGTAGGTAAGTAGGTAGGTTGGAAAAGAGGATATGATGGAGGGGCAGAGGAAGATAAGACTCAGGATTCAATTGGTCCTGCGGGGTTCCCTTACTAAGATTGAGACGACAAAGTCGTTTGGGAAGTTACCGGTGGCGTCGTGACTGTTTTTTCAAAAAAATAAACCGAAGCTCTTGTACAAAATCAGTCGAATGAAGTTGTAGTAATATGATGGAGCGTGCCGATGCTTGATATCTATGTAAAGTTCAGAGTATCTATCGTGTGATGGACAATGCGAAGCTGTTATAAGTAATGTCCGGCCTGAATGAAATATCGAAGGAGAAAGAGGTTCTTACTTGTTGTTTGTTTTGGATGTTGTTGGGGGTCGGCTGCGAGGATCTGTGTGACCTTGAGAGAGCGATAAAGAAAGAGAAAAGGAAAGATGAGAAAAGAGTGAGAGATGACAAAATATCAAAATATAACGGATATTCAACGCCTCATCTAAAGTTCATAAAAGATAAAAGGGTAGAGTACATAGTATTGCTTTCCCCCCATGGGTGTCAAAGGACAGATAATGATTTGAATTTACATGTTGAAGTGCTTGCTGTCAGTTGCTGTCACCACTACATTCATCCGCAGCGTTATTACACCCCCTGATCGATTTATGTTTCTACGTTCAGGACAGTACCTGGTACCCGGTACAGAGTGTTCTTAGTTGCAATGATTTGATTGGGGGAGACTTTCAATTTTCAATCTAATCCAGAACCATCCAGAACACAGCAGAACACCAATTTCGCAAAAAGAACATCATCGGGATCTCAACAAGATAAACGAAAAGATGAGCATGATGGATATCGAAAGCGATGGAGTGTTATTCTCGCTTCAAGAAGGGCAAGCGATGGAGTCTGATTCTTTAAGAAGGCCTTGTAAAAGATGATTACTTATTACTATATTCTTAAAGGCTCGCATGATAAACATCTCATCTCCCCTATTTTTTATATCACACTAGTACATGAACATAGATCTACTGAAAGCTTAGATATAATAGTTTAGAAAAAGACTCGACATTGCGTTACATGCTTGTTGTAGCAAAGTTGAAGAGAAAAAGTATCTTTGCAAATTAACCTGACGTACTTCTTCACACTTAATTCTGAAATCAATCGTTGAACTTTCACTTCCCAACTCTGTTAATGCTCATGTCGCTGCATGTTGTAGTTGAACATGATTTTGTGGGCACAAATTCCCATGTTCGATGTTGTTGAACTTTTTAGTAAGAAAGCAGAGGAAAGAAAAGATTAATTATGAGTCACGTGGAAAGCATCATGTTTTCGTCTTGGTAATTCTGACGCGATTTATAATTGTTAACAGTTTCTATGTATGACGCGCAAGTGTCAGACAGTAAGAGCGTTTTAGAAAACAAACTGCAATTACATTCTGACGTGGTGATTCCACGTACTGCACAAACCTTTGTTTGAGGTTGCGTGCGTAAGCAACATTCCCACTAGCACCAAATAATCAAAACATACAAATACAAAGCTTTCTCACCCATCTCCCGCGTCAAGAGTGGTTTAAGGTCTTCCTATCATCTATCATACACAGTAACTCAGTGTAGGCAAGTTACATACTAGTTTGAAACTTAATTCAAATCAGCAAAGAAGAAGGAATCGTCTTCTCCGACCAACTCTGCTATATTCAGGTATCCACTGCGCTATCTACATATAATACATACAGCGAACTAGAGAAAATTTCATCGTGCATGTGTATGATAATTGAGAAAGCAACATAAGAACGCAATTAAGAATTATCAACATACCAACATACTTCAAAGCGATGTGTGCTCTACATGCGAAACGCCAATTACCAGTAGCTGGACTTCCGGCATCGACAGTTGAAGAGATTGTTGCACCTTCGGGAGGCCCCCTCTTGAAAAAAATGAAGATGGAAACAGAAGAGAACAGGACAAGGTCAACGAAGAGTACTGACACCGATTCCACTGTATCAACATCTCTTGATACAAGTTCAAATGCTGAACAAAATAAAGCATCAGCACCTCAGTCTTGTGATACGACAGCTACACCGAATCAAGCAGAAGAACCGCTGACCTCCGCTACTGGCACTAATTTGGGAGGCGATAATGGGACTAGATTTCCGAGCCAAAGTTCCAATTGCAATAGCGTGCAGAATGCATTATCGCAACCGCATTGCCAAACACAGGCAATATCGTCGCCTGTAATACCGGCAATTACTTTAACGTCGACGGAAGGGGCGATACCGCAGGGACGATTATCTAGCGATATATGTAAAGCACGAGATAGATGCGATACCGCAGCATCTGTATCTACTCTGTCATCCAATGAATCCTCGGGGAAGAAGGAATTCAGTTCGCTATCATCTACCATAAAAACCGAAGTAATCACACCTATCGTTCCTCATGCAAAAAACCCCGTTATTTCAGGCTCGTCGTCGTCCCAAAGCACTGCAATGCCTAGACAAGCTTCTAGTATGGGACAAAGGCACATTTCAGCTCCACCGCTGAAATCCACAAAAATGGTGCACCTCCAGATAAAGTACTTGTTACAACTGGAATACATGCATCGAGAATTCAAAAAACTTGAACGACAACTGCTCGGTGCAAAATCATCTTCCAAAAATATGACAGAATCGGCAGGGAGCAAAGAGCGCAGGGAAAAATTGCACAGTTTCATTGTGCATTTGGAGGAAACTATGAATCAAATTAAAGTGGGGTGTGCATTAGAAGATGAGGGCAAGAGCACGCTGAGTGTCGCAATAGCTTCTTCGGGAGGAGAGATGATTGCCGGAGGAAGTGATACGTCGTCTAAACCTTTCTCGGCGGCTTCTTCAGTGCAGAGTGCTACTTCATCTTCTATGGCGTCAAAGATGGAAACAGTTGACGAGGAAGAGGCCAAGAACGAGTTTGTACGATCATCGGCACTTACAAAGTTGACGAAAGAGAAAGAAGAAGAAGAAAATGTGCAAAAGCTAGAGGAGCACATATTGGCAAACTTATTACCAGTCAAGGAACGATTGACAAAACAGCTAGCTGCTCAACAGGGTGCAGCAAAAAATCCTGTGGGCATGCCGACCCGCCGAGGTTTGCAGCCTCCCAGTGCTGCATCACGTGGGAGGACAATGCCATCGAACACACACGGAGAACAAGGGCCCATAAATCCACTTAGTACTGGACCTATCCCAGGTCCAACTGCACACTCACAGTTTGGACAACCTCTCAAGGGCGGCGGATCTTCTCTCACTCAAAAGCTACATGGACAGACTCTAGGATCTCAACAGAGATCTTACGGATACGGGGTAGGGACACAGGTAGGAGCTGATAGACTAAAAGTACAGGCTGAGGTTCCTGAACCTATCCCAACCACACCGCGAAAAGTTGTGTACGCTGGTATGACTCCTGGAAGCAGGCAGGTGCGCTCGGGGGTTAATGCTGCATCAGGAGTCCACGATATGGTCATTGGTAGCGCGCGCCACAAAATTGATAATGTGATAGGAGCTATACCACAAATAGCCTCAGCGTCGCCTCCATCGCTAAGTGGTTCGATTAAGGCTCCTTCTGTGAATCCGAAACCGCCAGAAGCTATAGCACCTGATGTTACTAAACTCATCTATCCAGGAGGAACACAAGGGGGCGGGGAAAAATCTAGAATTGTTCCTCTATCAACTTTGAGTTGTAGCGCACCAGTTGTCAAAGAATCGGATCAAGTTCAGAAAAAAAGACAAAAGGTTGAAAAAAGACGAGTGGATCAGGAAAGGCAGCGCCAATTGATATTGCAACAACAATTACAGAGACAACAAGCAGCTACTGCTACAAGAAGGGTGGTCAAAACATCTCCCGGAGCTATTCGGTCTATTTCCAATCAAAGAAAAGGGCCACGTTCGGTTGAATACATATGTGCGCTATGTAACGAAACCTACAAATCAACATGCGAATATAATCCGTGGTGGGCTTTGTCGTCGCACGAATGTGGCAAGTGTGGAAAAAGTCAGATTCCTCGGCTTGATATCTCAGCTCCTGCAAATGCAATAGAATATCATCCTGCATTGCTAGCACATGCCACACCTGATGACTCCAAGGGTGCTGACAAAGTTGTTTCTGTTTCATGTCACTCAGCGTCACAAGGTATTTGTGGGCAAGGTATAAGAAAGACTGGGGCATTTACACATAGGACTGGTGATAAGGTTGGTTTCGAATCCGACTCTGATGATTCTGGATACGACGAGAACGCCCCGTCAGCTCTTGCAGAAAATGAGGACTTTGGAGAGAACTATTCTGGTCCCAAGTTCACAGAGTATGATGCGTCACGCCTACTCACTCTGATGAGCCATGCTTCTACGTGTCCAGGAGGGTAAGATTACTGATGAGGGTTTCTTTTTTAGCAATTTTTCTTTATTTTTCTAACCATCTTCATTTAACTATCGTTTTCAGGCACAAACATCAAAATGTGAGCGATACGTGTACTAATGTGAAGTACATGATGCTGCATGTGCGAGATTGCCCAGGTACGACACCGTCATATGACATTTGCCCGTATCCCTGGTGCAGAAAAACAAAGCATTTGCTTTATCATTTGGTGTCATGTGATTCTCCCGCAACTTGCAAAATATGCAGTCCCACTGAAATAAGTGAAAACTTGCGTGCACTGAAAGGTCTTAATAGCTTTCGGTCCCAAAAGAGACGAGAATTCGTTTCAGACCATATTGCTTCTCAGCGTGCGTTTGCCAAGGCGGTAAAGAGCACAGACGGTGGGCTTGTTTCAGACGTTGAAAAAAAGAGTGTCCCGCAAAACAAAGTATCTGGAAACGATACTGTCAACTCTGGAAGTCGAATAAATAGGAGCATGAAGCCTACGCATTTAGCGAAGCAGCCATCATTAATAGGATCTCAGTGCGTGCCAAATAAAAAATGCTTATTGACGGTTCCTAGTCCTATATCTACCGTTGCTTTGGCTTCGAATCCGCTTGCTGCAGTTCAAACTCAGCCTGCATCAGTTAAGAATCGTCCTCACTCTACGGCAAGACCATCTTCTGACCCATCTATCAAGATAGCAACAGCAACGACCTTGTCATCTTCAGTCAACGGTACTAATACACTACACTCGACATCAATATATACTACACAAAAAACATTTTCACCACCGAACCCACTTAAAGGATTTTCTACAGATCAATTCGCAACGAGCACGAGCTTTCCAATACTACCTAGTCACAATTCAGTTAAGACAGACAATCATACTACACCATTGAAGGAGCATCATCCTGTGATTAGGAGCAGTCAAGTAAAGATCAAGGCCGAGGGGAATCAGTAACAAATCGTTGTAGATGTGTGTCATACACAGCCATGGTTCGTTTATCTTTTTATTGCTCACTCACATGATATCAAACGAAGATGGTAAATATGAAGTGTGCAATTTACATTCAAACGTCAAATCAAAAAGAGTTAAAAACAAAGAACTTTTTATTTTAAATCTTTTCTATTTATGTTTTCAAGAAAAATCATCCATAGATTATGCAAAAGAAGTGTCACTGCGAATGAAGTGAGGATCTTTGTCATATGACTCACTAGTACCACTTTCGATGAAGGGATTTGTAGTATCTAGAGACTGGCCTCCTTGACTTATCGATGGTAAAGGATTCACATTCTGAAGCATCGATTTTTTGGAACTAGTTGCTGTGTTATTAGAAACTTTCCTGTCTCCTAACGTTAGCCTTCCTATCATTGGACTTTCAGGATTGGGCCTTTGTTTCTTCTTTCGTTCGGGCATCTCTTGCATTTTTGTTAGGTTTGATTGTTTGTTTAGTTTTTCATCAGCTGACCTAATGTCCAGATTGCGGAGGATATAGTAAGAACTGCCTCCCAAAACAAAAATGGTGAAAATAATGGAACCGGAGGTCATGGCTTTCATAACCCCTTTATACTCGGTACCAGTGTTTGTTACTGCGTTGTAGATTGGCACACTTTCTACTAGCGCCAGCGAAACAGCCCCCCTAAGACCAGACAGGACAAGCACTAGCTGAATATGACGATCCTGCAAAGCTGCTGCAGTTTTACTGACTTGAGGCTGTTCATCGTCTAAGAGATGACTCTTTGGCTGGTAACATCCACACCGCTGCCTAAATATGTTGATGTACCACACAAGACTGCAAATTAACATAACCATGATGGCTCGACTCACAAGACATGCCACGATTGAAACGCTTATCAGAGGAGCCTCCCAATCGTAATTCTTACTAAAAAGGAATAGGCCAAGGTAAACAAAGATACAATTCTCTGAAATCTGTGAAAGGAGATGTGCGCAAAATCGAACGTGCTTGTCAGCCTCTCTGGAAAGACGGAATTTTTCTTCGCGGAACAAAAGTTCTCGCATATTAAGTGTCCTGAGGGTCCTGAATGATCGAATAGACCGTGCGGAGTACAAAGACTTCGCACCAGATGGACTCTGATTGATGTATGGAGGGATTCCCAGTGCATTATTGGAGCAAGGGATAGATTCTCCGAGATCGACATAGTGGTTTCCAGTCGCAGGAGACACGGGAGATGATAATCCCAAATTCAAATTAAAACCTTGAGAATCTGCTCCTTTTGTTGTGATAACAATTTCCCCATTTCCATTGTTCTTTGGGCTTGTAATGTAGATATCCATGAAGAATCCCACCGTGACAATTGCAACAATGCCAGATAAATGCAATTCGTCGCAGACGTAGTATGGGAGTCCAGCCCAGAGGAAGAAGCTTGCTACTTCCATTGGCGCATTCAGATTCTTTCTGAGACACCAAAAGTAGAGAAGTGCCCCAAAGCCAAATACCAATCCAATTGCCATCGAACCAAAACCAATGATAAGGAAATCAGCAATAGCGCCTAGAATTTCATCAGTGTTAACTTGTTCACTGTTGTAATGTGAAACGAGTGAATTGAAGAGCGTAATAGCTACTCCGTCATTCAACAAACTCTCACCAAACACCATGATAAAAACTGTATCTTCTTCTGTCAAATTGAGACTTGTGAGCACACTCAAAATTGCCACAGGGTCTATGGAAGAAATAAGTGCTCCAAAAATCAATGAGTCAAGGAGAGGAATACTTGTTACAGAGTCAATGGCTTTACTTGCGAAATGAACCATGTAACCCGTCATGAAAGTACTCAATATAGTCCCTACAATGGCAAAAAGAAAAATTGCCATGCGTCTTCTGCGAAATTCCTTCTTGTTGACTGACAATGCAGCTTCAAATATAATCGGAGGAAGAAGCACCACAAGAAACAAGTCTTCGTCAAAGCTCAAAGCGTCCAAGCTTATGCTTGGAACCCATTGTGCAATAGCTCCAACCAGAGTTCCAACAATCATACATCCTCCAGCCTCCGGTAACCAATGTAAGTTCTTCGTTTTTATCAGACTTTTCGCCATTTCACACAACAAGAGAACGGAAGCGATGAGAAGTAGATTTCCATTTGTAACAAGTGCGGTTTCTTTGCAGTAGAGATCATAATGATTTTGTAGTGATTCGCAGCATGAAAAATGGTTGTAGTTGACAAAATAGTCATCATGATCATCATCAGCATTGTAATCTGACTGCGACTGGCAATATGCCGCAACATAGGCGTTTTGGATTCCATCGCAATTATCTTTTGCATCCGTGGTTCCTTCAAGAAATGAAACGAGGTATTGCGTGCATAATTCATCTGCCTGGAAGGCATCATCATCGGCATCGTCATTATCATCAGCTGCTGCATCGTCGTAGTACTTCGCTGCGTCGTCATAGTACTCCACTGCATCATCTTGCTCTTCAGCTTGACGCATTGTGGTAATTATATTTTCAGTAAACATATAGTTATTAGAATCTTTGGAATATCTAGCTGTGGAACTGTCATTTTTGTCCTTGTCAATTTCATCAGGAGTGAAGAAATCTGTCAAAGCTTCCTTCGCTTGAGAATTGTTACTGAGCTGCTGTAATCTAGCATACTTGCGAAGACTTCGTCTCTCCAATCCTCGCCGTTGACGTCCTTCCACTTGTTTCGAATATATTGCTGCTAGCAGAATTACCACCGGTAGAAATGCTAACAATCCTCTCATCTTTATATGCGGTATCAGAGAGAGTTTCTGCTAGTAGTATGTAGTAGTATCTGCTCTGTAGACTGTAGAGGAATCCGGGTAACTTAGTTTCAGTAAGTTCACGTGAATTGGGAAACAACGTAAAAACACTGGAAGGCTAATCGTTAAGTAATCGCTCGTGGTTCGTTCGTTACCGGTCCTTATGCTTCCTCGTAGTTCCATTCCCGGGTCGTTATTCGCCGATTTAGTCTGACTGAGATCTTGGGATGAAAATATTAAACCCGTTTTGCAGCTATTTACCAGTATTTACCGTTGACACAAGATAAAAGTGGTAAAATAGTCTGTCTTAATCAAACCATAAGTGACTGGAAATAATGGAGAATAATGGTCCTAATTTCACTTTGTTATGACGCAAAGAGGTTAGGCATTGTTTCGTAAAATGAAGTGCTCTATTATCGGCAATGACTCAAGCTTTGGCAATCTTCACTACTTATCAAACACGGTTCATGACCGATAAAGTTCAGTACAGCATTGAAGATGTACGTAAATTATTTGTTTCACATTTAAGAACATTCTATCAGAGATTCTTACTACGCTACACTAGGCTCGATTTAAAAAGTTACTGTCTTTGCTCTTACTCTTCAACTTCTTTGTCCTCCTCCTTCTTGACCTTGAATAGAATCACCATGATTGATTGTTAGGATGATTCCTTCCAACAGAATTATTTGCTGCTGTATGCATTCTTCGTAGTATTCCTTGTTGACTTTGCAGTTGGCTTCCGGTCGACAACGAGGATGCCATTGGAAGGGCGCGCCGGTCAAAGAAAGGGCTAATCTCATGATTATCAGCAGCAGCAGCAAGCGATGCTGGTACTCTCATTGTTTGTTGGCGCTGTTGGAGCAAATAGGCTTCATACAAACCAGCATTTTGCTGATACTCTTCTTGACGTGGGAATATGGCACAACCAATAGCTTCACGCCTTCTTTCTTGTTGTTGAAATGCCATCGCTGGAGGGATGCCAGCTTGACTATCACGTCGCATCTGCTGCTGTGCGACTGAAGATGCCAACAGTAATCTAGAAGCATTGTTCGTAGAAGTTTCGATATTCCCTGCAATGTCACGATGATTGCGAAACGCTTGATTTAAAGAAGGAGGATCCTGGAATCTAATTCCGTTCCTGCTGGTATTACTCTGCTGGTGTTGTAAGCTTGCCAATTCCGCTCTTGCCATCTGAATCAGTTCGTCATCTTCCATGCGAGATAAACCATGGTGTGCTGCTGCTACTAATATGTTGTTACCAGTAGCTTCTGCGTTACTAGGTTTACCATTGAGAGAAGCAGACTGGGCTTGTTGTTGAGCCAACGCAAGCATGGCCGACATTCTTGAAATATCGTCGTTTGTTGCTTGTTGCTGTAAAGTTGGAATTTGATCTCGCAACTGATTTTGCCTGTTGTAGGCTGCTAAAGTCCAAGACGAGGTGTGGTCTCCACTAGCACTAGCGGGAAATGAGGCTGGTCGTGCATGTTGATAGTTAGAACTTGTATTTTGTAAATAGTGACCATGATGTAACAGTGCATGCTTCGAATGTTCAGTTGCATCATAGTTCACGAGATCGCGACGAGGACCACCAACACTAAGAATTGGATGACCAACAGGGACCGGTGTTCTTCTTGAATCAGAAAGCGCTCCTGATGTGCCTGTCAGTGGAAGTAGATTGGCTGCGACGATCGATCTCTTAATATTTTCATTCTGCAGAGCGAGTATGAGCTTAAGTTGTGAAATATTGTTTGCTAATTCAGCATTCTCCACTAGAAGGAGTTTGTTGACACTAGAAACGCGGCCATGCTCTTCGCCAAGATCTGATAATTTCTGCCGATTTCGGTCCCTTCTGTTTTTGGCAGCAATTCGGTTCTTAGCATAGCGACGTTCGTTCCAATCGATACTAGTACCGTTACCAAAACTAGGGGCACATGGAGGAGGGGCCGGTACTCGAAAAGAGTCTTGTTGTTGATCTTGGTTTGAATCTACGCTGTCTCTTTTGTGGAGACCGCAGGCAGTGATTTCTGGCTTGTTCTGATCTTGGTCTTCACCGCACATCATTTCGCGTTGAAGTTATAAATAAGTCATGTGTAGGAGAAGAAGGAACAATTCGTATTGATGACAGTCAGCCAGCAGTCAGCAGTCGCTGACTAGCGACTATCTGGTTCAAGAATAAACATCACTTGAACCCTTTGAACACCCACAACCTATGATACAAAAATAGCCAGCATTTGTAAGCCTTTGTCCACACTTTCTGTTTGAGAGAAGCGAATGTGCTGGCACTTGTCGATAAAGCCTGTTGAGACATTAAATGGGAAACTCGTCATGAATAGATTATAGTGTGCTTACTACTCACTACTCGCTACTATGCCTGCCCACTTGATAAATGCCCCTAACAAAAAAAAATATATTTAAACATCAAAATTAGCACAACAGATCAAAAATATTTTTAAGAGTGTAGTGATGTAATTGATTATGCTTATTGATAAGTTCTTAGTATGAAAAAGTGCATTAAACCTGCATTAAACTCCCAACTGCGAACAAATATTATTGCAACGTCATCGATATTGCGAAACTAACCGGGCCAATTTAGCAATGATCTTACCTTTAATTACCAGATACCATGCTACCTAAAGCACCTCCAAAAGTGATATTGTGCAATTCATTAGTAATCCACAATTCACTTGCAATGAGTATTATACTTCATAAATTGATTGCATATTTCAATTTAATGAAATTCTGTATTTTCACGTAGTTAGACCTATTTTCGCTGCAAAATAATCTACGCGTAAAAAGTGCTAACAAAATTTCAACAATCACTGACTGTAAACTGTAAACATTAAAGGTGATGTTAGTAATGGAGATATCGAGTTCCTTTTTTATAAATTCAATACACGACCATACAATAGATTCAATGGCACCAAAAGGATGTCAGCATTGATTGAAGTTCTTGCATACACATGGGTGTAATACCCTTGACAAAAAACACCAAGAAAAACATACCTCTTCCGAATTTATGCTATTTCTCCTTTTCAGACTCAAACATAATTCCAGCCTTCTCCACAATACTGAATTACAAGTGTCCGGAGATGTGGATGTGCTCACTTTGTATTTTGGTATGATATGGGTCTAGATCGAATATGTTATTGTTGGGTCATTGTTGATAATTTGTTTTTCAACGATCACTGACTGAAAACATAAAAGGTGATGTTAGTAATGGTCATATCGAGTGACTTTTTTATAAATCCAATACATGACCATACAATTGATACACTTGCACAGAAAGTCACTCGGTATTGATCGTAGTTATTGCATGCACATGGGTGTAATACCCTTGACGCAGAAACACCAAGAAAATATACCTCTTCCGAATTTATGCTTTTTCTCCTTTTGAAACTCAAACACAAT
>Ga0306864_1001027_pt1 | contig 11861 bp, 11 predicted proteins | sample AntRauTorckE5430_FD_190448 | JGI IMG/M metagenome (GOLD analysis project Ga0306864, IMG submission 190448) | Saline lake microbial communities from Rauer Islands, Antarctica - Metagenome Torckler E5 #430 (v2) (version 2) | ecosystem: Environmental > Aquatic > Non-marine Saline and Alkaline >...
GTTTTAAACATTTATATTTACCGTTGGTAAGTTTGGATAGATTGACGTCAACAGTGAAAGCTAAGATTCCCTAAATTGAGTTTTGGTCAGCTAAGTTTATGAGTTTTGGCTAACGCTAGTATGGTGCGTAGGGAGGTGCAAGACCAGTATACCAGCTGCACTAGATCCAGTGACCATGTAATCCACACTGCAGCTCAGAAGCTAGTAGAGTGGTGTAATCGGCATTGGCATATAATTGAAAAACAGGCAAAGAGTAGTTCGATAACAACTTCGCAGTCTACTTCTGAAGTGAGCAACATTGAAACTACACTAAACGCGATTTCATATTTAGCTCATGAAAACATAATTCTGTATAGTCATACTACTACATTACAAATGCGTACGTATAGCTTCTCGCGAAAATTTAAATCTTTGGTGACATGCTGCTGAGATTTGCAAATGCTCCCGTTTCATGAGATAAGGCAGATTCGTCTTCTCTCTTTTGAAGCAAGTAGTTATTGCACGAGTCGGCGAGGCCGCGACCTTCATTAATTGCCCATACAACTAAAGACTGGCCGCGTCTACAATCTCCTCCAGCAAACACTCCTTCTGCACTTGTCCTGTAGTCGCCATAAACAGCATGGATGTTGTTCCTCTGGTCAATATCTAATCCTAATTCATCGACAACATACGATTCTGGCGATACGAAACCCATTGACAGAACACAAAGATCTGTTTTCCATTCACGTTCTGATCCCTCAATAGCCTTTGGTCCCATATCCGTGATCTCTACATCTTGTGTCACGAGCGCTCTCAAATTACCTTCGTCGTCGCCCAGGAACTCCTTAGTCATGACAGAGTACTCTCGGGGATCTTTGCCATAAACAGCTTGCACTTCAGCATGACCATAATCAATTCCATATGCACGAGGCCACTGGGGCCATGGGTTGTCGGGAGCACGCTCTGATGGTGGTTGCGGCATAAGTTCAAAGTTTACTACCGACTTACAACGATGACGCATGGAAGTACCGATGCAATCTGTTCCGGTGTCTCCACCTCCAATAACAATAACATCTTTTCCAGCAGCTGTTATGAAATTTTCTTTGTCCCAGTGAGATTCCAATTTGCCTTCCTTCGTGAGAAGAAGTCGCTTCTGATTCTTCGTCAAGAATTCCTATTGAGAAGTGAAATAATAATTTCATATAAAAACATGAGCAACAAGTTGAAAACTCGAATGCAGAAATCAGCGCTGAATAAGACTTACCATTGCGAAGTGAACACCTTTCAAGTCTTTTCCGGGAATTGGGAGACCTCTTGGTTTGGTAGCACCAAGGCAAAGTGCCAAAGCATCATAGTTTACTTTCAATTCATTGATATCAACAGTCTTTCCAATATTTGCATTGGTAACAAATTCAATACCTTCCTCGCGAAGTAAATTCACACGTCTATCAACAGTATCCTTCTCAAGTTTCATATTAGGAATACCATACATCAGCAAACCGCCAATCCTATCTGCACGTTCGTATACGGTAACCTTATGTCCCATTTGATTCAACTGATCGGCAGTCGCCAGACCTGCAGGTCCAGATCCAATAACAGCAACAGTCATACCTGTACGCTCCTTTGGAATGCGTGGGACAATCATTCCTTCTTCCCATGCCTTGTCAACGATGGCGTATTCAATATTTTTAATAGTAACAGGGCTGTCCACAAGTCCAGCCACGCAAGCACCCTCGCAAGGGGCAGGGCAAACTCTTCCAGTAAATTCTGGAAAGTTATTAGTCTTGTGAAGACGATCAATTGCATTCTTCCAATCCCCCTCGTAGACCAAGCTGTTCCACTCAGGAATCAAGTTGTCAACAGGACATCCAGTCTCGGTCTGGCAGAATGGAGTACCACAATCCATACAACGTGCAGCTTGTACCTTCTGTTCAACAGCATCGTGCTTGAGCGCGTCTTCCCCAACAGGGTTAAGTTCTTCCCAATCTAAGATACGATCGAGAGGTTTTCTGTATGGCTCAGGATTGCGTTCATAGTTAATGAATCCACGAAGCTTTGACACAGGCTGGTAACTTCCATCACGACGTTTGACCTTTGATTGGATTAAAGTAAGAGCTGTGAGTAAGATTTCATTCCTGTTCCAACGAAAGATTAAAGCATTGCGACGGAGAAATATATGCCCATTGATAAAATCGAACGTCGTACTAGACCTCGAGGAAGTCAACAACACCAAGGAAGGCGAGGTTCACATACCTTTGGCTCATTATCGTGATCTACATCTCCGCGCCAGATCTCGTGACGACCATCAGATCCAATTGCTCTTTCAGATGATTTTTCCAAAGTGGCAAATGATCTGAGCGACTGCTGTCCTCTAGAGCGTGCGGAATTCGATGTTAATCTTGCTAACATGTTGATTAACTTCTTCTGGATTACGATTGGTACTTCTTGTCCGTAGTTGTCACTTGTCACTTGTCACTTCCGTTTTAAAAAAAATGGTGAAGAGTGACGACATGAACATGATGGATGTATGGTGAAGAACCTACTCTTGATTTCCTCAGCAGATGGTACAAATACGTGACGTCACTAGTTTATATATTGCTTATAGTAATTACCTGTAATTACTGTATTCTTAAATAAAGGCGCGCAATACCTTTTGCTGAAGAATGAATTTAAGAATATTCTTTTCCAGTTTGAAGTTTCCCTGTTCTTTCTCCGGTTCCATTTTCATTTATATCACAAAATCGGTGGGGTTTCTTTCTTGTTTACGATGTTGTTTAGTGAATCCTTTATTTCGCCACTAGCTAGCGTTGTAGAGATTGAACAGTATTATGATAAGCTCCGGACCTTAATCATTCGATACAAAAAATTTTTGTATTCAGAAGTGAAACCATGTAAGTTTTAACAAAACACATTATATTTATTTCATATTTTTATAAGTCACTTACGGCTACTGCTCAAAAGAGCATTTCAAATTAATACCATGTACAAGGGGCGGGAGTCATTGATCTATACGACGAAGTATCACCATGACTTCGTTTTGGTCTTTTTCAATCAATGAAAATGTAGCTTTTCAGTATTTACAGCAAAAACACACTGAAGTGTATTTGGTACCTAGGATATTTCCTACTTTGTGAAAGGAACGATTTTGGTCTTAAAGTTTCTCTTCTTGCTCTGAAATGGTTGAACGTGATGATCTGCATTGTCCATGACAAACTGAGGCTTGTATGGGAAGAAATTGTTTGTTACCGAGTTGGGGTCAACAAACAAATCCATTGCTGTATCATCAATATTGAAATGCTGGAGCGCGACCATGTCATCAATATGGTGTGACTTGGAAGATCCAAATATGACACTGATATGCTTTCCCTTAGTAAGAGGATATAGCATGGCGATCTGTGCGAGCTTAAGGTTGCTCTTCTTTGCTAGCTTGATGGCAAGATCCCGGCGTCTGTAGTTTTCAGGATTGCAGTATGCTTTCTGAATGCGTTGTAGCCGCCATTCGTCGCTACCTCTCTCTACAGGAACATCAAAGGTTGAAGAGTCTACATCATCCTGACACCATAGATCTTCCTTTGCCATGAATCCCTTGGCGAGGACTGTTATAAAATGAATGATATAATCGTGTCAGATTGAGATACACATTAATGTCTCCCGTGGAGTGTGATGGATGTCACTGTTCTTACCTTCCCAGCATATTAGCTCTACTCCGTTAGCACCATACCATTCAATCTCTAACGCATGACGAGGCTGGGAAAGAGATTGAGTAGATGGCCATACATCACATACAGGGGCAGCAAGAGAGAACTGAGGAGAGTTGGCGCTAGGCGGAATCAGTCCATTTTCAATAGCATACTCATGAGCTGCTTGAAACCTATCGAAACTCCAGTTGGAAACTCCCCAACGCTTAATCTTTCCTGTCTTCACAATACTGTTGATCCAATTCACAAACTCGTCAACTGTCAGACGAGGATCATCACGATGAAACATGTATAAATCTACGTCTTCAACATTCAATGTTGATAGACTAAGTGTAACCTCGTCCGATAGTGACTTTTTGGTGAGTAGAGGACGGTCGGGATCTCCGTAACCGTCCATGCCAATGCCCCCTTTAGTGATGAGATCAATGTCCTGGCGATCAATTTTACGTGTGTTAAGCCACTCGCCGAAGAGACGTTCAGATTCTCCCATTCCATATGTACGTGCAAGATCAAAGCGGCGCACACCTTTTTCAAAGGCAGCATCAAGCATACCCATTGGATCTTCGGCCTTTGATAGAGCTGCAGTTCCGAAAACAATGCGATGGATTGAATGAACGTTTTGGTTTCTTTGAACAGAAAAAGCACTGACGCTTGAGGTGCGATTCATGAAAGAGAATAGCGCAATTGCTAAGGCACTGTCTGTACGGTATCTGTTAGATGTTTTATTACTTAAACGGTTCATGATATGAATACTTCTTGTGATTTAATGTTATTGGAATATATTATGAGCAAAGCCAAGTTTGAGTTTGGAAAGGTTTGGAAGTTGGGCAGAACTTTGAGTTTCTTGGCGGATGCTGCAATTTTTGAATTGCCCCTTTTTTGCGGGAAGCCAGGATTCATTAGATTCAAATTCAACAAGACGTTTTTATTATGAAACCTAGGGAGGAAAAGGCCTACCGCGAGCATAAGATTTAAACTTGTCAGCTTGCGGAAGTTCCGAACGCGACATGAACCATTTTGATTGGGTCGCTGGCAAATTCCGAATGTCTACGTCGTTGATAAATCTAGAAAGACGCCGTTGTCAAAAAATGCTACATAGAAGTCAGGCATTTCATGATTCTAAAAATCTGTCGACATCATAAGGAGCTGGCAAGTGTCACGCTCACTACCTACTTACCACAATCGACTGCCAGAGAAATGACGAGCACCATGTTCAGTTGCTTATCACATACACATTTCAGCAAACATGGTGACTGTGAATTCTTGTACATACCTTTTTTATCGAGAGCATTGTATGACATTATTTCCACTTTCTATTAATCTTTGCATCGCAATAGAATTTCCAATATCCAGGTTTCTTTAATTTCATTGTCATTAATTACGAGTCAAATGTTTCATGTTTCGAAACAAATTGTAGGTAGGCGTTTCTGTTCTTGAAATACACATACAAGGTTCGCGGAATATGTAATTACAGGAGCATTGTTTTTAATTTGAATCACCGAAGATGATGCGTGCGACCAGTTCTACTGATAAGGAATTGGGAGTGAATATTTTCGCCCGATAAAGAAGCCAGTAAATCAAGCATATTTGTTTAGTCATGATCCACACACCCACGGAGCCCTTCACTACTATGTGTATCCTTGATATTTGGTTACCTGTAAGAAGGTTAATCAGTTCTATGGAATAGAAGCATTATGATGTTGCTACGAATAATTATAGAAGTGTTCATAACGTACAACAACAACAGTGGGTGTTGTACAAGTATCCATCCCCCCAAACTCACCAAGTACCCCCCCCTGGGAGGTCAGCCTACTTCAGCCTTCGGCATGAAAAAGTATCCCCCTTCTTGAGTTTGATGACAACACTAAGCTGTTTTCTCAAACTATCCCCCCTGAGAGTCAGCCTAGCACGAAAAAATCTCCCCCGGAGGGAATACTTGGACAACACCCACTGTACTTCGTCATATTTAGAGTAGACTGATCATCATAATAGGCACTTGTTTCGTTAGCTTGTACCAATTTAATTTTTCATACAGTCATCTGTAATCTGGACAGTCATCCAGGTCATTAAGTCATAATATCATTTCTTAACGGCTTTTGCCTTTTGCCACGTCTTGTATTGATTGATGTCAAGTCAAAATTTCTGACACCTCTTTTCACCTTTCCCCTGAAAATAAAATGAATTCTTCCTTCTCAATCAATTTCAATTGCAATTGAGCATAAAAAATAAAAACTCACCAGTCCAACAATTGAAATCCAGAACAATGCTTGTCTTCGCTTCTTTAGAAGGACCACCAATTTCTGTATTTGAACTGGGTATTGAAAATATGGAAGAGTCAATAAGCACAGAACTGGTCACTGAAATGACTTCCGGAGGTTCAACAATAAGAAGAGTGGTCTTAATTTTTACTGCCGTTGCATTCTGTACCCTGCAGATCCTACGAATGGCTACAGTTGCCGCAAATGGGCGAAAGATCGTGTAAATACTGCATAGTTTCTGACAAGGAACATCCTACACCAACGAAGATCTAAACTTGGGAGCAACCCTATATTCAATTAGTCAGCATTGAGAACTCGTGGCTTCTCTTATTCATGCATTCGTCTATCACATTAGGGGCAACCGTATCTGGAATCCGCATACCGTCTCATTACTACGTAAAGACGGTAAATTGATTCATGAACTGTATAAAACTTGTATAATTTAAAAAAAAAACAGAAGAAAACAATCAATTTTATTTAGTCACTGTATCCGTCGCTGAAATTCTGTGTGGAAACTGCTACCAAGTACAATAATTCCATCATGATCTGGGAGAGCGTAAACTGTTTTGAGCTGCAGCTCCCCGCAAGTATGTGATTTTCCTGCCATTTGCCATGCGCTTTGCCATTAACGACGTGATGTCTGCTGCGGTCATTGCGCTAGTATCGATCTCATCGATGGCTATAATTATATCGAACTTTCTAAGAACCCCCACTAATGGTGACTCGTCGCGAACCCGGTGAACAACTGGTTTGCCATTGACAGTATCAATTGCTACCCCCAGTTTTCCAGAAGGAGCAAAACATTCGCCTCTCATCGCCGATTCATTGTCCAAAAACTCATCATCTTCTGAGTTTGAAAAGCTGATTCCAAAGTCATCCCCTTCATTATTTTCATTAGTCACAGCCAATGTAGAGTATTTGTTTTTGCGTTGAAATTTTGGAGGGTCAAGCTGTGCATCAGGATATGGAACAAATGTAACATCGTCTTGGACTCCCTTCTCCTTCAAGAGATCTCTAATGTTTTGGTGGGGTTTGAGCCTTGAATCTTTGAGGGAGTAGCCCATCAATGACGATGATTCCGCAACAATGCCTCTCTCGACCCTAGTATGTAGATTATGGTGTAAGGTATACGAATTAGATATTAGGAACAAATTGGCAGGACAGAGTAAGATCTTCAAGAGATTTGCGATAATTGGCAATCAATTGACCACACAAAGGGACGAGATAATATGCATATTCCATGCAGCCATCATTACTTGCATCAAGGTCACTTACACTTTTTGATATATGACGTAAGCGAATGCAACAAAAGTCATGGACCCTGTGATGGACAATAGAATGATAGTTGGCAGGCCAAACGTTTTTCTCTTATCATCCCGAGTTGGAGTTTCTGGAGGAGCAACTAGTGTGAAATGAATATCTGCCAACATATCAAATTCCATGCCCTCAGTTTCCTGAGTAGATGCTGCTTCTTCAGTATTCCAAGTATTCATCAATTCATCGTCGTAGATTGTGCTCAAGTTGACAACAATTTGACCGAATTGAGATTTAGTCATCATGTTGGATGCATCTACTTCTTTTGGCAATATTTGTTGCGCAGACACCACAGTCTGGACATACAAGGTCTTTGGATCTTGGATTGTCGCACCTTTAATGAATTTTATTTCGTTTTTGGTAGTTGTGATTGAGATGAAAGTAAGACCATCGTCTTTCAGTTCCTCACTCAGTTTTTCGTTCATTATTGAGAGCACACCCTGTTCAAAGATGTGTTTCTGCTCTTCGGTCATCTTTCCCTTTACAGGATAGAGGTCTGCATCAATAGTAGCTGATAAGAAAGCAGTGTGATGGCCCTCAAAGCTAACGAGGTTTTTGTGAATGGTATTCATGCTCACATGACCACTGTTTTGCAAGGATCGTGGTTCTTTGATAATTCCATCTATATTTTTCGTGTCTACACCCTCCTGCAGATATCTAGAATGGACAGCAAAAGGTGCAACAGCAAATAAAACAAGCGCTCTCGTTACCATTCCTTTCATTATTGATTGTAGACTGAAGATTTGTTCTGTGATACAAGATGATCAGATTTGTGTTGATGTTGAAATTTCAGTGAGGAGGAGGAAGTTTGTTTTGTAGTGTCTATTCTGGATACTAATTGTGGTAAAGAATGGATTCAACGGAAATAGGGGCTGTTCTTTGGAATCCCACTATTTGCGCGGTCGACTCTTTCGTCTTTCTAAGACAAACTCGACCCCTAACAATTGCCCTAACTCTCTAGCCTTCGTGGATACATCACCTCACCACTCACATCTACTCACATCATACTATTCTATGCTATTGCTGTCTCCTGTCTCTATCTGATACCTACTATTATGTACAATGGCACTAGAAGAACACCCAGCATCCAAGTCGTAAGCCATGAGTCATGAGTCATGAGGAGTCCCAGGTCACTAGTCAAAGCGTGGAGTGAGAACTAAGGTACATTATCTCATATCATCATCTCTTTCAACTTGGACCAAGTCATGAGCAATCTTGAGAAGTCTACTGCTAGTAGTAGTAAAAGAGTGAGCAAAACCCCAAGCAATGTGTCATTAAGCTCAGAAGTTTGTCTCCAACATTATTACAACCAATTTTTCCCAAGAATAAAAGCCAGATCCCTCCTTCTTTGCCTAAAATAAAAGCCGTGAAGTTATTATTTTATAATGATCGTTAACGGTTCCCAACGTCATCACGCTTCATCTCGTCGTTTTGCCTCGTTTTGCGCACTCATTTTTCAAAAGGAACGTGGATGACTTGCTTCACATTCTGGAAATCCAATAAAAGATATTTTTATCAGTTGCGGTTGCAGCACCAACAACGGACTGCTACCATACTGCAATATCTATTCGATATTATCACAAAATTAAAAGTATTGACAATGAAAAGCGCTATTCTCATCAGTCTCCTTAGTGCCGCGAATGTAGTCGCATTCGCACCTGCTACTATCAGGAGCAAAACCCAGCAATTGTCCTCTAGCAACAGTAAAGAAGGCCTTGAAACTATCGCAACAAAGTTAAACCCACTTGTCGGATTCTATGATCCCCTTGGTCTTGCAGACCAGTCATTCTGGAATCAGGGACAGGAAGCTACCATCGGTTTCCTCCGTCATGCCGAAATCAAGCATAGCCGCGTGGCTATGGCTGCCTTTGTAGGATACTGCGTTCAGAGCACTTACACCTTTCCATGGGCTCAGACAATGGCAGGTGGCATGCATCCTTCAGCGGATCTCTCTCCAGAAGCCCAATGGGATGCAACGCCACTAGGTGCCAAGTACCAGATTTTGTTTTTCATTGGTCTACTTGAGATCTGGGATGAACTTGGGGGTTCTCTTTCTGTTGGGGAAGGTAACCATTACATGAAGGGAAGACAACCTGGAAAGTATCCCCCTTTTGACAACTTTTCAGATTCTGTTCACCCTGTTCTAAACCTGTACGATCCTTTCAGAATTTCAAAAAATATGCCAGAAAAGAAACGCGAGAAACGTCTTCTCGCAGAAATCAACAACGGACGCCTAGCTATGTTTGGTATCTTTGGTCTTCTCGCTGCAGATGTTGTACCAGGATCAGTTCCCATCCTTGCTGGCACAGCTCGACCCTACGATGGAAATATCATGGTACCCTTTAGTGCTGACTTCTCTCTTGATACAAATACCATTGTCGGGACGATTACTTTTGTTTTTGCATGCGCTGCCCTCAATGCTGGAAAACAATCAGCTGATGCACAAGACGCAGAAGAATTGACACTGGCACCAAGTGCTGTTGTTGCTGGTAGCGATGGTGGCGTGGACGTCTCTATTCCATATGATGCTGCTGCAAACCTAGCTTTTGAATCCAGTGACAAGTCTGTCGAGTATGAAGCGTTCAAGACCGAATTTGAGGCAGATGCTGCGAAGGATGCTGGAGCAAAATGGGCAGAGAAGTTCGCCAAAAAGTAAGAATAGAAGTCTACATCTCTACATTCGTGAAGAAAGAACAAAAATAAAATAGTTTTTGTTGATTTTGCCAATGCTGGGTTATTTTATTTTTGATATTGAACAACATTTGCAGCTGCAACATAGAGACTTTCCCATCAGGGGACATGAAGTTGTCAAAGAACACTTCAAGAATACGAATGGAATGAGTCAACAATGCCGAAGAAGACCAGCTTGAATTGAATAGTTTAAAGCATGAAATTAGAAATATGCTAGAAACTAACACAACAAGGTGGATTACACAAATGCACCTTCTTTGCTGACAAAACCAAAAAAGACAAGGCATCGATTCCTACCTGTCACGAGAGGATGAGAGGTCAAATAATTATAGCCAGCTCGTAAAAGTGATAGATGATTCGGCAATGCAATGTCATTTTAAACGGATTGATTTTGATCAATTCAAAAACACATCACGAAGTCGAAGTTTGTACCGCATGTAATATCTAGATCGACAAAAGAAGAATTGAGCAAGCACATCTTTCAAAATTCACCATTTTTTATTTTGTGCCGACATCAACGTTAGGGAATTTTTCAAAAAACCCAGCAGGCATTGACGCATTATGCCGATCGATTCCTTCAAAAAATTCTGGCGCTAACTTCAAGAAGGAGTATTCAATCGATCCTGGATAGGCAATATTGGGCTCCTTGTGAGTAATAACATAATGATTATGCCACATGAGGTCAAAGAACTCAGGTGTCGTTTTCATATTGTGCCTGTGTAACTCCACTTGAATTTGTCGAATTGTTACGGGGGCGTCGAACCAGTGTTTTGCCGTGGTCCATTCACATCCTTCACAATCAATTTTGAAAATGTCAATTGTTCTACCCTCATGACCCAATTCCTTCACGATGGTGGCAATCGATTTCGACCTCTTGTCATCTAAGCCCACAAAATATTTATGATAGTTCACTTTTGCCTTATCAGCTCCCTGTTGATACTCACCAGGATCAAATGTGTGGATTTCACAATCTTCTCCAATATTTTGCTGTACACTCATTTCGAAAGTAAAATCATTATTTGAACCAATACTGTAAACCAAACATTTTTTGTCTATTTGGTTCGCAATACGATGAGGATCACAAATCCACTTTCCTCCATCACCGACCGATCCAATCCGACGCTCGTGTTGACACGCAAATTCCGGTTCAAAATGATTTTGGTAAAAATGGCCTCCTTTTCGATTTCGGTTGTCAAGCCTCAAACTGATCACGGTTCCATTCTCGTCTAGTTTTCGGTTGAATGCAGCTCGCTGGATGCCTGTTTTTTCATCCCACACTGGCAAAAAATACCCATTATAATTGGGGGCTTGCCATTTGACTCGTTCTTTGTGTAATTTCCAATTTGCGGATGATACGTCATCGAAGAACTCGAAGGACTCTTTCTTGGCTAAATCAAAATCGGCATTATTGTTGCCACTGATCAATCCTCCCACATTAGGAGATGGTAGTGCACTGTTGTTGTAGTTTTTCAAGAATGCAAGATTCGAAACAACGCCAATCAGAATAAATGTGAGGATAACAATACACATTGGAGATGGACCGTTCCTTTTCCTCTTTCGCGTGACGGCCATGGTGCAATAATTGGTAATTCAGAATTTATGTAGTTGTATGTAGGCCTGCGTTAATGCTCTGGTATAACTGTTGAAGTCCAATACCAATCAGATATGTAACGAGTATTATGTAAGTTTTTTCGTTTTATTGTTGTTTCCTGTTGTTTCCAGGTTGTTTCATCGTATTATTATTGGTACTGCAAGTTCAAAGTACGAAGGTAGCCATTGCCACCTTTACCTACTTATGTGCTCGTGGATGAAGTTTGGGTGCGCAAAGCGCGCCCACTACTAAAAAAAAGCGCACCCACGTAAAATCGCCACTCCTCGCGAATGAATAGAAACGCAACAACGTTCATCGTACCAGATAACA
>Ga0306864_1001028_pt1 | contig 11856 bp, 3 predicted proteins | sample AntRauTorckE5430_FD_190448 | JGI IMG/M metagenome (GOLD analysis project Ga0306864, IMG submission 190448) | Saline lake microbial communities from Rauer Islands, Antarctica - Metagenome Torckler E5 #430 (v2) (version 2) | ecosystem: Environmental > Aquatic > Non-marine Saline and Alkaline >...
AAAACGACACCTGTCACCAATCACTTTCTAAGGACTGCATATGACGACCGTGTTGCACAGATTTTTGATGAATGTGCATCCAAAATCAATTTAGATGATTTTGATGTCGATGCACATGACCCATCTATTTTGAGCGTCGTAGAACTCTCGTTCTGCATCTATGAGAACAAAGTAGATAGATCTCATGTGAGCTGCCCAGTCACCCCCATTCTTCATCCATTCTTCATATCCTTAGATTTGTACTTGGATAAAGTACAAGAATCTTTGATGGGTCGTTCTACTCTCGTTACAATTTTGGAGAAAAGTTCTGCTTTGTTTGAAAGCAGAGATAGGATGTGGAAATTTTTGAAGCAATCGTATTACGTGTCAGATTCATCTTTTTTGGGATTCGACGAATCAGGATTCCTAGTTCATTGGATATGGTTCAAAAAGAGGCTCGATGCATTTTCTGCGGTCACTTCAAGTCTTGATAATCCACAAATTGCGAGTACCAGGAGGGATGTAGATTTAATAATTGCTACCATCGATCAAGCCATCCATAACCGAAGCGGAGATATGAGGTTAGCAAATGCTTTTTGGAAAAGAATAGGGCATCCTTTGGTCCCTGCAAAAGCTGAAGATTCAGAAGCATTGAATGAACTCAAGGATGTTTCGAAGGCTTTTGCTTTATTGAATGATGAAGACTTTGGATATTTACGACTTCTTTCAGGAACCAGTTCGAATATATCTATTAAGACTCTGTTTGAGTTGCAGCACGATTCTCTCATTTTACACCCTGCCATAAAATCAGAGATATTGACTGCGCTGTCCATGGCTTACTGGGCCACAACAGATGAAATGAATGCATCGACTAGAAGCGAAAATAGGAACTATGATATTGTTGAAGTGAGCCAAATGCTTTCCGGGAAGCTTCTTTCTGTGAAGGATGCATTCCACACAAAGATTCGGGCATGCACTATTGATACTGCAATCAATACCGTAGAAAATAAATTGGATCTTGAAGATATGGAAGCCCTACAAGAAGAACAATCAAGAGAAGGATCTGAAGATATTGTGCAAAATTTGCTTACTACTTTTGGTGGTCTTCAATTATCTCAACTCGCGGAGTACGTTTGTATCCGAGAAGAAGAGTGGATCATTGACACATTGGCGAGGCTTGTAAGGGAATCCGATGATATAGCGACCCTGAAAAAGTTGCAAAATGAAGTCCTACCAAGGATCAAGGATTTCATATCTTCTGTGATCCATGACACAATTTGGCCTGTTTCTGATCTCAGGCCTTATCAGAGCATTGTTTGGGTACTTGACTCTCTCACTGATAGTGTACAACCAATCCATCGACTTTTTGGTTGTTGCTACTCAACCCTTATTGCAACATTGTCAAAGCATCACTGGTGTAATAGTTTCAATGATATGAATAGCATTTCAGATACTATTGCGTCTCCATCATTTTGGAGCGTAAAGAGTAGCGTTAGCTACAAAAATTCGCCCACTAGCGATAAATCTGAAGCTATGGCAGGGCTCTTGTATTACTCAGGGGCGCCACGCTCGAATCAAAATGTAGCTACAGAATTTTTATTACGCATTCAAGGCTTCAAGCGGGTTGCAGATTCATTGTCGCAGACAATCCCCTATCTGACTTTAGAAAATCAAGAAGCAAGACTTAGCCAGTCTAGAAAATTGGTTTGTTTCTTATCAAAAGATCTCAATGTTTTGAGAACAAACACAGACCAGTCTGGGACTCTTCAATATCTACTTCACAACATAGTTGAAGCACTCCGTGATGCCTTTGATTGCGATGACGATTTTTTAACCTTTCGTGATGCAGTTTACTGCTGTGATACAAAAAGCGCTTCTTCCCAGCTTGTTAATTGTAAGCACACAAGTTTCACGAGAATGGCTAAAACTGTGCTGGCGCCTTTGTTAATTGCAATTCAGAATGTTGAGCGATCAACTTCATTGGAGGCCCTTCCGGAGGCACTCCTTTATATTGGCATCCTTCGATTCCATCTATCTATACCAGCCTCTCCGCTCGATCCTGGTAAAAAACCTGGTGCTAAAGTGGCGCAATGGGATCAGCACCTTCAAGATTTGGGGTCGAGACTCGTTACGATGAGGATGGAATCTGGTCTAGATACAGGTAATTTTGAACCTGACAATGAAGAAGCTTCTCGCGTTTTGGACGCTCTTTCTCACTGTCACAAGAAACGATCTACGCAAGAGAAAAAGAGGGTAGAACGCTCTCGCAATGCCCCTCCATTTTATAATTTGTTTCGCGAAGTGCATCATTTCGCAAACACTGTAGCTAGCGTCGATAATATTATTGGACTGGTCCAATCTATCTGTAATGATGCGACAGGCGAAAACTTTCCATCGAATAGACAAAAGGAAGTGAATTGGCAGAGTTCTGCTGTCGCGTTTCATAACCAAGTCGCAATGAAGTATTCATGTTTTGATGATGTCACCAGTCCATGTCTTGCTGCGTTAGGAATGATTCAAAATGGACTTCGCTGTCTTATCCATCTTAAAGGCAATCAAGAGAAATCATTCACTACGACTACAATGAGGTTGCAGGATCAGCTTTTGCAATATCCTAATGTCAAATTTGCTATCTCATTTGATCCTGTCACGTTGCATGACGTATCGAAGTCATTCCGCGCCTCAACCGTGATCAACCAGGAAATCTTTCTTACAGAGAAGATGGAAAAGAACTGTCAATTGTCTTATCTCCTTGCAACTCTTGCGAACATTGCCATACTCAAGGACCGCCAAACAATCAGCGAGAATGAATTCATGCGGGTCTCGTCGTGGATTTTTGAAGCAATAGCTGATGCATGGAAGACGTCAAAATCCAATACCGCATTCGAAGATACCGATGACGAGACAGACGAGGAGAAGAAAGAAAGACAGTACCGAGAGCAATTCCCTGATCACGCGAAAGAGTTTAATAAGATCATTGAAGCGGTGGAAACTATTGAACTTGGAGGAGAGCTTGACGACGAGGAAGTCTATGCTACAGATGACTCGAAGATCAACAATTTTTCGGTCTCGGAAGAGCAACTTGGTTTCATTTGCGACATGCACAAAGAACTATTCTCTCATCAAAAGAAAAGCAAAAGTGATTCTCTCCGTATCAAGTCTTTTGTTGCAACATATTCAGCTGCTGCTCAGTTGAATAATGCTATTCTTTTCGTTGACTCGCTTGAACCAGAAAACAAAAGATTTAGTGCTCATTGCTATGCCCTCGGAGTAAACGCAAAGAACGACCCTGGATCTTCTCTCAATTTTCAGTCTTTTATGAGAAGTGACACATCAGTTGACGCAGATTTTCATAAAGACCCTAATCCTGCTGAGGTTCTGAAAGCTGATATACCTCTTCGCGAATTGTTGTTACGAATCTCCAAACTCATGAGGGCATTCCCTGGAAACTCGCTTTTGATTTCAATAGGACAGGTTGCAGAAAATATGCGTCAAATGGATGTGAAGCAGACTTCGCTTGGCAAGATGTTAACTGGTCTAGAGGTCATTCTAAAAAAAGCTCAGGAATGGGAGCAGCACGCAAGCCAGAGAGTAGCTTTGGGAGAAAGTCTGAAGAGAATTAGTCGTCTAGTTGCGCAGTGGAGAAAACTTGAATTACAGAGTTGGTCAAGTCTCCTGAATGTACGTGATCAGACACATATCCTACGAGCAAAACGGCACTGGATGCGACTATACAATATTCTTGTATTAGATGGGGATGAATCGCCTCAAGACAAAAATGATGTTCTTGATGTCAATAATTGTTCGTCAAGATTTCCGAAGTGGTTGTGGATGGGTCAAGCAAAGAATCTTCATCAAGTAACGAAGTGTAATCTGGACACTACCCACAACGAAGAGCTTTCTGAAATGCTAAAGGTTCTGGATACATTTATACTCACTTCTGGCATTGGCCAATTCAACGAAAGATTGGAACTTCTTAATTCTTTCGCTGGACAACTTCACGCTGAATGCAGTATATCCGAAGTCAAGGACGATCGCAAACTATCCAGGGCTATTACTGTTGATTCGCTTGTCAAGCATTACAGTAACTTCTCAACTATGATAGCAACAGCCAGAGAAATACTTCAAAAGCCGATTGAAAAGAAATTAAAAGACGATGTGAAACTTGCTAAGTGGGACGAGCAATCATATTATGCCTTGACCGATTCTGCGGAGAAGAGTCATAGAAAGTTAATGATGATCGTCCATGAATATGAAGAGGTTCTTGACATGAGTGTTGGAAGGATTTTAGAAGAAAATTTCTTGAATGGAGTCAGATGTAACAGTGAAGTTGGTCCTGGAGCTACTAGTCAAGCAGTCACTGAAGTACCTTCCAATTCATCAATTTTTCCACATTTACATGATGAGAAGTCCAAGGTATCCAAAAATATGCCCTTTGCCATGTTTGATACAATAGTAATCCTACGCGCAAGTAAAAGAGAATGGACTCGTCCTACTTTCGATCCATTTGCCAGTAACAAGATGATTATCAGTTTACCAAAGTATGCGAAAAAGATGGATAAGCTTTTTTCTTCCTCTGGCGATTGTCATGCGATTGCAGGCCGAATTGGTGCAAGTGAGATTTGCGATTCCATCTTTGGAAGGGTCAATATCCTCCGTGAAAAGGGAACGAAACCAATGAAGGAGAGAGCCCTGGTAGACTTGTTCAAATTACTGAAGAAGCAAGGCTACTCAAGCATGAAATGGTGTGTGCCCAGGGAAATAAGAGAAATGACGTCGCTTTTACAAATTAAGTCTCCCGCGACTTCTATTCTGAATGCGCAAAATGCAGAAATTCTTGAAAGCGCCGAATCATATTTCCGTAGATGCACTGTTGAAATATCGAGACTTCGTTCAGAGGTTCATATGTTGGGTAGTGCCTATATGAGCAAACGCGAGATGGATCTTATGGTTGGATTCAGCGAACATGGGCTTCTCATGCTCTGTCAACAAAGAGCGAACCTCACCAAGTCTATTGTGGATATCAAAAATGTTTTGAATCTCATTGAAGTAATGGACAAAGTTACTGGAAAGCTTCCTAGTGAACAAATCTCTTTGTTCCAAAATGTTCAAAAGTTTGATTGTCAGTACAGTGTTGTCATGGAAACGATTCGGCAAACCTTTTTGATGTCTAAATCAATTGCAACTCTTGTCGACACTAATAAATCTCAATGCATTGACATGATAAGTGCAATAGAAGGCGGTTACTCTCTACTCAGTGACGTATACAATCCCTTGAATCCCAAAACGTTGGTTACTTTAGATGACATTGCCAATATCAAGAATACAAAAAAGCATCTTGAGATGACCATTGACAACATTGCATCTTGCAAAGAGAGGAATCAACAGTGCCGATGCTTCCCTCAAGATGCATTCAATCCGTGCCTCGACGAGCTTCACCTTGCCCTTGCAAGTGCAGAAGCTTGTGTGATGGACCAAATTGTTCCAATTTCAACTTCGTCATCCACATCGCTCGCCAATCTTTCTGAGAAAGCATCTGAAATTGTGAAAGTATCCTTGCTGGCTGCTCAAACACTACACGATGGGTTTTTACAATCCAATGACCGCACATCCGAAGAAGAGCAGAACGAGTCAGAGTCCAAGTCACTTTGGGAAAATCATTCCCAAGTCCTTGTTGAATGGGACTCGCTTAATCTTCCAAGGTTGGGCAACCTCATACAGGATCTTGTACAAGACCTTCAAGCAGTTCCACAATCTAACGATATCAATTTCGAAGGAATCTGCACGGACTCATGTGTGTTAGTCCTCAAAATAATTGATTTGTGTCAGCGAAGATTAATAGAAACGATGCAATTCTACCGCAGCATTGCAAAATTTGAATATGTCAAATTACGCCTATTCCGCGTCGTCATTGCCAAGGGTTATTGTGCAGACGATGTCGAGGACGGAGGTGATGCCGATGGCGAGGGAGGAGATGGTAATTGTACCTTTGAAGATGATGTAGAGGGAACAGGAATGGGAGAGGGAGAAGGAAATAACGATGTTACAGATCAGATCGAGAACGAGGAACAGCTTCTTGGACTAAAGGGAGATGAAGAAAATGAGAAGCAGCAGGATCAGAAAGAGTTGAACGAAGATGAAGCTGAAACGGGCATGGAGATGGAAAACGAGTTCGATGGTGAATTGTTTGATGTACCTGATAAGAAAGATGACGAAAATCAGGATGAAGATGGCGATGAGGAAGAAGAGCTCGATCGCGAAATGGGCGAAGGAAATGATCCTAATGAACAAGTCGTTGATGAGAAGATGTGGGATGAGGATGAGGACGATGACGAACAGAATGAACAAGAAGAAGAAAAGTTCGAAAAGGATAGCAAAATGTCTGGAGAGGCGATGGAAGATGAATTGCGCACAAAGGAAGACGACGAGGAAGGCAAGGGCGAGGAAGGCAAGGAAGATCAGAGTCCAGAGAATGCTGGAGATGAAAAACACGACGAGGAAGCGCCAAAGAATGACGAGGAAGCCAAAGATGCAGATCAGGATGACAAGGAAAACGCCAATGATACGGAAGAGGATATGGTCAATAATGACTTTGAAGAGGACTACGAAGATAAACACGGCGTAGATATTAGAGATGAAAACGATGGTCAAGAGCCGGAGGATAATGATGAAGATGCCATGGATCTTAATGATGAAATGGACCTTGATGATGGAGAAGATGGATCTGATGCCGAAGGTGAAGATGCTGGGGCTCAACTCGGCGAAGAAGAAGAAGAAAATGCCGAAGATTCCGACGATGCTGGAGGCAATGATACTATCGATGAGAATCAAGAAGCAGAACCGGAAGATGAACAAGATGGTGCAGAGGATATGGATACCGATGCAGTTCAAAGCTCTCATCAAACTCTTGGTGATGATGACCAAATGAATGCTGACGACGAAGAGAAGGAGGAAGAACAGCCCGAAGAGCAGCAACCTGAAGAAGAACTGCAGGATACAAACGCTTCAGAAGACAAACACGAAGAAGCTCACGGCGTTGCAGCTAAAAATGGATCGGATACTGTCAAACGCCCAGAAGAAGAAGACGATGATAACCCCGAAGAAGGTCAAGGAGAGGAAGAGGAACAGGATGATGGTGCCGGTGAAGGAGAAGAAGATGATAAAACTTCTGGTGCAGGTCAGAGCGATGCCAATTCTGGAGAAATGCAAGATGGCGAACAAGGTTCTGGTTCCAAACCAAATCCTACCGCAATGGATGCACCCAATCCTTTCCGCGATCCTGGTGATGCCGAAAAGTTTTGGCATAAAAAGCTAAACGTTATTTCCGATGCACAGGACGATGAAGCAGAGGAGGCCACCAAGAACGAAGAGCAAGGTGATGACAATAACCCAGACGATGCCAATCCCGATGGTGATTTCGAATTCACTTCCAAGGAACAAGATAATTCCACTCAAGTCCTTGGGGGTGTAACAGAAGAAGAATCTACCAAGTTGAATCAAGATGAAGATCCCCAGTCCAAATCTCAAGATGTCGACGAGAGCGAGACCAAGGAATCTGATGTCAAGGATGAAGAAATTACCAAACGTCAGACCAAACAGGAAAAATCTCGTACCAAGGAATCAAACCAAGAACAAGATCTTCACGATGATGCCGATCTTCCAGCTGACGAAGACGACGATGACAACGTCCAAGAAGAAGATGCCAAAATGGAAGATGTCTCTGACGACGCCTCCGAGGACTTTCAGCCAAGCACCCAAGAAGCTGAACCAGAAAATAAGATCGTAACAGATCTCGAACAGCTCCAAGTCCGCGATGCCCTTGAAAACAATTACCAAACCGAAGAAATGGAAGAAGAAGAATTCCATTCCTCCATCACTCAATCAGAACTGAACGCCGCTCGTGAGAAATGGTCCGAACTAAGCGCTGAAACCAACGCCCTCTCCCGTCGCCTCTGCGAGAAACTCCGTCTGGTAATGGAACCTCTCGTGGCCTCCAAACTCCGCGGTGATTATAGAACCGGAAAACGAATCAATATGAAACGTGTCATTGGCTACATTGCCAGTGGATATCGAAAGGATAAGATTTGGCTCCGAAGAACTAAACCCGGTAAAAGAGACTATCGGGTCTTATTGGCTGTAGACAATTCCGAAAGTATGAAGAACGGAGCTGGCGAAATGGCCATGACAGCTTTGACAACTTTAGCGAACGGAATGAGTCAATTGGATATTGGTGAATTGGGAATTGCAAGTTTTGGTGAGGAGATGAAGCTTCTGCATCCCTTCCATGCACCCTTTACAAGTGGAAGTGGAGTAGACTTGGTGAGTAACTTCCGATTTGAGGACAAGAGGACGAGAACTGCGTTGTGCGTGGAGAGTGCAATGGCAGCATTGGAAAGTCAAAACAATGGTGGGTCTTCTATGCAGTTATTATTTATAATTAGTGATGGAAGGATCGAACGCGATAGTCGAGAGAGACTTCGTCGCATTGTTCGAGAAATGAGCGAGAAGAATATTTTGGTCATCATGGTGGTGGTCGAAGGTGGCAATGATAAAAAAGAAAGCGGAAATGGAGAAAGAAAAGACAAGCTCAGCAGAGCCAAGAAGGCCAAGGACAGCATTGTGAACATGAAAGAAGTATCGTTTGAGAATGGGAAGCCAAAGGTGAAGCATTTCATTGATGACTATCCCTTTCCATACTACATGGTATTGGAAGATATGCATACACTTCCAGAAGTTCTTGGAGATGCATTGAAGCAATGGTTTGAAATGATGACACAGAATCAGAGCCAAGGCTGATGATTCTGATGTTTCCCATATAATCAAGTATTAAGTCCATGTTACATATTAATGTTACACATTCAATGTTCAATGTTCAATCAAGTTCAATGTTCAATGCAAACTATCCATTTTATTACCAATGCTGACAACTGACAACTAAACAACAAGATGTCTCAGGTCGTGCAGTCTCCGATTCGACAAAAAAGGCTGCATCATCTTATCTAAAATAGTAGAAACAAAAAATCATCTCCTGCCGTTGAATGAACGAGTCGTGCAAAAGGAATGAACGAGTGGACGACGTAACAACAAGAAGCAAGCGGCGCCAACAGTTCGCGGCAACACAAGTTTTACACAAAAACACATGAAAAATGCGTCATTTCCGGGTCTCAAAGGCACCACCCGCAACAAGACACAAAGTTTATCGTCACCCTATCATTCCATAATTGAAGAAAACTCATAATTTTGCCGATTCTGAAATTCAACTGCTGTAAATCATTCACTACCTCGCTCTCACGACATTTCCGGCACTACGTCCTGTTATCTTCTCACACGAGCTTAGCGTCATCTTTATTGTTGTGCCGAAACCCTCTGCACCATCATTAAAAGTTTATAGTACATCCCAACCATCCAATCATCCAATCATCCAACCGTACGATAATCAATACATACATCAATAATTAATAATCACCAAACATGACGAAACAAAAGAAGACCCAGGCGATCGATATCAGAATCTTTCTGTTTATAATCACCACCTCCATGGCAATCGCTTTCGGCATTGGAGTAGCCCTCGGACCCACACCTAAAGTCATACCTCCACCCTCCCAATCCAACCCCTCCGAAATCAAAATTAAAACAGCCCGCAGATCTGAAACCAAACACGCCAACGAAATCGGCAAAAAACAGCAGCTGCCTGATCTCAACGAACGTCATGTTAACTTCCAACAACCGGTACTGGAAGATTTTGGAGATGGTTCCGGTGCTGTGGCATACCAGGCTTCCATGGCGGAAAAAGATGGAGCTGATCCTGATGAAGATGAGCATTTACCAGCTGGACAGCACCTCTTGGTAGATCTCATGAATGTCGAAGCTGACTTTTTGAACAGTGAGGAGAGGTTAGCGGATGCCATGGTGGAAAGCGTCAAGATGGGCGGGCTGACTTTGTTGAGTTATCACTGTCATTCATTGCTTCCCGCCGGTGTCAGTTGCGTTGGAGTTCTTCTAGAGAGCCACATTAGTTTCCATACTGTGAGTATCCTATTTTGAACAATGATTATTTATTTCATTTGATTCGATGTCATTTGATTTGATTTGATTTGATTTGATTTGATTTGATTTGATTTGATTTGATTTGATTTGATTCGATTCGATTCCATTATATCTGATTGAATCTCAATTGATATTCATTATTTATCATAATACATTCTCGTTCCATCCATGCATGCATGCCCATTATCGAAATCATAAAAGCTCACACCCTAATCTACACCACGCGCACGCCTCCTGTACCATCCATCAACAAAAATCAACAGTGGCCAGAGGAAGGAGTCATCACATTAGATCTATTCACATGTGGATCCAACCCCCTCCTACCCGTAGTGCCAGACCTAGAAAGACTATTCGGTATCCCGCGCAATAAACCAAACTCGAGCGAGAAGGAAGAAATCATTTCTCAGTGGTCACACGAGCTCCGCGGATTCCGGAATTCTGAATCCAACAAGGAAACAGCTTACCTCGATAATAAATCCGATTTGGCATCGTGGGTCTTCTCTCCGCTCCTGTTTGGGAGTAAGAAAGAGGTTGTTTCCATCAATAGTCCTCATCAGAGAATTGATATTTGGGATTTTAAGGAGAAGGAGGCTACACCTTCGCATGATGATGCGGTCAAGGCTGGATTGAAGGAGGGAGATCCTAGATGGTTGACATCGGAAGTTGCTTCTCCTGATCGTTATTTGTTTTTGGATGGACACATTCAGGTGAGTTATTGATTTGATTTTACTGTGTGAGATGAATCCGGTGAACGGTTCGTCTCGTTTCATTCCATTCTGTTCGTCCATGTGTGGAAGCACTTGCGTGCAAGATTTGATTGATTCATTGGAGGAATAGTTTCTGACGTCTTGATGTTAATTCTTCCCCTGCAGAGCATGAAAGAGAGCGAAAGGCCATTCCATGAAACCCTAGTCCACCCTGCAATGTTTGCGCACGCCAAACCCAAACATGTTGCCGTCATTGGTGGAGGAGAGGGAGCGACAATTCGTGAACTACTGAAACATAAAACTGTAGAATCCGTCACCATGATTGAAATTGATGAACTCATGGTCGAAATTGCCAAGGAGCATCTACCCTACATGAGCGACTGTAGCGATATCGATGGAGTCTCAAAGAGCTGTTTTGACGATGAGCGTACTACCATCATTCATGAAAATGCAATATTGTGGTTCAAGGATCATTATGGACCAAAGGGCAACAAGCAGAAAGACAGGCCCGTCCCTAGTTTTGATGTCATTATTTTGGATGGATTTGATCCAAAGGATGGATCAGAAATGTATACAGATACAGCATTCTTGGATGCATTATATGCATCTTTGAGCAAGGACGGTGTCTTTGCTCTTCATGTAGGAAATCCATTTTCTATTCATGATCCTAAGCCTGATATTGGATTGTATGCTCCACGTGAGAAATTCTTTAACATTCTTGAGAACCATCCTTCGACTGCTGCAATGATGGTGTATGAAGAAGCTCATGCTGGGTTTGAGGAGCCTCATGCGTTTTTGACAGTCTGCAAAAGTGCTGAATGCAGGAGTAGGTGGTATTCCGAATCTGTTGTAATTGATGACGAGATTTATGAAAGGATTAAGAGTAGCAATAGTGGAGATCCTACTTTAATTCATTATGATGGTGCGAGTCATCGTACTTTCCAAATCACTCCCCGTGCATGGGAAACTGTGTACTGTCGTAGGGAACCCGAGCCCTTCGAGTGTGCTTACCGTGGATTAGACGTGAACAAGGAACTCTTTGAGATGGGAGATGACGAAGAAGATGGAAGCTTTATGGTAAAAACCGACACTGTTGATGGGAAGGAAGCCAAGTCTGTTTTCA
>Ga0306864_1001030_pt1 | contig 11842 bp, 9 predicted proteins | sample AntRauTorckE5430_FD_190448 | JGI IMG/M metagenome (GOLD analysis project Ga0306864, IMG submission 190448) | Saline lake microbial communities from Rauer Islands, Antarctica - Metagenome Torckler E5 #430 (v2) (version 2) | ecosystem: Environmental > Aquatic > Non-marine Saline and Alkaline >...
TAGAGGACTACATCACATCCTTTGGCATAGCGGGACCATTCGGATCGGTATTGGGCTTGTCCGCCTATATCCCAGCATTTCATGTTCACTTTTCCTTTTTGGAATACCTTCACGTTGAGCCCGATGGTGGGCACGGTTTCGACAGCTGCACCATGTGCGAGAACGGAGAGGAGGGTTGTTTTCCCGCTGGGGTTTGGTGAATGAAAGGAGTTTGTTAGAATCGCAATGCAACAACCTCATATGCTGGATAGATAGCATGCATATTAGAGTAATGCGATGATGTGTCTCACGTCTCACCTATTCTCAAGACCAATGACAACAATGTCTAGTTTCTTGGTGTAAAACACTTCCAGTAACCTTCTCAATACTTGTCCCATTACAATTGCCTATACGTATTTTGTGCAGTGTCCAGGGGTTATTATGTGATGTCCAGTATCTTCTTTAGTCCGTTTACGAGTCCAGTTAGTGTAGTTCGGTGCTGTCTGGTGCAGATATTCGGAGTGGTCTGCAATAATAATATGGCCGATGATTCGGATGTGTCGATGTGTTGGGTGATGTCGGGTGTCGGACAGGAGGAGGAGTGCATGGTGCATGATAGATACGAACCTTTGGCCTTCGTTTCCCTTTCTTTCTTGGTTTTTGAATTGAAATTGCGCGCCTTAATGTTTGTTGTGTTCCATCCATCTTCTTCTTCTTCCTTCTTGTCTCTTGTCATTCAGTCAGTCATGTCAGCGCTCGCTCTTCTCTTCTCTCCTCTGCATCGCAATTCCTCGTCACTATTGTTTGTAGGTAAATATGATCTGGTATGATGAGCATAATCATAAATTGTAATTCATAAATAAAAGTAACAAGTTGCATAACTTCAACTATACGATACTATAGCTACACAACCCTTCCATCACTCACGATCAACTGCAGCACCAACCTTAACAATGAGCAAGTGGAACGGCAAGACCATGACCCAGGAGGATTTCATGGAGAAGGATACGGTGCTAGTCCTTGACAGGAATGATATCGTCATTGGATCAGAATCCAAGCGTGCCGCTCATGAATTCAACGCCAAGCAGCCAACAGGTGTTTTGCACAGGGCCTTCTCGGTATTCATCTTTGATGAGAGTACGAATGAATTGCTGCTACAGCAAAGAGCCGTAGACAAGATTACTTTTCCATCCGTAAGTTCAAGCTGATGAGATTATTCCTTGAGTTGAATTGACTTGAGTTGAATTCAAATGAGGATGCCTTCTCTCCTAATCCCAGGACTAGAGTGATTGGACTACTCTATTCTTACTTTGTTATACACAATCTTAATCCCAACTCATCACTATTCTCCTCTTTACCCAACAGGTATGGACCAATACATGCTGCTCCCACCCGCTACATGGCATGTCCCCTCCGGAACTGGACCAACCAACCGACGTTGCAGACGGAACTGTACCCGGAGTCAAGCACGCCGCCATTCGAAAACTGGAGCATGAACTCGGCATCCCACCTCATCAACTACCACATGATAAATTCAAATTCCTCACCCGGTTCCATTATTGGGCAGCGGATACGGTGACACACGGAGAAAAAAGTCCATGGGGCGAACATGAAATTGATTACGTATTGTTCTTCACCATTGCCAACAAGCAGGAACTCAATCTTGATAATCCCAATAGGGAAGAAGTCAATGGGGTCAAGTGGGTCTCCCAACAATCGCTATTGGAAATGATGGATGATTCGTCTCTCTTATTCTCACCGTGGTTCAGAATCATTGTCAATAAGTGGGTCATTGGATCCAATGGCTGGTGGAACGATTTGAAGACGACCATGAATACAGATACATTCTGTGATTATGAGGGGATTTCGAGGTTTGATCCTCCCAAGGAACATTTGGGCGGGTTGGGTGATGCGGGGTTGATGTTTGGTGATGGAGATGGTGACAAGGCCGTCGGTGATGCTTCGTGAGTAAAGTGAATTTGCAATGGCTTCGTTCAAGACTTGAAATTACATAATTTGGATGCAAATACATGCTCACACGTTCTTCTTCTTTTGTTCATCCTAACGTCCAAAAATAAAACACTCAGCAAGAAGCAGGGAGCCTATGGTAAAATCAAGGTTCACAAGGAATCCAAAATGGCTCAATTATCCCACTTGGATGAGGTATGGTCCGCCATCGTACTTCTATACCTCAAACCATTGAAATCTAACCTTGATTCTGAGTACATCAAAGAAACGTTTCAGGCATCCGATTTAGAATTCTGTGATGATATCCTTATCAAAGTATCGCGTTCTTTTGCATCTGTTATTCGTCAATTGCCAGCAACGTTGTTGGTGGATGTACTTATCTTTTACCTTGTCTTGAGGGCGTTGGATACTGTGGAGGATGATATGACTGCTTTTGAGAGTAACGAAATCAAAATTCAGCATTTGATGAATTTCCATACGACGGCATTGGCAGATCCGAATTGGTCAATGGACGGTGTGGGGGAAGCGGATGAAAAACGGTTGTTGCAGGAGTTTCCCAAGTGTCATTCGGTCTATGCCGCACTGAGGCCTGAATCCAAAGACGTCATTTGTGATATTACCAAGCGGATGGCAGAGGGAATGGCTGAGTACGTAGGGAAAGATCTTGGTCAGGGAACGACAGATGTTGCAGCATACAATCGGTATTGTCATTTTGTAGCTGGTTTAGTGGGAGAAGGTTTGAGCCGTCTTTTTGCTGCCTCTGGTTTGGAAAATGCATCCGTGTCAGATGAACTGTTTTTGAGTGATCAGATGGGACTCTTTTTGCAAAAAACGAATATTATTCGTGATTACCTGGAGGATTATGTTGATGGGCGTGCGTTCTGGCCTCAGAGTGTGTGGAAGAAGTATTCGAAATCTGGTGATCTTGGATACTTTGCCAATCATGATGATGAGGAAGCAAAAAATCAGGCACTTTGTTGTCTGAATGATCTAGTGACTGATGCGCTTCATTTGGTTCCTGATTGCCTCAAGTATTTGTCCAAGCTTCATTGTTCTGAAGTATTCCGTTTCTGCGCCATTCCTCAGGTCATGGCCATTGCCACGTTGGATAAGTGTTATCACAACGAAGATGTCTTTACAGGAGTTGTGAAGATAAGAAAGGGATTATCATGCAAGTTGATCAATAATACGAATGATTTTGCTGGTGTACACACTGTATTCCATGAATTTGCGAAAAGCATCACCAAACAGGCTATAAATGCTAAGGATTCTGGGTTCAAGGATCCTTCGTATGATAGCACCTTACAGATTTGCCAGACTATCTGTGACCTGACAAGAGATGAGGTGCAGAAGTTGAAGAAGTCACGCATCTTTGATTTGTCACTTATTGCTATTGGAGGTGTAGGCTTGTGTCTGGGCCAACTGCCTGTTGCTACAAGTGCGGGATTTGCATTCGCTGGACGGAGAATTGCAAATGCTCCTGGTTTTGGCGTTTCAAAGTCTACCCTTACACCATCTGCTACCTTAATGAATGGGGGTGCATCAAGCTCTTCTGAAAAGAATTCAAATTAATTCAAGTTTCTTCCATTCACTAAAATGAAGATTGATCTACTTAAATACTTGTCTATTCTTTTTCCTATCTATGATTATGAATGTCACAAATACGGATATCGCCACTGTTTATCATCTTAAAGATCTTTGAATAGTAGACGATTCCAACGGTTCGAGATTACGTTGGGCGACACTGCAATAACATTTAGCTACGTGCAAGATCTATCTTGCTTGGTGAATTTTCATCCACAGGACTGCTCTTGCCTTGGTAAAGAGTGCATTCAGTGTTTTTGCGCTCGTCATCGCAATCGATATTAGATGCGAAACAATGTCAATATTTTGCAATGTACAAGCATTTGTGATTATATCGTTAAAACGGCACTGTATTTGGAAGCGTAAGAAAGGGGGGAGTGTTTAAGTTGCGGAGTCTAGCCAATGTGATTGATTTGACTCATCTTTCTCATTTGCCATCGTTGTGACACCTCGATATAAACACATCTCCTCTGACCATAAGTGTTTGACAAACAAATCTTATGTTCATATGTATTCATTCGTGTATTTAATCTATTTAAACGTGATGCATCTTTTCTCATTATTGAATTCCTGCATCTTTTGAACATTTGGCAGAATCATCACTTTCATTATCTAGCAGATTTTAGGATCCATCTTTTCTTCTTTTCCAGTTTCCGCGCTTTCCATATTGTCACAATCTGTTTTCTTTGCATCATTCTCATCGACTATCTCTGACTTCGAAATTTCCTCATCAGCAACATCTTCCTTGAATTCTTCTTGAGGAATGAACCACTTCGGACATCCAAATGTCCCATCTCCATTGGGGAATAGCCATTTTTTGTATTCGTCGTCTCTTCCCTTTAAGCGCAGACACTCATTCTTGTAGTCAACTTGCACGCTCTTGCTTTCCTTGAGAGCTTCCAACATGTCATAGTATGGCACAGAAAAAGACAAAACGGATGGAAAGTTGAACACAATCGCAGCTGGTAGATAGCCCTCCACGTCCATTTGATTGCGCATGAAGATGTTCTTGATCAACTCACCAGTGGAGAAGAAATATTCAACTTGTTTCACTGCTGCGATCTTGTACGCAGCTAATTCCTCATATGTAGGAGTATACATGGGTACGTTGGTGGTTGCCTGGACTTTCTTTTGATTATTTCTCTTATTTTGCTGCTTCTTCTTTGTACCTTTGTTCTTATTTTGCTGATGGGTCTTCTTGTTGTTATTAGATTTGTTGTGCTGACTAGCACTGGTTTTCTTTTTTGTATGATTCTTCGATTGTTGATTCTTACTGGACTCGTCCTTGGGCTGTTTCTTGGCAGTGGTGAAAGGATTCTCAATCAGCTTGTCATTCAATTTTTCAGCAGCATTTGGAATCTTGATAGGGCGTTCTTTATCGACTGTGGTTTCTTGTCTCTGATGAGGTGGATTGGAAGATGGCTTCGTGTCCTCTCCGATATCAACATTAACCTTAGCGCTAGTGCTAGCAATTTCACTTTCCTTATTCAGCAGTCCTATTATATCAACCAGAATAGACACGGGATGAGAAACTAATGAATTATTAGATTGAAATTTGAAATGGAATTCAAGAGCTGATCTTTCTTACCTTTGTCCCGTGAGATTCTTTCAACAGGCTCTCTCTCGCTAGGACTGTGAATGACTGGAATGTGAACACGCGTAGATGCGACATCCACAGATCTCATTCCATTACTCTCTGCCGGAGTCGGTAATCTAGAAATTCCTTTTCTAATCGAAGCTATTGACCCCTCAAGCGTTTTCTTTACCGACTCAGTGTTCCATGGATTCTTGAGAGGAGCTGCAGCTGGTTTGGGGACGGATGATGGCACTTTCCCTGATCTGAGCGATGGTTTGTGCGATACACTTTCAGAAGACGATGAACTGGTGCTATTTCCATCAGTCGATGCAGTTGTGTTACTGCTGATAAAGCCGATTCTAGATGTTATTGCGCTAGGGAGAGACTGCGACAGTTTTTCTTCGAGGATAGGCATTTTGATTTGGTTTGTGCTAGGCAGACTGGACACAGTGATGGATGTTCCAGCTGCTGCCATTTCGGCAAATGATAGTTTCTTCTTCGTGGTAGTAGTAGCGTGAAACATAATTTATTTGTTTATTTTTTCGCTCTTGATAATGTGTATGAAATCAGATGGACAGTACCTAGTGTGTAGTATGTATTATGTATGTATAGTGTAGTGTAGTATATGTATGTAGGTATGTATCTTCGTAACTTGATGTAAGTAAAGAAGAAAGGGCAGTAAATACACGATGGCGTTGCTCACGATCCTTCAACGTTCGATGGTATTTTGCTTTGTTTGGATATGCGCTTCGTAGATTGTTCACGATTGATCTGTACTCTACTGTGAATGCCAGTCTTTTAAAATTGATGAGTCTTCTGGCAACAAGTTTACTAATAACATAAGCTTAGTGAGGAAGAAAGGCTTCGAATCTTTCGTTAGAACCAGCATCAATCATGTTGAACACATCACAGGGATCGCGCCAGAGAAAATCAACTTGAGGTTGTTCGATTCAAAAATATGTACGTACCACAGTTTCGCGGAATAATCTAGCTAGTTCAATGAAGTATGATTATGACCAAACTTAGTTTTCTATTCAATAACTAATACCACCAAGTTCTCTGTTAGCTCAGTTGGTAGAGCGCGAGACTGTTAATCTTGAGGCCAATGGTGCGACCCCATTACGGAGAGACCTTTTTGTTCGTTGAGTACTTTAGTTCAAATGCTGAACTTTCTTCTCATTCACTTTTAGGTTCATTTACCAAGTGACTGATAGTACAACCTTAACGCACATCTTATGTTATTTATTTCGTAGTATTCCTCAACAATCATCTGTTGGTGTTGAAAGCTACCAGTGCGAAAGTTTACAATTCTTTCTCTCTAGCTAGAGTGTACATACAATTCTTTATTCTTTCTAAAGTCAAAATCACATAAAAAGTTTAAAGTTATAGGTTAATAGACCTTTAAGACAGAACACCAATATCCAGTATCGCAATCAACAGAAAAAAACTAAAAAAGAAGAAGTCATCTTCATGGAAACATCACATCATGAAGCAATCCAAAGATTATCCAAAGATAGAGAGTGCAAGTTGATACACTTGGATTTGTGCAAAGACAATCATTCACAAGTCGTCACCGAACAATAATCTTGAATTCGTGTAGTTGCACATGCTGTTGCAGTCATCTCTATCGTCTGCCCTGAGGGGTAACCGTTGGAATTTGCACAAGGTTGCTTCCCGGCACACATGTCGCAGAACCGAGAGTAGAACATCAGTGGTACAAACTTGCAATGTGTTCCAGTCTTTGCATACTACATGTGACATTCGAAGACGCTCGTTGTCTCTCGCAAATAAAATTCCATTCTGCCGTGCTCAACAATTCTCATTGGCGTCGTCTGATGAGAACATGAAAATCACCGGTGTCTCAGACGATGTAGCAGCGATGATACATCGGCACGCCGCTCGACCTCAAACTGGGGCATCATTGCAGACACTTATGAAGACAGGGCGCGGCGAATACCTTCATAAAACATACGAGGATCACAAACATGATCCTAATGATAATTCAAAAGTCGCCACGGATAAGATCTTGATGCAGGTCGCAGGATTTCTTCGGCACGAATTGCCCATTCGACTAGCTCATCGTATCTTAGACCTTGAAGGAGTACCCCATATGAAGGAAATGGATTCAGTGAAGCAAGTCAGGGATCTCTATATTACCTCGTTCCTGGAGCTTTTAAGCGTAGAGAAACACATTAGGAATATAAAGCAAGAGGAAGCATTTGCGGCGATTTTGGAAAGTATCTATGAAAGGCATTCTAGTGTGTTGGTGCAGATGGCCAGAGGAGCGTTTGAGCTCAGGGCCGCAATAAGGACTGGGAGCATAACCCATGGAAGACAATCTGGTATTGGAGGACAGACTGCTGTGGAATTTGATGCTATGGAAGATACACATGCATTTCTAGATCGTTTTTATATGAGTCGCATAGGGTAAGAAGCTTGATTTGAACTCATGTGTGCATGCATATTTTATTCTTCTCGTTCAGATGAACTCACATTGTCTTTGCATCTTTCACAATGTTACAAAGAATTCGTGTTTTGATTGGACAATATCTCTCCTTAAGGCAACAACCTATTGTGAATTACACTGGACTTATTTGTCTCAGAACGTCACCTTATGAAATTGTAAAACGTGCAATTGATGATGCTGCGTTCATGTGCACTAGAAAGTATGGTGATGCACCTGAAGTCATCGTTACGGGACAACTTGACTTGACGTTTCCCTATGTTCCTACTCATTTGCATTACATAATGTTGGAGTTGCTAAAGAATAGCATGAGAGCAACTGTAGACTGGCATGGAATTGATGCAGAGTACCCACCAATTAAAGTAGTCATCGCAGATGGAAAGGAGAATGAAGATGTTGTGATCAAGGTGTCAGATGAAGGTGGAGGAATTCCAAGGTCCAACATGAAACGCATATGGAGTTACCTTTTCACAACCGCAGATCCAGCAATTCAGGAAGGCATGGTTGCATTCAACGAAAGCGTTGATCATAGTATTGATTCCCCATTGGCAGGTCTAGGTTATGGACTTCCGATCAGTCGTTCTTACGCTAGATATTTTGGTGGCGATCTAAGCTTGATGTCAATGGAGGGTTACGGAACAGACGCCTTTGTGTACCTTACTAGGCTTGGAAATACTCGTGAACCTCTACCAATCTAAGAAGGGAACTGATACCTGTGCTAACCTGATTAGGCTTGGACACTCGTGACCCTCTATCAATCATAGGAGGGTATTTATTACGGAAGGCAAGGGAGTTAAAAATCTGTCCACTAGGGAATCGCAGGGATAAGTGTTAATTGTTAGTTATTGCATGGTACTCTTCTTTACTACTGTGTCTGTTACGAGTGACTGAACAGTGAACAGCCATGCAAAATAGTTTGTTTGAAATCGATTTTTACTCGATTCTTGCAATGAAACCCTGAAACCCTGCTTTCTTAAAGCATTTTGTGTATGAAATAATGTGCTGGAACAGATACCAACCTCCCTAAAGTGAACATCAACTAACTTTCGGCGAAAATGGAAACTAAAGTGTTACCCTTTCCTGCTGCCCTTCTGGAGGAGTTTGAAGACATTATCAAGGATCACGTCCCAGACAGTGTTGAAAATGATAGCGATTCTAAAGATGAAGAAAGTGTAATTCAAAATGCCAATCATCTTACGCTCAAAGATCTGCTGCACTCTCTTGAACAGCGAGGACTCCATCCAAGAGGCTTCTTTGACGAAGACGCCAAGGTTTTACAGGCAGAACTGGATAAAGAGCATTATGAAAATATGGAATCGAAACGCAGAGAAAAGAAAGAAGGGAAGAAACTGGAAACTTCACAGAGACTGTTTCAGCAGCGAAAGGCTTTAACAGAAATAGCTTTGAGGGAGGAAGACGAGGAAATGAAAAGGAACGAGAGGATGCTAGAGTGGTTCCTCTTGATTCAAAATGGAATCGTACCTCTATATTGCCGAATCTCTGTGAACGATTTATCTGCACGATCCTTATCTCGATTGTTATGGGATGACACTAGAATTGTTTCGCTGGATTTGAGCAATTTGAATTTGTCAGATACTTCTGGAGCGTTCATTGCAAGAATGCTGAGAAATAATAGATCCATTGTCAAACTTGAATTGGGAGATAACATATTAGGAATGCAGACATGCTCTACGTTGGCAGAGTCGTTGTGCATAAATAATGTACTCCAATACCTATCACTGGAATCAAATCCATTCGCCAAGAATGGGTCTGAGGTTGCCGAAGCATTGGCTGCCATGATAAAAACGAACAAAGGATTACGCTACTTAAGTTTGTGGCGATGCAGTATCGGAGCAGAGAGCGGCAAATTGATTGCAGAAGCAATAACATACAATGCCAAATTGACATGCCTTGATTTTGGCTACAACCAATGGCAATGTTCTGATATTAATCTGATCAAAGCTACCTTATCGAAGAACGGACAAGCACATCAAGAAGAGCTCACACAAAAACTTGACTTTGAAAGAAAAGAAACTGAACAGCGCGCCTTGGTCGAGCAGCAAGAAGAAGAAAAACAGAAAGCTGCTGTTGACCTCAAATGGTTGGAGGATCAAAAAGTAGAGAGGGCAGAGGAACGTCGAGTACATATGGAAAGCGCAGCAGAAATACAGAGAGAGGTGGATCATAAATGCAAAGAGGAGTTACTAAAAATGGAACAACAAAGATTTGAAGATGAGAAACGAAAGTCCAAGAAGAAGAAGAAGAAGAAAAGCAAGAGTACGAAGAAGGTAAGAACACTCACTTTCCACGTTCTGTTGTGCACTTTACATATGCTTACTCTTTGTGCATAATCGTTGAACAGAAGTGACTTGAACCAAATGGTCCAAAAACTTTACCAAATGGTCCGAAACACTTTACCAAATGGTCCAAAACTACTTTTATACTGTATACTCCAGAAAGATGTCATTTTTTTCTTGCTGCGTGCCGATAACACGAGCAACAATTCGAATTTGAATTTCACCTTCTTGATAATGGCTCTGGGTCTCAATAATAAGTTACCCCCTACTGCAGTTGTACTATGTGATATTTGTTAGTGAGGACAAGGGTATTTCCTTCTGACTTATCGAACACTGCATAAGTAAAGAAACATCATGTGTTGGCATCAATAATTGGTTATTCCACATCGATGAAATAGTACAGTTTAAATTAGTCTATGACGAGATTTAGATAACGCATTGTAGTACTACTGTCCTATCTCAGCGGATCCTCCATTGGCTTGCTTTTGATTACGCCCAACAAGAGGTTATATAAAGTTCACGTTTCCTAAACCTCAAACTTTAGCCTGCGTTCAGTGCAACATTAACACTCACGCAAACTTAGGGGTGCCACACGGGAAGAGCACCAGGGATCATCTCCTCACTGACCCAAGCAGCGATAGTCAGCATAGCAACACGTCCATTCTTGATCTCTTTAAGTCTCAAACTAGTGAGCTCCTTAGAGTCCCATCCTCCCTCACGCTTGGTGAATCCAAGAGGATCATATCCGTAATCTCCAGGAATAGGGCTCTCCTGTACCCACTGACGGTAATAAGCAACAGATTCAAACCATCCAGCAACAAAGAAAATTTGAGCGAATCCAGCAGCAGGGACCATCTGAATAGCATCCAAAGGAGCAGCATGTGCAAGGTCGCTGAAGGTAACTCCAGATGTCGAAGAAAGGAGCCAAGCAGTATCACTCTCCGGGTGGAAAACGTTGGATCCGGTAGGTCCGAGGTAAAGGGGCATGTGCACTCCCCACTTTTGCACCAAGTATCCAATAGTAGCAACCATGGCAATACGACCGTGCTTGATCTCAGCATTCTGGAACCACTTGGTAGCAGTGGGCTGAGCATCTTCAAGAATCAAAGCTCCAAGAGGTGGGCATTTGTTACCGGTCTCGATTGAGACTCCGAAGGCCTCATCCATCTTGGACATTTGTGTTACGGTAGAGGTACGGGTAGCAACATTAGCAGGAGCAAATGCAGCGGCTGAACCGGCGATAAGGGAGAGGATAGCTGCAGTCTTCATGATGCGAAAAGGTTCTTGATGGATTATTATTATTATCTAGGTGAGCAGGTGCTAATCCCAACGTGCATGTTGCAAGTTGCAAGCTAGTCGCTGTCGTAGCTACTAGCAAGCGCAGGCGTCGTGGGAAGCAAGTATCCTTGCTTTTCATGCAAATTTTTCATGACGACGGAGAAGCATATCTTGTGAATTCAACTTGAGGCACCTCCCATTGGATTGGGAGGTGACGTCTCAAATGTCAAAAGATTCGCGTTACTTCGCGCGCGAAATGACATTAATTCTTTGAAATATTTGGAATTGTGTCGAAAATATTTTGTAAGACTTTTGAGCCTGATTTTTTTTCTGGAACACATTTTCGACGACCTACGCATATTTTGCAACTAGGCTTTAACTGTCTCCACGAGTCGAGCGTCACCATTCCTAAACAATGCAGTAAGTAACTGCATTATTTCACAAATGCAACGCAATCATTTACTATGTAAGAACTAAGCAACACATCTGTCGGCAACATGCTACAGGAAAGAGCGTAGCCACGGCATAAATTAATACCAAATTGTAGAAATAATCAATCATCTCATTCGTTAGCTAGTTTATTATCTATACAGTGCATCTCTTTTCGCAATACACGCGTGTGTAATCTATGCAGTGACATACTAGAGGTACAACACTCTAGTATCATATCGCTTCATTCAAATGAAAAGAGTCCGT
>Ga0306864_1001031_pt1 | contig 11821 bp, 11 predicted proteins | sample AntRauTorckE5430_FD_190448 | JGI IMG/M metagenome (GOLD analysis project Ga0306864, IMG submission 190448) | Saline lake microbial communities from Rauer Islands, Antarctica - Metagenome Torckler E5 #430 (v2) (version 2) | ecosystem: Environmental > Aquatic > Non-marine Saline and Alkaline >...
GCACCACTTTCCCAGTAAAGGATTATATGTATTGGGAACATTGCAGTGCCCAAACTTGATCTTGAATTCCTCAAGCTGTTGACAGCATCTTTCAAATTTCGGGTCAAAAATTTCCCACTTGAATCCTATCTTTTCTAAACGATCCATTCGATCTTGAGAGAGATTGTGTACTGGAATCTCTCCGTTCTGTATCTTCTTGTACGCACTTCTCATCTTGGAACACCAATTCCCAAGAGAAGGACAATTAATATCCTTGATCATAACAGAGCAGTGCCCGTATTTGCTCTTGAACGCTTCAAGATCACGGCAGTGTTTATCAAATACCTCGCAATGACCAACGCCAACCGTCCATTTGAACCCTATCTCTTCTAAACGCTCTATGCGGTCTTTAGAAAGATTACGCCTTTTCTTCTTCCCATCATTTAAATTATTGTATGCACGTCTGATTTCAGTGCACCACTTTTCCAGTGCAGGATTTCGATTATCATGTTTATTGTAATGGACATTGCAGTGACCATTATTTTTTCTAAATTCAAGAAGCTGCTCGCATCGCTCCTCAAAGCTGCATCTCTTGCTCGCTGCCGAGCCATGTGCTGGTACTACGACTAGTAGAGATGCATCTGTTCCAAGGCTTGTCCGTTTCTTGTTTTTATTAGATACGTCGTTCTCTTCACATATCCTCTTATGCTGTGTTCGTCCTTTTGGAACATCTTGTGGCGTTACTACTATAGATCTATTGATACCCTGCAATAATTTTACTGGTTCTCCTGTGTGTTCTTGACAGTCAATCTCCTGTGCAATTGTGTTGATTTCTTTTGGCGCACTCGCTATTACTTGCGCTTGCACTGTAATGAGCTTCTGGAACAAACAGGAAACAAATAAAATTCATCAGTTATTATATTTGCGTGCTTTTTACAAGTATGAAGAGAATTAACTCACGATTTTGTCATCCAGGAACGCCCGCTCGTTCGGTTCCTTCTTCTTCGTCCTGCATGCTGGACACTTCTTATTGTCGTTATGACACAGAAGAAATTCGTTCTTGAAACAGGAATTGCAAAATTGATGAAGGCATGCTGGTCGCAACATGATGCTTGCACAAATGTCGAGGCAGACGCAACATTGTAATTTTCCACAGGAGGACGAGGAGGAGAATGCGAGTGGGTTAGAGGTATCGTCGTATTCTTGCTTCTCCTGCGCCACAGCATATCGCTGATGAGGGACATTTGGAGCTGGAACCCTGATCAAAGTTACCATCGCACACGAACTAATGGCAAGATAATTATCCGGTTTGTGGTGGTGTTTACCTGTTGAGATAGTGTCCTTTCACAACTGTATTGTAGTTGTGGCGGTGTTCACCTGTTGAGATAATCTTTCACAACAGTTGACGTTGTGTGTTACTATTTAGTTATAAAGTTACCTAAAAGTTACGTATTATTTTGTTCTGGCATTGCAAGAAATTGATACCTACTACCGGTATGTTTGGCTCTGTTCGGCAAAGTTCGGCATAAAACGGTCAAAAATAGAAGATAGGCCTTACTCCGTGTCATTATAAATCTATTTTTATCATATTCAGGGACTAATCTGCTCTAATAGCTAGGACCTTTAAATGCATAGTAGTCACATATTAGTCAAAATCCTGCTGAAGGCCCAATCCCGCATCCTGATGCTACAATCCCAAAACAAATCATGCTGCCATTCTCTTCTTAATTGCAACCTTGACACCTAGAGATCTATCCAACCGTTTCAAGCAAAGCTCATCTTTCTTCTTCAACAACTTATTCCTCAACTTCCTCCTCCTCGAACCTTTCCGAATGATATCCTTCATATAAAGCTTCACCTCGGCAACCCCCACCGAATTCATCATGGAAGCACCTGCCCCACCCGCAGTCAACAAATCACAAACACGATCGCCATTCCCCGACTCCAACTCCATCTCCTTTTCTTCCAACAGGACCTGATTCAAATTCTCAATCTCTCTCCCGAAATCTTGTTCATTACTCAGACGCTGTTCCATCGGTAACACCAAGTAATCCAGGATCCTCCCACCCTTCACTGGTTCCTGCCTGTACGGATCATCCCTCACCCATTTCCTCATCAATTCATAATAAGAAGGATTATCATCCACTTCATCCATATCAATCCTTCTATCCAAGATATGAAAAATACTGCTGGCATCATTGGGGATACTTTTAGCAATCGTCTGGGCAGACGGTAGGGTATTAGGTTCCCGTGGATGATATCTATAGCGGGATGGGTAGGCGCTGTAATTGTAGGAGGAGGATAGGTTATTGTTCATATTGACAGAAAAGGCTTTGCGTTTTCGTGGTCCGCTGTGGAGGTTATTGTGATGGACGAGCGCGATTGCTTGTGGGATGGTGAGGAATGATGTTTTGGAAGGGGAGGTGATGGTGGTGGTAGTTGTGGTTTTGGTTATTGTTGTATTAGTGTTTGTGTTCATGTTTGTCCTCGGTTGTGTAGGGTGCGTTAAATGCATGGTGTTGGATTCTGTTGATAATGGCATCAAGGATTGCTTTGTATGGAGGATGGGTAGGTTTTGATTAGGATTATGGTGCGTAGGCGGAAGGATTTGCGGTGGTTGATGTTGGTGGCGATGCTGGTATTTTTGTTGTTGTTGTTGTTGTTGTTGATGATGTTGTTGTTGTTGTTGATGATGATGATGATGTTGTTGTTGTTGATTATGTTGTTGAACTTGATGATGTTGATGTTGAATCTGATGATGTTGATGTTCACTCTGTTGATATTGATACTGATGTTGAATATTCTGATGATATGGATTACCACGTTGTTCACGATAACTTTGATGCGGATGATGAATTTGTCTCTGTCCATCAACAGGAAGGCCATGTTCCTCACTGGAATGTGGAGATGGATGTAAATTGCTATTCCTACCACGATCATTGAGCGTGGATAAAAGTGTGGAGAAAGGGCCATAGCTTCCTGGCGTTCCCTGCGCGTTGGGCTGCGGGAAGGCACCAGTGAATTGTCCATGATGAGAATGGTGAGCATGTCCTTGCGCATGGTGGATGGTGCTGCGAGGATATGGTTCTGGTGCGCCAATGGGTGCAGGATCAAGGTTCGAATTTCTGTCAAACGTCTGTTGATCAAACGGCTGTTGGTCAAATGTCTGTGGATCCTGCATTTGGATTATTCCATCATTGGCACCAGTAAGCTCATGATTCTGGGTCATGGGTGATCTGCCCATGGGAATAGGTAGATATGGGGGCATCATTGTGGTATCGTGTGTTCCATCGGTTGCATCATTTAAATAGTCATCATTTAAGCCATTGTCATGACTCTCATGAAAGTCCATCGATGCATGTTCATGTTCATGTCCAAGTCCATGTCCATGTTCATGTTCATGTCCAAGTCCATGTCCATGTCCATGTCCATGTCCATGTCCATGTCCATGTCCATGTCCATGTCCATGTCCATGTCCATGTCCATGTTCATGATCAACTTGGTCTAATATCTCTGCATCATCCTTAGTATCATTAGTGTCATGATTGTTGTTATCAATGTCATCACTATCATGATCATTATTAGCAGCATAATTCATCATTACATTGATTGGATCAATGTCAGTATAAAAGCTATTGGGCAAACCGAAATTCTTCGATGCTCCTGTAGAATTCATGATGCTGCTGTAACTGGGTGGCGAAATTGATTCATGCTGCTGTTGCTGCTGCTGTTGATGTTGATTGTGTTGATGATGATTTTCAAATGGAAATAATTCCGATGGATCTTCTCCATGTTGATATACAGGAGAAAATGGATGCATCTGTTGTGTCTGCTGATGATGTTGATACACTTCTTCTTGTGCTGCATCATCATGTTGTGTCGGTTGTGTCAGTTCCTGCTGTTGCTGATGATGCTGCTGATGATGTTCGTTTGATTCACTTTCGCTGAAATCCATGACTTGATTTATCTCTAGCTAGTAGAGTAGAGTAGAATAGACCGTGGGATTGGAATAGCAAGAGTAGGCAGTCTAACGAGTACAATCAGTGTTACGATAGTATCTTATATTGCTAAAAAGTAAATAGTTTGTTTGCTCGAGACTCGCGAGCTCGTCGATTGTTCATTTTAAAAATCATAAAATCGTCGTATCCAAATCACTTATTGTTTCATAACCTATTATATATACCACCTTCTGAATATATTATGCTCGTCTAATCTCTAATCTATTCTATTCTAAAATCTAATCTACGGAGAGCTATGATGATGATATCCAAAACAATCTTGTAGCAGATATGTATTTATGATAGATACATAAATATAAGCGAGCAAGCACACAACATCATGAAGAAAGCACAAGGTTAGATAGATGTTATCAGAAGATAGATTTATAAACAAAAGGTACAATGCATGAAAGTAGCTATATTAGCTGTAATATGGCTACAGTAGCTTTCTTTGTTATCTACTTTGTGATTTTTTGCTCTCGACATGAATCCCATTCGTCGTCATCATCCTTTCTCTCTCCTTCTTCATCGTTCATCGTCAATGTAAAGTATTATTAATAGCTTACACATGCTATATATACTTATACCATATTACAACATTACAATACCAGACGCTACTGATACTGTTGCTTGTACTAAGACTCATAATTCTGAGGAATCAAAAGAATCAGAAGTTTCAATGAAGAATCCCTCCAGCACATTAGAAACATGCCAATCGACATTCACATCAATCATACGAAGGAAATCCTGGACCTCCTTTGTTTTATCCTGCTGCTGCTGCTGCTTCTTCCTTTTCGTGTCGTCATCATCATCAATATTATCGTCAGCATTAACATCGCCCATGACATTCCTACAATCACAAATACCAAATATGCTCGATATCCTACCCACAGCCGACGCATTAATCATCGCTCCACCATCATCCTCAACCGACTATCGACAATTAGCTTCGCTGCTGGTATCTACATTCGATGCGCCCGATTCCGCTGATGATGCCAATGCTAATGATGACGCTATCACAAAGACGAAAACGAATGCTAATGCTGGTGCCAAAATATTAGAAAAGATGCAATGGATGTTATATGACAAATCGCTCACGGAACAAAAGACATATACACAATATACATCCATCACCAAACAAATGAAAGGGAAGAAGCATGCCCTCTTCGTTGCCAAAGAATATATTCCTCCAACCCCAGACAATGATAATAGAGCATCCTATAATGTTGTGGGAATGGTGGAAATGGGTGTCACCTTGGTTCCCATCTCTCTTCCCTATGATGATATCATTGATAATAATAATGATGGTGATAATGATAGTGATGGTAGTCACACGGCAGGAAACCGAGTGGGATTGAGACCACAAGCGACATTGGGTGTGCTGTGCGTCTCATCCCTTCATCGCAATCAAGGGATCGGACGAGCTCTGGTGGAAAAATGTGAATATGTTGCTGAACAGATATGGAACGAAACCCGCCTTTTTGTTGAAGTGGAACCGTGTAATGAGATGGCACTGAAGTTCTTTGATAAATATGGCTTTCACGGTACGAGACATGGGACGGATGGGGGATGGGAAATGAGGAATGCGACTGTTTCGAGGAGGAGGAAGGTTGAGTCTAGGCCACATATTGTTCTGGAGAAGGGGTTTTGAAATTGAATGGGTAATGGGTGATGGTCGTAAATGATTGTTGCTGGCTGGTGAGTGGTGGTTGATGGTTGGTGGCTGACGCACTTATTCCTTGATCAGGGCATGTTCTTATGAGGCTTTCTAAGCATGCGCAATATCAATCAATATTGATGACTTTTGCTATTGAGATATTCATATGTTGGTTTGGTTTGATGTAATGTGATATGATGTACATCTAGAGTCCACTCAAATATTGAGAGACACAAAATGTGTATCGTATTATAAAACATCTCATGGACAAACTGAAAATACGTATTGAACAAGTATGGTAGGTTGCCAGGCAACATTTATTTGTAATTGCTGCGTATACCATGAAGGATGCGTTTGTCCTTGTGAAACAGCAAGATTTTCTTGTTTCCTCTTGATCATCATTAAGAAAGGATATAAATTACGAAGCTACGTTTGCCTTTTCTCGGCATGATAAAGATTTGGGGTTTAACAATCCACAGGCTCTGCAATGTACATACCTCGACAAAAGTGTATTCATGAGGCGCTGCATACAATCCACAACTCAAAAATGTGCATCGAACTGTTACTAATTACAAAAAGTTGATTTTACTTCTTTCCTTCACAACACATGTTACACCTGGCGCGAGCACCAATGCCCTCTACCTCCACTTCAATTCACAATTCATTTAGCTCGAATAAACATAATAAAATACAACGCAACAGATGGCATTCTGCAATATAGTTATCAGTGCGACGGTCGCGATGAACAACTTCGCACATGCTGGATGCCCTACCATATTTTCCCCATCTTCTTCTTGAAGCTCTCTTCTGATATTGGAATCGCGGTCACATGTGAAATAAATCAGCATGGTAGCGGGGCAATTGACAATGTAAAAGAGGGATATCATCTCAATTAGGGTGTGGATATTTCCGCTTACGAGTAATCCTGCAATTTGATCTTGGAGGATCATGTATGTGGCGATGGTGTTGATGAATATCATGACTGTGACGATTGTGCTCCTAGAGTGTGGGAAATGAAAAAATGGGCAGAGAATCGGGGTCAGAGTAGATCGAACATGTATTTGAGGGGGTGCCGTCGTGAAATGGAGGAATGCGCAATACTACTAGCTACTGTGCAGTAGTTTATAGTAAGTTTATGTGTACGTACCAACAGTTGTATGACCAATCTTCGATGGAATTCATGGTACCAACCAAGCTTTGTGCTTCAACATCCACATCTTGTTCTCCTGTTGAGGGAATGAGTGGCTCCTCTAATAGATGAACTCCTTCATTATTACTAATGAGTGCATCTTTGCCTTTTTGGACAGCAGGAATGGCAGTGTAAATTTGTTGGCCTTCCATGGTAGTAATTGCAATTCTAATGATTTGCTGAATGAGGAGTGAAGATTGTGAGTTTCCTTGATGCTATTTCAATAATGGTATTGGTTTATAATAATGAAGGAAGAGGTGCGATCGAAGGTGCGCATAAGACTTGGGGGTGATGCGAGACATTTTCAATCACAAATCATGACACATTCAATTATTGAGCAGTACCTCTCTAGGCCTTTTGTATTCCGCGCTCTAATTTTGAATCATCATCATCTTTAATCTGTTTGAATTTTGAAAGTTGGTGTGACCAGTGACCAGTTTAGCTAGACCAGTTGGAGTTTGTGAGAGTTGAAGAGTTCCAGATTAGATAACTACATTCCCACTTATTGTCAGCTGTGATAACAAACTCCTCCGTGCTCTCCCTGTGCTACAAGTCCTACTGTATAATGTATAATGTCTTGGCTTTCAATAATACGTGGTTCACCCTTACATTTTAAATTAATTATAGAAAATGGTGAGCATGGATAGTACAAATTGAATAAATGCTGACGCTATGTGTTATTGAGATGAAACATGAAACTTCCTTCCGTCAAAATCCAAGATGATCTCAAAGCTAAATGAACAAGTAAAAATTGGAAAAACAGCACGATCTATGGAGAGCACCACAGTAACCTACCAGTTCTCAAGTTCAGCTTTGATAAGTTCATGCATCAGCTGCTGAGCGTACAATAGCCTAGCCTCGACTCCATAGTGTGCCACATGATCCCCTTGAATCCTTTTCTCTCGAAAGCTTCTCTTAAAGATGACACTGCCAAAGTCGACAAGGGTAATGTTGGGTTTGGGCTCTAAATAATCAATTCCTTGTCCCATTCTGATTTTATAGAAGTATTCCTTGGCATAATTGATGAAATCCAGACTGAGGCTCCATGTACCTTTACCCTTTCGATGATCCTCTGCGAACCCAGAAGTGCGGAACACAATTTGAAGGTCCTTCGAACTTTCATCTCTGATCTTATCCAGTAGGGCTGGCAATAATCCAAGCCCTGAAGTGGCATTTCGTCTGCATACTGCCTTATTGAGGGGCTCCCATATTCCGTTGCTAATGATAATGAGGTCGTAGTCAGTTTTCATTGCATTTCGAAGTTGCCCTTTGTTATTCGAATCATTCAAATACCAAAGTATGTTGTGGAAACAATAGCCCACACCCGTATCAAAAAATCCTTTGGTTTCCTTCATCTCATTTCCAATGCTGCTGTTTTTATAATCATCATCAAATTGGTTTATAGCGTACTTTTCAGCAGTCGAACCAACCACATTGTCGCAAACATATTCTGGCAAAGTTGACACTTTTGCATGTATGAGTGACTTGATGGCTCTCGGTCCACAGGTCGATCTTCCATTATTTGCGGCTTTGAATTTTGCTGCGGCTGCTTTTTCCAACACCTCGAGAGAAACATCATCCGGATCATCAGCATTAATCAAAGCTTTCATGGTTCCATGAAATCTTCTGTTTGTGGAATCCCCGAGAAAGAGGACATTTCTGTTCTGGAAGTAATCCTTGATCTGGGACGGCGTGAAGACAGGAACACCGGAAGGGGGCACAAAATTATTTCCAACCCAGCTATAGTCCGATGAGTTAGTTGACTTGATACTGTTAAGGATATCTGGTGGGAAGGGAAGGCGAGAATGACCTGTGTCTCTAATCTTCTCATTGGCATGTGCATAGACTGCCTGCTCCCCGTTGCCCTGCTGTTGCACTTTATCCACTTCCCTTTTGTCTGTCGCTGGGCGCCCTGCTACCGTCTTGTCAAACATATTTGTTTGAGAGCGGAGGATCGAATTGGTGTTATAGTAGTTACCAACAGCAATTGTATTTAAAAAGACCATCAAGAAAACAGATTTTTTCCTGAACCAGCCATTACGTTTACTTTTAGTACTGACAGTACTGGTATTGTCAAGACTACTGATAGCAGCATTGTTGCTGCTCGTCGTGCTGTGTTGCATCATCTCCTCCTTCTCTTGCTGTCGCTGCTGCATACTGCCACAATGCAGGAAATTGGAGTGTCTGTCAGCTGTTAGCATGGCAATTAACGCTTTGTTCTGAGCAGGTGGCTCTGTTGTTGTATGGAACCCAGGTCGTTTTATTTTGAATTATGAACTTGATTGCATCTATCTTTTGTGATAGAGAAGGCAAAGCTTTGGCGATTGCGACTGACGTCATTTTGACGAAATTCGCAATTTGTCCGTGGCTAATCGTGACTTCTTCGTACGATTTACTTCGTACTCTGGCGCCTTATTCTGATTTCTGATGACAGAACAAAGCAATACTGACGGACTAATTGTTAATTGCACCTAAAAATCTGCAAATGGGATGGTGTGAAGCATGAGGAAGCACCACCCTACTTCTTCGCTGGGTCAGAACTGCCAAAGCACAAGTTTGAACACAAAATGATGCCCACATATGATAAACTTGTGCAGCACGGTGTCACAAACACCGATGACCATGCAAAGAAGCTTTAGCATGCCAAACAAATTGGATCACGAGCATCGACTCCAAAACTCAAGAGCAGAGTTACATGGACTCCATCGCAATGTTGATGCCGAGGACAGAACACATGTTGAGAAGACTCCAAAATAGTGGTGACAAATATTCGTAGACACAGAAAAATAAAGTTCATGTTGAATCTTGAAGAAGGTGAGTGGATTATTTTTTGCCATCAACGTCATAATACCATGTCTGCCACTGGTTCCCTTTCTTGTTGATGCTCAATCAGAACAAGATGGCATATTGTCTGCTTGAAAAGATTTCTTAAATACCTTTTGGAATATTTAATCATAGAGGAAGGGTTAGCCCATCCAGGACAAGAGAAACTTCATCAAAAGGAAGAGAACGCGAAGAAGGATGATCATCTCACGGAGCCGTAACATCACGATCAGCGTGGACGCCTGCCACCAATTTAGAGCAATACATTCTCTAGTAGGTACCGAAAGGAGCGGGTATTCTGTTCAAACTGCAAGCAGATAAAAAATGCAAACTACGGAGTACAAATATTTGCCAATTGTATTGACCGCTTTTTTTCAATATTAATTCTTCGTTCTGCGTAATTTTCAATTTTGATCTTGCTATTATCATTATGGTGAAGGCTTTCTCGGTCTTTTGTACAGGTACAAGGGTTTCTCACATCATCATTTACAGTTTCGCTCAGCTTAAGGAAATTTGAGACCAGGTCTCATGGCAGACTTGTTGGTAATGTATTCTCTGAATGTCTCAGGTTTGCGTCCAATTAACTTTTCCAAGTCCTTGGTAAACGATGATGGAAGCTCATCGATACCAGTAGCCTTCATTTTCTCTAGGGCAGCGGAGTCCTTTACAAGCCACTCAGGAAGACCACGCTTCTTGACATCTTCCTCGTAGTCATGATATCCCATGGGGACATGCTCAATAGGAGTTTCGTATAATTCTGACAACAGCTTGCATACAGCACGGTCGGTGATAGGGTAAGGACCAGAGAGGTTGTAGGTCTTATTCCTGTGCTCCTTGCGGTTGAGGAGAACAACCAATGCAGCCGATGCCACATCGTTGGGGGAAATATAGTTCACACCCATACCGTAGGATGCAGTGATAAACTTATGTTCCTTCTTCAAAATGGCACCCTGGTGAAGCAAGGGTGTCGCCATCAGATGAGATGCGCAAAGGATGGTGTAGGACATGCGAGAATCAAAGACAACTTGCTCGAGAATGTCATCACATGTTCCGTGGAACTTGACGAAAGGAACATTCCGGCGGTATGGGCTCATAACATCACCAGCAGTGAAAAAGGAGGTCTTCACAAAATGTTCCACCTTCTCATTTTTGCAGGAACGCAAGAAACTAGGGAAGACATCAGACCAACCCTTCATGTGAGGAATAGAGGCAAAGACAGTGTTGACGCCGTCCAAGGCAGCAGCATGTGACTTATCGTCGCCCCAGTCAAAGGCGACAACTTCAGCACCCTTCTCCTTGAGCAATTTGGTCACCTTATCGGCAAGGGTCTCATCGTCTCCGATTTGACGATCACCGTACCATACACCAACGCGTACTGACTTGTGTCCAGTTTCAAGGAGAGAGAGAGCAACACGGTAGCCAACGAGACCAGTTCCAGAGGTGACAAAAATCGTTCCAAGTGATGGATCAAAGGTGATACCGTTCAGGCCAGGGATGACATCAGCCAGCTTTTTACCTGCTTTCTTGAAAGGCATGATGTTAATCTATTCGTGTGGTGAAGTGATGGTGATATTGTCGTTTTATTTTGAATTGTGAACTTGATTTCTTCTTTCTTTTGTGAAAGAGAAGGCAAAGATCTGGTGTTTGCGACTGACGTCACGATGACGAGATGGCAGTGAAAAGAAAAAAAGGAAAGAGGAGGAGAGGGAGGTTTTCTGCAGTAAAAAATCTGATGTCTTGCGGATGACGTCAGGATGACAAGACGAATGAGAAAAGAAGGAAAAGGGAAAAGGGTGATGAGAAAAAAAGAGGATCAAATTTCTTTTATTAAGCTTTGTGCTTTGTATTGTATGGAGTATGTATGTCATTAATAATGAATAACCAAATAGGATCTAAAGCAAATACTTTCATGATGATGTACATCCATCCTCTTTACATATTGTAGAGCAATAGGCAAGAGCTCTTTTGTATTGCGTAGATATTACCCTTTTCAAAAAAGTTGGCAAGGAAGGAAAGAGAGAGAAAGGGAAATTTGGAAAGTTCAAATATTATAACACGACAAAGCAAGCGACTTCTCTGTTCCGGCTGCAGTTGCATCAATACACCACCAATCGCACCGCCCCATCGATCAAAGTTGTGCTAATACACCTACTCTAATTGCCTATAAACTTTGTT
>Ga0306864_1001032_pt1 | contig 11816 bp, 13 predicted proteins | sample AntRauTorckE5430_FD_190448 | JGI IMG/M metagenome (GOLD analysis project Ga0306864, IMG submission 190448) | Saline lake microbial communities from Rauer Islands, Antarctica - Metagenome Torckler E5 #430 (v2) (version 2) | ecosystem: Environmental > Aquatic > Non-marine Saline and Alkaline >...
CACGAACGAAGTTCATCAAGCGCCAGATCCATTAAGTGCTGAATGGTGTTCTGTTGCTAGTATTCTACAGAGGATCTTTTCTTCTAGTAAGTAAGTATGCACTGTATCAATATTTTGGAATGATCGGCGCATTTACTCAACTGCAACCTATAAATTATAAATACAAATGTCTCTTCATATTATGCAACAATAGATTCCTCATTCTCACAAGCCAACTTTGTTTTGATAGATCTCAACGCAAGGTTGGTATGCAACTCTACACCGATGGGCAATACTTCCTCATCCAAAGCAAAACTGGGATGATGCAGACCATAATTAGTCCTCGGCAAATGGTACTTTTCATCACCACCACTTCCTTGTCCAACTAAGAAGAAGGTGGACGGAATCACCTCTGCTAAAATGCAAAGTCCTCGCTACCCATTGTAGGCTCAATATCTCTCAGATACCCCTCCTTGGATACAATTGCACCCACGTGGTGCTGCTGCACCAATACAAAGCTGCAGTTGACTTGGTAATGTGATCCACCATATCTCAGTGCTCAATGCCCTCACAGTCCCTTTGATCACAGCTGATGCAGGAATGACATTGAAGGCATCGCCTGCTGAAATAGCTGTCCTCTGACACAACGCTAGATTCTAAAAGAGACAAAGTCCTGGAAACAATTGTTTGCAAATTCATGATCAGCGATGATGCAGTGACAACAGGATCTCTTGTGAGATGCGGCATAGCCGCATGCCCTCCCTTCCCTCCCGACAATTTCAATTAGAAAGTTTTCAGCCGCCGTCAAGATTGGCCCAGGACGAGTTGCGATGGATCCGGTAGGCAGAGTGGGCCACACATGTATTCCAAACGCATGTTGTGCCGGTGGAGATAAGTCAACAACGCCCTCTTCGACCATTCTCTTTCCGCCTGCTCCCCCTTCTTTGGTGCGCTGAATGGACGCTTCGACATTTTTCAAAAGTGCTTTAACACACTAACAGCCTAACCCTAAAACCTGTATCGTAGTCACTGAGAAGCTACGAGTACATAACTGGGACACGATTAGTCCCCCATCCCCACCACCACCTTGAGAGCCAAAAAGATACAATACCCGTCGAAAGATTAACTTTGCACCGCCTAAGATCAAAAAGCTATTATGTATTATGTGGTCTTATAACGAGGTCTTCTTTGTTGTTTGTACTGGCATGCGCATGACCCGTACACATTTAGCAAGATTAGATATTTGATACTTACATTTGTGATCGGCATTGTGCCTCACCTATAAGTAATCACAATTATACAATTATTGTATAAATACACTATCTTGTAATATTTAACTAATTGCAAGCCGGCAAACATAAAATACTCTACCACCACGTACTAGCTCGAGTCGCACCTTCTTGATCATTTTCAATTTGGAAAGCTTCATTTTTCATATTTTCTTTTCACCCAGTCCCTGAAAATAACATCCAGAGACACCTCCTGGTCTTCACACAGCCTTAGAAACCTGCTTTTTGATCTGTAAGTGCCACAATGTCCTGACAAACGATTTGCTGCAACGTGCGATAGGATGAATGATGAGTGCTTAATATTCAAGTTCTACCCTACCACCACGTACTAGCTCGTGTCGCACCGTCTTGACCATTTTCAATTTGGAAAGCTGAATTGTTCATATTTTCTTTTCACCCAGTCCCTGAAATAAAAACTAGAGACACCTCCTGGTCTTCACACAGCCTTAGAAACCTGCCTTTTGATCTGTAAGTGCCACCATATCCTGACAAACGATTTTGCTGCAACGTGCGATAGGATGAATGATGAGTGCTTAATCCTCAAGTGCTCGTCGTTGTCTGCGTCTTAGCAACACGCACACCATGCATGTCGAATCTTGAAGCCGATTCTTCTTATGTATGACCAATGACATTATTGACAAGAATCATAATTCTCACAAACAGTTCTTTTCTGCTCTCTGCTCTACTACTAGCTAGTACAAGAACTGCCAACTTGTTGATATACTACTAGTACTAGTATTTACGCATCATTCCTCATCCGCGCGGCCTCCCCTGAAGAATTGATAGCACACTGCACTACAACTATTTCACCAGAACAGGTTTGACACAAGCAACCAGACAGCAGACTAAGATCACTTTGAGAGAATGATGATTGTTGATAATACAGATGAAGAGAGACAAGCTCTCAACGAGGAAAGCACATCCGTGCTACAATTGAAGGCATCCTTTGAAGCTCTAAGGATTGAGTTTCAAAGTCTTCGTGCGCATGTTGACAATACAAATAATGAGTTGCGCCCTACATCTACTAGTAGTGCTGTAAACCAAAAGTCAGAAACCGACGCTGATCTTCTGTATATCCTTCCGAGCGATACTTTGACAAGCTGTCGGACTGTGTTTGTTACGGCCTCCATATTTTTGCAATGCAAGAAACATTGGTGTGAGACCAACTTGAAGATATGGATATTTGGATCTCTCTATTTGATTTAATGACTACGATAGGCCGCCCAGGATGAACTGATTGCTGATTGGGTCTTACTTATCTAAAAGTTTTTTTAGTCATTATATGCGCCCAGCGCCCTCCTCCTCCATCCTTTGTCCAGGATCCGGGATCCACTCACAACAAATTGAAATTTCATACTGTAGTACTTTCTCAAAAAAAAACATGAAAACTGCCTTATCCCTCTGTCTCGCAGCTTGCTCCTTCCCCGTTCCTGTTCTAGCAGTCCAGTGTGGAAAATGGTACTCTACTGCCTGCCTTGCAGAAGAAGATAAACGCTACGATGAAGCATATACCAATGATCTGAACAAGCAGGAACCACTTTGGACTGATCTCAGTGGCCTCTGGAAAGCAGACACCACAACATTTGAAGCTGACGGGTCTCCAATTCAGCCCTCGCACTTCAATCCTGTCAATGCCAGTACCTCCTTTGGTCTACCCTACACGAGAGATCAGACCCAAAGCTATTTCAACTTGACCACTACTGGTTCCCGCCAGTATCAGCATAACTACAATGTACTGAAACCAGCTCCTCAGGCCTTTTGTGATCTACCCAGAGGTCCTGGTGATAGGAACGTCTTGGCTGGCGGAACCTGTGGTGTGAATGGTTTTGCTACTTGGTCCGAGAGCACGAAAGTTGCTTCGTACGAGAAGGATGGCACAGTGAAGGCTGTATTTGCTACTATAGGGTTTGTGCTTGATCCAAAGCCCACACCATCCGCTGGAGAAGGAAATGTGATTGGAGACAACACATTGTTCACAGTTTCGGAAGGCACTAATACAGGGGCAACAGTAGTGAACAGTAAAACCTTCATTTTCACCAACTCTGAGAAAACTACGGCATCCGAGTTGCTCACCATCTACAACCGCTCGTTCAACGTAAGCAAGCTGATTGGCTTCCAAATTAGCGAATATACCAAACTCTCGGAGGATGAATTCGTCACTTCATTGCAAGACGCGTGGACATCAGCCAATGTCCAACCGTTTGCAAGAGGTGGCGGAGGACAACTTCCTATGCAAACCGAGTGTCTTGCTGCAGATGGAGAAGGAGAAACATCATCCGCTTGCGTCACGGATGAGCAATGGTGCGAGCTTGACCCCGCGTGCAGCGAATCACCCTACCAGGAACCTGGGGCAACGATGCTGGCAGGTCCAATTGCAGGGGTTGTTCTTGCTTTTTGTGCAGTTCTAATTGCTGCCCTTTATTTGCTCCACCGTAAGAAATTGGACGATCAGAAGAAGAAGATTCGGCAGGTTTTTGCCAAGCAAATTGCAGGTGGTGTCACTGTCCAGTCTGGGAAATCTCTCACAATGGAGGATATTTCCGGGCAGTTCAAGAGCATTGACAAGTCTGGAGATGGTTTGGTAAGTAGTGTTGATGATATGATAATAGGATGTGGTTGCCACTACTCTTCTTGCTGTGTCTTTCTTCTTGTGGACGTCATTCATCTTTCCTTTCACTTTCTTCATTCACCCTTGTTTTCTAAATTCATATGCAGATTGATAAAGAAGAGTTGCATAGTTTCGTCATGACGGGTGATGCCATCACCATGTCTGAAAGTGACTTCGAGCTCATGTTTGTTGCCTTGGATGCCGATGGTAGCGGAGAAATCAACTACACGGAATTTGTGGCATTCATTAATTTGTGTGTTGAAGAATTCAATGAAAATGGTATCGCACAAGAAGCATAGGTCTTTTATGTAGTAGAATCTTGAAATTCGTTTACTTATATGCCCAACAAGAAGTGCACAGGTATTGATAGATCTTTGATAAGTGATAAGTTCTATTATTGTAAGCTATTGGAAGGCTGATCTTTATTGACCGAAATTATGACCATTTGAGGCTGATAAAATAGCCTCCCAGTAAAGGAATCGTATCTAAATCTGCTGATCATCTCACTCACCTGCGAATGACCGGATGATGATGACTGATTATTTACCGTTCGTTCTCCCTTCGACTGTCGTCTTTTTTCTCTCGCTCCTCCTCCACACTTCTTGTCAGCCCACCAACTCTTGCTACTTGCTGGCTGCTGTTTGTTGCTTGTTGTTGGTCGTTTTCTTCCATGTTCTTATTGATGACTCTCAACTCCCTTGACCTCCCATTCCAATAATCACAACACTGGAACTCCTCAAGAAGTAGATCAGTCTCTTTCCAATCCCCTCATAGTCATATTTCTTTACATTCCCAATCATTCCTTCTTCAAACCTCTGCCAACCGCTTTAGCTCATTCATCACTGATAGCTAGCTCTATCGCAACTAGCTGCAAGCTAGCGAACGCCAAAGAAATCGATTGAATTCGAATCATCAATCCACGAATCCTTTCCACTTCTCCACTCCTCTTCTTACTTAGTCTAGCCTAGCCTAGCCTTGGACGAAGAACTGGATAGTCACCTCCGATGCAAATGACAGCCGTAACGACCATGTCACAACCGCCTGCACCACCGGGAAGACCTTCCAAATCAAATTCTGCTACCCCGCCGCCCAACAAACGACCTCCACCCCCTCCTCCGCAGAGGAAACGGCCTGGTCCGCCACCACCGCCTCCTGCGTCTGCTATTGGAGGACTATCATCATCAGCACGAGGACCAGGAGGAGGAGGGAAACGAATTGCCACGGTCCAATCTCATTTTTCCGTTAAAGGAGAAAAAAGGATGAGGAGGAAGTTGGGCAAGATATCCATTCAAAAACCGGTGGTGTTGAGGGATGTCAATGCGTATGATAGGAAACACAAGGTTGGAGAAGGGACGTATGGGTGAGTTGACTGTTAACTGTTGACTGTCAGTCATGCTGTGTTTAGTTGTCGAATTCGATGATTCATTGGGTTGATTCGATTATTCCGCGTGATTCTGAAAAAAGAGGGTGAAAATTGATTTTTAAAAGAGAATAGAGGATTGATCCTTCGACTGCAAGTGAGGCTAAACAAGACCGTATTTGTGTGTTTGATTCTTGAAATAAGATTCTTACTAACACCATTTCCATTCTCCTTCTGTGCCACTTGATACGCTACTTACTGCAATTGATTCGATTCCTTCGTCCCAATTCGACCACATAATTCACATTGAAATACAAATGTTTTCAGGAGTGTCTTCATGGGAGCGGATAAGGTGACGGGAGAAATCGTAGCATTGAAACGTATCAACACTGAGCAAGAAGAGAATGGATTCCCCATTACGGCCATTCGAGAAGTTAAAATTCTCAAGGCTCTCAAAAATGAAAATGTTGTCAAGCTGATTGAAATTGTTACTTCCAAAGGTGCGTCTGTTCTGTTTTTTTCATATTTTGATTGAGAAATTATATGAGAGTTTCTTGCGGCGCACTCTTGGTCAATTATTGATTGTTTGGCCTGTCCTGGATTAGCTATCTAGTCGATCCATCGTTTGATAAATACACTTCCCGACGGCATTTAGTGCTCCTTTCCTTCCTCGTGATTGGATCGCAATTCTCCCGTCGAATAGAGAGCAATCGTTATTTACTACGGTCGCAATCATCCTCCTTTGTGCATCGTTCTATATCGTTTGCGATATATGCTTATTTGTAGTGGCATCATCCGAGTGGTCCTTTATTATTTATATGAATGGCTTTCTCACACATTTTATATTGTCCATTGTGATAGGTACGAAGAGTTACAGTTGGATCCATTGTTTGATAGATACACTTCCCGGCGGCATTTAGTGCTCCTTTCCTTCCTCATGATTGGATCGCAATTCTCCCGTCGAATAGAGAGCAATTGTTATTTACTACGGTCGCAATCATTCTTTGTGCATCGTTCGATATCGTTTGCGATATTTTGATTTAGCGCTCGTGTCGTGTAACTTACACCTGTTTCTATCTCTTACACTTACAACCCCATACAAATAGAACAAAATGGTCAAAATGAGATTCCTCGCAATGTATACATGGTATTCGAATACCATCCGTACGATTTAACTGGGATCCTCCAATCCTCTGAAATACGCCTTTCGCAAGACCTGATTAAATCGTGGTCTTATCAACTTCTTGAGGGAACGCATTACATGCATTTGAACAAGATCATCCATCGAGATCTCAAAGCTTCCAACATTCTGATTAGCAAGAGTGGTGTTCTCAAGATTGCAGATTGGGGACTGGCCAGGAGCTGGAATCCTAGCATGAAGAAGCTCACGAATGGTGTGGTGACGAGGTGGTACAGGCCGATTGAATTGTTGCTCGGTGCGAAGGAGTATTCTACCAAGATTGATATTTGGAGCGTAGGCTGCATCATTGCAGAAATGTTTCGGAGGGATGGTCTTTTGAAAGGTGGAGATAGTGAAGCGTCGCAGATAAATCTAATTTTTCAGACTTGTGGTCATCCCAATGTGAATGATTGGCCCGATATTAAGAAGATGTGTCCTCTGTGGGGTAATTTTGAGCCGAGAGCGGATGAAAAGCTTTTGCCAAATAGGCTCGCGGAGGTATTGATTCAGAGATTGCCTCATCCAAAATGGATGACTCAGAAGGCTGTGGAGCTCATTCAGAATATGCTAATCTATAGTCCTGAAAAGAGATGGTCCGCTGAGAAGGCTTTGCACGCAGACTACTTCTGGGAGGAGAACCCCACTGTGAAGAAGGCGCATCAGCTTTCCATGAGGTTGGGAGTTGAGGCTGTGCATGAGCTTGAAATTCGGAAGAGGCATCAATATATGCGTGCGAATGGATCTAAAGCGAACCCCACTACAAGGATGTAGAAGATGCGTCACTTGAGATTTTGGAATTATTGGTTATATTCTTTTTTCTCTCAATGAATGTGTACTGAATTGAAGCTGCTACCAACAAGATGTACACTCTCAGCAGATGCCTATATTATGAAAACCAGAAAAAGTGAATGTGAAATATTATATGAAAAACTAGAAACAAAAAAAAAGAATGAGTACGTAAATGAAAATGCGAAGTTCTGGCTGGTTGAATGATGTTAAATTCGTGAACTCATCCATGCCATCGCTTCAAGAACCAGCTTAAGGTATAAATCCATTATTTAGCTGAGTGTATTGTATTCGCATCTTAAATGAGGGGTTTCTTCTTAGTCCGTGTCAAACCCTGAGTTTTGAGTTTTCATTCTGATCGGCACCTTTCTTCATCGTATTGGTCAAAGAGCGTCCGGAGACTCTTTTTTCAGGGCAGCATATTGGATATCCTGTAGTAAAGTTGTGAATCACCACAATTTTGTCGACACCTTTCGCCCATGCAGTACAGATGCCTTGTTGGCTTCGTTTAGACTGAAAATGATGCATTGCCACAACCCCGGCATTCACTTTTAACGCAAGTCCTTCTGGCAGAGGAGACGCGACCTTGGCATATTTTCCTTCATAGATTTAGAGGTTCTCTTTGTAAGGACATCAGATAGGTGGCATTTTTCTGCACTGGACGTTATGATTTCTTTGCGCTGGGGAAAGTGGTATATTTTTATCAACACTTAAAACAATGACCACAAACAAGTCGTTTCACATCACCCCCAAGTAATCCGTGTGCAGCTATGACAAGGGACTTTACACAGTTACTTTCAAGGTGAAGGAGGCGCATTATTTATGAAGATTCCGAGGTACACCAAGAAACAAAGTACAAAATCCTTCCAGGCGAATGTGTTTTCCAAGGCAAGCCTCAAAGACAATTTGCCATCCTTTAAACTATCATACTGAAACATGAGTATCATGATTTTGCTTGAAACACCGTAGGGTTAGAAAGAAAGATGCGGGGGAAGAGCTGAACCCACCAATCTTTGCTGCAGTGAATCGGCATGGACTGCCGATTTTTCTTCTTGCTAAATTGATGACGGGGGCAGTTAATCTTTCCATTGATACTATGCATGCGTCGAACCTGACAGCCATTGTTGTGATTTTCCTTTACCTTTGTGCCGTTGGTGATGTGGCATTACTATTGGACTGGAAGCCTCGTTTTGACAAGAAGGCAAAGTTTTAGTAGTGAATAATGTGAAGGCAAGTTACACACTATAAATGTTACATCCTATGATGTCTAATGCTGTCAGGGTTAGGGTTAGGGTTTCGTAGCGAATAATGTGAATACAAGTTACACACTAAAAATGCTTAGACAACGTACTATTCTTGTCGGAGATAATTGTCTTGGTTGACGACGAATAATTATCAGTTGGAGATAAATCAAACGTGCTCGTGTCACTTGTTGTCTGGATCGACTTCTACATTACAATGCAGATGTGCATGATTATCCGTCATACGTGTGGTTCAGATTTTCCCATAGCGCATCCGATGAGAGTAGTTATTCACGTCCAGTTATTATAGTAAGATACATGTTTCACGTTTGTGCGAGTTCGTTTATGGAGGTAATTTATTTGTCAAATTGGAAGGATAAAAGCATTATAGTCAATGCTTATTTTAGGTTAAATACAATTCCGGTGCAAGAACAAGGCTATGATATAGTGGTGTCAGGGTTCAATAGCAGATAGCAGGCGATATTGCAAGGTGGAACATTCTATTCTCGTTCCACAAGATATGATGAGCGTCGTCTAAGCTCTGTCCCAATCCTGCATTTCTAGAAATTGTGGTTAAAAACGAATACGTGGACCCAAAATAGCGATCGTGTTCACGCGATGGGTGGGTGGGTGTTGCCATACCTCACTTCCACGATGAATGGATTTCATCTCGATTTTAAAATTGTCTGCTGTACAAGAACAAGAAAACAGTATTCATCATTGCAATTACAGCTGCCGCTATTTAAAGACCTGACATCAATTATTGTTTTGCGTGCAAGACTTTGAGTTAGAATATGAGCCATTAGTGATATCTTGAAAATGGAAGTGTTCCACCCCTGAGCGAAATCTACGCGCGTATAAGGAAGTACTGCACTGCAGGTTTTCTAGTCAAACCTCAGTTTCCTTGGACAAATGGGATCGGAGGGGGTAGTTCAACCATCCTATCCCGGATTGTGAAAGTGGTGTCAGGAATATGCACCTTGGATCCGCCTTCGCGAGCCAACGCATTGTTCGTTGATGGATAGGGATTGGCAGCATCGTAGTCAACCACATAATCATCTATGCCCTCGTCAAGCGCTGCAATAGTCACGCGTGTAATAGGCTGCCCAAAACCTGATTCGAAAAACCCAGTCATTAATTCAGAGGAACCGGTGCTCTTCGGAAAGCTATCCTCCTCCCAATGACCGCACATTGTTCCTACACCCCCATCGTTCTCGACCTTGAGATCACCTATACCGAGACCCAAAGCGTTGTATTCATCGCTAGCTAAGGAACAGCCGCTACTCCAGCCATAATCGAATTCTCCAGAATTACAGGATGAAAAGCATGCTGAAAAATCTAAATTCACAAGTCCAAGAATGTGACCCATCTCATGAAGGATGATGATCTCGGCATCGTCTGTCAAGGTAGAATGATGATATTGTAAGAGAATAGGAAGTCAACTGGTATTGATAAATATGAATGATACTAATAGTATCTTTGTTGCTGACTCACTCGGACTCATTGCAGCGAAATCGTCCTGATCAAAAACCATGATACCACTGATTGGAGACAATCCAGTTTGTCCCCTTAGAAATTGTGCACCTGCAAATCCCAAAGCATTAGACTCTCCATCAATAAATTCCAATGAGAATCCAATCACTATATCATCGACAGCACCATTGAAGGGTTCCGAAAATTGTCCATTAAACCAGTCAAAAGAAGAAGGCTGACTTGCAATATCTTGAAGATCACACTTGATGATGCTCTCCCACTTGGCTTTTGCAGATGCAAATGCAGCATCAAAATCAGTATTTGAACCCATATTCATGAGTGTAATTGTAAATGGCGACGAGGCGCCGTTGGGACATAAAGTAGTTGCAGCTGCAGTGGGTCCTTGAGTGGGTGCTGGTGTTGTTTCAGGAGTAATAACAGGGGCCGCAGTGGGTCCTTGGGTGGGTCCTCGGGTAGGTGTTGGTGTTGTTTTCGGAGCTGCAGAGGTTCCTCGAGTGGGTGCTGGTGTTGTAGGAGTAGTAACAGGGGCCACAGTGGGTCCTTTGGTGGGTCCTTTGGTGGGTCCTTGGGTGGGTCCTTGGGTGGGTCCTTGGGTGGGTGCTGCTGTTGTTTCAGGAGAAGTAATAGGGGATGTAGTGGTTCCTTGAGTGGGCGATGGTGTTGCTTTAGGAGTAGTAACCGGAGCTGCAGTGGGTCCTTGAGTGGGTGCTGGTGTTGCTTTAGGAGTAGTGACCAGAGGTGCAGTGGGCCCTTGAGTGGGTGCCGGCGTTGTTTCTCCGCAACTGCCACAAGTCTCGGGACATTTCTGTTGAGTTGGGTCTCTCTTACATCTTTTTGTTGGATTTACTGCCGCCCAATGGCAACCCTTCATGTTGCCATTGCGATCTAATGCGAATCTATCCGTCGAATCTTGACAAGAACTCGTGGGACCACTTGCTGCTGGAGCAGAGGTAACAGGGGATGCCGTAGGTGCGTCACCTTCTTCGCAAAGCCCACAAGAGGCAACGCATTTATCAGCAATCTCAGCATCGAAGAAAGATCCAGATTCGACGCAGTATTTACCAGTACGTCTTGCTGTGTTTCTCTTTGTGAACCAATCACAGCCCACACTATTGCCAAAGAAATTAAGTTCGAACATGAAATCATTGGTATCTTCGCACGTAACACTGGCATCACAACTTGCGGAACAAGCTTCCATGATAGAAGGTTCGCCGCAGTACATGGCAATACGTTTTGCTGAGTTGCTCTTGTTCAGCCAGGCGCAATTCACGGTTTTCGTCGTGACAAATCGAAAGTCACTATCGTCAGCACTTGTCTGAGCTGATATTGGTCGTGCAGCAGGGATGAGAGCAAAAAACAACGCAACACGATAATTAACATTTCGAAGAAGGTGCATTATGTGTTGATGTCAATGCTAATCTGCTTTCCGATTTTGAGTTCGAAAGAAAGTGAATACAACTCTTTGTACTTCGCCGAAGTCAGGTGAAAACTTTATTATCTTTAAATTTTGAGTTTAGGTGCTTTTAAATCTTTAGCTCTGTAGTTTCTACAGTTGTAGTGTCCAGTACGATACGATACTGTCTGACGTCTGACAGCAGGAGAGCTTTATTATCTTCAAATTTTGAGGTTTAGAGGCTGTCAGGAAATTTGATATATAATAGCTAATAGCTATCGTACCAATCCGGATGCCGGGTTTGCATTCGTTTGTCTCAAGATCCAACAATCGGTGTATCTTTTTTGTTTTTTGTACCAGGATCTACAGAGTTGCTAAATACGTAAAAGCAGGTGAGGTCGACCCACTAAACTCTACGAAGACTAAACTAAATACTAAACTGGTTCTACTGTGCGCACGCCGTCGTCATGATCATTTTGAAAATGA